>Ga0256830_1000640_pt1 | contig 26710 bp, 33 predicted proteins | sample 128326metaG_FD_190537 | JGI IMG/M metagenome (GOLD analysis project Ga0256830, IMG submission 190537) | Hydrothermal vent microbial communities from Lau Basin, Pacific Ocean - 128-326 | ecosystem: Environmental > Aquatic > Marine > Hydrothermal vents | place: Pacific Ocean: Lau Basin | collected... | reverse complement strand
GTGCCCTCTCAGCCCTCGCAACGCTCAGCAGCACGCTCTCGTGCCCGAATCCCTCCCTCTCCAGGGCTTTTCTCGCTCTATCCAGTGTCTCCAGGGTTATCGCCGTGAGCACCACCCTCCCATTTTCGCGAAGCTTTTCGGCAACCGCTCGCACAATCTCCTCCACCCTGCCCCCGCTCCCGCCTATGAAGACGCGGTGCGGTGCCTCAAGGCTGTGAAGCGCCTCTGGAGCCTCGCCCTCAACCACGCGCACCTCTCCCCCGGCAGGCTTTGCTCCGCTCTCGGCGATGCCGAACTTCTTTAAATTCCGCCTAAGCAGCTCCACCGCCTCACCGCGCCTTTCAACCGCATAGACCCTCGCCCCGAGCAGCGCAGCCTCGACGGCAACGCTTCCCGTGCCAGAGCCTATGTCGTAGAGCACCTCCCCACGGCGGAGCCCCAGCTTGGCCAGCACCACCGCGCGCACCTCCTGCTTCGTCATGGGCACGCTGCCCCGCTCAAAGGCGTCGTCCGGAATACCCGGAACAGCGCGTTTCACCTCCACACCACCATCACGCTGTTTCCCGAGAAGCTCTCCCTCGCCACCTCCTCAAGCGTGGCCTCCACCACGCGCTCCCCCGGAAGACTCAGATTCTCGCACACCGCGCAGCGGCGGTTTCCAAAGCGGGGGAGCAGCGCCCGCGCAACCTGCTGGGGAGGATTTGCGGGGTCGCACATCACCACCACCTTCTCCTCATCGCGAATCTGCTCCACGCCCCCGCGGCCGTGCAGACTCACAACCCTCGCCCCGTTCCAGGACTGCTTTAGCCTTGCGAAGCACAGCTGCACGGAGCTTATCCCGGGCACCACCTCAAGCATGCTCTCAGGAAACCTCCTCCTGAGGAAGCCCAGGATGCTGAAGAGCGTTGCATCGCCTGAGGTGAGCACCGCCACGTTCTCTGCCGCGTACCTCTGGATAAACTCCGCCACCTCCTCCAGGTTGCTGCGTATCACCATTCTAGGCTTGCTGCGTGGGGCAAACCTCAGCGCATTCTCGCCTCCCGCAAAGGCACCTGCACTGGCGATTGCAAGCCTCGCCGCAGGCGTGAGGTACTCCTCGCCTCCGGGGCCGACGCCTACAACAAGTATCTTCCCCACCTTATCAGCCTCGCTCCTTCGTCGCTTCCTATAACCTCGCCTTTCAGGTTAATTAGCACCGTGCCAACCTTAAGCTTTCCTCCCGCGCGCTCAACCGCGCGCTGCGAGGCGCGCTCCGCTATGCGGTTGAGCACGCCAGCGAAGCCATTGCTGAAGAGCATACCCACCGCCTCCTCCGCAGTGGCTGAGCGCAGCACTCGCGACACGAGCCCCTGAGGCGCTCCGGCCTCGGCCGCGTAGGCTGCGAGAGTTTCAAGGCGGGCATCAGCAACCCTGCTGTGGGTGTTGAAGATTCCCGCCGCCACCTTGACCAGCTTGCCCGCGTGCCCGAAGAGAAGCGCCCCTTTAATCCCCCTTTCGGCGCACTGCTCGAGCATATAGCCCACGTAGTTGCCGCACTGCACCACCGCATCCCCGGGCACGCCCCTTCTGAGGGCGCTCCTCTCGCCTATCTTACCCGGGGTGAGCACCACCTCCTCAAAGCCAGACGCAAGCGCCACGTCTATCTGCGGCACCAGGGAGCGTCTGAAGGCGCTCTCGCTCCAGGGCTCGACTATGCCGCTCGTGCCCAGGATTGAGATTCCCCCCACTATTCCCAGCTTCGGGTTCATCGTCCTTAGAGCGAGCTCTCTACCGAGGGGCACCTCCACCTTTACCTCCACTCCCCCCTCTGGCAGAGCTTCCCTCACCGCGCGGCGTATCATCTCCCTGGGCACGGGGTTAATCGCTGGTTCGCCCACCTGCACCGCAAGCCCCGGCTTTGTTACCACGCCCACGCCCTCACCCGCTTTTATCACCACCCCATCGCCGGAGCGGCGCCACACCTCTGCGCATATCAGCGCACCGTTGGTAACGTCCGGGTCGTCGCCGGCGTCCTTCCTCACACACGCCCTTGCTCCGCCTCCACGCACCTCAAGCTGTGCTATGCCGAGGCTCACCCTTTCGCCAGAAGGCAGGGCAACGCTCACCCTCGCCCTTCTCTCCCCGCGGAGCAGCAGCGCCGCCGCCTTTGCCGCTGCTGCTGCGCAGGTGCCGGTGGTGAAGCCCTTTCTGAGCTTTTTCATGATGAAAAAAGTAATATTCTCTTTCGCATATAGCTTTATCCATGAAGCGCGTGCACGTGTATATCTCCGGCAGGGTGCAGGGCGTGTTCTTCCGCGAGTACACCCGCAGGAAGGCGAAGGAGCTCGGGGTAAAGGGCTGGGTGAGAAATCTGCCCGACGGCAGGGTGGAGGCGGTCTTCGAGGGCGATGACAGAGCCGTAGACGAGATGGTGCGCTGGTGCTGGGAGGGCTCGCCCTACGCCAGCGTGACCGGGGTTGAGGCGAGGGAAGAGGAGTACACCGGCGAATTCAGGGGCTTTGAGATACGGTGGTAGTTTGAAGCTCGCAGCACTTGTAAGCGGAGGCAAGGACAGCGTCTTTGCGCTCTACAGAGCCGTGAAGGCGGGGCACGAGGTCAGGTACATCCTCAACATGCTCCCGGAGCGCGAGGACAGCTGGATGTTCCACCACCCCAATGCGGCGCTTGTGGAGCTCCAGGCGAAGGCGATGGGAATACCCCTGGTAAGGGGCACGACCAGGGGCGAGAAGGAGGCGGAGCTTAAAGACCTCCGCAGGCTTCTTGCAGGCGTCGCGGGGGAGGTTGAGGGCGTGGTAACGGGCGCCCTGGCCTCGAACTACCAGAGGGAGCGCATAGAGAAGCTCTGCTCAGAGCTCGGGCTAAAGGCCTACTCGCCCCTGTGGGGGATTGAGCCGGAGAGGTACTGGAAGGAGCTGCTCGCAAATCGCTTTGAGGTTATGATCACAGCGGTAGCCGCCGAGGGGCTGGGCGAAGAATGGCTGGGCGTGGTTGTGACGCGGGAGAAGTTTGAAGAGCTGAAGCGCCTCGCTAAGCAATACCGCTTCCACCTGGGCTTCGAGGGCGGCGAGGCTGAGACGCTGGTGCTGGACATGCCCCTCTTCAGGCAGAGGCTGGTGGTCAAGAAGGCGAGAAAGCTGTGGCGGGGGGACAGCGGCGTCTATATAATTGAGGAAGCGGAACTCGCACCCAGGCGGTAAGGACTAAAAACTTTGCAGGCTACCCTCCGTGCTGTTATCTGGCAAAAATATTTAATACTCCTCCCTGTCTCCTTATTAACATGAAGCGCGAGCTTGTGGGCACCCTTGCGTGGAGTCAGAATCAGCCTGCCATCAAAGACGATGAAGGAAAAGTGCGCCTTATCTACAACCTCTTCGACGGGCTCAGCGGCAGAAAAATAAGAGTGACTGTGGAAACCGTCGAGGAGGATTAGCCAGCACCCACTCCCGGAGAGCCCCTGGTGCGTGAGCGAATCGCATCCTGAATTTTGACCTGCAGCTCCTTTAGGCGGGAGGTCACCTTCTCCTCCTGCCGCTTCAGGGTACTTATTCTCAGCTCCAGTGTTTCCTTTCTCTCCTTCAGCTCCTTCTCAACATCGTCCCTGGTACTCTTTATCAGCAGGTTGCCAACGCTCCGGTACACCTCTGCGTCCTCGCCCAGCTTCTGCACCTCATCCAGAGCTCTCGCAACCTCCTTAAGCTGAAGCTCCATCTGCAGCCTCTGCGTGGTTATTGCCTCCGCCTGCTGCTGGAGCTGCTGGAACTGGGCAAGCTGGTGCTGGAGTTGTGGTGGTAGCTGTTCCATCTTCTCAACCTCCTAACTCAACCGCAAGCTTCAGCCAGCGCATGAAAGATGAAAGCGATGCCCTCAGGGAAGCCGCATCTGCTGCGCTGACCTCCAGTATTATCTTGCACCCCTCTCTTTTAAAACTTGCCCTCGCGCGGTTCGCTGGAGAGGAGTGCACCTCTGGCAGAACCGCTGCATGGACCACTTCTGCAAAGTTCTCGCTGTCAAAACACAGCTCAATCCTCGCCCTTCCCGACTCCACGCGAAATCACCTTCTCCACCCTGAACTCGGGTCCATCGCGCAGCATCAGCGAGTCGCCCCGCTGCAGCACCAGCGAAGGGTCTGCACCCAGGGCACGTGCGAGCTGAGAGGCGAGCTCACCTCTGCCGTAGCCGTGTCTATACCTGAGCTCGCGAATAAGCATCGCCCTCGCCAGCTTCAGCGCAAGAACGCGTTCGCCGCCGCGATAGACCTCGATGAGTGAGGGATTGCCTCTCCTCTCCTTTATCATCACCAGAACACCATCCTCCGGCACGAGGGAGAACACCTGCTCCAGGTTTGCCTTCCCGCGGGTGAGATACTCTGCACCGAGTGCCCTTGCAAAATCCCTGCTGAAGCTCCTGGTTCGCGGCGAGGGTTTGCGTGATGTGGTGACGAGTATCATCACCTGGCTTTTACCCGCTTAACCGTGGCGGAGCGCACCTTGAAGAGTATCTTGTAGCCGCAGAAGGGGCAGCGCACGGGTTCGTCCTTTGCGAGTTCAAGCTCACGCTGACAGTTGCCGCAGCGGTACATCACCCAGCCACCACCTTTTTCACTGCACGCTCCACAGTCAGCGCCGCAGCCGTTCGCGGGATGTATGCGCCGCCAGTAAACTTGGCCCCGCACTTCCTGCACGCCCATATTCCGGAGGCCACGCGCCTCACCCCGCGGCGCTGGCAGACTGGACAAACATGGCGCCGCCGCTGTTTCCTGTCTATCTCAACCCACTTGCGGCGCAGCCTCATGCCGTAACGTGGTCCAAACTTGCCTGCTGAGCCCACCTTCTTAGTTCTTCCCATCAGCATCACCCGGCAGGTGCTTTCTGAGAAACTCCGCCTTCTCTCTCCCCCGCCTAACGATGTCAAGGATTTCCTCCTGCGTGAAGGTGCCGCTTCCACCCTTCTGCATCGCCACTATCTCGCCCTTCTCGTTGTAGCCTACGGTTAGCCTGGCGTCGAGCACCTCCTCCTCTTCCAGGCAGGGGTCTACCAGAATGTGGTCGCCTATCTTGGCGAAGGTAACCTCCACGGGTGTATCCACAATCGGAAGCTTCTCCTCCGTCTTTGTCTTGTAGTCCACCCGGCCGTCTTCGAGCTTCGGGAAAACCGCATTTTTAAGCGCGGCGATTGCGCCGAGGGTGCAGGCATCGAAGAGGTTGCCGTCGTAGTCCAGGGGGTGGAGGTCTATGAAAACTATCCACACCAGCTCTCCCTCGGAGATGCACAGCTTCTCCAGGTCTATGCACCGGGACTCGCGGATTGCCCTGTCGACAACACGGGCGAGCTCCACCGTATCCTCGTCTGGAGGACCGCGCTCAAAGCTGGGGCTTGCGAGGGGAATTAGCTCGGCGTTGGTGGTCAGCACCCCTGAATCCGGCATATCCGGAAAAGGTTCTCCAACCGAAAGCTTAACACCCACCATCACCTGAGTTCTGCCCAGCTTAACCAGCGCTGAACCCTCGGCGCGCTGGTTTATTCCCACCTCAACGCTCACCTCGCGGTACTCGTCAAAGGCTCTGCCATCGATGCGCTTGCCGCTGTTGAGAAGGTTGAGGATGTGGTCCCGCTTCACATCAACAATAATCTCATGCTTCATTCCTGACTACCCCCATATCTCCGGCGCAGCGCCTCCTTCTGCTTCTCATAAACCTGCATGCATCCCTTTATGGCAAGCTTGAAAGCCTGCTCAAACTCCTCCTGGGTCAGGTTTCCGTCCATCTGGAGCAGGCTGACCTCACCCGTTCTCGGGACTATTGCAACCGGCAGGTCTGCCTCACCGTAGTTGTCCTCGATATCGAAGAGGTCCAGCACTATGTGTCCGCCCACCTTGCCAGCGGCACACGCGGGCACCAGGTCCTTCATGGGTATGCCGGCGTCTGCAAGTGCAACGCTCGCTGCGGTTATACCCGCGCAGCGCGTGCCCGCCTGGGCCTGGAGGATTTCGATGTACACGTCGATGGCGGTCATTGGATAGAGATGTGTGAACACCACGCTTTCCAGCGCCTGCCTTGTAACCTTTGAAATCTCCATGCTCCTTCTATCCGGTCCGGGACGCTTCCGCTCGTACACGGAGAAGGGTGCCATGCTGTAGTATGTGCGCAGCACAGCACGCTGCGGATTCGCCTCGTGCCTCGGATGTATCTCCCTCGGGCCGTAGCATGCAGCAAGCACCCGGTTACCACCCCACTCCAGATAAGCGGAGCCATCTGCGCGCTTCAGCACGCCGGCCTCAATCTTCAGTGGTCTGAGCTCATCCACACGCCTCCCGTCGAGGCGCTTCCCATCTATAATAAACTCCTCGGGTTCACCTGCCTTCATACCCTTTCCCTCTCCTTAACAATCATCTCCTTTATCCTGTCGGTTAAGCCTGAAGTATGTGCCTCAGCTTCTATCTTCCGGATGGCACGCTCCACCAGGTCTGCGGTCTTCGCATTCCTTCCACCTATCCACACCCGGCCGTTCTGTCCCACCAGAAGTTTGCATCCCGTCTCCTTCACTATCATGGATATCATAGAGCGCTTTCTGCCTATCACCCGGGGCACCTTCGCGGGTGATATCTGAATCAGGCGCCCCCCCCTTATCACCCTGCATCCCCGCTGGCGCATTGTGATGTAAATTCTCCTGGTGGGCGCCACTTCACGCACATACGCGTAGACCGTCGTGCCGGGAGACATCACCCTCTGCAGAGGTGTGCGGAAGGGGTCCACATCACGGTAGTAATCACCGGCGTTGAGTATTGCAAGATAGGGGCTGTTTATGTCCACCTCCCAGGCTGTCTCATAGACGGTGCCCTTCACAAAGCCAATTACAAAGTCCCCGACCTTCGGGAAATACCTGCCGGTGAGGGGTATTACCCTCACCAGGCCTCTCGAAGTGTCCAGCAGTCCGAGTACAGAGGCGTACACCTTCTCACCTTCGCGGTAAACACCATCGCCCAGCTTCACCTTCCCTGCTGCTACTTCCTCACCGGGTATAACAAGCTTCCTCTCCATACTCACTCCTACCTCAGAATCCTGCTTTCAAAGTCTCCCTTTGTCAGTGCATTGAGCTCGCGGAAGAGCTCTTCCGCGGCACCTGCCGGAAGTTTCATCACAAAGGCCCAGCTTCCGTCGCCGAGCCATTCCTCCTTCTCGGGCTTGCCGAACTTTGTAACCACACCATAAGCCCTGGCCGCATGCTGTGCAGGTACTTTGACAGCAATCCTTCGCTCCTCAAACTTTAAAGGCAGAAGGGGCCGCAGCGCTTTGATTATTGCCGGCATCTGCTCCTCGGCGCTTTTGTGAATGGAGATGTTTACTTTTGCCTCCTCCAGTGCCTTCTCAATCCGCCTGGCCGGATGAGGTGCGCCTGTCTGCGGGTTTATGGCATGCCTGGCGATGTAGTTGACTATCTGCCTCCTGCGCTGCTCCTGCATCCTCCTGCGCTGCTCGGCGGTGAGCTGAATCTCTCCCTTCCTTATAATCCTGCGAACCGCCTCCTCAAGACTGGAGACATTCAGCAGCCTGAAGGCATGCTCCAGCGATGCCCTGTCGCCACGGCGTGCATCCTTGAAGATGGTATCTACAGCGAGGAGCCTTTCAAAGTCCACCTCTTTGCCCTGCCTCAGCTCCAGGGCAAGGTCCGGGTCAACCAGAATCTCGAAGCGTTCGCCCCTCGTCTCGAGGCGAGCTACTACCGCCTCTTCAAGGCGCACCATTTGCGCTACTCCTCTTCTTCTCCCTTCTTCCTGGGAATGCGCTCCAGGTAGCTCCGCACCTCTCCGGGTGAAAACTTCCTGAACTCCCCTGTTGCCAGTTCAACCACCGCCATATCTATGGAGCTTTCACTCATCTTGCCATCGGTGACCTCATTCATTATCTTCAGCGCCAGGTCTATTGCCTCGTCCATGGTGAGGTCATCGCGGTACTCATTCTCGAAGATCTCCATCGCGGTGCTCCTTCCGGCACCTATCGCCGTGGCCTTGTACTCTATAAGAGCACCACTCGGGTCGGTTTCAAACAGGCGGGGCGCCTCGTTTACACCTGCGATCAGAAGCGCTATGCCGAAGGGTCTTACCCCTCCATGCTGTGTGTACAGCTGCTTGAAGTCGCATATCTTCTTGGCAAGCAGCTCCACATCTATAGCCTCGCCGTAGGTAATGCGGTGAACCTGGCACTCCACTCGCGCGCGGTCCACAAGCACACGTGCGTCGGCCACAAGGCCCGAGGTCGCGGCGGCTATGTTATCATCAATCTGGAAAATCTTCTCAATGCTCCTCGCCTCAACAAGCTTTGAGGTAATCCTCTTATCCACAGCAAGCAGCACACCGTCGCTGTACCTTATTCCCAGCGAGGTGGTCCCCCGCTTTACCGCCTCTCGTGCATATTCAACCTGGAACAGTCTGCCGTCAGGGCTGAATACCGTAATTGCCCTGTCGTAGCCCATGCTAGGTATCGGCTGCATCTTATTCACCTCTCAAATCCCTTTTTGTTAAACCTATAAACCTCATTTTCCTGTGTCTCAGCCGCTCAGCAAGTTCCTCATCTACTGGCACAGCGTCGCAGCACTCTCCACTTTCCCTAACAACTGCAAACTCCTTGCCCATAAACTTTGCTGTGCCTTCAGCATTTATAAAGTGTCTACTCCTATTTAAAAACTTCCTCTTCAGCGCCTTAACAGTGCCGCTTACCCCGAGACTTCGCAGATGTGCGCGCTCGCCAGAGATTTCGCCCACGAGGCTCAGCGATGCTATGGCCCTGTCCACGCTGAGATGGGAACACACAACAAAACCCTCCTGCCTGTCCTCGTCGAAGTCCAGCAGCCACAGGTTCATCTGCGCAACCCCCGCCTCGCCAAACATCGCCAGAGCCGAGCTAAATATTGCCTTCGCAACCTCCTCCCTTTTAAAACACCTGTCACCCTCTGCGCAGAAGGCGATGTAGCGCTTCCTCATCCTCAGAGCTGGCGGAAGAGCCTTAATCTTCAACCAGCCTCACCCCCTGCGAAAGCTCACACTTTGCCAGCCTCCGCCTCTCCAGTATCCTGCCCGGCACAGTCTCCATGGCATGCCTCGCCTCCTCCCGTGTAAACCCCAGGCTCAGAAGCACGGCCTCAGCTTCCCTCTGGCTGCGCAGCTCATATCTGCTCTTTGCACCGGAGGTTGCAACGATGTCGAATCCGTACTTTCTGCTCAGCATGAGAATGCGCTGAACCTTCTGAATCTGCCTTACCCGGGCAAAGCTCCTGGCAGAGATTATACTCCACAGGTCGATTTCGATTGCAACCCCGCTCTTCGCAGCCTGCCTGGCGATTACCGTATCCACACCGGAGTCGCGCCTTCCTCTGTAAGGGTGTGCCAGGATGTCCACACGCCCGTCTCTGGTGGCTGCACGGTTTATGCCCGCGTCTCCACCGTGCACAACCACATAGTCGAACTTCTCATCCACGCTGCGCAGAGCGCGAACCAGCTTCCGCCTGCTTTCCGCTTTTACCTCGATGCCGGAAAGCACACCTTCATAGGCGATGCCGTCGCATAGTCCGGGCCTCACACCCAGGCGTTTTGCCTCTTCGGCGATGCGCAGGGGTGAATCCACACCGCCCGAGTTGAGCGAGTGAATGCGCAGGTCTATAAACATCTTAATCCCCGAAGAGTTTTTTGAGTTCCGACTTTATCACGGCTTCGCTGTATGGGTAGCTGGTAACCGTTAGCACCACCTGAATTCCCTGACCCAGGCGGAGCTCTCCCAGATAAGCACGCATTTTGTCCAGGCGGAGATAGAACCTTCCCTGCTCGAAGCGCTGCTCCACCTCGTCTGCAAGGCGCACGAGCTCCTCAGGGGGAAGGGTCTCAAGCAGCCTTTGCAAAAAGGCACGGATGTGGCGCTGTCTTGTGAGCTCTGCCTCCAGGATAACTATAGGATTGCCAAACTGCCCTCTCACCCGGCTCCGCTTTACCTCTACCTCACAGGGAAAGACGGTGAGGAGTGCCTGCCTGACTCTCTCCTCTTCCTCTGTGGCGTGGGCAAAACAGCTTGCCTTAACGCTCAGGATGCGCATCACTTTCCTCTGCGCTGGTGTGCTCTTATGCTGGGTCTGAGCTTTTCTGCACCTTTACCCCTGTTCCTCAGACCCCGGGAACGCTTCCCCGCGCTGGTCAGACCGCGAAACACACGTCCGCGATGGGCTGTGCCCGCGATCCAGCACAGCTCCTTATCGCTGCGCACCGCCGGGTGGTGTGGGTCAACCATTATTACCTCGAAGTACTCGTACTTCCCGTCCTTGCCCACCCAGTAGGAGTTGAGCACCTCCATGTTGGGATACCTGCGCTGGGCGCGTTCTTCGGCCAGCCACTGCAGCGACTTCTTTGGCGTGTATTTTACCACGCCCATCCGCTTTGGTCTGCGTCCTCCGCGGGGACGCTCCTTCCTGCGCCCGCCCTTGCGTATCCTGGCGCGCACCACAATTATGCCCTGCTTCGCCTTATAACCGAGAGCCCTCGCCCTGTCCGGGCGAAGCGGCTTCAGCACGCGCACAACGCTTGCTCCGCGGCGCCACTCTGTAAGGCGCTGCCGGAGCAGCGGATAAACATAACTCCCCTTCGGAGACTTCCACGCCTGGGCCAAGTATTTGTACGCACCCATTTCTTCCACCTTCAGAATCAGAAGTGAGAATAAAAGACTCTTTTAAGGGTAATGGGCTATCGTATAAAAATATTATTAGAGTGAAAACTAATAAATACCCTGCCGGCAAGGGAATACCATGCCAAGCTACGGAGCGAGAAGTGTTCTCGGAGTGTTCATATTCTCAGATAGAGGAGAGCTTCTTGAATTTGAACCCTTCGATGCTGGAGAAGCTGCGCAAAAAATTACCGCCACGGAGCTTACTCCGGAGGAGAGGAGGCTGAAAAAGAGGTTTCCTGATGCCGTATTTGAGCCGGTGGAGGAGTTTCCATCTCCAGGGGGGGAGTTCCTCAGAGGCAATATGGAGGCACTGCTGGAGCGGATCGGGATTAGCAGACAGGAGTATAACCTCCGCCTCCGCAGAGTGGCCTTCGAGGTCACCAGGAACAGGCTGAAGCGAGCCCTGGAGAAGAGAGACCTGCTGATAAAGCAGGCGGTGCTCGCGCTGGAGGAGCTGGAGGAGGCGCTGAATGTTCTCTCCTCCAGGCTTAAGGAGTGGTACCTCATCCACTTCCCGGAGGCAGAGCAGGAAGACGCCGCAGGAATAGCGGAGCTCATCCATAGGTATGGCAGACGCGAGGCTCTACCGGGCTATGAAGAGCTTGCAGAGCGCTCAACCGGTGCGGAGCTTACTGATGAGGACATCGCAATGCTTCGCTGTTTCGCCGGAGAGCTGTGCAGACTTCTGGAGCTAAGGGAAGAGCTGGAGCGCTATCTGGATGAGCTGATGAGCAGCCTGGCCCCGAATGTGAGACACCTGGTGGGTGCCAGGATTGGAGCAAAGCTTATTGCCCTTGCTGGAAGTGTGGAAAAGCTTGCCTCTATGCCCGGAAGCAGAATTCAGGTGCTCGGCGCAGAGAAGGCGCTCTTCCGCCACCTGCGCGGCAGGGGAAAACCTCCAAAGCACGGGGTCATATTCCAGTACCCCGCGATTAAAGCGGCGCCGAAGTGGCAGCGCGGTAAGATTGCAAGAGCGCTTGCGGCAAAGCTTGCGATAGCAGCACGTCTGGACGCCTTCGGAGGCGGGCTAAGGGAAGAGCTGAAGCAGAGGTTCGAGGCAAGGGTGGAGGAAATTAAGAGAACACCCAGACGGAAGCGCAGGAGGCGCAGGCGTTGATAAGGGAGCTCTTTGAGGGAGTGTACCGTCTTAACGGAGAGCTCGCAACTCTGAACCTCACTCCGGGCAGAAGGGTGTACGGTGAGAAGCTTGTAACTCATGGGGGAAGGGAGTATCGCCTCTGGAACCCGCACAGAAGCAAGCTGGCAGCAGCGATTCTGCTCGGACTTGAGCACCTGCCATTAGGTAGAAGGACAAAGGTGCTCTACTTGGGTGCTGCGCAGGGTACAACGGCCTCGCACATAAGCGACATCGCCCGTGAAGGTATTGTGTACTGCGTCGAGGTCTCACCCCGTGCGATGCAGTCGCTGCTGCCGCTGGCTGAAGCCAGGGAGAACATGGTGCCCATTCTTGCAAGCGCCGCAGAGCCTGAAAGCTACTGCTATCTGCTGGAGAAGGTGGACCTGGTCTACCAGGACATTGCCCGTCCGGAGCAGACGGAGATACTGCTTGAGAACCTGCGGCTATTTCTCCGGGAAGGTGGCCACTTCATCCACATAATAAAGGCCAGAAGCATAGATGTGACTGTGAGGCCGAATGAGGTTTTCAGAAGGGAGATGGACAAGCTAACCGGAGCTGGAGCTCAGCTGCTTCAGACGCTGAGGCTTGAGCCCTATGAGAAGGACCATCTTTTTGTGCTGGGCAGGTTCAGCGCCGCCACTCCGCATAAACAGGACAGGTGATGCACTCCGCGGGCGGAGAATGCCTGTCCTCTATCTTTTCCGGGCACTCGGGATAGCTTCCTGTACAGTTGGGGTACTTTCTGCGTATCTTCTCCCAGGCTATCTCTGCCTCAGACTTCTTTTTTGGCAACCTCTTCCGCTGCTTTCTGGCCATTTTTACACCGGAAGAGAGTGTTGCTCCCCGGGGGTATATAATGCTTTTGCACAGCTCACCGCTCCGCGTCACAAGCCCGGGCAGCCTTACGGCGTCTCAGCAGCTTAAAGCGCACCACCGTAACCTGCTCTCTCTCGCTCACGCCCCCGTAAATTCTGCGCAGTGCCCTGAGAAGCTCCTCCCTGCTGGAGAAGCCATCTCTCCTCGCGTCCAACTCCGTAAGCTCGGCGAGGCGCTTAACCTCGCACGCCACCACCCTCGCAAGGGCAAAGGCCTTGCCATTGGAGGTGAGCTCCACCACCTCACCCTCCGCATAACTGCGCCTGCCCTTCCTGACAGTGGCACACTTACTCCCGCTGAGAATCGCCGCCACGTACTCCGGATTGAAGTTTATTCTCCTCATACCACTCCCACACCTTTCTTATGGCGCCTGTGAGCCTGCCAAAGGCGTTGTCCAGCTCCTCCCAGCTCCTGTGCTGCAGGCACTTTCCTATGGCCAGGAGCTCCTCATCCCTGCTGAGCTGTGCCCTCCTCGCTCTCGAGAAGTGGTACCTCATCAGCGGCTTTGCGATGTCGCCAATGCCCTCGTAGTAGCTCAGGTTTGAGAAGTACTTCTCAAGCCTCGTCCTTGCCACGCTGTCCAGGCGGGGATCAGGCACCGGTGCATCTATGCGGAGGCTTGCAAGCAGAAGGCGCGCCACCTCGATGCTCAGCCCGCGCAGCTCATCGGCAAGATACTCTATCAGACGCTTCACCAGCTCTGCATTAATCTGCGCCACCCTCTCACTCAGGCTATCGTCGAGCGGCTTGATGACCACCAGAGTATATTCACCCGAAATTTCATTCCGCTGTGCTGTGATGTGAACCGGCACGAAGCCGTTTTTCAGCCAGAAACGCAGCAATTCGGCGCTGACGCCAAAACCTGCACCCATGTAGGCGTAGCCCCTCTCCCTGGCCCATTTCTCCAGCTCCCGCAGGGCAAAGCTTCCCACACCGAGACGCATAACATCCGGATGGGTGGCGATTCTCACTATCCTCAATCCTCTGAGCTTCGGGAACTCCCTGTCGCAGTAGTGCTTCAGTATTACATCCGGGATGATGTGTCCCTTGGGGCGGTAGCCCCGGGCCATCGCTTCTATAAGCTTCTCATCCAGTTCCCCCTCCCGGGCAGTGTGAACTGCCGCCACCGTTTTGCCACCCGCAACCACGCGAAAGGCCTGGTGCTTTGGAATGTCCCCCAGGATGAGCACGTCCGAGGGCTTGTTGCGGTAGTGGGCCAGGATGTATATTCCGAAGAACTCTCTGAGCAGGCGGTCGTCGCTGTACAGCCTGTCCCTGTCCAGCCGCTCGAAGGTCAGCTCACCCGCCTCAATCGCCTTCACATCCTCTCCGGAAAGCCGGGCGGGTTTTGCGTCCAGCAGCAGGACATCGTAAAGCCAGGCCTCAACGGGGTCCCCGGCAGCGTAGCGTATGGGCTCAGAAAGCCTCAGCTTTATCACCTCGTACTCGCCGGTGCTCTCGAAATTCTTCAGAAAGCGGATGCTGAATCCCCTGCCCGCACCCTCGTAGCCGTGCACTGTGCTGGAGAAGATTATGTAGTCCACATCCCCGCGGGTAAGCTCCCACAGCACCTCCACAGCAAGCGAGGAAGCCTCGTCCACAATTATCAGGTCTGCGTAGTCCTTCTCCACCAGCGCCCTTCTGGGCACCGCATACTCCACACGGGCATATCTGCTGTTTATCATTGTGAAGAGCTCTCCCTTTTTCCTGAGAAAGAAGTCTGTCATCCCCTGACGCACCATCCCCCTCTTAAGGAAGAGGAAATAGGTCTGCACAGCCCGCGGCGATGGAGCCACAACAAGCACGCGAACGGCACGTTTGAGTCTGCGGTTGAGCACTGAAATCAGGTAGGGGGTGAGTATGCCCAGGAGCGCCGTCTTTCCCCTGCCCCTGTCAGCAGTGAGCACGGCACACCTGCGCTTCGCAGAAAGAAAATCCTCGAAGCTGTGGAGCACCTCAACCTGGTCCTGGGTGGCGCACAGCTTGTACAGCTTCTTCTTTATCCGGCTCTTCCCGGGCAGCACCAGCTTTCTTTTTTCCCCACCCGTACCTTCACACCGGAACTTTTTGAGCAGACCTTTGCCGGTATCGTAGATTATCACCCCGTCAGCGAGGAGGGTACGCTCGATGAACCTCCGGTAGAAGCGGGGCACCACTCCAGAGGTGTCCCCAGAAAGATCGCGGTGGAGCCAGGACACCAGGCTGCTCCACCCCTCCACCTCCGGAGAAAGCGCCAGTAAAATCCCGCCACCGGCTATGGTCTCCGCGGCTATGCCCAGGTCGTTGGGATTGAACCCTCCGGTCAGGTCTATCAACAAAGCGTCGTAGGTTTCCCCAAGCACCTGCTGGGCATCGCCAAAGGCCACAAAGGTCCCGGAGAAGTGAGAACGTGCAGCCTCCAGAAAGTCTTCCCTGCCCATTATCAGCAGCTTTTCCTTCTTCGTCACCTCCTTCCAGGTGCCGAGCACGTGCTCCGCAAGGGCAAGGGTTTCACTGTCCACCGGACTGCAAAGGAGCACCAGGCAGCGGTGGCGACTGCGCAGCACATGCTGGGCCGCCCTTTTAACCTCCGAGATGAGGTCCTCCTCCGACATTATCCCCCAGAGCGTGGGATAACAACAAAAATTAAACCGCCAGCCTGAGGTACTCCCTGAGGAGCGCAGGATAAAGGCGCGGGTTGAAGAGTATGTTGGTGATGAAGTAGCACTCGTGGGTGCAGAAGCAGGTACCGTCTTTAACCTCCTCCGCCACCCTCCGCGCCCGGGGGGTGCGCAGCAACCTGCGCAGGTCTAAGCCGTGCTCACGGAGGTTACCCATCTTCTTCTGCAGAAGCTCGCAGGGGTACACGTCTCCATTCTCTGTCACAACAAGGTTCAACCTGCCGGCATAGCAGGGTATCAGCCTCCTCTCCCGCTTCGCCGTAAGGTATATCAGCCTGCGCTGAAGTACATCCTGCGCAGCCTTCAGCCTCGCCCCCGGGAAGCGGTAGAGCTTTGCCCTGCCTGTGCGCAGCTCGCGCTCCAGCCTCAGGATAAGCTCATGGTAGCGCTCCAGGTTAACGTCCTTCATATCCCTGCTCACATTGCCCCGGACCAGCGAGAGGGTGTGGGTTTTTATGTGCTCCAGACGGGAGACATAATCGAAGACCTCCTCCAGCCTGTCCTGGTTGGCGGCGCAGAGCACAGTGTTTATCCCGAGCTCAAAGTTCGCGTACCTCCGGAGCAGCGGAGAGAGCAGATGGTAGCTCTCAATTACGCGCTCAAAGTTGCCCCTGACCCCACGCAGAGCATCATGCTCCTGGCCTATGCCGTCCAGGCTAAGCTTTACCGTAACTGTGCTCCTCCTGCAGCGCCTGAGTATCTCCTCCACGCACTCAGCGATGCGTTCCGGCATGAGCCCGTTGGTGGGCAGGAGAATTATCACCGGCCTGGTGTGGCGGTAGAAGAGCTCAGCTATCTCAACGATGTCTTCGCGGAGGAAGACTTCCCCCCCGGAAAACGCCAGCCAGAGCAGCTCCGGCGTGCTCCTGGCAAAGCGTTCTATCTCCTCCAGGGTGAGCTCCTCCCGCGCTGCGTTCCTCTTCTCCCCGTTGAGGTAGAAGCAGAAGCTGCACGCGGAGTTGCATCTCGCAGTTACAAAGAAGGTGAGCTGCACCGGGCGCTTCAGCAGCACCTGGGGCAGGTGGCGCAGCGGTGAGTACCTCATAACATCACCCTGAGCCTGGCCTTTAGCAGGTAGAGGGCAGAACCCAGTACGGCACCTGCAGATACGGCAATGGGGTAGACATAGAAGAAGTAGAGCGTGGCCATAGCAGCGAAGACGGCACCTTTCGCTGTGTAGAAGCTTCTGATAAGGTTGCGGCTTACGTAGAGGTTGAGCATCTGGGGCAAAAGCGCAAGTGCCGGATGAGTGCCCAGAAGCATCCAGCTAAGAAGCAGAGCAGGCGATGTGAAGAACATGGCAACGTTCACCTTGAGCTCCCGCGATGCTGCGCCCGAATCTGCGAAAAGGTCTCGGTTGCGCAGCGAGTAGAGAGTCCAGTACATGCTCTTGCGCAGTGCATTCTTCAGCGACCCCGCAAGGCTGAAGTTGAAAATGTGTCCCACCTGTATGGAGGGATCAATCCTGAGCTTCACCCCGGTTCTCCTGAGCCTGTGGCTGAATTCAACGTCCTCCATGCTGGTGGTATGTCCCATGAAGGAGTCCCTGAGAAAACCTCCTGTGGTGCGAAAGAGCTCCGCATCTATAGCCAAACAGTGGGTTGCTATGTAGTCAGCCTCCTCCCGCTTGGTCTCGCAGTAGTTTACATATACCGACTGGAAGGTGCTGAAGAATCCCTGGGAAAAGGGGGGTACCGCTGTGTATGTACCGCCCACAACGCGAACGCCATTGCTCATGGCACGGTTCACCAGCTTCAGGGTGTCTTTTTTAAGGATGCAGTCGGCATCTATAAAGAGGAGCACCTCCCCCCTGGCGTTCTCTGCTCCGATATTCCTCGCCACACTCGGGCCCTGATGCTCCTCCAGCCTGATAAGTCTGCATGGGTAGCGCCGTGCAACTTCTGCAGAGGCATCTTCACTCGCGTCGTCCACCACCACTACCTCAAAGCTTGAATAGTCTGAGGCAAAAACGCTCTCGAGACAGAGTGCAAGAGTGGCGGAGCTGTTCCTGCAGGGTATTATTACGGAGATAAACTTCTCCTTCATCTGTCTTAAAGACCCAGATTAACCAGCCCCGTGATATTTGTAGGATGTTATTTAAGGCACATCCTTGGAGTAAAGAGTGAGGTCTTTGAATTGCCAGGCAGGGAAATTAAGGGTATGGTGCTCAGCACGCGGGGTATTGCGTTTGTCTCGCTGCTGACAGTGCTGCTCCTCTTCCGCTTCAGGAGCTATGACGACAACCGCACTGCCAGCTGGAGCTGGGTATTTGCCAGCGGCGACTTTAGTTTTGTGGTGATACTGTGGCTCTTCGCACTGGCAATGGGCTATGCTTTCTCCCAGCTGAGAGAGTCGCGGGACAGGGCGCTTCTCACTCTCGCGCTGGCTGCCGCACTTCCTCTCATGGGAATGCCAGAGATTATGATGGATACCTCCAGGTACTTCACCTACGCCAAATATGCTGAAGTTTACGGCTTGAGATACCTGTGGGAAGAGTGGGGCAGAGAGATTCATCCCTGGACTGACCTGCCCCTGGTGCCACTGATATACGGTGCGATTTTCAGCCTCCTGGGTGAGAGCAGAACCTGCGTGCAGCTCTTCAATCTGCTTGCCTTCGCAGGTACAGTGCTGCTCACCTCCAGGCTGGCGGAGCTGCTCTTTGGGAGGAGCGCCGGCTTTTATGCAGGTCTGTCTCTGATTGCGATGCCCTACCTGCTCATACAGGTGCCCCAGATGCTGGTGGACGTGGCGACGATGTTCTTCCTGACCCTGGCAATTTACACCACCCTCATTGCGCTGGAGCGGGGAGGCACCCTCAGGCTGGCTGCCGCAGGTATAAGCATAGCCCTCGCCTTCTTCTCAAAGTATTCCACATGGATGATGCTCTCAGTGCTCCTGGTGGCGGCGCTGCTATACGCCAGGAGGAGTGCGGGCCCCACGATGAGAAGGTGCGCTGCAATCGGTGGAATAGCTGGTGCAGCAATCCTGCTGGTGATGCTGCAGAAGCAGGGGGTGTTTCTGGAGCAGCTCGAATTGCTGCGCAGCTTCCAGGCCCCGGGGCTCAGGCGGTGGGGTGAGAGCTATCTCTCCACCTTCTTCTTCCAGGTGCACCCCTTCGTGACACTCTCTGCGCTGGCAGCGCTTTGCCTTGCCATAAGGGAGAGGCGAAGCGCAGTGATAATCGCAGTCTTCCCCTTCCTGCTCATCCTCCTGCTCGAGATAAAGCGGATTCGGTATACGCTGCCCATCTTCCCAATGCTCGCTGTGCTCGCCGGTTACACCCTTAGCAGACTTCCGAGGGAGCCCGCACGTCTCATTGCAGGCTACGCCGCCGCCTTCTCCTTTATGCTCGCCCTGTTCGCCTACGTGCCTTTTATCGAGTCGCTGAGTGTGGTAAACCTGCGTGAAGCCGGAGAATTTTTGAATCAGCTCGAGGCACAGGAGGTGGAGGTGCTCACCTGGGTGCCGCCCGGGATGAGCTACAACCCCAACATTACAATACCCATGCTGGACCTATTTACGCAAAAGCGCCTGGTGTATGTGCATGTGGAAGTGGTACCCCCGCCCAGGGAGCAGATTCTGCGCTCACCAATAAGATTCACCTGGGAGTACAGACTGCCACCCTTTTACCTGGGAAACTCCTCCTCTGGCGTGGTGGTGGTAATCCAGAGGCAGTACACCGGCATGCCGGAGGAGGTCGAGCGCAGGGTGGAAAACCTCTCCCTGATAGCCAGGTTCAACACATCCACCAGGCTCTTCCACTTCAGAACACTGGTGGACGTGTACGCTCCCTAAATTCTGCGGTTGAGCTCCTGCAGCAGCTTCTCCAGGTCCAGGCCGCGCTCTTCCGCCACCTCGCGCAGGGTGCGCTTCATCGTGGTGAAGTCACATTCACATATGTTGTGCTCCAGCAGGTAGTCTACCGCCTCGGGGTACTCTCTGAATATCTGCCCTATCTTCATTTCGGGCGTTATCGCCAAGGCTATCTCACCACCAGCACGCTGCATGGTGCGCGCTCCACCACCTCCTTGCTGACGCTGCCCATAAGCAGTGTCCTGCGCTTTGAGTGGGGACCAAGAACAATGAGGTCGGCACCTATTTCCTTCGCCGCATTGATAATCTCCTCTGCGGGATGTCCTATCTTCACAATCTCATTCGACACCGATACACCTTCAACGCAGGACCTTGCGGTAGCAAGAACCTTCTTTCCGCTTTCGCTAAGAAAGTCGTCGAAAATTTTACCCTCCTTTTTGAGACTTTCAAGCACTTCGGTAAACTCCGGCTTCCCGAGAAGCTCCTGATAGTAGATGTCACCCAGATTTACAACATACACCAGCGAAAGTTCCGCACCCAGCTTTGCTGCCATTTCGGCTGCCTCATTGAGTGCCTTAAGAGAGCTGTTGCTCCCGTCAAAAGCCACAAGTATCTTCTTCACAACCAATACACCTCCCTTATTTTATGAAAATTTCCAAATAAATAAAAAAGATGGAGCTGGTGCTCAGCTCAGTATCCGGCTCCATATCCGCCGCCATAGCCGCCGCCGTAGCCACCGCCGTAGCCGCCACCGTAACCTCCGCCGTAGCCGCCGCCGTAGCCGGCACCTTCTTCAGCCTGTGCCGGTTCCTCTGCAGCCTTCGGCTCCACTATCAGCTTTCCTTCCATGCCCCTGTCCCTGTGCTCCGGACAGTAGAAGGTGTACTCACCGGCCTTCTCAACGACGAATTCAACAGTTGCAGAGCCACCCGGCGGTATCCCTGCTGCCTCTGCCTCGCCGCCGTAGCCGCCACCGTAACCTCCGCCATAGCCGCCGCCGTAGCCGCCGCCGTAGCCGCCACCGTAACCTCCGCCGTAGCCGCCGCCGTAGCCACCGCCGTAGCCGCCGGCTGCTGCCTCTTCAGCAGGTTTGGCAGCATACACTCCAAGCTCATCTATGACAAAATTGTGCGACTGAGAACCCACATTCTTGACGGTTATTCTCACCAGGTCGCCTTCTGTTACGGTTATCGTCGCCGGCTCAAACTTGTACTCAGACGCCTCTATGGTGAACTCCTTGGCTGGAGCGCCGGTGGTAGCTGTGGACGCAGGTGAGGGGGCCGATGGCGCCTTCTCTGCAAGACCCGCAGGTGCTCCTGGAGAGAAGCTATAACCCACTATGAAACTCAGTGCCATCGCGGTGACTATAGCGAGCACCGCTATGTCGTCGCGCATTGCAATCACGCCTTCTTTATCCTGTAGATAAAGGTGCCTCCATCGGAGCGCCTCTCAATAATCTCGTGGCCCTCCTTATCGCAGAGCGCCGTGATGCTCTCCTCCGATGAGGGATTGTCAAAGAGCACCTCCAGGATATCCCCGCTCTTCAGCTTCTGCAGAGTCTTCATCGTGTACAGCTGAGGGTGCGGACACACGTAGCCTTTGACATCAAGCTGGTACACCCCATTCTCTAGCTTCTTAACCTTCACTTCATGCACCTCCTTTCTTTATTCTATCTCTATGTCGATATCAAAGTCCTCCTCCTTGAGCTGACGCTCTGTCCACCAGTTGAGGAACTTTACACTGGCCAGCGCACCGCCGCCCATACCCAGGAAGAACAGCCAGCCACCGGGGTCGCCACCGGCAACACGGATGTAGAAGGCTCCGATGTTGCAGCCCAGGGCGACTCGCGCACCGATACCCATGAGAATACCGCCGAGGATGCCCCACACAGCCAGCTCTCTGGTTGGCGCTTTGAACTTGAACTCCTTGTTGAGCAGTGCAATGGCTGCTGCACCCAGGATTATACCGATAGACATCAGCAGGGCAGGGTTATGCCAGGGATTGGGTATGCCGTTCATGATGCCGAAGTATATGTTGTCCCTCATGTTCCAGCCGAACTTCTCCAGCACCCATGCGCCTATCTGAGCCTCCTGGGTTGTGATGTACCAGTAACCCGGGTCAAAGACGGTTCCGCGCTTGGAAACCTCATCCACAAAGCCCATCTTTACCAGAGCCTGACCGAAGTTCTCTATGCCGAACTTGTCCCTGAGACTCTGCATGGCCATCACGTGCACACCGGCAATTATTCCTATCAGTATCCCTGCAAGGGTGGTTCTCTTTGAGGCTGTTATCATCTGCCAGAAGCCGTACAGCTCATCCTTGAGGCTGAGCTTCACATCACCGCCGTTCGCTGGAAGCGCCGCCGCCTTCTTCTCAATGATGCGCTTGACAATGCTTCTCCTGGCAACAAACCAGTACGCAAGGCCCAGGAATATCAGTGTGGGGATTATTGTGTTTATGATGGCATCTCCTATGAAGTACTCACCGAGGCTCAGGTTCTTGCCTCCGAAGACCTTCTCGGCTATGGTAAACTTGGGCTGGGGGAAGATGTATCCCCTGAGAAGCTTGTCGAACCATCCCTGTGCGTCCACGAAAATCGCCTGAGAAAAGGAGATGGCAACAAGTGCAAGCATTGAAGTACCGTTGCCCTCACCGCTCTTGTACAGGGTACCTGAGGCACAACCACCCGCGAGCACCATGCCGAGACCGAATATCAGACCCCCGATAAGCTCATGTATTCCCAGCGGGCCTGGATGGAAGGTGCTGAGGTCATTTGCCGCAAGTACCGCCATGATGACGCTGAACACCGCCATTGCCACCATTATTCCCACGAACATCCTTGTAACACCTATTGCGAATAGGTCACGCCAGGCGGAAGCAAAGCAGAATCTGCCCCACTGCAGCAGAATACCGTAGGCGAAGCCGAACCATGCGTAGGCAATGATGTACATGTATATCGGGTTAACACTGTAATACCACAGACTTATTATCAACATTATGCCAACTACAGAAAAAGCCCAGAATTTCCTCCTCCTGTCGGCATCGTCCGCCATGTTTATCCTTTCCTCCTTAGCTTTTTACCGGCTTTTCTGGGAAAGTGTTAACACAACCTATATTTATATTTTTCGAAAGTGATTTCAACATCACTGAAACGCACACCTCGGCGCTTTCGCAAAAATCAAAAGTTATAATAATTGCTTAATAATTAATTAGAAAAAGTTTAAATATTCTGATAAAATAGAAAAGGCTGCATATTGTTTTAAATGTTATAATTATAAAGACAAAAGTTCAGAATAAGTCCGCAAGCAGCATATGTGACCGGGGAGATTTATACAAACGTCTGCATCAACTCTGCAGAGCTCCTTTTATAAAATATTTATTGATTTGTATACATTATTTGTTTTTGTTTCAAATGTTTTTAAATAAAAATAAACCATTTATATTATTTAACGCGTTTTATTGGATATTACAGAAAATCTTATATGTTTAACAATCAAATATAAATTTAATGGGAAATATAACTCTGTTATCTGTGGCGGTGCGTAACATAAAAAGAAAATGGTTCAGAAGTCTTGCACTTATTCTCGCTGTGACCATCGCCTCAGGAGCGCTTTTTGCAAGCGTTCTTATGATGGATAGCGTCGGAAGGGGGGCTGAGATAAGTACGAGCATGTTAGGCGCCGATGTCATGGTGGTGCCCGTGGGCTACGAAGCTCAGGCACGGGCGTCTCTCCTTGCGGGTGAACCAAGCAAATTCTACATGCCCGGGAGTGTGGAGGGGGAGATAAGAAAGGTGCCCGGGGTGGCCCGGACATCTGTGCAGGTTTTTGGAGAAACCGCAGCTTTTCCCTGCTGCGGATTTCAAAAAAGCTTCCTTATAGGCTTTGACCCTGCGACCGACTTCACGGTATTGAAGTGGGTAGGCGAGTCCCTGGACCGTCCCTTCGGCAGGGATGATGCGATACTGGGGTACTCACTGGCTGCTCTTCCCGGATTTAAGACCTATGTTCACGGACATGAGCTGACTGTGTGGGGAAAACTCAGGCAGAGTGGAATAAATTACTTCGACCGCTCTCTTTTCGTACCTATTGAGACACTGTACGACATTGCAGAGGAGAGCCGCAGGAAGGGGGAAGCTGCATCCCTTGAAATTGAGAGGGGACAGATATCTGTGGTGCTGGTGAAGGCCAAAAAAGGGGTTTCTCCAGATGTGCTGGAGGTTAGAATCGAGGGGCATGTACCCGGAGTCATCGCAATACCCATGCCGAAGGTTCTTCACACAGTTCGCGCCCAGATGGCCACACTCTTTGGAAGTCTCACCATACTTGTGATTGTACTGTGGATTGCAAACACCCTGATGGTCGGGGCTATCTTCACCACCATTGTGGGAGAACGCCGAAGAGAGCTGGGAATACTTCGCGCACTGGGTGCAAATCGCAGACATGTGTTTACTCTGATTCTGACAGAGGCCGCCCTTCTAACAGCGCTGGGCGGTATACTTGGAATCACCACAGGTGGCGTCCTTTTTTACGCATACAGGGAGCTCATCACAGGATCTTTTTCAGCGCTGAAAATACCCTACATCTGGCCACTGCCATCGCAGGTGCTGGCTATATCACTGCTGACTTTCGTGTCTTCGGTGGCGATGGGTATCATCGGTGCACTTTATCCCGCCTGCATTTCCGCCAGGATGGACCCGTACAATGCCATAAGGATGGGTGAATGAAATGATTATAAAAGCTGAGCATCTCTGCAAGAGGTACACAATCGGTGAGCAGGTTATAGAGGCAGTCACGGGCGTAGACCTGGAGATAGAAAGGGGCTGGTTCGTAACAATCCTGGGGCACTCGGGAAGCGGAAAGACCACACTGCTTTCTATGATAGGCGGGCTGACCAGACCAACCCATGGCAGGGTGTACATAGACGGTATAGACATCTGGAAGCTGGACGATGCAGAACTATCAGGACTGAGGAACAGGAAAATAGGATTCATCTTTCAGTTCTCAAGCCTTATACCCACTCTCAGTGCCATAGAAAATGTGATGCTGCCTGTAGCCTTCTGCAAGCGGATGCCTGGAAAGGTGGAGAAGCGCGCTGAAGACCTCCTGGATATGGTTGGACTGTCTCACAGGATGCACAGTATGCCAGCACAGCTAAGCGGCGGGGAGCAGCGCCGTGTTGCCATAGCCAGAGCGCTGATAAACGACCCCGAAATTATTCTCGCCGATGAGCCCACCGGGGATCTTGACAGGCAAACTGAAGAGGAGGTTATGGAGCTATTTTTAAAAATAAACAGGGAGATGGGCAAGACCTTTGTGATGGTGACCCACAATCCGGAGCTCACAGGAAGGACAGACATGACCATAACCATGGAAAGTGGTAAGATAATTATGAGAGAGGAACATGGGAAGACCGGGCATGCTGAAGCTGGCATTTAGAAACATCATGCGGAAACGCTTCAGAAGTCTTGCTCTGATACTCGCAATAGGGATAGCCACCACATCGCTGTTTTCGAGCTTTATCATACTGCACAGTGTGGAAGACGGTCTTCAGAATGCCATTGAGCGGCTGGGCGCTGACCTTGTGGTGGTGCCCAGTGGATATGAAAGCAGAGCCGGAGAAGTGCTGCTCGGTGGGGAGCCCTCCACCTTCTACATGGACTCTCAGGTGCTGGAAGCGGTGAGGGACGTGCCAGGTGTGGCGAAGGCATCTCCTCAGATATTCCTTCAGACCTCCTCTTATCTGCTGTGCTGTGAGATAATGGAAACGCTTTTTATCGCCTTTGATCCGGAATCCGACTTCACAGTAACCCCATGGATTGAATCAAAGCTGCCGGAGGTTCCGGTGGAGTATGTAATAACCGGAGGAGGAATACCGGTATATGAAAACTTCTCCATGTACCTGTACGGCCACTGGTATACTGTGTACGCCAGACTTCACAGAACAGGAATGAGGTACTTTGACTCCTCTATTTTTATCCCCCTGGAACTGGCGTATTCTCTTGCTCAGGAGACTCGGCAAAATCCAGGGGTTGCAAATCTAACCCTTAAACTGGGGAAGATTTCGGCAGTACTTGTGCTGGTTGATGGAGAGCCGGAGAAAGTCGCAGATGAAATAAGGAAACGAATACCCGGCACCGGGGTTGTTGTGAGCAGTGCCATGGCGTCCGGAGTAAGGACACAGGCAGCAGGCCTCTTTACCCCTCTCATTGTTATATCAGCGGTGCTGTGGTTTGCCAACCTGCTGATGATTTCTGCTACCTTTGCAACAATTGCTGGCGAGCGACAGAGGGAGTTTGGAATACTCAGAGCAATTGGCGCCAGGAAGAGAGATATTGCGATGCTTATGCTGTATGAAGCGAGTGTGATCACAGCTCTTGGAGCGGCTACGGGATTGCTCGCGGGCATCGGGATATTTCTCAGCTTCAAAGAACAGGTGACAAAATCCTTTGAAAAGCTGCTTATACCCTTTCTCTGGCCGGACTACACTACAGTTGGTGTAACCGCCGTCGCGGTTTTTGTGTGTGCTCTGATAATGGGTATTCTGGGCGTCTCACTGCCAGCACTGAGCGCCGCCAGAGAGGAACCCTACACAGCCATTAGACGCGGGGAAAGATAAATTAATATTTTTACTTAAGTATTCAGCAAAGGCTGCAACCTAATTATCAGTTGTGCATTTTTATGAATAATCACTCAATTTGGGGAAAAGTTTATAAGTTATTTTTTACCAGTTATATATGCCCAGGAGTCTTCTTCTGGCAGGCTGACCCGGTGCCAGAGTCCTAAGCTTTGCCGGTTAACTCCTGGGCGACCTCCTTCTTCATCCCGGTGTTTCAACAACCTTTTATGTAGTCCAATTTGCGTTTCATCATCGAATTTGCCTCGGTAGCTCAGCCTGGTAGAGCGTGTGCTTGGTAAGCACAAGGCCGCGGGTTCAAACCCCGCCCGAGGCTCTCCTTAGCCACCACCTAAGCCTTCGGTTTTATAAGCTGTGAGGAAAAGGAGGCAAGCATGGTGGCTAAGGAGGATGTGTACCAGCACCAGAGGATTTTTGAGAGGTGGAGGGAGAAGTATATCCAGAGGCTCCACCCAGAGAACAGGGAGGACGTGGAGAGGCTGATTAAGGAGCTCCTGGCTCAGGGGTATTCTATCGGCAGGGTGCTGAAATATCTGAGCTGCCTGGTGAGCAATGCTCAGCCTATGGAGAAACACCTGAGGAGGCGCTTAAGGAGATCAAAACCGCTATAGAACTCTGGTTAGAGGCTGCAAGAAAAGAGAGGCAGAGAAATCCCGGGGCTCTCTAATTCATGCGAAGGCCTCATTATCAGCGCTAAAGCTAAATACCCTGCCTGCCAGACATTACCATGCGCAGAAGAGCCATTCTTGCAACTGCAGCTCTGCTCGGCTCTCTACTTTTCTACAGGTACCTCTATCCCCTGCGTCATTTTCTATCATCCCCGCGGGAAGTCATGCGGACAGGCGGTACTCCTCGAAATCGCAGTATCACCTTCAAAAAAGACA
>Ga0256830_1000639_pt1 | contig 26711 bp, 25 predicted proteins | sample 128326metaG_FD_190537 | JGI IMG/M metagenome (GOLD analysis project Ga0256830, IMG submission 190537) | Hydrothermal vent microbial communities from Lau Basin, Pacific Ocean - 128-326 | ecosystem: Environmental > Aquatic > Marine > Hydrothermal vents | place: Pacific Ocean: Lau Basin | collected... | reverse complement strand
CCTTGGGAAAGGAGAAGAGGTGGCTAAGATAACTGATAAGGCCATGAAGGGAGAGATCAAGTTCGAGGAAGCCCTTATCCAGCGGACAAAGCTGTTGAAGGGTCTCGAATACGAGAAAGTCCTAGAAGCTGCGAAGAAGATACCTTTGATGAAAGGTGCTAAAGAAGCAGTGGAAGAGCTGAAAAATCATGGGATAAAGACGTGCGTGATAAGCGGCAGCTTCAGCGTTGTTGCAGAGAGAGTTAAAAAAGAGCTTGACCTTGACTATGCCGTTGCCAACGACCTTGTGGTGGAGGACGGCAAGCTTACAGGGGAGGTTGAGGGGCCACTTATGAAAGAAGGGGCCAAAGGGGAGATGCTCGTAAAAATAGCTAAGAGAGCGGGTGTCCAGGTGTATGAGTGTGCAGCCGTGGGTGACGGCGCCAACGATGTAAGCATGTTTGAAAAGGCAGGGCTTAAGATAGCATTTAACTCCAAGCCGGTGCTGAATAAGGTAGCTGACGTGATCATCGAGGAAAAAGACCTCACTAGGATCCTTCCCCACGTGCTCGGGGAAGCCGACATCGAGGAGCTACGGAAAGAGAGGGAGGATCTGAAGCTTAAGATAAGCCGTCTCAAGAAGGACATTTCCAAGAAGAGGAGGATCCTTAGGGAGATTGGTCAGAAAAAGAGGAAGATTATTGAGGAGATCAAGGTTAAAAATGCCGATGCCAATAAGGCGAGAGAGGCGAGGGACGAGCTTAACGCCAAAGTTAGGGAAATAAAAGAAAAGAGGGACAGTGCCAACGAGTCTGTTAAGAAACTATTGGAGGAATATAAGGCTGCCCAGGAAAAATCTCCCAAGGGGGATTTTAAAAAAATGCTGAGGGAGGTTCAGCAGCTTGAGTGGCGTCTTCAGACAAGGGTTATGGAGATCAAAAAGGAGGACGCCATCGTAGAGAGAATCGAGAGACTTAACGCTAAGCTCAAGGAATATCGAGACCTGATCAACCTGTCCAAGGAGATAGATAAGCTCCGGAGAGAGTCGAGGAGGCTCCACGAGCGGATTCTCTCCCTTTCAAGGGAGTCCCAGTACTACCACGAGAAATTCCTTAAACGAATAGATGAGATAAGGAAGCTCGAGGAGGAACTGGATAAGCTGAACAAAGAGAAGGAAGCGATCACTCCAGGCTTGGACGAGGAGAACATAGAGCTTCAAGACCTCATATCTGCCAGGAAGAAGCTGGACAGGGAGATTAAAATCCTGGAGGAGGAAATGGAGCTCAGGAGCTCCAAGAGAAGTGAGAAAGAGCTAAAAGAAAGGGCTGCAGAGGTATACGAAAGGTTTAAGAGGGGGGAAAAGCTGGATTTAGAGGATATATACCTGTTACGCAGGTTTAACCTCGTATAGGAGCTCATAGATGGATTACAACAGGGTCTTGGTTCTCTGTGTGGACCGCGACGCCGACCTTTCTATAAAGGCGGGGGAAGAGGGACCTGTTTATGGGAGGGAGGCCGTACTGGAGGCAGCCCAGAAACTTGGATTAGCTGATCCAAGGGAGAGCGATACAAACTCGTTGTTCGAGGCTGTCAGAGTCTATGACTCCTACATAAAAAAAGGCGTGGACGCCGAGGTAGTGGCCGTTGTCGGAAGCAGGGAACTCGGCCTCGAATCAGATATTAAACTGTCCAAGCAGATAGATGAAGTCCTGAGGAAGTTTAAAGCCGACGGCGCTGTCGTTGTAAGCGACGGCGCCGAAGATGAGCATGTCATGCCCATCGTGGAGAGCAGGATCAAGGTTATAGGGGTTAGGAGGGTTGTGGTTAGGCAGAGTGAGCGCCTGGAGAGCACATACTACCTTATCCAGGAGTTCCTTAAGGAGCTTGTAAACGATCCTAAGCTTTCAAGGCTCCTGATAGGTCTTCCTGGGATAGCCCTCGTCCTCTATATGCTTCTCGGAAGCCACGGGTGGCGCTTAATCGTTGGCATCGTCGGCGTCTACCTTGTTATAAAAGGGTTCGGGATGGAGGGCGCCTTAGAAAAGGCGTACAACGAGTTCAAGTCATCCTTTATAATGGGTAAAATAAGCTTTTTCACCTACGCCGTTGCGGTGCTGATAGCGGTTGCCGGGGTAGTTGTTGGATACGACGAGCTTGCCAGGCGGGGCCTACCCCTCTCGCCTCTCTCCGCGTCTCTTCCTGTTTTCATCTCTAAATCCATCGATCTCCTAACCTTCGCGGCTCTGGTTGCCCTGGTAGGTAAAGGTATAGACTCCTTCTTGGAGGGCGAGAGCCTGAAGAGATACGCGCTGATAGGGGTTTTCGTTATAGCCTTCCGAGTGGTTATCGACGCCGTCAGCTTATTCATGCTTGGAGAGATTAACTACACCAGCCTGGCCATGTGGGTTATCCTGGGGCTTATTCTCTCCATGTTCACTTTCTTCTATCTTCGCCCCCTGGGGAGAAAGTAAGGCTTTTTGCAAAACAATATAAAGGAATTGAGCCCCTATCTGATTCATGGCTTTGGAGCAGCAGGAGCTGGGGGAGCTGAAGGAGCTGGCTGAGAAGGGGGATTTTGAGGAATTTCAGAAAAAAGCGGCTGAGATGCATCCCCATGATCTGGCCGAGTTGATTCAGAAGCTCGACCCTTCTCTGCGGAACAAGGTGCTCTCAAATCTAAAAGACGAGCTGTTGATAAAAGTCCTCCCAGAGCTGGCCGAGGATACTCAACTAGGATTCGTCGAGGTTATCTCGCCAGACCTGGCGGCTAAGCTCTTGGCTAAGATACCTCCCGACGACATGGCAGATGTTTTGGGAGACTTATCCCTTGATTCCCGAAGGAACATCGTTAGCTATTTTTCCAAGGAGAAAACGACAGAGGCCAAGAAACTCCTGAAGTACGCCGAGGACACCGCCGGTGGATTAATGACCACGGAGGTGGTTGCCCTACCAGAAAACATCACAGTGGAAAAAGCCATAGACTACATAAGAAAGAAAGCCAAAGAGTTCGAGGCCGTTTATTATATCTACGTTGTGGACAGGAGTAAACGCCTCGTCGGGGTCGTTTCCCTCAGAGAGCTTGTTCTTGCATCGCCAAAGGCCAAGTTAAAGGATGTGATGAACCCTGACGTGATCAAAGTTCCGGCGGATATGGACCAGGAGGAGGTTGCCTATATAATTGCCGACTATGACCTTGTCGCCGTACCCGTTGTCGATGAAAATGACAGGCTTCTGGGCATGGTTACCGTTGACGATGTGATAGACGTCATTGAGGAGGAGGTCACGGAGGACATGGCCCATCTGGCGGGAACAGGGGCGATGATAGATAAACTCATAGAGGCACCAGTTATATCTGTTGTTCGGGCTAGGCTTCCGTGGCTCATCTTTGCCATGCTTGGAGGGCTCGTGGCCGGATCGGTTATAAGTGCCTATAAAGAGACCCTGAGTTCTGTGGTTATGCTTGCTATTTTCATACCAGTAATTATGAGCATGGGGGGCAACGTTGGGATGCAGTCATCCACTATTTTCGTTAGAGGATTGGCCACCGGGGAGATTGAGAGGCCCCTCCAATACTTCCTCAAAGAGGTGAAGGTGGGGCTGTTGATGGGCATTCTTATCGGGGGAGGCATAGGGGTCATAGCCCACATCTGGAAAGGGATGCCGATGCTGGGATTCATAGTGGGGGTGGCCATGCTGGTAACGGTTTTTTTAGCCACCGCAATAGGGGTGGCGGTGCCGAAACTCTTCCATGCCCTGGGGGTTGATCCAGCGATATCTTCCAGCCCCTTCGTCACAACTATCCAGGACATAACAAGCCTAGTAATTTATTTCTCCATAGCCTCTTATCTGCTAATAAAGGTATCTTGAAGACTGAGGAAGCGGAGATGAGGATAGCAGTCATCGGAGGAACGGGTATATATGACCCGGATATATTCGGGGAAGGCACCAAAAAAGAGGTGGAAACACCCTTCGGCACGGTCAGGGACATAACCATTGCAGAGCTCAAGGGGGGGAAGTTGGAGGTTGTTTTTCTGCCCAGGCACGGCGTAACCCACGGGGTACCTCCTCACAGGGTAAACTACAGAGGAAACATATATGCCCTTAAACTTCTTGGCGTGGCCAGAATCATCGCCACTAATTCCGTCGGCTGCATCAGCCCGGATCTTAAGCCAGGGGGCGTCGTGCTGCCAGACGACTTCATCGATTTTACAAAGAGCAGGGTGGGAACCTTCTATGACTCTGAGGTTGTCCATGTGGACGTGAGTGAGCCCTACTGCCCAGAGCTGAGGAAGGCCTTGCTCATTGCTGGGAAGAAACAGGGAATTGACGTAAAAAATGGAGGCGTCTACGCGTGTACGGAGGGTCCTAGATTTGAAACCCCTGCTGAGATAAAACTCCTGGGCAAGCTAGGGGCAGACCTGGTGGGGATGACTGGCCTTCCAGAGGCTGCGTTAGCAAGGGAACAGGAGATGTGCTATGCGTCTCTATGCACTGTTACGAATTATGCCGCTGGAATAGCCAAGCACAAGCTTACGGTGACAGAGGTGCTGGAGATCGTAGCTAAGAATCAGGAGAATCTGAGAAGAATACTCGCAAAAGCAGTTAACCTTGTACCGCGGGATCGGAGGTGCGGATGTAAAGACGCCCTGAAGGGGGCGAGGGTTAAATGAGGGTCTACTACATAGAATGCAGCAAGCCTCTAGGCGTAGAAGTTCTGGACAGGTATCCATATATCCAGGTATTAGACGCTGGGCGCATAGCTGGTAGAGAGCACATTGAATACGCGCTGTCTCAAGCTGAAAAGGCTTTCCAGAGGGGCAGCAACATTAGCGGCGACCCCCTGATAGAGGCAATCGTCCGGGCAAGTGCCCAGCGCCAGATTAAAAAGGCTCTGGAGATTTTTGGAGTTAAGAAATCAAGGAAAGTTTATATCATGAGTGAGGAGCTTCCATCTGAGCTGCTGTCAGAGTATGGATGCATGGAGAAAAACGAAGACGCCATTACCGAGGAAAAATATAAGGTGTTGAAAGAAACCTACGGCATAGGGGAAAAGGAGATATCCGCAGTTGCCGGCGAAGAATTCGAGGAGAGAGTAATGGCTCTCAAGAACATTATAAAAGAAAGGATCGCTCTTCTGGAGGCTTCCTAGCCGCCTCTTACATCAGATAATTACAGATAATAATAATAGGGTTAAGAATTTATTATTGGACATGTTCGAGCTGCCCACCCGGGAAGAACTTAGAAAGCTGAGGCTGAAGCTGGACCTTACCCAGAGCGAGCTGGCCAAGCGTGCTGGTGTCAGCCAATCTCTCATCGCTCGAATAGAGGCAGGGGATATAGATCCAAGGCTCTCTACCCTGAAAAAGATATGCGGCGTGTTGAAAGAGGCCAGGGTGACGAAGGGTCTATGTGCAGGGGATATAATGAAGTCGCCGGTTGTCCACGTAACCCCTGAAGACACGATATCCTATGCCACGAGGCTCATGAAGGATAACGGCATATCCCAGCTACCTGTGCTAGAAAACGGTGTTCAGGTGGGAAGCATATCAGAGGGCTGCCTGGTGAGCGAGGTTGCCTCTGAGAAGGATCTGTCGAGGATATCCATGAAGCCGGTGGTGGAGGTCATGAACGATGGTTTCCCCACGGTCAGCAAAAACCTAGATGTAACCACCGTCTCGAGATTTGTGGAAGCTAACCCGGCGGTGCTTGTAGTGGACAGAGGCAAAGTTGTGGGGATAATTACTAAGGCAGACATCATTAAACTGATGTCGAAAAATAAAAAAAAGGCAAGTAGGCATCGGGGAGAAAGTTAATCTCTCAAACCCTATTCTAGTAAAAATTTCATAACGGGAAGAGAGGTTAATTTTATTAACCAATTACCCAAAAAAACAAAAGAAATTTATTTCAAAAACTTTATATACCATGGATTCATTATTGTTATTAACAACCTGTGTTTATTTGGTTCGATAATCAAAAAAACACGCTTGTGCCCTCGTTATTCGAGCAGGGGGATTTAAGATGGGTGCCATTAAGGAAATTAAGAAGCGGGATGGGCGAATCGTGCCCTTTGACAGGGAGAAAATTGCCGTAGCGATATACAAGGCTTCTGCCTCCGTGGGTGAGGCGGATAGGGAATTGGCGGATAGGCTTTCAAAAAGAGTGGTCAGCATCCTTGAGGAGAAATACGATGGACAGGGGATGCCAGATGTTGAGGAGATCCAGGATGTTGTGGAGAAGGTCCTCATCGAAGACAAGCACGTGAAGATAGCTAAAGCATACATACTGTACCGCCAGAAAAGAAACGAGGTAAGAGAGACCAAGAAGAGGCTCTTTGGCGTTCACGACGATTTGAAGCTAACCTTCAGCGCAGTCAAGGTCCTCGAGAAGAGATATCTGTTAAAAGACGAGGAAGGCAGAGTCCTTGAGACCCCCAGCACCATGCTTAAGCGGGTCGCCGACTTCGTTGCTCAGGCAGACCTGATCTACGATCCAGATGCGGACGTAAAAACCACTGCATCCAAGTTCTATGACCTCATGGCTAAGCTGGAGTTCCTCCCAAATTCACCAACTCTTATGAACGCGGGCACGGATCTCGGTCAGCTAAGCGCCTGCTTTGTCCTGCCGGTTGAGGACTCCATAGAGAAGATTTTTAACGCAGTGAAGTACACCGCTCTAATCCATAAAACCGGGGGAGGCACCGGCTTCAGTTTCTCGCGCCTAAGGCCTAAGAGCGACTTGGTGAAGAGCACTATGGGTGTGGCCTCAGGTCCTATATCTTTTATGCGGGTCTTTGATGCTGCAACAGATGTGATAAAACAGGGGGGAAGAAGACGAGGAGCCAATATGGGTATCCTCCGGGTTGATCATCCAGATATCCTGGATTTCATAGTGGCCAAAGAGAAGAACGACGTCCTTAACAACTTCAACATAAGCGTAGGCATCACTGAGGAGTTCATGGAGGCGGTGAAGAGTGATAAAAGCTACTCTCTCATCAACCCAAGGACTGGTGAGGAGATTAAGAAGCTCAGCGCCCGCACCGTTTTTGACTTGATAGTCACCATGGCATGGAAGAACGGTGAGCCGGGGATAATATTCCTTGATCGCATAAACAGGGACAATCCCACCCCCCACGTGGGCGAGATCGAGAGCACTAACCCATGCGGTGAACAGCCCCTTCTGCCATACGAAGCCTGCAATCTGGGCAGTATAAATCTGTCGAAAATGGTGAAAACTGTTGATGGTGCGGCCACTGTGGACTGGGATAAGCTTAGAAGGACAGTTCACACAGCGGTTCACTTCCTAGACAATGTCATCGACATGAATAAGTTCCCCCTGGATAAGATAACCGAAATGGTTCAGGCAAACAGAAAGATCGGCCTTGGGGTTATGGGATTCGCTGATATGCTGCTCCAGCTCGGCATACCCTATGATTCTGAGGATGCCATCGCCATGGCGGAGAGGGTCATGAAGTTCATCTATGACGAGAGCAAGGTGGCATCTGTTAAGCTTGCGGAGGAGAGAGGAAGCTTCCCCAACTTCAGGGGAAGTATATGGGAAAAGAGGGGCTATACGGCCATGCGCAACGCCACCACCACGACCATTGCCCCCACCGGTACTCTGAGCATAATCGCAGGATGCAGCTCCGGAATAGAGCCTATTTTCGCTGTCTGCTTCATCAGGAATGTCATGGACAACACAGAGCTCCTGGAGCTTAATCCCCACTTCGAGAAAGTGGCGAAAGAGAGAGGTTTCTATACAGACGAACTCATCCACAGGATTGCAAAGGAGGGATCGGTTCAGCACATAGAAGAGATACCTGCGGATGTCCGGCGTGTCTTCATAACGGCTCACGAGGTTTCGCCTGAGTGGCATGTAAGGATGCAGGCGGCTTTTCAGCGGTACGTGGATAACGCGGTGAGCAAGACCGTTAACTTCGCCAACAGCGCCACCCAGCAGGATGTTGAGAAGGTCTTCATCCTTGCATATGAGCTGGGATGCAAAGGAATAACTGTTTATAGAGATGGCAGCAGAGAGGAGCAGGTTTTAAATGTGGGCAAGGTGAACAGGAAAAAAGAGGAGTCCAAAACAGAGAAAGAACCTCAGAAAGCGGTGCCTCTGGAGTATGCCGGAGGCTGTACCAAAGAGTCCTGTACTCTCTAGGTGGGCAGAGGGATGTGGAACCATCTGGCTAGGAAGTACATTAACCAGGCCCTAAAGAGGGGAGATATAAAAGGGGGAAACACCTCCTGCAAGTACTATCCATGCTCTTTCGACAAGCAGGACTGCACGTGGTGTTTCTGCCCATTTTATCCCTGCTTGCTGAGCCACGGCGAATTCGTCATGAGCCCCACTGGTAGGCGGATATGGGACTGCAGCCACTGCAGAGTGGTTCACGAGCCTGAGATGGCTAAGAACATTCTTAAAGAGCTTAAAGAAAAGGGCAGACCCATTGAGGAGATAGAAAGGGGGGAGATTATCTGGACCATGAGGTTGATAAAACCGCTGAGGGAAAACTATATCTTTAACCGCCCTTAACTAGAATCTATGAATATGAAGGGCGTTTTTTTAGCATTAATCGGCCTTTTACTTTTCTCCGCCTGCCTTCAGTCAGGAGCACAGCAGGCCATTGAGATAGAAATGTATAAATCTCCAACCTGCGCATGTTGCGGCAAATACGCAGAATATCTGAAGGCAAAAGGATTCAAGGTTAAAGTAATAGAGGTTAGCGATCCCACTGAAATAAAGAAGACCCTTGGGGTGCCGGAGGAGATGTGGTCATGCCATACCTTAAAGGTTGGCAAGTACTACGTAGAGGGCCATGTGCCTGTTGAGGGGATAAATAAGCTTCTTAAGGAGCAGCCAGATATAAATGGCATAGCCCTCCCAGGCATGCCTGAAGGGTCTCCGGGGATGAGTGGAGTCAAAAGAGGACCATTCATAATCTATTCGATATCTAATGGAGAAATAAAAGAGTACGCAAGAATGTAGAGGGATTGTCCATGCAGCAATGTGAACATAGAAGCAACGAAAACTGTAGGCTAATGGGGAGGCCGTGCTATGGAGCTAAATATGACAGCACGTCTGGAAAATACAGTATCGATCCCTGGGTCGAGAGGGCATGCCCCAACTATATAGCCGTGGAAGGGGATGAACTAAAGCCCCCCACACCGAAGAATGCCCAAGTTGTTATAAGGATATTCGGGCCTAAAAAACTAGCCGAGGCGTGCAGCAGCGACGACGAAGAATGTGTCGTCGAGACCCTTGAGCTGGACCAGGAGATCCTGCAGAATCTGTTCAACCGCATATACGGGGGAAAAGTTGCAGTCGAGAGCGTGGACACCTCCTCTGAGGATGTCTCCATGTTCCCTGAGGTGAAGCGGTTACTTGATGGGGGGGCAAAACTGGTGGTAACGATTAATGACGAAGTAAAATTCGTCGGCTCCATACCCCTCCCATTAATAAAGATGGAGATAGAGAAACTGGGAGTGGACAGAATCAACCCCGGTGACCCTCAAATTCGTCGATAAATTCCAGCAGGGACATAAGGGTTCGCCTAGCCCTGAAGAGGGGATACATCCTCTGAAGGAGGTCGGCTGTCTCCTTTCTTAGGGCATCTATTTGTTTCTTAAACTCCAGGGGCGTTGAGGGTGCTGCCTCCAGAGCTTTGAGTTTCTTTCTCACAGCTATCAGATGTTCATTAACCTCCTTGGTCATGGGGTCTTCGACGGCGATAAGGTTCGCCCTGATATCACCACACAGCCTTAGGACCTGTTCTCTCTCCTCCTCCGCAGATGTCCGAATCTCCGTGGTGTCCTTGTCTCTTAGGATTTCCCGCGGACTGCATTCCCTGATTATAAGGGTCTTCATCAATCTCCTCTTCTCATCCTCATCAGCATCCAGTGATTCAACGAACCTCAGGGCAATGCCTATCTCAGTTATGAGCTGCTCAGCGGAAAGCTCAAGGGCCTCCACCAGGTCTTCCATGTGTTCGAGGGTCTCGTTTGCCATCTCTGGCGGCAGGCCTCGGCGCTTGCTTATCTCCCGGAGGTTGCCGATGAAATTCGCGAGGGCTATGCTTTTAAGCTCGAATATGTAGGGGATGGATAGAGAGGAAAATACAAGCCCCTCATCTGTCTTCTCAGGTCCTAAGGGAACCAGAATATTCTTGCATGCCTCTCTGTCTAGGAGAGGGGCACCAGGATATGCCATGAGGATGTCGTTGAAGCTTACAGTGGGGAGGCGTGAGAAATCTTTATAACAGTGCAGCAGGATCTGGGATATTTTCTTAAGTTCCTCAGCCACCTCCACCAAGGCACCCTCCTCTTTTGGCCGTGTGGTGATGATAAAGATCCCCGGCTGGATTCCGAGGATTAAGCAGCTGTCCACGAGGGCCAGGGCTTTTTCAACGTAGTCCTCCTCTTTCCCAGGAACTGTTTTTCTGAAGTAGCGAATTTTCTCGGGAACAAAACTTTCCACGCCTATCTGGAGCTTGATAAAACTCGCATCTCTCAGCTTCTTGAGGATGTCGTGCTGCCTCACGGCATCCACACGTATCATGGCGCCAAATTGGAAATCCTCCTGAAGCCCTTCCTCCACTATCCTGCTACATAGCTCCTCAACCCACTTCTTGTTTTGGAGGAACTGGTCGTCTTCGAAGGTCGCCATAGTAACCCCGTGATCCCTGGCCTCTTTGAGCCATTCCACAACCTTCGTCGGTGAAAGTCTGCGGCCGAATGGCGTAGATATGCCGCAATAGGAGCACTTTCCCCAGTTGCATCCCCTCTGGGCATAAATGCTGAGAGCTTTCCATCCTCCTTCCTCAAATATGTCCCAGGGATACTCTAAAGACTCGTTTAGTTCCTCTTCAGTGGGAAAAGGCGTGGCATGCCGGAGGTATTCTTTAAATGATGAGGGATACCCTAGATCCTCTTTCTCCGAGGACTTAAAGCCGTTTTTATAGGTTTTTCTGTAATCAGGGACGGACCTTAGAATTTCTCCTTCATAGGTCTTCACGTGCACCCCTGCTACCGGAACAGGGAAAGACATCCTTCGATCTGCAGCATCGATCTCCCTCGTGAACTCAGCGGCGATCATTTTTTCCCCTGCGTCTCGGGGAATTGGGCTCTTGTAAAGAACACCCTCCTCCATTAGGTTTTTAAGTTCCTCGTCGAAGTAATACCTATCCCTCTTCCCAACTACAAGATCATTCTTGGAAAAACTTTCTGTAAGCTTGTCCTCCACCAAAGGGCAGCTCTCCAGGCAATGCAGGAGAGCAGGCAGGACCTGCTCGCCTTCGCCCTCAACAACAACATCCACCCCCATCGCGTGTATCACATTATCAGCAATTCCGGTGACTCCTTTCCCACCGACAAAGGTGACGATTCGCGGATCAACCTTCTTAACCATCAGCGCTGCCCGAAGAGCTCCGCGAAGTTCAATTGAGCTGAAAACAGATATGGCGGCAACTCTGCATCCCCTTCTCACAGCCTCTAATAATTTGCCCTGGGAAGTAGCGAACTCGACTTTGTTTCCCCTGTCCCTCAGGAGCCGCAGAAACGGAAGAATAGCCGGTGCTTCCTGCCTCTGAAATTTATCGTAGTCTAGATAGAACACAAGCTTCATGCCCATAATCTACACTCCAGACGTATAAAAAGGAAACCATGCTTTTTTACTTTTCCCGTGCTCTTGGAAATCCATGATTACATCGTTACACCTAACCCTTATACATGGAAGTCAATAAATGGCAGGAGCTGGAGGAGCTGACGTTTAAAGCACTAGAATCCCATGGATTCGAGTGCATGCTGAGAAAGGTTTTCAAAGACAGATCAAGAAGATATGAGATAGATGTTATTGCCAAGGAAGAAAATCTTACCCTAGCTTTTGACTGCAAATACTATTTGAGAACCAAGTCAAGAACAAGTGCTTTGCGGCGAGAAGCTAGGAAGCACTTCAGAAGATGTGAGAGGTACAGGGAGCTTACAGGAGAAAGAGTTGTCCCGATTTTATTGACCTTCCTAGATGACTCCTTGTTCTGCATGGAGGGATGTGTCGTTGTACCCCTGAGGGCTCTTAACGACTTCCTCCTCAGACGCCATTTCTACTTGGAGCTTTTCTCCAGGGCGAATCTCTCGGTGGATGTGTCGATGGGCTCTACCCCCTGAAGTTCCTTTGCAACCTCGTCAGCATCCATTTCCCTTCCAATGCGCCCCATGGTAGCCACTTGGTTATAGTCCGATTCCAGGACGGCTTTAGTCAGCGTGGCGATAGAGACATAGAATTCAAATTCCTTGCTTTTTTCTCTTTGCAAATCGCTGTGTTTCTGGAATTTCTCCACTACGCCTTCTCTAAATTCAGGAGTAAGTAAGTCGTCACATAGAAAGGGTATCCATTCTATTAAATGGTCCCATAGATGGAACCTCTGCATGTCGAGATAGCTGAGGGCGGCTTCCCTGTCTCCAGACAACCAGCTCTGAAGCTCATCTTCACACAGGCGGTACATGAACTCTAATTCTATCTTAGCGTCATCTGGCGGATCATTCCCGTATTCCCCTGTGAGCCTGTAGCCTGCGAAGCGATAGGAGTCCTTGACCATGGCGGTTAGGTCACCCATTATCTGTTTCTCCCCTCTGTATACCGACTCGTAGCATGAGAGCCACGGGAAAAAGGAGTCATAGAATATCGTCAGGTGCTCACCCCTGAGCCTCCTCAGGAGCTTTCTCTTGTCGTCATTCTTTACAGTAGAGATATACTCCCTCAAGATCCTCAGACCCTCCTGTGTCCTGCTTGAGGGGACGAAGAGCTGCATCCCCCTCTCGAGCACTTCAAGGAAACTCTCGTTCTGAAGGTCGTTGACTAGACCGCTGCTCGGCTCTGAGAAACTCCTGGCCAGACAGAAATAAACGTCCCTCCTAGCCTTAGAAATGGCGGCGTAATCAGCAGCCCCCACCGGGATTCTGGGCTCGACTTTGAGATCTGGCTTCCTCTTTCTTACCAGGGCTTTCCAGTCCTTCTCCTCTTCTATGTTCATTGCCTGAACCCAGAAGAGGTAGGGAAATTTCTTCAGAAACTTCTTCCAGTCTTTGCGAAGATCAGGATCAATAAAAGCCTTAACGAATGTTTTCCTTGCCACTACTTTTCAACCCCGCCTTGGTACAGGAAAGTCGTCTTTGGGAAGAGCATAGAAAACAGACCCTATCCTCTGGATATCTCTCTTCCCTTTAAGTTCGTCTATGTAACCCTTAAGGTCTCTGTAGTACCCGAATGTCATGCATTCACTAGAGCACTTAGTAGAGCACGAGCTCCATAGTCCATAGTACATTAGTTCCTCTGGTATCTTCACTTTCTCAGCGAGTTTTCTCCCTGAGAGCGGTTCACCGTCTTCACCAACAAGCCTGCCTTTGCTGTCTCTTTTCACGTTTCCTTTCTCGTCGAACACCACCGTGCGCAAACTCCCTCCGTTTTGAAGGATGTTTCTGTAGATCTGCTCTATCTCATCCTTTGTATATTTTTTCCTGTAGTCGACGCGGTGTTTGCAAAAGTCGCACTTAATAGCCTTTCCCGTGCGGGTATCATACTGTATAGCCCCGTAGGGGCATGCCTGCATGCATTGTCTGCAGCCGATGCATTTCTCAGCTTCAATCCAGACGATTCCGTCCTGGGTGCGCTTCTGAATCGCACCGGTCGGACAAGGAGGCATGCATGGTGCGGGATTACAATGATAGCAGAGCATGGGCATATAGAGGGTTCTAACCCTCCCTTTAACAGTTTTAGGTCCCACCTGCATGACTCTTATCAGGCGAGGCCCGAGGGAGAGGTCGTGCTCCATTTTGCATGAGGTTTCGCAGCTGAAGCAGCCTAGGCAGCGCTTCAAATCTATAACCATGACGACGGTGTTGTCTGAAGGAGGCTTTCCTTCGATACCCTCCAGCAGTCCGAACAGCTCCATTACCTCTTCCTCCTAACTTTGGGTTTTAATTTCTCTCTTGGAAGGATGTTATGCCTCTCTGGATATGGAGAGGCGGGAGACGACAGGGTGTTTGCCCTGTCTTTGGCGAAGTATGATATTAAAGAGTTAAGGGCCCGCGTCTCACGGATAACCGTGGAGGCGTACAGCCACTCATTAGATGGTTTGATCATAAGCTTTGCAAGGTCTTTTGGGATGTAAGATTTCCTTATTTCTTTAATTTTTATTTTTTCTTCTAGCATTCCACTCCTCCATAAAAAAAGGAAAAAAGGGGGAGTTCCCCATTAGGACTAGGACTTCACCTTCTGCGCTGGTGTAATCCTAGTTATCCTGCCCATGAGTGCCCCTGGCTTGCGCCTTATCCTGGGGACAAACAGGGTCTTCTCTGGGAAGGCATAACCAGGTGAGCAGAGGGTGTCGTTTCCCCGTCCGTTCATGTAGGCGCTGGCTACCCCTAGAGCAGTGCGCTCCCGCATGTAAGTCATTATGTGGTGTGGACTACCGAAATACATGCAGTGGGAGGAACACTTAGTCACGCAGGCCGGCTGTAGACCCTTCTCGACTCTGTGGAGACAGTAGTCGCACTTTATGGCCTTCCGGGTCCTGGTGTCGTACTGGATAGCGCCAAAGGGGCATGCCTGCATGCATTGTCTGCAGCCGATGCATTTCTCAGCATCTATCCAGACGATGCCGTCCTTTGCCCGCTTCTGAATTGCTCCAGTTGGGCACGGAGGCACGCAAGGAGCCTCACCGCAGTGGAAGCAATTCATCGGGTAGTACATTGCCTTCGTGTGCTTTCCCACCTTTTTCGGTCCCACCTGCATGACTCTTATCAGGCGGGGCCCCATGGGGAGGTCGTGCTCCATTTTGCATGAGGTTTCGCAGCTGAAGCAGCCTAGGCAGCGCTTAAGGTCTATGTACATTACCAGCCAGTCAGGGGAAAGCCCCCACGGCATGGCAGAAGCGGCCTCATAGAGGCCGATTTTCTGGTTTCTCTCCCAGCCCTGCCTAGCGGACTCTACGTTGACGTTGTAAAGAGGTCCCTCTGGTTCCCAAATATTAGCCATTTTTGCACCTCCTCACTTGGTCTCCCACTTGTCTCTGGGCACGCCTACGTAGTAGACGCCGCTGCCTTTCTTAGCGAACCTCATGTATGCTCCGAGGTTGACTGTGTCGTCTTCGTCTGGGGAAATGTAGTCCTTGGGGGAGCGTTTCTGGAGTGTAAGGAACTCCTTTGTCTTCTCCACTGCCTGGTCAGGATCGTCTCCTTTCTTGTATACCCTTACCATGTTGCACTTGTACTGGGCTTGGGTATAGAAGGGATCCTTGACGGTGTTGTCGATGAGTTCATTGACGTTCTGATATGGGTAGAACGGCTGATACTTGTCGAATCCCTCAGGCATCCACACACTGGCCACATCGGTCATCTCATTGACCCATGCAACGCAGTAAACCTTGCCCTGATCATTCTCGACAACGACGGTGTCCCCGTCTTTAATGTCAAGGGCTTTAGCGGTCTCAGTGTGGATGTTCACGAACATATGGGGCTCGAGCTCCACCATCCACGGCCACCAGTGACCCATTTCATGGAAGTGAGCCACCAACCTTCCGGTAGAGAGGTTGAGCGGATACTTCTCCCAGAGATCGGGCCTTGATATAGGTGTGGCACTTGCCTCCACGTGGATAGGCAGAGGATAGAAGCCAATCTGCTCAAGGGCTCTGCTGTAAATCTCCACTTTTCCGCTGGGTGTCGGGAAACGCTTGTCTGTGCCTGGGTAGTTAACCCCTTCCTTGTACATAATCCACTGAGCACCCCGGATCGTAGCCTCGGGATCGGAGTACATCATGGCCTCGTCTTTAGTCTCGGCGGGCCACATAACACCGCCCTTTGGGCTCTTCTCCGGATCCATCAGGTCCACGGTGATGCCGGCAACGAAGCTCTCCTGGGAGTGGAACCAGTTCTGACAAATACGCTCGTCGATTTCGGTCTGCTCCTTGTCCTTCCACCAGGTCTTTCCACCAGGAGCATAGTAAGCCTCACCGAACTCGAAGCGTTTGGCCAGGCCGGCCCAGAAGTCGATGTCAGCCCTGCATTCCCACTGTCTTGGGATGATCCAGTTATGCCACTGCACATGGCGGTTGTTACCGTGGTGGACAACTCCTTCATGCTCGAAGAAGCTGGTTATCGGGAAGCTTGCGTGCATCCAGCTAGCTGTCTCATTGGGATGGAAGCTTAGGTGCACACCGCAGTACAGGTTCTTCATGAACTCTCTGGTCTTGTTGTTGTTTGGCCACTGAACGATGTGGTTGCCGTTCCAGATCAAACCTTTGATCGGATATGGCTTCCCAGTATATCCAGGATCTATAGTGCAGGCACTGGAAGTGTCTCCCCAGGGAATTATCTTATCCGCCAGCTGGGGCTCTTTGATCTTAACTATGTAATCCTTCAGATCCTTACCAGCACTCAGCACAGGCCTGCAGTTGTGGAGCCAGTTCCAGCCTCCACCTTTAACGCCGACATTTCCAGTGATAGCCACAAGGATCTGGTAGGCTTTGTTACAGTTGCCAGGGTTATACTGCTGCGCTGTTCCCAGGCATCCGGTGAAGTGCGTTCTCCGCGGATAGGCGATCTTCTCCGCTGCTAGGCGGATATCCTCAGCCGGAACCCACGTAATGTTCTCTGCCTTCTCCGGTGTATACCCTTTAACATGGTTTACGAACTCCTCGTAGCCCACACACCATTTGTCGACAAATTCGTGGTCTATGCCGTCTATCTCGTGGATAAGAACGTTGGCTATGCTTAAGGCCAGATAAGAATCTGTGCTAGGCCGTATTCTCAGAGCCAGATCCGCTTTAGCCATGGTGGCGTTAAATCGCGGGTCAATGCATATGTAAAAGGCACCTTTCTTGTCTTGAGCGTCTATGAACCACTTCTCTGTTATGACCTCCAGAGCGGCTGCATTTGAGCCTGACTGGAAGATTGTGTCACTGTTCATTGCGTCTTGACACGGGTTGAACAGTCTCAGGAATTCTTTGGCACCGAAAACGTACTGCCCAATGGCACCAGGGCTCTCACAACAGAGAGGTCCCTGTCCGTAAACGTTGGGGGTGCCATACATAGCTAGGAACCTTGAGCCGCCAAGCTTGTTACCGTAGCTACTCCTGCCTGTGCGGTGGCAGGCAACCGCATGAGCTCCCCATTTCTCTCGTATGTACTTAAGTCTGTCTGCCACGAAGTCGAGGGCTTCGTCCCAAGTTACTCTGCGATACTTACCGTTGACATTGTCCTCCCGGATCATAGGATACTTGGCCCGTAGAGGGTTGTAAGCATGCTGATAGTTGGCTGTCCCCTTCGGGCAGAGGGAGCCGTAGTTCTGAGGATGTTCCTCGTCACCATAGATATCAACGATTCTGCCGTCTTTGAGGAAAACTTTCATGCCGCAACCACTTTCGCACATGTTGTCGCAGGTGGTGTAGCGGATTGTGTCGTAGTCCCTGACAGATTCCTGAGCTCTCCTTAAAACAACCAATCTTTCACCTCCAATCCGATTTAGAAGTAAGTTAATTTAAGATAAAAACATACTATATATAAAGTTTTCGAATCGTATAAAAGACCAGCTACCGAGAGGGTAGATTGACTTATAATCAAGTAATTTACGGCGGAAGGTATGAGGATTTATGAAGGATGTATCCTGCATTATCCTGGCGGGCGGAAAAAGTAAGAGGATGGGCAGAGACAAAAAGTTTCTGCTTCTCAACGGCAGATCCTTTCTAGAAATAGCCGTGGACAACGGCAGGGCTCTCAGCAGTGAAGTAATAATATCTCTGGGGACTGAGGAGCAGAGAGATGAAGTGCTCGCCAGAGGATTCGATGTTGTGACCGTGATAGACAATATAAAACAAAAAGGGCCTTTGGCTGGGCTCTGCACCGCCCTAGAAAAATGCACCAAGGAATACGTAGTTGTCCTGCCGTGCGACACCCCCTTGATAAGCCGGGAGATTATTTATTCATTGCTGGAGAACTGTGAGGGATGGGATGCCGTTGTTCCGGTGGTTCGTGATTTCCCTGAACCCTTAATAGCGGTCTATAGGGTGGAATCTCTCCAGAGGGCGTGCAGGGAGGCCATTAAAGCAGGGACTTGGAAGGTCGGGGAGGTTATAAAAAAATTGGAAAAAATAAAATACTATCCCATGGACACCAGGTGTTTTCTCAATGTTAACACCCCGCAGGATATGGAAGAGGTGCGCAGACATGGACGTTAGGGCAAAGGGATTCTCGGAGCGGGCAGGGATAAACGATGCCCTGGACAGGCTCCTCAAGCGGGTTAAAACTCTTGAAGCCGAGGAGGTGGATCTCGTCGATTGCCTGGGCAGAGTACTGGCTGAGGATTTGGCTGCCCAAACAGATGTGCCGCCTTTTGACAGGGCGGCCATGGATGGTTACGCCTTAAAGGGCGAGAATACCTTTGGCGCTTCCCAGGGGAATCCTTTGTACTTCAAAGTCAAGGGGGAGGTCATGCCAGGAATGAGCCTGGACCTCAGCATCAAGGATTATGAAGCCGTGAAAATAATGACGGGAGCACCTTTACCGAGGGGAGCTAATGCTGTGGCGATGTTTGAGTTCGTCAGAGAGCTGGGAGAGGAGATAGAGGTAGTTAAAGCCGTCACCCCGGGTAAGAATGTCTCCAGGCGGGGAGAAGATGTAAAAAAAAGGGACCTGCTCCTAAAAAAGGGCAAGCGGCTCAAGCCCCAGGATGTTGGGCTGATGGCGGCCCTCGGCATAGATCGTGTCTTGGTGGGTAAAATGCCGCGGGTGGGCATAATAGCAACTGGAGACGAGCTTGTAGAGCCCGGCAAAAGCCTTGGCGGGGCGGAGATCTACGATGCCAACAGTTACTCGATACTGTCCATGGTTAAAAGGGACGGAGGCTTGCCCAGGCTCTATGGAATAGTGAGGGACGATTACAATAGCCTGAAAGAAACTGTTGAGAAGGCATTGAGGGAGGATGTTGTTATAATCAGCGGTGCCACATCAGTGGGGGAAAGGGACTTCGTACCCCAGATAGTAAGCGAGATCGGGGACATAGTATTTCACGGCGTGGCGATGCGTCCAGGGGAGCCCACCGGAGCAGGCTTTGCAGGGGACAAGGTTGTATTCATGCTTCCAGGGTATCCAGTGGCAGCGATTTTCGCCTACGAAACCTTCGTCAGGCCCGCCTTGGAGAAAATGCTGGGGCAGAAGGGTGAGGAGAGGTATCACAAAGTGCGGGGAAGACTCAGCAGAAGAGTTGCATCAGAGCTCGGCCGCAGGGACTACGTAAGGGTTCGGCTACTTCCTACAGAGGAAGAATTGCAGGTCGAGCCTTTAATGGTCAAGGGCTCAGGGGTGATAACCAGCCTAGTAAAAGCCGACGGATTCGTAGTTATACCTGAGAACACAGAGGGGATAGAAGAGGGATCCACTGTAGAGGTGAATCTTTTCTAGAGGGCAAAAAATGGAAGAAACCCACTTAGAATTTTTGATGAAAAATTCTCGAAAAAAGAGCCTCAGAGAGCGCTATATAGAGTCTAAAGCCCTGTTTCTCAAAGAGGTTCTCTCCGAAGCCCAGGCCGAAGTGGATAGGCAGGGAATTAACCAGGACATCGCCTTCCTGACCATGATGGTGTACATCCAGGACTTTATCTCAAGGGAAGTCGGAAGAAAATACGCCAATGATATCTATTCTTCCCTCGCTTTTACTGGCTGGCCTTTCGAGGCGTACTCACCGATCATGGAGTCTAGATCCCTCGAAGTGAAAGCAAGAAAAGCCTCTGAGCTATTCGTGGAGCTCGAGAAAGATAGGATAAGAAGAGAGGCCGTCGACTATATAAGAAAAGAGATCATCCGCACCTGGGGCGTGCTGGGTTTTGACCTGAGGTCTGACTGGAAGGCGTTGGCTGATGCTGTTGTAGAGGAGAAAAAAAGACTCTACCGGAGAATCGGATCGAAGGAGGATCTGGAGCGGAGGAGGCTGGTTAAAAAACTTGCTGAGACCGGAGGAAGGAAAGTCGAGTTAAAGCTTCTCAATGTGGGAATAGTCCCCACTGAGATGTGCCCATCTGAGTGCAGATTCTGTTTGGCTCCGTGGAAAAGCAGGGCTGAGGAGAGAATAGGCAAGGCCTTGGACAGAGAAGAATTCACGAAGATGGTGGATGGAGTAATGGGCTTCGCCAAGGAAAGGGGGTTGATAATCACCATAACAGGGGGTGAGCCAATCCTTGAGATGGATAAGGTGGTCTACATAATCAGCAACGCAGAGACCAGAGTGGAGCTCACCACAAGCGGGTACTGGGCTGCGAGCAAAGAATCCACCCACCGCATACTAGGCGCCCTCGAAAAGGCTGCTAAGAACAACCCTTCGAAGGATTTCAGTTTCAGCCTGCAGCTGAGTGTGGACGCCTTCCATCAGGAAGTCAAGCTGAGCAGGGGAGGAGAGCTCAGGGAAAGCATTCCTATTGAGAATCTGGCCAACATAGTTGAGGCAGTGCTCGCTGACTACGACTTGGAGCTTTGCCTTTTACCGAAGTATACCCGCTATGAGGATCCCATTGTATACCTATTCCAGGAGCTGGAGAGTAAAGGGTTGAAACCCAGGATATCCCGAAAGTTCTTTGACCCGAGGCTGAGGGTCAGCGTCCAGGGGGAGGAAGGTGTCCTCGTAGATAAGCCCGCTCTTCTGAAGGCGTATCTCGCCTTCCAGTCAACGGATAAGGAAGTCTTTCTCCTGTATACGGCTGTGGAGGGAATAGGAGGCGCCAGCGTTATGGAGCCCTTTGAGTTTCCAGCCTTCAAAAGCCGGACAAAGGAGTTTCTTGAGCAGGAGGAGAGCCAGGAAAAATTCCCTATCATCGGGGTAGAAGTAAGCGACGATGGTAATGTTTATCCGGGGGCACACGCCCTTTACTCATGGTGCCTTGGTAATCTCATGAACACAAGCCTGGAGGAGATCGTCCGTTTGATGGAGTACGACCCTCTGGTCATCGCCTTGGCGGAGAATCCATCGCTGATAAAAGAGGAGGCGTTGAGGATAAATCCAGAGCTAAGGGAAAAACTTGAGAAAGCCTCTTCCCCTCTAGTGGCCCTTTATAAAATCCTTGAAGACGACATAATGAGGCTTAAAATAACGAGGAAGCTCGCAGAAAATGCAGAAAGTATTCCATGACGTGGTAAGCATAGAAGAGGCTAAAAAAAGGCTCTACGATGCCTATTCACCCAGGCCACAGAAAGAAGTCATATCCCTGAGTAGTGCGAGGGGGAGAGTCTTATTTGAGGACATATTTGCGCCGCTGGATGTGCCGCCTTTCGACAGGGCGGCCATGGATGGGTACGCGCTGAAAGCGGCTGACACGTTCTATGCCGACGAGGAAAATCCAGCCGTTCTTAAGCTTAAAGGCTACATCGCCGCCGGGGACTCGAAAAAAATAGCCATAGGGGATGGGGAATGTGTGGGCATAGCCACAGGAGCTCCGGTGCCTAAAGGAGCCAACGCCGTGGTTATGGTTGAATACACTCATCGAGAAAAGAGGAATGTGAAGGTGTACCGACCCGTCGCTCCCGGAGAAAACATCATGGCGGCGGGAAGCGATATAATGAGGGGTGAACTAGTGTTGAGGTCTGGAACGGTTCTCACCCCGAGGGAGACAGGAGTCCTCGCGGCTCTGGGAATAACGAAAGTCCCTGTCTACAAAAAACCCAGGGTGGCTATTATATCCACTGGAAACGAGATAGTTGAACCCGGTAAAGAGTTGGTGTTTGGCAAGATCTATGATGTGAATGCTAGGGCGGTGGGAGACGCGGTGGAGGAAAACGGCGGGATGCCGCAGTTCCTGGGGATTGTGAAGGACGAGGCAGACGCTCTTCTAGAGAAGCTTAAAGAAGGTGTGAAAGGCGGCTACGACGTGGTGTTAACCTCGGGGGGCACGTCAGCTGGAGTAGGTGATTTGTCTTACAGGGTCTTCGATGACATAGGAACGCCGGGGGTGCTGGTCCATGGTGTGGCTATAAAACCTGGAAAGCCCACCATAATAGCCCTAGCGGAGAATACACCCGTCATCGGTCTTCCGGGATACCCTACCTCGGCCATGGTGGTTTTCGATGTCTTCGTGGCCCCTATTCTTAGGAAGCTATCCGGTCTAGGAGAGAAAATCCGCGGAAGTATAAAGGCGAAGGCGGCTATGCGTCTCTACTCCGCAGGGGGGAGGTACGAATACATGCTGGTTAACCTCGTTCAGGGATCAGAGAAAGAGTACAGCGCCTACCCGATCCTCACGGGCTCTGGGGCGATCACAACCCTTGCGGAGGCGGATGGTTTTATTGAGATACCTTCAGAGGTTGAGATGATTTCAGAGGGGAGGCCTGTTGAGGTCACCCTCCTCAGCGAGGACATAAAACCAGCCGATCTGACTATAATAGGTAGTCACTGCGTCGGCATAGATATTTTGCTCTCCCTGGCAAACCAGGAATCCCCTATTTCAGCCAAGGTGATTAATGTCGGTTCCTCTGGGGGCCTGGCAGCGGTTGCAAGGGGAGAGAGCGACATATCAGGAACTCATCTCATAGATGAGGCTACTGGAGAATATAATATATCTTTTCTAAAGAGGCTCAAAGTGGCGGATAAGGCGTATCTTATAAGGGGCTATGACAGAGAGCAGGGCTTCCTCGTTTCAAAAAGGAACCCTAAGAAAATAAAGGGCATACAGGACCTACTCAGGCGGGATGTGAGTTTCATAAACAGGAATCCCGGTTCCGGTACAAGGGTTCTTCTTGACCTTGAGCTCTCACGCCTCGCCAAGAAAAAGGGAACGAGCCTTGCCGATCTTTCAAAGAGCATCACGGGCTATGAGATTGAGGCCAAATCCCACAGCGCCATCGCAGCCGCAGTTGCCTTCGGAAGGGCCGACGTGGGCTTGGCTATAAAAACAGTGGCGGAGCACTATGGCCTCGGGTTCATCCCCCTCAGGGAGGAGAAGTACGACTTCGCAGTTCCAGAGGATAAAATAAATAAGCCCGCTGTTAAGAGATTCTTGGCCATGCTGCGTTCAGAGAAATTTGCAGAGAAGCTAAAAGAAACACCTGGTTTGAAGACCAACGATGAAACGGGCAGAGTGATTCACTCCCCCCAGGAATAATAAAAAAAGAGGAATTTTTAATATTTTTATCTCCTCATCCCCCTTACTCTGCGGGGGCGTAGTAGCACCTTTTTGGAGATATAACTTTACCTGTTTTCTTGAGTTCTTTAATAATCTTAGAAACCTCTTTGCTCTCCAGGCCGGTCATCTTAGCGATGTCCCCGGGTCTAACAGGTTTTCCAGCTTTCTTCATTGCATCGAGAACAGTTTCTTCATCCATATGCACACCTCCAACTGTTTAATTGAATTCTTACTATTTTAATTTTTCCGCCGTAGTTGGAGAAAACAATATAGGGATTAAAGGCGATATACCGTGCTATGGAAATATTATGCGAGGGCTGCAGATTCAGAAGGAAATTCTGCACGGGAAACAAAGAAAATGTCAAAGGTATTTATCACTATCCTCTAAGCGAGATGGACATGCCAGATGCCGAGCTTTACCTTTTCTATAAATGCGGACTAACAGGTAAGCCCGTCAAAAATCCAACAAAATGTAAAAAATACGAGCCCCGCCCTGGGGCGGGATGGCCTATGTTTTAGGGTCTCTACTCTACTTTTATGGTTGTCCTCTTCTCGGGCTCTGCCTTGGGGAGCCTGACCTCCAGGACCCCGTTCTTATAGGTGGCCTTGGCTTTTTCACTCAGCACTTTGGCCGGGAGAGTCAGCACCTTATAGAATTTGTTGTACGACCTCTCAGCCAGGTAATACCCTTTCTTCCTCTCTTCTGTCTCCTGTTTCTTCTCAGCAGAGATCTCCAGGGTGCTGTCGTGTACCCGAAGCTTGATGTCTCCCTTTTCTACTCCGGGGATCTCTGCAGTCACTATCACCTCCTTGTCTGTCTCCTGGACGTCGGCATAGGGCTCTCTGTACTCAAAGGGCACCAAGGCGTGCCTGCCTATGTCCTCCCCAAGGGCGAGATGCCTGCCTCCCCAGAACTCTCTGAATAATCTGTTCATTCTTTCCTCAATGCGCCTCATCTCCTCGAAAGGATCTAACCACATCAGGCATCACCTCCTATTTAATAACTTTTAGTTACTATAATCAAAAACGGGGGATAACATGATAAAATAATTTAATAACTAAAAGTAAGTAAAATAAGTGATGTTATCCTGAGATAACGTGGCACGACTCGGGCTTAAGAGAAGCCTGCACCTCTTTCCCCACCTCCAGCCTCATCACGTTGGCGGCGTGCCTTGGAAGGTCCACCACAAGGTTTTTCCCCGGCGTTTCTAAAACCAGCCTGACAAGGGCTTTTCCCTGGGGGGACATCTCGGCAATTCTGCCCTTAACAACGTTCGGATATTTCCTGTTCTTCGGAATGTCTTCCCTGAGGATCATTATCTCCTCGGGGCGGATGCACAGAAGTACTTTTTTCTCAGCTTCAGTCCCTGGATTAGGAACCATCAGCTCTATGCCGTCAACCCTTATTAAGAAGCGGTCTTCCTCCGCGGAGAGAACCTCGCCCTCTAGGATGTTCTCCACCCCGACGAACTGGGCGACAAAGGAGGTTGCAGGTTTATAAAAAACATCCTCTGGAGTGCTTATCTGCTCGAATTTACCGTCGCTCATTATTCCGACCCTGTCAGCAAGGGTCAGGGCCTCCGTTTGCTTGTGGGTGGCGATGACGATCGTTATGCCGAGATTGTTTATTCTCTTTATTATCTCGTCCACTTTTTTCTCATTGATGGGGTCGAGATTAGCTGTAGGCTCATCGAAGAGAAGCACCTCTGGATTAACAACAGTGGCCATGGCGAAGGTTAATCTCTGCTTCTCCCCGCCGGAGAGGGAGCGGGCGTATCTATCCTCGTATCCGCCAAGGCCCACGATTCTTAGAGCCTTCTTAACGCGTTTCCGTATCTCCTCTTCATCGAGTCCCCGTATTCTTAGACCGTAGGCCACATTATCGAAGACGCTGGCGTCGAAGACCTCTCCCTGCTGGAAGACCATGGCCATCCTTCTCCTTAGATCTAGGTGCTCTCTGCCCCGGGTCTCTAGGAGATTGGAGTCTCTGTAAAAAATTTTCCCAGCGTCGGGCTTTTCTAGACAGCTTAGGACCCGAAGCAGCGTAGTTTTGCCGGCGCCGCTCGGACCGAGAATGGCGAATATCTCCCCCTCTTTTATGGTGAAGCTTAGATCCTTGAGGATCTTATTCCCTCCCCGGATGACCTCAAGACCATCAACTCTGAACAGCTCCCGCATGATGCCTCATCTCTCAACGCAGGACTTTCTTCTGGTATGTGATATTAGGTTTTCCCTCCCGCCAGCTGAATTTAGGTATATATCTCTCTTTTCCCCTGAGCCTCTCAGCCAGGGCATGAATTACAATAGGCAGAGCTATAGTGGCGTCTACGAAGACCTGAACTTTTTTGGCCGACGTGGAGATCTTCCCCCAGGAGACTCCTTCCTCGAAGGTGCAGCCACTGAGTCCGCCGAAATGAGGTGAGTCTGTTGTGAACTGTATGCCGTAGCTGTGGCCTTTTGCATCTGAGCCCAGGAGGGACAGCATCACTTCTGTCTGCTGGATGAAATTTTTCGGGACGCCGCCCCCAACATAAACGACACCTGTTTTCCCAGCTTCTTCCACAATGTTACTGAGCTCCTCCACATCCTTTAGCTGGTCAATAATCACCCGTCTCCCCTTGTGCCTCGCCATCACCAGGGCCATGCCTATAGAGCTGTCCCCGATAGCCGGGGAGAACACAGGTATTTTCTCCCTGTAAGCCGTCACAACAATGGAGTCCTCTCTCCCCCCTGCCTCGGCGGCATGTTCACCTAGGAAGTGTACTATCTCCCGTGACGAGTATCCCCTGTCTTCATCCAGCTTCTCTGCCGCGTTCGCGATGAATCTGTCAATTCTCCTAAAACCATCCTCGGGGGCGAATACGTCGTGCATCCTGTCGATACCCCTACGATAAAGCTCGGCGTCCTCGACCAAGGGGCTGCCTTTAAAGTGACTCCCCTCCAAGGCCTCATAGAGGTCGTGGAAAATATTTGCTCCGGTGCTTACAAGACAGTCCACGTAGCCGTTTTTTATTAGATGAGATATGATCCTGCGCATGCCCGCTGGAACCATGGCCCCGCTGAGGCCCATCAACACCACAAGCTTCTCTTCCTCAAGCATCCTCGACCATATATCTGTGGCTTCTCCAAGGTTTCTTCCCTGGAATGCGGTATCTTTCATCTTTTTAAGGAGTTCTGATATGCTCCTCTTCTCCACCCCTGGGGGCCTGGTTGGAGACGAAAGATACTTAGATTTGGTCATGGTTCTAAGTTATAATAGGGAGTATTTAAATTTATGATAGAGATCGACGGATCAAGGGGAGAAGGTGGGGGTCAGATTCTCAGAACGTCCCTAGCCCTCGCTGCCTTAAAGGGAGAGGCCCTGAGAATATATAATATACGCCGTAGAAGGCCGAATCCGGGTCTTTCGATGCAGCACATGGTGAGCGTCAAAGCCATCCAGCAGCTAACTGGAGGCAGAGTCGAGGGGGCTAGGAAGGGCTCCATGGAGCTGGTTTTTTATCCCGGGGAGATTCAGCCGGGGAGATACGTGATAGACATAGGCACGGCCGGAAGCATATCCATGGTTATTCAGACTCTT
>Ga0256830_1000638_pt1 | contig 26741 bp, 19 predicted proteins | sample 128326metaG_FD_190537 | JGI IMG/M metagenome (GOLD analysis project Ga0256830, IMG submission 190537) | Hydrothermal vent microbial communities from Lau Basin, Pacific Ocean - 128-326 | ecosystem: Environmental > Aquatic > Marine > Hydrothermal vents | place: Pacific Ocean: Lau Basin | collected... | reverse complement strand
GGCGGTGCGCGCCTCGCCTGCGAGGAGGCGGTGGAACTGGTCGCTGATGTCCGGTCGTTCGGGACTCAGGTGCAGATCGGAGATGAAGAGGGTGGCCATGTTTATCGCGCCGGGGCGGCGCTCCTGCGGTTCGGGATCTGCGCCAGGGGCATTGCCCGACCGTTCAGCGGTTGATGATCAGCTGTCTTAGACAAGATACGCATTTGCTTGAGTGATGCCTGCCTTTCGTGCCCGCCTGGACACGCTGCAAGTACCTCCCTGTACGCTCGAGGGCCGCATCCCTGCGGCCCACGGTCCTTACGGGCACGAAAGGCAGACACGGGAACTCAAGCTGGTCAATCCACCACTTCCGCGCTTTCGATGACCACGTCTTCCTTCGGCACGTCCTGGTGGCCGCCGGCGCTGCCGGTATCCACGCCCTTGATGGCCTCCACCACGTCCATGCCGTCGATGACCTTGCCGAACACGCAGTAGCCCCAGCCGTCCGGCGTCTCGCTGCGGAAGTCCAGGAAGTCGTTGTCCTTGACGTTGATGAAGAACTGCGCCGAGGCGGAATGCGGGTCCGGCGTGCGGGCCATGGCGATGGTACCGAGGGTATTGCTCAGGCCGTTTTGCGCCTCGTTCTGGATGGGATCGCGCGTCTGCTTCTGCACCATGCCGGGCAGGAAGCCGCCGCCCTGGATCATGAAGCCGTCGATGACGCGGTGGAAGATGGTGCCGTCGTAGAAACCGTCCTTGACGTACTGGACGAAGTTGGCGACGGTCTTCGGGGCCTTCGCATCATCGAGTTCGAGGGTGATGGCGCCCTTGTTGGTGTTGAGTCTGACGGTGGTCATGGCGTACTCCTGAAAATATGAGATGCAAGGGGACGGCGCGTTACTTCTTCGGCGGCGCGGCAGGTGTCGCGGGTTCGGCGGCGGGCGTCACGCGCGTGACGCTCTTGATCACCACGGTGCGGCGCGGCACGTCGCCGGGAAAGGGGCCGGCGGCGCCGGTGGGAATGTCGCGGATGCGATCCACCACGTCCATGCCTGCCACCACGCGGCCGAAGACCGCGTAGCCCCAGCCGCGCGGCGTGGGGGCGGTGTGATCCAGGTTGGGGTTGTCCCTGACGTTGATGAAGAACTGCGCGGTGGCGGAGTGGGGCTCGAAGGTGCGCGCCATGGCGATGGTGCCGCGCTCGTTCTTCAGGCCGTTGTCCGCCTCGTTGAGCACCGGCGCGCGGGTCGCCTTGCGCCGGAAGTCGGCGGTGAAGCCGCCGCCCTGGATCATGAAATTGCGGATGACGCGGTGGAAAATGGTGCCGTCGTAGTAGCCCGCATCCACGTAGCTGAGGAAGTTGGCCACGGTTTTGGGCGCCTTGTCGGGGTAGAGCTCGACGACGAAGTCGCCTTCGCTGGTGGTGAATTTCACGCGTGGGCTGTCCGCGGCCAGGGCCGGCAGGCCCGCGGCCAGCAGGCAGAGGAGCAGCAGGGCGGATCGCAGTCCTTTCATCATGGGTGGTGTCACTCGCGGTCGGGGATACTGTGGGTGTGCTTGCGGGGGGATCATAGCGAGTTTGTCCCGGCGGCGAAAGGCGGCGACAGGCGGCGGGGTCCGGCCCGGGCGGCCCCTTTTGAGGGCGCGGCGGGATTCCGGTAGGCTATGCCGCTGCGGGGGCGACCCCACGGCAAATTCGACGAGACCCCAGGACCGATGCTGGAAATCTACAATTCACTCACGCGCGCCAAGGCGCCCTTCGTCCCCCTCGACCCGGAGAACGTGCGCATGTACGTCTGCGGCATGACGGTCTATGACTACTGCCATATCGGTCATGCCCGCGTGCTGGTGGTCTTCGACGTGGTCTATCGTCACCTGTGTTACCGTTTTGGCCGCGAGCATGTGACCTACGTGCGCAATATCACCGATATCGACGACAAGATCATCGCCCGCGCCAATGAAAACCACGAAGACATCGGCAGCCTGACGGCGCGCTTCATTGCGGCCATGGAGGAGGATGCCGCGGCGCTGTCCGTGTTGCCGCCCAACGCGGAGCCGCGCGCCACCCTGCACATGGCGCAGATCATCGAGATGATCGAACAGCTCATGGAGCGGGGCTATGCCTATGCCGCCGACAACGGTGACGTGTACTACGACGTCAGCAAGTTCGAGCACTACGGCGCGCTGTCGGGCAAGAAGCTCGAGGATCTGCGCGCCGGCGCGCGGGTGGAAGTGGACGAGGCCAAGGACGACCCGCTGGACTTCGTGCTGTGGAAGGCGGCGCGGCCCGGCGAACCCGCCTGGGACTCGCCCTGGGGGCCGGGGCGGCCCGGCTGGCACATCGAGTGCTCGGCCATGTCCACCCACTGCCTCGGCCACGACTTCGACATTCACGGCGGCGGCATGGACCTCAAGTTTCCCCACCACGAGAACGAGATCGCCCAGTCCGTGGGCGCCACCGGCGGGGGCTTCGCGCAGGTGTGGATGCACAACGGCTTCGTGCGCGTGGACGACGAGAAGATGTCCAAGTCCCTGGGCAACTTCTTCACTATCCGCGAAGTGCTGCAACGCTACCAGCCGGAGGTGCTGCGTTATTTCATCCTCACCAGCCACTACCGCAAGCCGCTCAACTATTCCGACCAGCACCTCGACCAGGCCCACAAGGCGCTGAGCGGCCTCTACACCGCCCTGCGCGGCGTCGAGGCGGCCGAGGAGGGCGGCGGTGGCGAGGCATTCACCGCGCGTTTCGACGCGGCCATGGACGACGACTTCAATACCCCCGAGGCGCTCGCCGTCCTGCATGATATCGCTCATAATATCAATAAGTTACGCGATAATCAGCCCGGCGAGGCGGCGGCCCTGGCGGGCTGCCTGCGGGAGCTGGGGGGGCGCCTTGGTATACTCCGGGACGATCCGGAGGCCTTCCTGCGCGGTAGCGCCGAGGCCGACGCCATCAGCGACGAGGAGGTGGCGGCGCGCATCGCCGAGCGCGAGGCGGCGCGCGCCGCGAAGGACTGGGCGCGGGCCGACGCCATCCGTGACGAGCTGGCCGCGGCGGGCATCGTGCTCGAAGACGGCGCCGGCGGCACCACCTGGCGCCGGGCCTGAGGGGGATCCCTGGCGGTGCCACCGCCGCCCGGGGAACCGGCCGCCTCGCCCATTGTCGGAGGGGATAACTATTATTACTACGCTCAGGGGCGCTCAGGGGACCGGCTCGGCGCATCATCCCGCCGGATCACGGTGACCCTGGCGCCACCAGCTTCGTGGAGAACCAGTCATGCGGAAATTGTTGCTTTTCTCGATCCTGATCCTGCCAGGCCTGTTGTTCCCGGCCGTTGGCGTAATGGCCGCCGAGGTCCTGCGCGAGGATCCCCAGCACGTCAACAGCTGGAATGCCTTTGCCAACCATTGTTACAAGCTGCACCTCAAGCAACTCGAGGGGCGCGAGTACACCGTCAAGACCACCACCGGCGGGTATTTCGGCAACGAGAACTTCTACAGGCAGGAAGACTATTACGACGCCGAGACCGGGCTCCTGCTCAGCACCGTGCAGTGGGAGCGCGAGAACCCCGAGAACCTGCACTCCGTCGCGGTCTACATCTACGACGAGGAGGGCAAGCTGGTGCGCGACTACTCGGCCACCTACCTGCCGCATTACCGCAACGCGCCGACTCAGACGCTGATCTTCCTGCATCGCTACAACGACGGTACCCATGCCTTTCGTTCCTTCGACGCCTCGGGGGACCGGATCTACGAGCAGTGCCAGGGCGAGATCAACGGCAGGAGCATCATGCTGTCGCTGGAGTCCGATGACATCGACGAGGGGATCTACCAGTTACGCGAGAACAGGAGCGGCATCATGACCACGCCGGAGTACCGGCACTGTTTCGGTGATCTTGCCGAGACGGCGGACGAGTATCTGATCCCGAAATAAACCCGGAACCGGGTAACGAGTGGCGAGGTGCGAGGGCCGAGGATTTTGATCCCCGCTACTCGATACTCGCTACTCGCCACTCGAAACTTTTTTAGCGGCCTGCAGGGTGTTCTGCAGCAGGGTGGCGACGGTCATGGGGCCGACGCCACCGGGCACCGGCGTGATCCAGGCGGCGCGTTCACTGGCGGTGGCGAAGTCCACGTCCCCCACCAACTTTCCTTCGGGCGTGCGGTTGATGCCCACGTCGATGACCACGGCGCCGGGCTTGATCCAGTTGCCGTCCACGATCCCCGGTTTGCCCACCGCCACCACGACGATATCCGCCTGGGTCACGTGGCCGGCGAGATCGCGGGTGAAGCGGTGGCAGACCGTCACCGTACAACCGGCGAGCAACAGTTCCAGGGCCATGGGGCGGCCGACGTGGTTGGAGGCGCCCACCACCACCGCGTGCTGGCCGTGGAGATCGAGGCCGGTGTGCTCCAGCAGGGTCATGACGCCCGCCGGGGTGCAGGAACGCAGGGCCGGCATGCGGATGGCGAGGCGGCCGATGTTGTAGGGGTGGAATCCGTCCACGTCCTTCCCGGGGCGGATGGCCTCGATGACGGTCTGGGTGTCGATGTGTGGGGGCAGGGGCAGTTGCACGAGGATGCCGTGGATGGCCGGATCGGCGTTGAGCCTGTCGATGAGGGCGAGCAGATCCGCCTGCGACGTCTCCTCGGGCAGATCGTGGGCCACGGAGTGGATGCCCGCTTCCTCGCAGGCCTTGCGCTTGTTGCGCACGTAGACCTCGGAGGCGGGATCGCGGCCCACCAGCACCACCGCCAGCCCCGGCACGGGTTTGCCCGCGGCGCGCAGGGCGTCCACCTCTTGTCTGACCTGCTGGCGAATGTCGGCGGCGATGGCCTTGCCGTCGATGATCTGGGCACTCATGGGCGGGAATTCCTGCCTGTGTTCTGCTTGAAACGAGGCGCAATAGTCTCATGCCGGGCAGGGGATCGCCAAGGGGCGCGGGCAGGATTGACGTGCCTGCGCCCGCTGAGTATCATCGCCGCCCTTGTGCACCGGTAAGTGGGGTGTAAGAGCTTGATTTACGGGGTGTAGCGCAGTCTGGTAGCGCGCCTGCTTTGGGAGCAGGATGTCGGGGGTTCGAATCCCTCCACCCCGACCATGACAGGCGCGAGTGGCGAGGTGCGAGGGCCTAGGATTTTGATCCCCTCACCCCAACCCTCTACCCCTGCGGGGCACCGAGGCCCCGGAGGGGGAGGGAGTAAACCGGCGGCCCGGAGGGCGAGGGCGCCGTGGGCGCCCGAGTAAATCCCTCCACCCCGACCAGGACAGGCGCGAGTGGCGAGTGGCGAGGTGCGAGGGTCGAGGATTTGATCCCCTCACCCCAACCCTCAACCCCTGCGGGGCACCGAGGCCCCGGAGGGGGAGGGAGTAAACCGGCGGCCCGGAGGGCGAGGGCGCCGTGGGCGCCCGAGTAAATCCCTCCACCCCGACCAGGACAGGCGCGAGTGGCGAGGTGCGAGGGTCGAGGATTTGATCCCCTCATCCTGTCCTTCTACCCCTGCGGGGCACCGAGGTCCCGGGGGGAGAAGGGACCGAAATAACGGGTCGCGGCGGCTCCCACGTACGGCGAGGTTCGAGGGCTGAGGGCCGATGATTTATACCGCCGCCTTGCGGCGTCACTCCGGGCGAGCGGAGCGAGACCCGGAGTCCAGTGGCCGGTTTCTCCTGGATTCCGGACAAGACGGAAAATTGCTCCTGCATTTTCCGCACTTCCGCCATCCATGGCGGTCGGGCTTTGTCCTTTTCGGAGTGACTTGCGACAGGGGTATCGAGGTGCGAGGGCCGAGGATTTGATCCCCGCGCCCCAGCCCTCTACCCCTGCGGGGCACCGAGGCCCCGGAGGGGGAGGGGGAAACCGGTGGTTCGGGAAGGCGAGGCATTTTAACCGCAGGAGCGGCGCCCTCGCCGCGATGGCGCGGGAATGGTAGGATTCCACTTCGTCCCTGCTGGCAGGGTCGAGACGCCGGGCCCGTAGCTCATCTGGATAGAGCATCGGCCTTCTAAGCCGAGGGTAGCAGGTTCGAGTCCTGCCGGGCCTGCCAGAACATCAGGTGCGAGGGACGAGGTTCGAGGGCCGGGGAATGATGGCCCGCCGGGTCTCCAGGACAAGGTTTTTTCCGGCGAGGGTTGCTGGCCAGAGGTAATGCGATAAACGGGGGGGTTCCCCGCCACTCGCAACTCGTCCCTCGCTACTGGTTTTTATGGTGGCTGTAGCTCAGTTGGTAGAGCCCTGGATTGTGATTCCAGTCGTCGTGGGTTCGAGTCCCATCAGCCACCCCATTTTGCCTCAAGGGGGCCATGGCCCGCTTGAATTGCCGTGAACCGCTGTGGTTCAATGGCGCCGCCTCGCAGGCAAGCTGCGGGCCGTTAGCTCAATTGGTAGAGCAGTGGACTCTTAATCCATTGGTTATAGGTTCGATTCCTATACGGCCCACCATTTTCCCCTCCCTGCTCGTCCGGCATGCCCCGGACCCGCCGATTTCTCCCATGAAAATAGGGGGTTACAACCTGTTCGGGTTCACCTGTATAATTCGCAGGATCCGCTGACGAGGCGAAAGTGGCGGAATTGGTAGACGCGCTGGATTTAGGTTCCAGTGGGGAAACCCGTGAGAGTTCGAGTCTCTCCTTTCGCACCAGTTTGACAGTTTGAATTTCCCGCTCACCCAGCACGCGCCTGTCGCCAGCCGGGCAGGCGGTTTCACCATCCAGATGCCGCGCATGACCGGGGCAGAACGTACGAGGTTAGACATGCAAGTTTCAGTGGAATCCAGCGAAGGTCTCGAGCGCAAGCTGAAGATCGCCGTTCCCGAGGACCAGATCAGCGAAGCGGTGCAGCAGAAGCTCCAGCAGCTCATGCGCACGGTGAAGATCAAGGGCTTCCGCCCCGGCAAGGTGCCCATGAAGGTGGTGCGCCAGCGCTACGGCGGTCAGGTGCGCGAGGAGGTCATTGGCGACCTGGTGCAGAAGACCTTCTACGAGGCGGTCAGCCAGGAGAAGCTGCGCCCCGCCGGCATGCCCAGCATCGATACCTCGGCCGCGGCCGAGGGCGAAGGGCTGGAGTACACCGCCACCTTCGAGGTCTATCCCGAGATCGAGCCCGCCGACCTCGGCGGCCGCAGCATCGAGGTGCCCGCCACCGAGATCGGCGACGAGGACGTGGAAAAGATGCTCGAGACCATCCGCAAGCAGAACGCCACCTGGGAGGAGGTCGAACGTCCCTGCGAGATGGGCGACCGGGTGGTGGTGGACTACACCGGCACCATCGACGGCGAGCCCTTCCCCGGCGGCTCGGGCGAGGACATGGCCATCGAGCTGGGCCAGGGCCGCATGATCCCCGGTTTCGAGGACGGCCTGGTGGGCGCCGCCGCGGGCGAGTCCCGGACCCTGGAGTTGACCTTCCCCGAGGACTACCATGCCAGCGAGGTGGCCGGCAAACCCGCCCGCTTCGAGGTGAGCGTTAAAAAGGTCGAGGCGCCGAAACTGCCCGAGGTGGACGACGCCCTGGCCGAACGCCTCGGGATCAGGGAAGGCGGGGTGGAGGCCATGCGCGCGGAGATCCGCACCAGCATGGAACGCGAGGCCGAGAAGACCCTGAAGGAGAAGCGCAAACAGGCCGTCATGGAGGCCCTGCTGGAGGCCAATCCGGTGGACGTCCCCGAGGCCCTGGTCACCAGCGAGTCCCAGAACATGGCGCAGCAGATGGCCAGCAACCTCATGCAGCAGGGCATGCAGCGTGAGCAGCTCTCGGGCCTGGATCCGTCCATTTTCCGCGAGCAGGCGGAAAGAAGGGTCAAGCTGGGGCTGATCCTTGCCGAGATAGTACAGAAGCAGGGCCTGAAGGTGGAGCCGGGCGAACTGCGCGAGGCCGTGGAGGCCATCGCCGCGCCCTACGAGCACCCCGAGGAAGTGGTCAAGTGGTACTTTGGCGACAAGCAGCGCCTCTCGGAAGTGGAGTCCGCCGTGCTCGAGGAAAAGGTCGTCGAGTGGGCCCTGGAGCAGATGGAAGTTGTTGAAAACAAAGTGAAATTTAACGAACTCATGAACCCGCAGGGAAACTGAACAATAACTAAAGGAAGCATATCCCGTGACCGATAGACGTTTTGACAGGACTGAGAATGGCGCCATCAGCGCACAGATGGTGCCTATGGTGGTGGAACAGACGGCGCGCGGCGAGCGGGCCTATGACATCTACTCCCGGTTGCTCAAGGAACGGGTGATTTTCCTTGTCGGTCCGGTGGAAGATCACATGGCCAACCTGGTGGTGGCGCAACTGCTGTTCCTCGAGTCCGAGAACCCGGACAAGGACGTACACCTGTACATCAACTCGCCGGGGGGCTCCGTGACGGCCGGGCTGTCCATCTACGACACCATGCAGTTCATCAAGCCCGACGTGAGCACGCTGTGCATCGGGCAGGCGGCCAGCATGGGCGCGGTATTGCTGGCCGGCGGCGCGAAGGGCAAGCGTTATTGCCTGCCCCATTCGCGCACCATGATCCACCAGCCGCTGGGCGGTTTCCAGGGGCAGGCGGCGGATATCGAGATCCACGCCCGCGAGATCATGGAAGCGCGCGAGCGCCTCAACGCGATCCTGGCATCGCACACCGGCCAGACGCTGGACAAGATACGGGAAGATACGGACCGGGACTTCTTCCTCAGCGCCGATCAGTCGGTGGACTACGGGCTGGTTGACAAGGTGCTCAAACAGCGCGACGTGGGTTCGGAATAAGGCTGAACTGGTCAGGAAATAACCAGTCAAAATACAGGTGCGCGGCGGGAAGCAGGCACTTGATTATTTGGGCCAAACGGTGCAACGTATTTGCCAACCGGATGGCGGAAAAGCAGTAGCGGGACGAAGACGATGAGCGACGACAAGAACGGGACGGACAACGGTAAACTGCTGTATTGTTCCTTCTGCGGCAAGAGCCAGCACGAAGTGCGCAAGCTCATCGCCGGCCCGTCGGTATTCATCTGCGACGAGTGTGTCGAGCTGTGCAACGACATCATTCGCGAAGAAGTGCAGGAGCAGGCCGGCGCCGCCGCCGGCACCAAGCTGCCCACGCCCCACGAGATCAAGGACATCCTCGACGAGTACGTCATCGGCCAGGACGCCGCCAAGAAGGTGCTCTCGGTAGCGGTCTACAACCACTACAAGCGCCTCGAGACCGGCCAGAAGAAGGACGATGTCGAGCTGGCCAAGAGCAACATCCTGCTCATCGGCCCCACCGGCAGCGGCAAGACCCTGCTGGCCGAGACGCTGGCGCGCCTGCTCAACGTGCCCTTCACCATCGCCGACGCCACCACCCTCACCGAGGCCGGTTACGTGGGCGAGGACGTGGAGAACATCATCCAGAAGCTGCTGCAGAAGTGCGACTACGACGTCGAACGGGCGCAGACCGGCATCGTCTATATCGACGAAATCGACAAGATCTCGCGCAAGTCCGACAACCCGTCCATCACCCGCGATGTCTCGGGCGAGGGCGTGCAGCAGGCCCTGCTCAAGCTCATCGAGGGCACGGTGGCCTCGGTACCGCCCCAGGGCGGCCGCAAGCACCCGCAGCAGGAATTCCTCCAGGTGGACACCGCCAACATCCTGTTCATCTGTGGCGGCGCCTTCGCCGGGCTGGACAAGATCATTCGCGACCGCTCGGAGAAGGGCGGTATCGGGTTCTCCGCCGAGGTGCGCAGCAAGGAGAGCAAGAAGACCATCAGCGAGATCCTCCACAGCGTGGAGCCCGAGGACCTGATCAAGTTCGGACTCATTCCCGAGTTCGTCGGTCGCCTGCCGGTGGTGGCGACGCTCACCGAGCTGGATACCGATGCCCTGGTGCAGATCCTCACCGAGCCCAAGAACGCCCTCACCAAGCAGTACGCCAAGCTCTTCGAGATGGAAGGCTGCGAGCTGGAGTTCCGCGAGGACGCCCTGCGCGCCGTGGCCCGCAAGGCCATGGAACGCAAGACCGGCGCGCGCGGCCTGCGCTCCATCCTTGAACACGTGTTACTCGACACCATGTACGATCTGCCCTCCATGGACAACGTGGAGAAGATCGTCATTGACGAAAATGTCATCGCGGGGACCGGGGATCCGATCCTCATCTACGAGGGTGTGGAGCAGCGCGCCGCGTCGCTGGACGACTAGGCCGGCCGCGTCCCCCCGCGCCGACGCCGTATTCGCCATACCCCTGCCCGCCGGGGGATTGAAACCGTGCCGCAACGCCCCTATGTTGTCCCCATGGCCTGCCCAGGCACCATTACAGACAAGCGAGAAGTTATTTTATGTCCGAAGTCATTGAAGACCAGATGAGCGTTATCCCGGTATTGCCCCTGCGCGACGTGGTGGTATATCCCCACATGGTGATCCCGCTGTTCGTCGGCCGGGAGAAATCCATCAAGGCGCTGGAAGCGGCCATGGAGAACGACAAGCAGATCCTGCTGGTGGCGCAGAAGAGCGCCGCCCAGGACGACCCGACGACGGACGACGTCTATCGCATCGGTACCGTCTCCAGCATCCTGCAACTGCTCAAGCTGCCCGACGGTACCGTCAAGGTGCTGGTGGAGGGTAACCAGCGCGCCAGGATCGTCGATTTCCTGAACACCGAAGAATACTTTACCGCGCAGGTGATGAATGTCACCGGCGAGGAACTGGACGAGCGCGAGGCCGACGTCCTGTCGCGCTCGCTGACCGGCCAGTTCGACCAGTACGTCAAGCTCAACAAGAAGGTGCCGCCGGAAATCCTCACCTCGCTGTCGAGCATCGACGATCCCAGCCGCCTGGTGGACACCATCGCGGCGCACATGTCGCTGAAGATCGAGGAGAAACAGCAGATCCTCGAGATCCCCAACCTGCGTGAGCGCTTCGAGAAGCTCATGGCCTTCCTCGAGTCCGAGCTCGACCTGTTGCAGGTGGAGAAGCGCATCCGTGGCCGCGTCAAGCGCCAGATGGAGAAGAGCCAGCGCGAGTACTATCTCAACGAGCAGATGAAGGCCATCCAGAAGGAACTGGGCGAAATGGAAGACACGCCCAACGAACTGGAAGAACTGGAACAGAAGATCGAAAAGGCCGGCATGAGCAAGGAGGCGAAGAACAAGGCTAAGGCCGAGCTCAACAAGCTCAAGATGATGTCACCCATGTCGGCCGAGGCCACCGTGGTGCGCAACTATCTCGACTGGCTGGTGAGCGTGCCGTGGAAGAAGCGCAGCAAGGTGCGCATCGACCTGGCGCGCGCCGAGCAGGTGCTCAACGAAGATCACTACGGCCTGGAGAAGGTCAAGGAACGCATCCTTGAATACCTGGCCGTGCAGCAGCGCGTCAGGAAGATGAAGGGTCCCATCCTGTGCCTGGTGGGTCCCCCTGGCGTGGGCAAGACCTCGCTGGGCAAGTCCATCGCGCGCGCCACCAACCGCAAGTTCGTGCGCATGTCACTGGGCGGCGTGCGCGATGAGGCCGAGATCCGCGGTCATCGCCGCACTTACATCGGCTCCATGCCGGGCAAGATCGTGCAGAACCTGTGCAAGGTCGGTACGCGCAACCCGCTCTTTTTGCTCGACGAGATCGACAAGATGGCGATGGATTTCCGTGGCGACCCGGCCTCGGCCCTGCTCGAGGTGCTAGACCCGGAACAGAACCACACCTTCAACGATCACTATCTCGAGGTGGACTACGACCTCTCCGAGGTGATGTTCGTGTGCACCTCCAACAGCATGAACATCCCGGCGCCGCTGCTGGATCGCATGGAGGTCATTCGCCTGTCGGGTTACACCGAGGACGAGAAGATCAACATCGCGCAGCGTTACCTCGTGCCCAAGCAGATGAAGAGCAACGGTCTCAAGGAAGAGGAGATCGAGATCGAGGAAAGCGCCATCGTCGGCATCATTCGCTACTACACCCGCGAGGCCGGCGTGCGTAACCTGGAGCGCGAGATTGCCAAGATCTGCCGCAAGGTGGTCACCCGGATCCTGCTCGAACCGGAGAAGGGCAGGGTGGTCGTCAATGCCGACAACCTCAAGGACTTCCTCGGCGTGCAGCGCTTCCGCTTCGGCCGCGCCGAGGAGAAGGACCAGGTCGGCCAGGTTACGGGTCTTGCCTGGACCGAGGTGGGTGGCGAGCTGTTGACCATCGAAACCGCCATCATGCCCGGCAAGGGCAAGGTCAACCTCACCGGCCAGCTCGGCGACGTCATGAAGGAATCCATCCAGGCGGCGCTGACCGTGGTGCGCAGCCGCTCCGAGGTGCTGGGCATCGATCCCGAGACCTTCGACAAGAACGACATCCACGTTCACGTGCCCGAGGGGGCGATCCCCAAGGATGGTCCCAGTGCCGGTATCGGCATGTGCACCGCACTGGTGTCGGCGCTGACCGATATCCCGGTACGCGCCAGCGTGGCCATGACCGGCGAGATCACCCTGCGCGGCGAGGTCCTGCCCATTGGCGGGCTCAAGGAGAAGCTGCTCGCGGCGCGCCGCGGGGGTATCGAGACGGTGATCATCCCCGAGGAAAACCGCCGCGACCTGGAGGAGATCCCGGACAACGTCAAGGAAGATCTCGACATTCGCCCGGTCCAGTGGATCGACCAGGTGCTGGAGATCGCCCTGATCCGCATGCCGGAGCCCCTCAGCCCCGAGGAGGCCGCCGCCCTCAACCGCAAGAAAGAGGAAGCCAAGGCCGACGCCAACTCGCTGCAAACCCACTGAAACAGCGGGTTTGCGGCCGGGAATGGCGACTGCTGGCTTGACCTGCCTGAGGGGGGTTGGTATATAGGTGCGACGCGAATACATATCCGGACCGCCATTTCCAGGCGGTTCTTTTTTGGCTAAATAACACAAGGGGAAAGGATTAGTGAATAAAGCAGAACTGATCGAAGCCGTCGCCGAAGGAGCCGATATTTCAAAAGCCGCTGCTTCCCGTGCCGTTGACACCATGCTGGATACCATTACCGCCGCGCTGAGCAAGGGCGACCAGGTCACCCTCGTGGGCTTCGGCACCTTCTCGGTCCGCGACCGCGCCGCCCGTACCGGCCGCAACCCCAAGACCGGTGAACCCATCCAGATCCCGGCGGCAAAATCCCCCGGTTTCAAGGCTGGCAAAGCGCTCAAAGATGCCGTAAACTAGCGCGCCTTCTCAGGGTGCTTAGCTCAGCTGGGAGAGCATCGCCCTTACAAGGCGAGGGTCGCAGGTTCGATCCCTGCAGCACCCACCAAGGTTTGCAGCAACTACGGACCGGTAGTTCAGCTGGTTAGAATGCCGGCCTGTCACGCCGGAGGTCGCGGGTTCGAGTCCCGTCCGGTCCGCCACCGTGTGCCAGAAAGGGCGCGACTGTAAAAAGTCCGCCCTTTTTGTTTGCCTGCCCGATACGCTTCCCCGATAATACGCCAGCAGCCCGCGCCCGGCGGCCCGGGCGTGGAGTACCCGACAAAACAAGCATAGAATTTTTTGGAAACCATCCCATGCTCCAGCATATTCGCGACCACACCCAGGGGATCCTCGTCTGGACCGTCATCATCCTGATCATCCTGGCCTTCGCGACCTTCGGCCTGGGTTCCTATTTCTCCGGCGCTTCGAAGAACATTGCCATCACGGTCAACGGTGTGGAGATCAGCAGTACCGAGTACACGCGCGCCTACCGCGCCGCCGAGGTGCGCATGCAACAGCAGATGGGCCCCCAGTTCGACGCATCCCTGCTGCCGCCGGAGATGATCCGTAACCAGGTGGTGGAGGAGCTGATTTCCCGCGCTCTCATCGACCAGTTCATCGAGGAGGTCGGACTGGTGGCCGGCCACCAGCAGGTACTCGACGCGCTGCACAGCTCGCCTGATTTCCAGGACGCCAACGGCGAGTTCTCGCCGGCGCGTTACCGCGAACTGTTGCGGCAGAACCGTCTCACCCCCGAGATCTATGAGGCCGGCGTGGCGCGCGACCTGGCCCGCGCCCAGCTCTATACCGCGATGACCGCCACGGGCTTCGCGACCCTGGCGGATGCCCGCCACTACCTGTCGCTGGCGCAGGAGACGCGCAGCCTGGGCCTGCTCCTCGTCCCCGCCGACACCGGCGAGGTGGCGGTCAGCGAGGAGGAGATCCAGACCTTCTACGAGGCCAACCGCGCGAGCTTCATGGAGCCCGAGCGCGTACGCCTGGCCTACATCGATCTCGATGTACAGAAAATGGCCAACGAGGTGAACATCGCCGAGGACGAGCTGCGGCAGTACTACGAGGACAACATCGCCCAGTTCACCGAGGGCGAGGAAGAACGCCAGGCACGCCATATCCTCGTTGCGGTTACCAGCGAGGTGTCCGACGCCGATGCCCTGGCCAGGGCAAAGGCCCTGCGCGAGCGCATCCTCAAGGGCGAGGACTTCGCCGCCCTTGCGCGTGAGGTCTCGGACGATCCCGTTACCGGTCCGCTGGGTGGCGACCTCGGCATGCTCCAGCGCAGCAGCGTGCTGCTGGACAAGTCTCTGCTGGACGCGATTTTTGCGCTGCCGCCGGGGGAGATCAGCGAGCCGGTGCGCTCGCCCTTTGGCTACCACGTGCTGCGCGTGGAGCGCGTCAAGCCGGCGACAATCAAACCCTACGCGGCGGTGCGCGAGGAAATCCTCAAGGGGCTGCAACTGCAGGTCGTGGAGGAGCGCTTCGACAAGCTGGTACAGGACATCGACCAGCTGGCCTATGACAACCCGGAGAGCCTCGAAGCGGTGGCCGGCGAGACCGGCCTGCCCATCGAGGAGAGCGACTGGATCAGCCGTGATCGCCCGCCCCAGGGCGTGCTGGGCAACCCGCGCGTGCTGCAGACCGCCTTCTCGGAGGAGGTCATCGCCGGCAGAAACAGCGACCTGCTGGAGTTGAGCGATACTCATTTCATGGTGTTGCGTGTGCGCGAACACCAGCCGGCGAAGCAGAAGCCCCTGGAGGCGGTACGCGATCAGATCATCGCGCAGCTCAAGCGCGAAAAGCGCAATGCCCGTACCCTGGATGCCGCCGAGACCGCCATGGCGAAACTGCAGGCCGGCACGCCGCCGGAAGCGGTGGCGCGGGAGCTGGCCGGCGCCAGCTGGGTACGCAACGCCAGGGTGGGCCGCATGGATCCGCCGGGCGCCATTCCGCCGGACGTCGTGGCGACGGCCTTCAGCCTGCCGCCACCCGCGGAGGGCAAGGTGAGCTACAAGGTGGTGCCGCGCGCCGGGGGTAGCGCCGCGGTGGTGGCCGTCTATGCCGTGACGCCACCGAGCGAGCTCAAGGAAGCGGAGCTGGCGCGATTGCGCGAGCAGATGGCCCAGTTCGCCGGTACCCTGAGTTTCCAGCGCCTCGTCCAGCATCTGCGCGAGCAGGCGGAGATCTCGCTCAACCTGCCCAGCGATGACGACATCTGAGTGAATGCACGCGGGGCCCCTGGCCCCGTTCTGGCGCTCGGCCTCGCCGAGCGCAAGCGGGAATGATTCGGAAATAACCGGGAATAAGGAGAATCCAGCGCATGGGCCGTATCCCCCTGTTCGTGCAGATCCTCGTCGCCATCGCTCTTGCCGTGGTGGTGGGTTACAACTCCACCACCGAGAGCAGCCTGTTCCCGCTCTACGATTTTCTCGGCACGCTGTTCCTCAATGCCCTGAAGATGATCATCGTGCCGCTGGTGGTGTCTTCCATCATCATCGGCGTGGCGGGGATCGGCGGCACCCACGGCCTCGGTCGCCTCGGCCTGCGCACCCTGCTGTTCTATCTGCTGACCAGTTTCCTCGCCATCGTCACCGGTCTCTTTCTCGTCAACCTGATCCAGCCCGGCGTGGTGGGCACGGAACTCGCCCAGCAGATGATTGCCATGGCGGGCAGGGAGGCCGCGGGAGAACTCCCCGACCTCGCCGGGCGCGACCTCAATGGCCTGTGGGGCGTCTTCCTCAGCATGGTGCCGCCGAATATCATCGCCGCCGCCGCCAACGGCCAGTTGCTGGGTCTGATCTTCTTCAGCATCCTCTACGGTTACTTTCTCGCCCGCATCGACGAACCCTTCGCCGAGAGCCAGTACAACTTCTGGCAGGGCATGTTGCAGATCATGATGAAGCTCACCGAACTCATCATGAAGTTCGCGCCCATCGGCGTGTTCGCCCTGGTCGCCAGGGTCCTGGCCAGCATCGACCACGCGGTGCTGAGCGAGTTCGCCACCACCATCGGCCTGTTCTTCCTCACCGTGGTGCTGGCCCTGCTGGCGCACCTGCTCATCACCTTGCCGGCGCTGTTGTACTTCGTGGCCCGCGTCAACCCGCTGCGCCATTTTCGCGCCATGGCGCCGGCCTTGCTGACCGCGTTTTCCACGGCATCCTCCTCGGCCACCCTGCCGCTGAGCATGGAATGCGTGGAAAAGAACGCCGGGGTCTCCAATCGCACCACCTCTTTCGTCCTGCCGCTCGGCGCCACGGTCAACATGGACGGCACGGCCCTGTACGAATGCGTCGTGGCCATCTTCATCGCCCAGCTCTACGGCATGGATCTGAGTTTCACCACCCAGTTCGTCATCGTCTGGACGGCGCTGCTGACCTCCATCGGCGTCGCCGGTATTCCCTCGGCCAGCCTCGTGGCCATTACCATCATCCTCGGTACCATCGGCCTGCCACTGGAGGCCATTGCCGTGGTCTGGCTGGTGGACCGCCTGCTGGACATGATGCGCACCGCGGTGAACATCTTCAGCGACTCCTGCGGCGCGGTGATCATCGGCAAGCTGGAAGGGGAGAAGGGGATCCTGGCGAAGCCAGTCAGCAATGGGATCTGAAAAAAATTTATTCACCACGGAGGGGCTGCTCACGGCATCCATGCCTCCCGCAGCACTCGTACATCCATGTACATCGCGCGGAGGACACAGAGAAAAAATATGTGTCCTCACGCAGTGTCTTACGATGTCGAATGCGGCCAGGCAGGCAGTCTAACGCCGAATGCGGCAATTCAGAACCTCGGCCCTCGCACCTCGCCACTCACAACTGAACCGGACTCCGGGTCTCGCGCCGCTCGCCCGGAGTGACGCCGCAAGGCGGCAGTATGAATCCTCGGCCCTCGCCACGCGAAACGGTTTTGTTCATCGGAGCGATAGCCGGAAAACCGATCCCCTCACCCTGTCCCTCTCCCGGCTGGGAGAGGGGACCGATATAACGATACGCGGTGGGAGGCAACCCATCGGGAGGGACGAGAGGGGGATAAGAGATCGAACGACCAGCGACGTCTCTGGCTGCATGGACACCGGTATTTGCTTACCCCCGCCCTCAGGGCGGGGGACAGGGGGCGGGGATCAAAATCCTCGGCCCGCGAACCTCGCCACTCGAACCTGTTACTCCTCGCCCAGGGGTTCCATGCCGATGGTGTTGTAGCCGCTGTCCACGTACATGATTTCGCCGGTGATGGCGCTGGCCAGATCGGAGCACAGGAAGGCGGCGGCGTTGCCCACTTCCTCGATGGTGATGTTGCGGCGCAGGGGCGCGGCGCGCTCCACGTGGTCGAGCATCTTGCGGAAGTTGCTGATGCCGGCGGCGGCGAGGGTCTTGATGGGGCCGGCGGAGATGGCGTTGACGCGGATGCCGTCGGGGCCGAGGCTCTGCGCCATGTAGCGCACGTTGGCCTCGAGGCTGGCCTTGGCCAGGCCCATGACGTTGTAATTGGGCATGGAACGCTCGGCGCCGAGGTAGCTCAGGGTGAGCAGGGCGCCGTCGCGGCCTTCCATCATGTTGCGCCCGGCCTTGGCCAGGGCGGCGAAGCTGTAGGAACTGATCTCGTGGGCGATGCGGAAGCTGTCACGCGTCACGGCATCCAGGTAGTCCCCCTCGAGGGCCTCGCGCGGCGCATAGGCCACCGAGTGGATGATGATGTCGAGGCCGTCCCAGAAATCGTCGAGGTGCTGGAATACGGCATCGATGGCCTCGTCGGCGCTGACGTCGCAGGGAACGATGATGTCCGAATCCAGCTCGGCGGCCATCTTGGCCACGCGGCCTTCCAGCTTGTCGTTCTGGTAGGTGAACGCCAGTTCGGCGCCCTCGCGACGCATGGCCTGGGCGATACCCCAGGCGATGGAGCGGTTGCTCGCCAGCCCCACGATCAGGGCGCGTTTGCCTGCCAGAAATCCCATAGTCCTGTCCCTCGTCGAAATTTGTTGTTCTGTCTGCGGCGGGGCCTCGCGGCGGCCGCGGCAATGAGGCGAATCATACACTAAGTCCTTGGAATCGTTAACCGTTTGTTTGAGTCCCGGCCTGCCTTGCTATAGCATGGGCGGGGTATCGACCACCCCGGGGAGCCCATGCGGGCCGGAGCGCGATAGCGGGGACAGAACAACAGCGAAGGGGTCGCAGGCTTTTCATGGACAAGCGTTTTACCAGCAAGGATTTCGTATATTTTTCCATTTTCGCCGTGATCATTGTCCTGCTGGTGCTGGCCATGTACATGGTGGACCGTCAGTGGCTCAAGCTCGCGGAGATGGAGCAGGTGATGGCCGAGCAGGCGCAGGATCTGCGCCAGTTGCGCCGCGCCGTGGGCAGCGGCGGCGTCGCTCGCGCGCCCGGCACGGCGCGCCCGGCCGACGCCTCGGCGGTGCCGCCGGCCTTCCGGCGCGCCGCGGCCGCCGCCGCGCGGCCCGACTATGCCGAGGGCGACTGGCTGGTGCGGGCCTTCGCCTCGCCACTCAAGACCGTCACGCCCCTGGTCACCCAGGATCTCTATGGCTCCATCATCCAGGACTACGTGCTGGAGTCGCTGGTCATTCGTGATCCCGAGACGCTGGAATGGAATGGCCTGCTGGCGAAGGACTGGACCATCTCGGAGGACGGCCTGGTATTTACCTTTCACCTGCGCCCGGAGGCGCGCTTCGCCGACGGCAGGCCTGTTACCGCCGAGGACGTGGTATTCACCTTCGATTTCATCATGACCCCCGCCATCAAGGCGCCGCGGGAGCGCGCCCTGATGGGTTCCCGCATCGCCCGCGTGGAGGCGAAGGGGCCGCACACGGTGGTGTTTACCTTCAAGGAGCCCTATTTCAACGCCATGGCCATGGCCGGCGGCATGCGGATCCTGGCGAAACATTTCTATGCGCCCTATCTGAAGGAGCCGCAGAAATTCAACGAGTCCAAGGGGCTGCTGTTCGGCAGCGGGCCTTACCGCCTGCAGGATCCGAAGGGCTGGACGCCGGACATGGGTTTCATCGAACTGGAGCGCAACGAGCGTTACTGGGGGCCGGTGGCGCCGCCCTTCGACCGCCTGAGCTGGAAGTTCATCGTCAACGCCAGCGCGCGGCTCATCACCTTCCGCAACGGCGAGCTGGACATGTATGGCGCGCGTCCGGTGGAATACCGAAAGCTGCTCGAGGATCCCAAGATCATGGCGCGGGCGCAGAACTGGGAGTACATGAACCCGGTGCAGGGATACTCCTACATTGCCTGGAACCAGCAGCGCGAGGGCAGGCCCACGCGCTTTGCCGATGCGCGGGTGCGCCGCGCCATGAGTCTGCTCACCGACGTGCAGACCATCATTCGTGAAATCTATCTCGGTTACGCCGAGCCCACCGTCAGCCCCTTCAGCAATGCCAGCCCCCAGCATGACCCGGACCTTAAGCCCTGGCGGACGGATCTCGAGGAGGCCAGACGCCTGCTGAAGGAGGCGGGTTTCGAGGATCGCGATGGCGACGGTGTTCTCGAGGGCCCCGACGGGCAGCCCTTCGAATTCGAGCTGACCTATGGGCAGGGGCGGGAAGACACCCAGCGCATGGTGTTGCTGCTCAGGGACATGTACGCCCGCGCCGGCATCCAGCTCAGGCCCAGGCCCACCGAATGGGCGGTGATGCTCGATGCCCTCAACACGCGTGACTTCGACGCCATCACCCTCGGCTGGACCAGCGGCGTGGAAGTAGACATCTTCCAGATGTTCCACAGCAGCCAGATCGAGAACCAGGGGGAGAACTTCATGCACTATGCCAACCCCGAGCTGGATACCCTCATCGACAGGGCGCGGCGCACGGTGGACGATGCCAGGCGCATGGAACTCTGGCGCCAGGCGGAGCGCATCCTCTACGCGGACCAGCCCTATACCTTCCTCACGCGCGGCAAGTCGCTGGTCTTTATCGACAAGCGCATTCGCAACGTGGATGTCACCCGCCTGGGGCTGAATTCCGCGCTCGTCCCCATGGAGATCTACGTGCCCCGCGCGGAGCAGCGCTACCGCTGATGCGTCGCCACTGAATCAATACCACCGGGTTAACACGGAACCGCCGTTCGCGAGCATGCACACCTACATCCTGCGCCGCCTGTTGTTGATGATCCCGACCCTGCTGGGGATCACGCTCATCGTCTTCACGGTCATGGCGGCGGCGCCGGGTGGTGTCACCGCCCAGACCCTGGTGGGCGCGCAGAACCTCGACCCGGAGGCCAAGCGTGCGCTGGAGGAATACTACAATCGTATCTACGGTCTCGATGATCCGGCGCCGGTGCAGTACCTGCGCTGGCTCAACAACGTCTCGCCGGTGGGCTTTACCCTCGACGAGGAGGGCAACATCGACGGCTTTTCCCTGTGGAAGGGTTCCGACTTCGGCAAGAGTTTTCTCTATGGGCGCCCGGCGCTGGATCTGATCACCGAGCGCGTCCCCATCACGCTGTTGCTCAACGTGCTCTCCATTCCCCTGATCTACCTGGTGGCCATCTCCGTGGGGGTGCGCGCCGCCACCCGGCGCGGCAAGTCCTTCGACGTGGGTTCGGGCATCACCCTGCTGGGCCTGTGGTCGGTGCCCACCATGCTCGCCGGCGTGCTGATGATCGGCTTTTTCGCCAATGACGACGTGTGGCGCTGGTTTCCCGCCTCGGGACTGAGCGCGCGCGAGGCGCAGGACATGCCCTTCCTGCCGCACTTCGGCGGCCTCGGCGACGTGGGGATCCTGTTCCTGTGCGTGCTCCTCGCCACGGGCCTGGCGGTGTGGGCGGCGCGCTGGCGGCACACGCGCTGGCGCGTGGCGGTGTTCGTCGCCGCCGGCGGCGTGCTCGGCGGCCTCATGGCCAATGCCCTGCCGGGGGAGGCGCACTGGTTTACCTGGCTGTTTCTCATGGTCTTCCTCGCCGCCCTGGCCGGGCTCTCGGCCTGGACCGACTTCCTCGCCCTGCGCGTGGCCACCTTCGGCATCCTCGGCCTGAGTCTCGGCGCGGCGCTGGGCGCGCATTTCATGGACGGCCCCTTCGTGCGCGGTTTCCTGCTCGATCGCCTGTGGCACCTGGTCCTGCCGGTGCTGGCCCTGTCCTACAACGGCTTTGCCTTTCTCGCCAAGCTCACGCGCACCGCGGTGCTGGAGAACCTGCTGGCCGATTTTGCCCGCACCGCGCGCGCCAAGGGCGTGCCCGAGCGCGACGTGCTGTGGCGCCACGTGTTTCGCAATTCCCTGCTGCCGCTCATCACGGTGTCGGCCACGCTGTTGCCGGCACTGCTGGCCGGCTCGGTGGTGGTGGAGACCATTTTTTCCATCGAGGGCATGGGCAAGCTGGCGGTGGAGGCGGTCAAGGGGCGGGACCGTGAACTGGTGCTGTCCATTACCCTCTTCAGCGGCCTGCTGACGCTGGTGGGCTACCTCGTCGCCGATGTCCTCTATGCCATTGCCGATCCCCGGGTGAGCTATGACTGAGCAGACCCTCGACGCCCGGACCCGGCATGGCAGCGGTTACGCGGTCCGCGTGCTGCGTGATGCCTTTTCGCGGCGCGCCGCGCGCCTCGGCCTGGCCTGGGTGCTGCTGCTCGCCGTGCTGGCGGTGTTCGCGCCCTTCATCGCCACCAGCCATCCCCTGTTGCTGAGTGAAGATGGCGCGTGGCGCAGCCCGGTGCTGCAATACCTCGGCCCCGGCGACGTGACCCTGCTCGTCGTCTTCTTCTGCGTCGTGGCGCTGCTGTGGCGGCGGCCGCGCTTTCTCCATGCCGTGGCCATCCTTGTGGTGGTGCTGTCGGCCGGCGCCGCCCTGAGTTACGCCTTCGTGCAGCCGCCCAAGCTGGTCAGCTACGCCGCTTATCGCCAGGCGGAGGCGGCGGGGCGGTACGACTGGGTGATCCGCGCGCCCATCCCGTATTCACCCCAGGACTACCTGCGCGACGAAGGCTACACCGGCCTCGAGGCGCCCCTGGAGGCGCCGCGGCGCGTGCATCTGTTCGGTACCGACGAGAACGGCGCCGACGTGCTGAGCCGCATGATCCACGCCGCGCGTATCGCGCTGGGGATCGGCTTCGTCGCCACCGGCATCGCCATGCTCATCGGCATCCTCATCGGCGGGCTGATGGGCTACTTCTCCGGTGTGGTGGACATCATCGGCATGCGCCTGGTGGAGATCTTCGAGGCCATACCCACGCTGTTCCTGCTGCTCACCTTCGTGGCCTTCTTCGGCCGCAGTCTGTACATGCTCATGGTGATCATCGGTATCACCAGCTGGTCGGGCTACGCGCGCTACGTACGCGCGGAATTTCTCAAGCTGCGCAAGCAGGACTACGTGCAGGCGGCCATCGCCTGCGGCCTGCCCCTGCCGTCCATCCTGTTTCGCCACATGCTGCCCAACGGTATCGCGCCGGTGCTGGTGGGGGCGAGCTTCGGCGTGGCCTCGGCGATCCTCGCCGAGGCGGTATTGAGTTTCCTCGGTCTCGGTCTCGTCGGCGATCCTTCCTGGGGCCAGATGCTCAACCAGTCCATTCTGTCATCGCGCTTCAACTGGTGGATGGCGCTGTTTCCCGGCGGGGCGATCTTCCTCACGGTATTCGCCTACAACCTCATGGGCGAGGCCCTGCGCGACGCCATCGATCCCCACCTGCGGCGGACGGGCCCGTGAGTACGACGGACGACATCTTGCTGCGGGTGGAGCACCTCCGCACCCACCTGCGTTCCGGCGAAGGGATCGTGCGCGCCGTGGACGACGTCAGTTTCACCATCGCGCGTGGCGAGACCTTCTGCCTGGTGGGCGAGTCGGGCAGCGGCAAGTCGGTGTGCGCCCTGTCCATCATCCAGCTCCTGCCGCGCGACATCAGCAGTCACCCCGGCGGGCGCATCCTGTTCAACTACCGCCACAACGACGGCCACCGTGAACAGGTGGACATGCTCAGTCTCGACGAGGCGCGGCGGCGCGAGATCCGCGGCGCGCGCATCGCCATGATCTTCCAGGAACCCATGACCTCGCTGAATCCGGTGATGACCGTGGGCGAGCAGATCACCGAGGCCCTGCAACTGCACTGGCCGACGATGAGCGAGGCCGCGGCGCGCCAACGCGCCATCGAGGCCCTGCGCGAGGTGCAGATCCCCGATCCCGAGCAGCGCGTGGACGAGTACCCCCACCGACTCTCCGGCGGCCAGCGCCAGCGCGTGATGATCGCCATGGCCATGGCCTGCGAGCCCGATCTGCTCATCGCCGACGAGCCCACCACCGCCCTGGACGTGACGGTGCAGGCGGAGATCCTGCGCCTCATGAAGGCCCTGCAGGCGCGCACCGGCATGAGCATCCTGTTCATCACCCATGACTTCGGCGTGGTGTCGCAGATGGCCGACACGGTGGGCGTCATGCGTCTCGGCAAGCTCGTCGAGTGCGGCCCCCTCGAGGCAGTCCTGCACCAGCCCCGGCACGACTACACCCGCCAGCTGCTCGACGCCCTGCCGGAGAACCTGCGCCGCCGGCGCCTTGTCCAGGTATCGGCTGGGGCACCGGGTGGGGCGTCCCCCGCGCAGGGGGAGGGGACGGGCGGGGCCGATACCAGCGCTCCCCTGCTGGATCTGCGCGGCCTGAAGGTGTATTTCCCCATTCGCAAGGGCGTGTTGCGGCGCACGGTGGACCACGTGCGCGCGGTGGACGGCATCGATCTCAGCATCCGCCGTGGCGAGATCCTCTCGCTGGTGGGGGAGTCCGGTTGCGGCAAGACCACCCTCGGGCGCGCTATCCTGCGCCTGGAGACGCCCACCGCGGGGGAGGTACGTTTCGACGGCGAGGACCTCACGCGCCTCGATGATCGCGCCATGCGGCCGTGGCGGCGCAAGTTGCAGGTCATCTTCCAGGACCCCATGTCCTCGCTCAATCCGCGCCTGACCATCGCCACCACCCTCACCGAGCCCATGAAGGTGCACGGCATTGGCGAGAACACCGAAGATCGCCTGGCGCGGGCGGCGGCGGTGCTGGAGAGCGTGGAACTCTCGGCCGATCACCTGTGGCGCTATCCTCACGAGTTCTCCGGCGGCCAGCGCCAGCGCATCGGCATCGCGCGCGCGCTGGCGCTGGAACCGCGTTTCATCGTCTGCGACGAAGTCACCAGCGCGCTGGACGTGTCGGTGCAGGCGGGGATCCTCGAGCTGTTGCTGCATCTGCGCGACAGCCGCAGGCTGACCCTGTTGTTCATCACCCACAACATCGCCGTGGTGGAATACATCAGTGATCGCGTCGCGGTGATGAAGGCTGGCCGCATCGTCGAGTACGGGCCCACCGACGCGGTATGCGGCGATCCCCGGGAGGCCTACACGAAGAAGCTCATGGCCGCGGTGCCGCGGGTGAGCCTGGCAACATGGCGGTGAGTGGGCGGGATCGGTTCCCGGCCTGGATCCCGCAGCCGCGTCCTCAGCTGCGCCCCGACTGCTGGATGACGTCGATATAGAGGGTCAGGCGCTGGCCAGGTTGCAGGTAGCGGCCTTTGGGCAGGCGGTTCCAGCGCCGCAGTTGCGCGATGGTGACCTTGAAACGGCTGGAGATGCGCGCGAGGGAATCGCCGGGACGCACGCGGTAGCCGATGCGCTTCGTCACGCGGCGACGCGGCGGCGGCATGTGAAGCTCATCTTCGGCGCGGGACAGGTCGCGGTGCGTCCAGATGACGAGCTTCTGCCCGGGCCTGAGGGTGTCGCGCGGCGCCATGCCGTTCCATTTCGCCAGGCTGCGCACGCCGACGCCGTAGAGTCGGGCGATGTCCCACAGGGTGTCGCCGCGCTGCACCTGGTGCACGTAGCGCTTGCCCTTGCGCCGGGTATTCTTGAGGCGACGCAGGCGTTCCGCTTCACTCAGGCGGTATTCTCGCGCCCCGGCGCGGGCGGTGGGAATGAGCAGGCTGTGACCGGCGCGGATGCGCGTACCGCGGATGCGGTTGAGACGCTTGATGGCGGCAACGGAAGTGCGGTATTTGCGCGCGATGGTGCCGAGGGTCTCCCCCTTGCGAATGCGGTGGCGGATCCAGCGGATGCGCGCGCTCTTCGGTACCTTCGCCAGCGCCACCTGGAAGTCCTCGGCCCGCTCCTTCGGCAACAGCACATAGTGCGGACCCCCGGGATCCGTGGCCCAGCGGTTGAAGCCGGGGTTGAGCCGGTAGAGCTCTTCCATCTCGATGCCGGCCAGCTCGGCAATGAGGCTCAAATCGATCTGCGAGCCGAGATCCACTTTCGTGAAGTAGGGTTCGTCCGGGATGGCGGGCACCTCGATGCCGTAGCGTTCGGGATCGGCGAAGAGTTTCTTCAGCGCCAGCAGCTTGGGGACGTAGCCGCGCGTCTCGGGCGGCAGCTTGAGGGAGAAGAAGCCGGTGGGCTTGCCGCGGCGCTTGTTGCGGCGTACCGCCTTGCGCACGGTGCCGGAGCCGGAGTTGTAGGCCGCCAGCGCCAGCATCCAGTCGCCCTTGAATTCCCTGTGCAGACGCTCCAGCAGGTTCAGCGCCGCGTGGGTGGAGGCGTAGATGTCGCGTCGCCCGTCGTACCACCAGGTCTGCCGCAGGCCGAACAGGCGCCCGGTGGAGGGAATGAACTGCCAGATCCCGGCGGCGCGGCCATGGGAATAGGCAAAGGGCTGGAAGGCGCTCTCGACGATGGGCAGCAGGGCGATCTCCATGGGGATGTCGCGACGCTCCACTTCCTCGACGATGAAATGCAGGTAGGGTCGGGCGCGCTCGGCAACGCGCCTGATATAGTCTGGGTGGCGCGCGAACCAGGCGAACTCGCGGTCGATGCGTCGGTGTTCCACCTCGGGCAGGGCGAAGCCGTTGCGGATACGGTCCCAGACGTCGGCCTCGCCGAAGAGCCCTTCGGGGGCCGGGGCGGCTGTTTCGTCTTCCGGGTGGGTCGCTTCCTCGGCCTCGGCCACTTCCTCGGCCGCGGGGATCACGGGCGGGGTGTCCAGTTCCCCCTTCTCCAGCAGCGCCCAGGCGGGGAAGGGGGCGTCCCCCAGCACCGTGAACAGGGAGTGGTCTTCGTTCTGATCGGGCCCGATGGCTCCCCCTGGCGTCTCAGCGAGGGGAAACAGGCTGCTGCAACCCCCCAGAATCAGTAAAATGGGTGAGAAAAGAAGGCTAGCCAGTTGTTTCTTATAAATTTTTCTTCGCATAGGGCGAAAAATATATGAGACTAGGCGGGTAGAGGTCAACCGATTAATTGCATTTCTGCCAACTTGCCCCCGCGGCCGGCTCGCGGAGGGGTGACGGGGTCGCGGCGGAGACGGGACAGGCACCATGGGGAAACTGCGCGAGCGCTTTCAACACTGCGAGACGAACCACTGGGCAGGGCTTGCCCGCTGGTATGCCACGCCGCTGGGGCAGGCCCTGCAGGCGGCGGAGAAGGCCTGCCTCGACCCGATACTCTCGCAGTTGTTCGGCTACCACCTCCTGCAGGTGGGCCGTCCCTGCGAGACGGATCTCCTCGCCGCCAGCCGGGTGTCACACCGCCTGGTCATGGATCTGGCCCCCGCGAAGGGGGCAGGGGGACTGGTGGGCCTGCCCCATGCCCTGCCGTTTGCCTCGGCGAGCCTCGACGTGGTGGTGCTGCCCCACGTGCTGGAATTCTCCCCC
>Ga0256830_1000637_pt1 | contig 26776 bp, 24 predicted proteins | sample 128326metaG_FD_190537 | JGI IMG/M metagenome (GOLD analysis project Ga0256830, IMG submission 190537) | Hydrothermal vent microbial communities from Lau Basin, Pacific Ocean - 128-326 | ecosystem: Environmental > Aquatic > Marine > Hydrothermal vents | place: Pacific Ocean: Lau Basin | collected... | reverse complement strand
AGCTTTCTATGAACTGCCGCAAACGGGTGGCGCTGACGCGATAACGCGCCGGGTGAGCGATCACCGCCTGTCCACCAGCATCACGAATCCAGCCCACGGCTTCTTCCAGCGTCGTCCATTCACCGGGGACGTAACCAGGCCGGTTATGCACCAGAAATTTCTTGAATACCTTGCGCATATCCTTGGCGTATCCAGCCTCCACCAGAAAACGGGCAAAATGCGTACGACTGAGAATGGGCCCCGTGGCAAAAGCCTGTGCGCCCGCCAGCGCGCCTTCGATGCCGTGTTTTTCCAAGCGCCGAGCGATCTCTTCACCGCGTCCGGCGCGGGTGGCCCGCAGTTTAGCCAGCCCGGTTTGCAAGCCGATATGCTCGGGATCAACATTCAACCCCACGATATGAAAAGTCACGCCACTCCAGGTCACTGAAATTTCGACGCCTGATACCAAATGCAGCCCTACTTCTGCCGCAGTGACAGCCGCTTCGGCCAGCCCGTCGGTGACATCATGATCGGTGAGCGCCAGTATATCCACGCCTTGCGCATGAGCGCGGCGTACCAATGCCTCCGGGCTGAGAGTGCCATCGGACAGCGTGCTATGGCTGTGTAAATCGAAATGAAGAGCGTCGGATGTAGACATAAGCCCGCTATTCTAACAGAGCCCTACTCCTGAGGTGTGACAAAGCACCGTAACATTGTGTTAAATTAACGCCCCTTGTCCACCACCATTAACCATCGGTAAGCGCGCCACATGAAATTCCTTTTTGATTTTTTCCCTATTTTGCTATTTTTCATCGCTTACAAACTGGAAGGTATTTTCGTCGCTACGGCTGTGGCTATCGCCGCAAGTTTTTTGCAGGTCGGTCTTTACTGGCTAAAACACCGACGTTTTGAGACCAGCCACCTGGTGACCCTGGTATTAATCGCGGTCTTCGGCGGGCTCACCCTGTTCTTGCAGGACGAAGCCTTTATCAAATGGAAGCCAACCGTCATCAACTGGCTGTTTGCTGCTGTTTTCATCGGCAGCCAGTATATTGGTAACAAAACCATCGTTCAGCGCATGATGGGCACCAGCCTCACATTGCCGGATTTTGTCTGGGTACGTTTGAATGCATCCTGGGCCATTTTTTTTGTCGCCCTGGGTTTTGCCAACTGGTACGTTATGGCCAATTTTGACACTGACACCTGGGTCAATTTCAAAATGTTTGGCATGATGGGGCTCACCCTCGTCTTTCTTGTTGCACAAGGGTTTTATCTCACAAAATATTTACAGGATGAGCTGCCTGAAAAAGCGCCCCGGACGGAAGAGGATTAAACCACTATGCTTTATGCCATCATCAGTGAAGATCAGAAAGACAGCCTTGAACGACGTTTGCAGGCGCGGTCGGCACACCTGGAAAGACTCACCGCATTACAAAGTGAAGGTCGATTGCTGCTTGCCGGACCTCACCCCGCCATCGACAGTGAAGACCCTGGCCCGGCCGGTTTCAGCGGCAGTCTGGTGGTTGCAGAATTCCCGTCACTGGACGATGCACAGCAATGGGCCAACGCCGACCCTTACGTGACCGCCGATGTGTACGATAAAGTCACCGTAAAACCCTTTAAAAAAGTCTTTCCCCAATCATTGTAAAAAATTACCTTTTTTATATTATAAACCCCATGAGAAAAACAGCATGAGCGAACGTATTGATATGATCCGCGAAAAACTGACTGCGGCCTTTTCCCCCGAGCAACTGGACATTATCGACGAAAGCCACCTGCATGCCGGCCACCCTGGCGCACGCAGTGGCGGCGGGCACTTTGTGGCCACCATCGTGTCTACCGCTTTTGCCGGAAAAAACATGCTGGCACGACATCGCATGGTTTATGATGCGCTGGGCGATGCCATGAATACTGACATCCATGCCTTGAGCATCAAGGCACTGACACCTGAAGAATTGAACAATTAAAGAAAGGACATAACGTGAAATCGACTCCCCGCACATTGGCCGTCATTTTTTTTGCCGCCACCACTGTTTTTGCAGGCACTGCCAGCATCACACTGGCCGCCGATAAAGACATCGTTGCTATTGTTAACGGTGCCAATATTACTGAATGGACACTCAAGCGTTATGCCGGTCAACGTGGTTTGCCACCCACAATGCCCAAAGGTCAGCAACGTGCCGCGTTAATTGAAGAGCTGATCAATCGTGAACTGATTTATCAGGATGCCGTCAGCATCGGCATCGACCAGACGCCTGCCATCATCAACGAAGTCGCACATCAGCGAGTCAACCTTATCGCCAGCAGCATGTTGAATCGTTCATCAGATAGATTTGCGGTAAGCGATGAAGAACTGAAAAAAGAATACGAAAACCGCAAAGGTGAATTGGGTGGCAAAGAACTCAAAGCCCGCCATATCCTGTTAGAAAATGAAGATGACGCCAAGACGGTGATCGCCGAACTGGACAAAGGTGCAGATTTTGCCACTCTGGCCAGCAAAAAATCCACCGGCCCCAGTGCTGGAGATGGCGGTGACCTCGGCTGGTTTTCAACCGAGCAAATGGTCAAGCCCTTTTCAGATGCCGCCAACAAACTTGAAAAAGGCAGCTACAGCAAAACACCGGTAAAAACCCAGTTTGGCTGGCATGTCATCCTGCTGGAAGATACGCGACTGGTAAATCCACCCTCATTTGATGAAGTCAGAGAGCAAATCCGTGTGGGCCTGCAAAACAAGCTGATCGAAACCTACATTGCCAGCCTGCGTGAGACAGCAAAAATCGAACAGAAAAAATAGTCATTCAACGAGCCGGACGTCTGTTCAAGCGACGTCCGGTTTGGACGCAAAGTGACACATGGACACGGCAAGTGCTCGCACTCGCTCGGCACATGCACCTGATCCATACTGGCAATATGACACTTTTCAGCAATGACTATAGGGATTACCCTCAACGTCACTATTCGTTCTACGAATCAATATCGCACCTGAAATGTTTGATGTAGCGCATTGCACAAACACAACCGCTTGCTGTATTCAGGTAACAATTTTGAAACAGGTTTCAGCTGGTTGAAACTAAAAAAGGGGATGTTTGATGTCCGGGAAAAGCAACAGCGTTGTGCCACGCAGTGGTGTTATTTGTCCGGTACTGAAACACGTCTTGTTATTGGTCAGTCTGCTTGGCATTCTCAGCGGCTGCTTTGACAAAAGCGGAGATTCAAGTCCGAAGGGCGCTACCCTCAGCGGCACCGTGAGCAGCGCCGCAGGTTCCGTGGCTGACAGTGACATTAACGATCCCAACGCCCCCTACACGGCCAACAACACCCCCGATCAAGCCCAATCGATTCCCAACCCGGTGATGCTGGGAGGTTACGTGAATGTAGCTGGAACGGGTTATACCGGTCGTTCGCGTTCATCTGGTGATCGTATGGACTTCTTCAGCATCAGCCTGGCCGCAAACCAGAGCATCACTCTCAACATCGCCGATCACACCACAGGCGACCTGGACCTGTACTTATACAAGGACGATGGCAGCATTGATCTGGACAACCCTGACAATATGTCGAGAGGTACCGGCAAGACAGAAACCCTCACCGTTGCCGAAGCCGGAAATTATATCATCGAGGTCTATGCTTTCAATGATCCCGACAACCCCAATGACGGTTACTCGAATTACGCCCTGGTGGTAGGTCAGAGTGCGCAAAACACAGCAGCACACACAACCGGCAGACTGGTATTAACAGACCCTTTTGTGCCGGGTGAAATCATCGTGCGCTTCAGGGGTGATAACCTAAACTCAAAGTCTAACCGGACTCCCACAACCCGGGCAGCCAGCCTTGGCTTGCAGGCCAAAGCCGGTGCCAACAACCGTGCCATGTTGCTGGGACTGGGAGATCTGCAAGCACGTCAAGCAAGCTTTCGTACTCTGGGCATCACTGCAAAACAAAAGGATGCTGACCCACTGAGACAATTCCGCTCGGCAGACCCGGAAAAACAGTTGAAAATGGACACTCTTCAGGTCATCAAAGCGCTGCGCAAACGCAACGATGTACTATACGCCGGACCTAACTACATCTATCAAGCCCAGCTGGTGCCAACCGACCCCTACTACAAATTCCAATGGCATTACCCCCTTATCAACCTGCCCGGAGCCTGGGATGTCAGCACTGGCGCTGCCAATGTCATCGTGGCTGTCATTGATAGCGGTGTGCTACTCAATCACTCCGACCTGTTGGGACAGTTTTCCACCGATGGCGGGTATGATTTCATCCAGAACAACACTATTTCTCAGGATGGAGAACCCGGCATCGATAACAACCCGGATGATCCCGGCGATCAGGCGGCTCCCGGTGGCAGAAGCTCTTTCCATGGCACCCATGTGGCTGGCACTATCGCGGCGGCAACCAGCTTTGGCGGCGGTGGAGTTGGTGTAGCCGGTGTAGCACCCGGTGTGAAAATCATGCCCTTACGTGTTCTCGGTGTTGGTGGCGGCACGGGCTACGACATCTTCCAGGCAATCCGTTACGCTGCGGGTTTAAGCAATGACTCTGGCACGGTGCCTGCGCAAAAGGCCGATGTCATTAATCTCAGTCTTGGTGGTGGCCCTTTTATCCAGGAGATGCAAGACCTCATTACCCAGATCCGCAATGACGGCATGGTCATCGTAGCCGCCGCCGGTAACAGCCGTACCAGCACACCCGCCTACCCCGCCAGCTACGACGGCGTGATATCTGTCAGCGCAGTCGATATCAATAAACAACTGGCTGGATACTCTAATTTTGGCTCCGCCATTGATGTCACTGCACCAGGCGGAAATGCCGCTCGGGATATTAACGGTGACGGTCGCCCTGACGGCGTCCTCAGTACCGTTGGCGATGATTCCGGTAACGGCATCAAACTTGATGTCTACAGCGAATACCAGGGAACCTCAATGGCCGCCCCCCATATGGCCGGTGTCGTGGCATTGATGAAATCGGTTTATAGTAACCTGACACCTGCCACTGTAGACAGTTTGTTGAGTAGCGGCAAAATTGTTCAGGATCTAGGCACCTCTGGCTGGGATAACCAGTTCGGCCATGGCCTGATTGATGCCCGCAAGGCCGTGGACGAAGCCGCCCTCCTGGAGAGTCCTGGCAGCAATCCAGACACCCCGTTCCTCAACGTATCTCCCAGCTCGCTGAACTTCGGGAACAATGAAACCAGCCTCTCTCTGTCAATGGTCAATGGTGACTCTGGTGAACTCACCGTTACCTCAGTAAATGACGATGCCACCTGGCTGACAGTGACTGCCAATGCCGTGGATGCCACCACCCAACTCGGTAGCTACCAGATTACGGTGGACAGAACAGGGTTGGCAACAGGCACCTATACCGCCAACATCACCATCGTTTCATCTGCCAACACCGTTACGGTACCCGTCATCCAGCAAGTCGGGGGCGCTGGCATCAGTACCGATGCCGGTTATCAGTATGTTTTGCTGCTCAATGCCGACAACGGCAGTTCAGTCCAGCAATGGGCAGGCAGCGCTCAAAACGGAAATTACAATTTCCAGTTCAACAACGTTGACTTCTCCGCCGGGCAAAACTATCTCATCATTACCGGCACTGACCAGAATAACGACAACATCATTTGTGATGCGGGCGAAGCCTGCGGTGCTTATATCACCCAGATTCAACCTAAAACCATTGCTGCTGATGACACGCACAGCGGCCTGGATTTCACCACAGGCTTCAACGTGGGATTACAAAACCAAAGTCTATCGACAACAGCAGGCCCGCTCCGCGGCATCGCCATCCGTCGTTTACCCGACAAACAAACACCGTAACCATGTCCAACAATATACGATTTACTGCCACCATCGCGTGCGCCTTGCTGTTGCTACCATTAGTAGCCGCTTGCCAACCAAAAACGCACCATCTTCAGCAGCAAGACAAACTACCTGCTGTTGAAGCACTATACGCAAGCCAGCAATGCGGCCGCAGCCAGAGTACGCCCTCCCTCACCTGGATTGATAATGCCCAACAACTGGAAACCAGCATTAAACAAATTCAAGGCACAATACTCGGTAGCAAGCCCCTGACATTACCGGAACTGGATTTTCAACACGACATAGCCCTGCTAGTCGAAATGGGGCAACGTCCTACGCTAGGCTACCAAATCGCACTAAACGGGACCGATAACCTGCACATCACACAGGGACAGGCCCATCTGACACTGGACTGGATACAACCCCCGGCCGATGCCATGGTTGCACAAATGATCAGCAGTCCTTGCCTGCTGCTCAAACTTAAGCGAGGGGACTATACCTCTGTGCAGATTCGAGACAGGCAAGGAACGATTAAAGCAGGCAGCTGAAGGCGCTTCCCCCGCATACTCATACTTGCTTAAACCTAACACATCAGTTGAGCCGTTGCGAGAGCGGCTAAGGTGCTCAAGATCAATAACTTTTTCGGTTATTTTGAATGAAAGCGTATCACCCATACAGTGAGTCAGTTCCGTTGGGGTTCGCAAGCTCATCACCAACCTGCGGCACACCAGTTTTATTAACTTAATGACACTGCTGGCGACACCTTATCTGAGAATAATACATAACAATCTTATTACCCCCTTTGTCACCCTCTACCTCGCCACTTTATATCGTATTTTATCTTTCTCAAATAATTAACAAACTCATTTGTTGGCTCCTCACATTCCCCCATAAAACAAACTTGAATATAATTTTTATAAAGAAGGTATTCACTACGATAACTGATAAGAAAACCTGCACTCTGCATCTTTCGTCCAAACTCCATGGATGAAATATCTTCTGGCAAAATTATCGTTGTTATATGAGGAGCACGACATGACATGTCAGCAAGAACAGTAAAACCCAAATTATCTATTTTTTCACGAAAATGTTTAGACCATCGTTTAACATTTACAAATCTTCGACTCCAATCACTATTTTCTATAGCTGCTGACAATGCATAAATTGCGTTGGAGGAAATAGTATGCGGCACACCATTCTTCTGATCGTAATGAGAAAGATCAAAATATCGTGGAAATTGTCTGCCATCGGAAACTGCATATTCACCAGAAAAAACCAATGCCAACCCTGGTAATGACCCAATACCTTTACCACTGGAAGCAGAGGCAAGATATATCCCGCCAAGATCAACATGACAAGATCCAACAGCACTTATACTGTCCAGACATAATTTAATATTATGTTGTCTGCATAAGTCATAAAGTGAAGACACATCATTTAACACTCCCGTTGATGTTTCACAATGCACTGCCCACAACCAACTATAACCAGAGCTTTTCTGAATAACCCCAGACAACTCTTTTATATCAAAAGTTTGTCCATCAGCTATACTATACGTTTCATAATTCAATTTAGCCCGGGCGGCATGATCCTCAAGACGCTTGCCAAACTCACCATTAATTAACACTAACCCTTTGCCCGCCAGCAAAGACAGTTGTGCAGAAATAATATCATTCGCCAGTGTTCCTGACCCCATGAGGATATAAACCTTTTCTGAGTTGACGCGCTCACACAGGGTTTTCCTCAAACTGTCAAAATTTCTCATGAATTGACGCCCACGATGAGAATCAGACTTGGCTGAATACGCTTCCACCACCCCTTTAACGACAGATACAGGGCCGGGCAAATAATTAAGAACAACCTTTTTTTCAATCATTGTATTTTTATTTTTGAAAATAGACGAGTTCTCTTTAAAATCCATCGCACGATCAAATGTAATATACATTGGTTGATAGAGTGCATTTGATTTTCCGACCAAAGGACCAAATGACTTTAAGCCAATATGGTGATATAACTTTATTTGTCGGGTAGTCCCGGAAATAATGCCCAAATCATAACCACGCTCCAAGGCAAGCTCAAAGAGTTTTTTTAGTATGCCTGTAAAAATTACTGTATTACGATATTCATTCGCAACTGCCAGAAGACGTATTTCAAATATTGATTTAAAACCGGGAAGATAAGACTCTATATTTTTTAGTTTATAATCCAGAGAAAAGGGACGTTTATCACGAATTGCTATCATCCCCAATAACTTACAACCCTGTATACATATTACATATGTATTCTGATTATGGAATTTATCAATCAGCTTGTGATTTTTATTACTTTTATGCTGAGGAATTTCCTCAACAAAGGTTTGATAATTTAACGTGTGTATCGCCTCGAACTCCCAGGGTTCTGATGCAATTTTAAAAACCAGTGTTTCCATACCTTTGTCTTTCATCATGAATAACCCGTTGACAATGAAATTTAAAAAATATCGCGCTCACAAAAAGTTAGATATAAGGTGATATTTTGGGGTTTCCCAAGGATAATAAAACAGGGTAGCCGTATCACGAAAATGATCATTTTGATAAATTTGTTAAATAAAGAATAGCGGGATAGACTCAGAAATAAATCACATTCAACCTACTTCAAAATAACGAGGAGCCATCCCCCCAGCGCCACTGAACACGCTATAACCCAAAGCATATCACCGCCCACCGCAATAAAACAGATTTAAGTTAATGGATACACCTCTGACTTAATTTAAACAGCTTGATACGCTACACTTAGCCAGCATGAAGATATTTTGATGAATTTTGTATCAGAAACAAACATATGAGCAGAAAAAACAAACAACGCAGCTATAAGCCCGGTTTTTTGGCTATCATCGGTATAATAGCACTATTAATATTTATTGTTGTTCCATTAATCACACTGACATACATCAGCGATTCATATGCGCTTGTCAAAGAAACAGAAAATGTTGATGCCGACAGTGCGGTCAAAATAAAGAAAATCGCCAGACAACTCTATGGTGATTTAATCAACCCCTCATCCTCGCAGCAATCCGAGATCACAATTTCACAAAATGAAATCAATGGCATCATCGCATTGGCTATGCGTGGTTTCAAGGGATTCAAAGGACGGGCAAATGTAACACCAATTGGCATTAAAGGGGCTTTCACATTCCATGTACCCAAAAACCCATTTGGTGATTATATAAACCTGTCAATAACCATCGACCCGTCACCAAATGCCCTGATTATCAATAATGTATCTATCGGGAGTCTCGAAATCCCTGGAACGCTGGCATTATCCGCCGCTGAAACGTTATTGAATATACTGTCAGATAAAGAGGCTATCGGTACTTCATTAATAAATGCCGTAGAATCAATCCAGGTTAAAAACTCAAAATTACACCTTGTGTATCGCCCCGTTATCGGGTTAAGGCAAGCTATAAATAAAACCAAAGGAACCGTTAAAAATATTCGTGATGATCTGGCATTGCTGGGCGACCCTAACGTCGTCAAACTCCATTATCAAATGCTGTGTGAATTTCATGAAAAAATCAGCGGTATTGGTGATGTCCCACTGGGTTATTATCTAAGCAGCGCATTTTCTTTTGCTGAAAAACGCAGTCTTGCAGGCGAAAAACCCGAAGAAGAAAACCAAGCGGCATTACTGGCGCTCGCTATATTTCTAGGGTCCGCTAACTTTGATTCTGTTGTTGGTGCGATTGATAAAAAAACCTTTCAGCGCTGCCCTTCCGCCGAGAAGCATATCGTACTGGCAGGGCGTAATGATTTACGCCTGCATTTCATTTTTTCTGCAGCATTAAAAATCATTTCGGATAGTGGATTAAGTTTTGCCATTGGTGAATTCAAAGAGCTGCTCGATTCACAGCAAGGCGGGTCTGGCTTCAGTTTTGTTGACATTGCTGCTGACCGGGCTGGCATTCGCTTTGCAGAACTGGCGTTGGATAATTCCACCGCATCGCACATACAGCGCATGGCACCAGAACTTACAGAAGAAAATATATTTTTTCCCTCCATCACCGCACTACCGGAAGGAATTTCACAGCAGGCTTTCGATGCACGCGGAGGAATCGAAAGCAACTATTACAAAGAATACCTGGCAACGATCACGGCCCGCATCAACAACCTTCCGCTATACAAGAAAATTATTATGGGGCCATGATTTGACTAATTTTCAAAATGAACATAAAGGAAGCCCCATCAAAAAATCCCCAATGCTCACTAATACCGCCCGCCCGATTTATGGATGTAATTGGATAATTCCTGTGTTTCCACATTCATGCGCATCAAATTCATATGTGTTAAACGAAACAAGCCACGCATAACTTTGTAAACGATACGAGGGTGTGACTCCAGCAAACATTCAAAATCAGCGGGGGCCAGGGTATAAACCGTCGTATTGCCTTCCGCCGTCAAGGTTGCTCGACGAGGTGCCAAGTCTACAAAAGCGCGGGTACCTGCGCACTCCCCCACTTTCATGGTGTAAACGGGAACATTCTTTCCATCAATTTCACTGCTGACAATCAATTTTCCTTTTGTCAGAATAAACAGCCTATTGTCATCCTCGCCCTCTTTCACTAACACTTCACCATCTGTCAGTGAGCGTACTTTCATGATGTTTGTCAGCACCTGGCATTCATCCTTTTCCAGCTCCTGCCCCAGCGAAGAATCGACGATTGCTTCGCATTCCAGTTGTTGATCCTTGTCTTTTTGGCTCATGTTGTTATTCCCCCGTTTGTTGTTCACTCACTCTGACAAAACTGCATATCCGATAAAAATACACGGCCATTGTTGATCTGTCACTTTTATTACAACCTGACGTTACGCAGGCTTCAGTCAGAATACGGGTTTCGAATGAGGTGCCTCTGTTCTTTTGATCGCCATTTTCAATACAGAGATATCAACAACGAGAAATTTTTCGGGAAGCGCACCCACCCGGAACAAATGCCCCTGATTGACTGAATACGCACCGTAGGGGCACCCCTTGTGGGCATAGCCGTCAGGCTAAGCCGGGTAGGGTGGAACAAGCGTAGCGGTTCCACCAAACGGGAGGAAGTCGTTGTTGCATGTTGTTGTTCCTTATAGCCTGTTGGTGGAACCGCTGCGCTTGTTCCACCCTACAATTTTACGCTGTGTTGAATAGAGAAACCTCGACTCCACTCGCTTCCAGGACAGGGCTTAGCCTGGCGGCGATGCCCTTGTGGGTGCCCAATGTATTGTGGATGCCCACCCAATGTATGCCAGTAACACCAACATTTGGGGCAACGAATACCAGGGCAACCACAAGGGATTGCCCCTACGGCATAACACCCGTTACAACATCTTGCAGCACGCTACTTTTCCAATAATTCCAGCAGTCCTTCTTCATCCAGAATTTCAATACCCAGCGCTTCTGCCTTTTCCCGTTTTGAGCCTGCGGCTTCTCCGACAATCAGCAGGTCGGTTTTCTTCGAGACACTGCCTGCCACCTTGGCACCCAGGGCCTGTAATTTTTCTTTGGCTTCACTGCGCCCCAACTTGCTCAGCGTACCGGTCAGCACGACGGTTTTTCCCGCCAGCGGCAGGCTTTCCGTCTCTACAGCTTCAATAATAGGCCAATGCACACCTTGCGCCAGCAGTTGCTCAATCACTTCCCGGTTATGCGCCTGTTTGAAAAAAGTCACCACATGCACGGCAACAATGGGACCAACATCCGGCACAGTCTGCAAATCTTCTTCGTCGGCCTGCATAATTGCATCCAACGTTCTGTAGTGATTCGCAAGGTTTTGCGCAGTGGTTTCACCCACTTCCCGAATCCCCAGAGCAAACAGAAACCTCGCGAGAGTTGTGGACTTGCTCTTTTCCAGCGCCGCCAGCAGGTTTTCGGCAGATTTTTTTGCCATACGTTCCAGCCCGGCGACGGTTTCCGCTTTAAGTTGAAACAAATCTGCGGGATTCTGCACCAGTCCGGCATCAACCAATTGCTCTACCAGTTTGTCACCCAGGCCTTCGATATCCATGGCGCGGCGCGAGGCAAAGTGCTTGATGGCTTCTTTGCGTTGTGCCGGGCAAAACAGGCCGCCAGAACAACGTAAAATCGCTTCGCCTTCTTCACGTTCCACATCTGAGCCACATTCTGGACACTGGTCTGGCATTTTGAAGGATTGTGTATTTTGGGGGCGTCGGGATAACACCACGCTGGCCACTTTGGGAATAACATCACCGGCACGATAAATCACCACAGTATCGCCAATACGCAAATCCATGCGGTCAATTTCATCCTGATTGTGCAAGGTCGCATTGGTGACAGTAACGCCCCCCACTTCCACCGGTTCCAGCCGTGCCACTGGCGTTAATGCACCGGTGCGTCCTACCTGTACATCAATCGCCAGTAAACGGGTGATGGCTTCTTGTGCGGGGAATTTGTGCGCAATGGCCCAACGCGGCGCACGCGAAACAAAACCCAATATTTGCTGTTGCTCAAGATCATCTACCTTGTACACCACGCCGTCGATATCGTAAGGCAGCTTGTCGCGTTGTGCGGCAATGCGCTGATAAAATTCCAGACAAGCATTAATACCTTTCACCGTCTGTGTTTCCGGGCACACACGCAAACCCCAGTCTTTCAGGCGTTGCAAAATGGCCGCGTGGCCATCCGGCAATGTTCCATCCTCCACTTGTCCAACACCGTAACAAAACATGGCCAGTGGCCGGGTGGCTGTGATACGTGGATCCAATTGTCGCAATGAACCCGCTGCGGCGTTACGCGGGTTGGCAAAGGCCTTTTCACCCGCAGCGTGTTGACGTTTGTTCAGCTCCTCGAAACCCGCTTTGGGCATGTACACTTCACCCCGGACTTCGAGCAGGCGCGGATAATCACTGCCCAGCAGATGTAACGGAATTGATTTGATGGTGCGTACATTTTGCGTAACATTTTCGCCTGTCATACCATCACCACGAGTAGCCGCCCGTATCAGTATGCCGTCTTCGTACAGCAAACTGATAGCCAGTCCATCGAGTTTGGGTTCAGCGGTAAACACGGTGTCTTCACTGCCGAGTTTTTCATTCACCCGGCGCGCAAACGCCAGCACGTCTTCATCGTTGAAAGCATTACCCAGTGATAACATGGGGACCACATGCTGCACTTCATCAAATGCCCCAAGAGGTTGGGCTCCAACCCTTTGTGTCGGGGAATCACTGCTCACCAGTGCCGGGTATTTTTCTTCAAGAGCTTGCAATTCACGAAACAAGCGGTCGTATTCCGCATCCGGCACTTCCGGTTCATCTAACACATAGTAGCGGTAATTATGGTAATTGATTTGCTTACGCAGAGTTTCGGCCTGTGCGCGGGCTTCAGCAGGAGTATTCATTTTTGAGTCAGTCAACAGGAGCTTTCCTCGTCGGACGTTTCTTCCAGGGAGTCGTCGAACAATTCTTTTTCAAAACCAAATTTCGTCATGTCTTCAATACGCTGTGGATAGAGAATACCGTCAAGATGGTCAACTTCATGTTGTACCACACGGGCGTGAAAACCTTCCACCTCGCGTTCAACAGGCTGACCCTGTGGATCAAAACCCCGGTAAATAATACGCCGATAGCGCGGCACCCAGCCCCGCATCTCCGGCACGCTGAGGCAACCTTCCCAATCACTCTCGGTCTCATCACCTAGCAGCTGAATTTCGGGGTTTACCAGCACAGTAAGTTCCACAGGGTCTCGTTCAGGGTAACGGGGGTTATTTTCAAAGCCAAAAATCACCACCCGTTGCAACACGCCGATTTGCGTAGCGGCCAGCCCGGCACCATCAGCCGCAGCCATGGTGTCCAACATATCCGCCACCAACGTATCCAGTTCCGGCGTGTTAAACTCCGCGACGGGCAGCGCTGTTTGTAACAGGTATGGATGACCGATGCGTAAAATGGGTTGTGCAGGCATAATGCTGTCCTTATTACTACTCTTTACAGGGTGATTTGAGTGACGTTGATAAACCGCTATCATAACAAGAACTTCTGCCGACCGGCGTATCATGCCCGTGCATTTTCTCTCGCGCTGATGCTTTTTTTGCTGGCAGTATTATTACCGATGCTGGCCACTGCCGGGACAAAACCCGCCCCCCCATCCCTGGAAGATGCCCGCTGGTTTCAGGTAGAACTGATCCTTTTCGCCCAAAAGAATGGCGACCCACTGGATGCCGAGCAATGGCCGGACATCGCAGGCCCAACCCTGCCCGATGTTTTGCTGGAACTGCATTTGCCACAGGATGCCAGTACCGCTGAAAACCGGGTTTCCGCCAAGGCAGCCTCCCCCTCTTCTGAAAACAGTCTCCAGCTGCCGCCTGCCTACCAGATTCTCGGCGACGATGCCTTACAACTTACCGACGCAGTCAAAAAACTCCGGCGTTCGTCCCGTTTCACGCCTCTGCTGCACATTGCCTGGCAGCAACCCACCTATAACAGACAGCAGGCACAGCCGATCTTTTTCATAGAAGGCATGGACAAGCCGCTGTCTGTTGAAACGGACGAGAAAGCCACACCGGGAGCTGATGATAAAGTCGGCCCGCCCAATCCCCTCTTCGTTGGTACCGTAACCCTGAGTGTCGAACGTTACCTGCATCTGGCCGCAGACCTGTTTTATCGACAACCCGTCACCCAACAATTGGCCATACCCATTTCTGATCTGGATCTTTGGTATGACCGTCCTTATCCCACGCTGAAAGAGCCTCAGGGTCCAGCGTATCGACTGAAATCCTGGCAGGCCATGCGCGGCTTCCAGCTCAAGGAATCACGCCGCATGCGTTCCAAAAAGATTCATTATCTGGATCACCCATTCATGGGGTTGGTGGTACTGATTACGCCTGTGGAATTGCCGGAAGATGCAGAGGAAATTCAGCAGACCAGCCCGCAGAATATTTTATCAATGCCGGGGAGGCAGTAAGCCCCTGGAGTTCAGGGGTGTAAACCTCCGGGTAACGTTCCAGTACAGCGCGGAAGTTATGTTGTCGCGACACTGGCAAGTGGCGTGTTATGAACGCAGAGGTCGCAGAGACGCGAAGAACGCAGAGAAAAACACTAAAAGCTTTGTGACCTCTGCATTAAATACCCGGTAATTTTTTAAATACCCGGTAATTTTAGCGCTTAATTCACATTTAATTGAGCGACATTAAATGTGATTCCAACAAATCACCAACTTGCTGCATACCGCCTTTCAGGTTTTTTTCAATGTCTGCCATGGTAATGGTGCCACCACTTTTCCCTGCTGCCCAATTGGCCACCACCGCGCAACAGGCATAACACAGCTCCAACTCACGGGCGAGGGCTGCCTCCGGCATCCCTGTCATGCCCACCAGATGACAGCCATCACGCTCCAGGCGTTCAATTTCCGCGGCGGTTTCCAGCCGGGGGCCTTGAGTGGCGGCATAGGTGCCACCATCCACCACGGTGATATTGCCCGCAAAAGCAGCCTTGAGCAGCTGCTGGCGCAGTTCCTCACAATAAGGCTCTGTGAAATCAATATGAGTCACCGACTCATTTCTACCGCCAGAGCCCCGTTCAAAAAAAGTGCTGGACCGACCCCAGGTGTAATCAATAATTTGATCCGGGATAATCAGACGCCCCGGTCCCATGTCCGCGCGAATACCCCCCACTGCCGCCACCGCCAGCACCCTGTCAGCGCCCGCTTCACGTAATGCCCAAAGATTGGCACGGTAATTCACCTGATGAGGGGGGAAATTGTGGTTGTAACCATGCCTCGGCAGAAACAAGACTTCCTGCCCAAACAAACTGCCACGGGTAATCGGCCCGGAAGGCTCACCAAACGGTGTATTGATAAGTTCACGCTTATCAACGTGCAGGATGCCCAGCGCATCAAGTCCGGTACCCCCAATAATAGCGAGAGTGCTCATTGTTTTATCACATTCCTTTCACAGCAAAAATTCCCGCCGCATTCCGCAGGTAACCTTTATAATCCATGCCATAACCAAACAGGTACCGGTCTTCCACTTCCAGGCCAACATAATCAGCCTTGATGCCGTGTTTCCGGTCATGACGTTTTTCGACCAGCGCCACTGTTTCCACACTGCGTGCTCCGGCCTGCTGACAATGCGCAACAATAGCAGCCAATGTATAGCCTTCGTCAAGGATGTCATCAATCACTAACACATGACGGTCTTTGAGTGAGCTTCTCGGTTTGGCTAACCATTTCAGCTCGCCACCTTGTGTTTTTCCCCGATAACGGGTGGCATGCAAATAATCCTGCTCTAACGGAAAATCGAGCCTCAGTAACAGCTCACTCGTGACAATCAGGCCGCCATTCATCACACACAGCACCAGTGGATTATTATCACGATGTCTGGCGGAAATTTTTTCTGCCATATTATTCAGCACTACTGCAACCTGCTCTGCATTAAACAGACAATCAGCTTCAGCACGTACTTGCAGGATATGTTTTTGTGTAACCGTCATCGTATCTTTTTTAAGGTGAATTAAGCGCTAAAAATATTTAATAGAATAAAACTATTGGTTTACATTTTGTGGGACAGGCTGTTCCTCGACCACGAATCACAGCGTTATAAAATCCAACGCAAAGACACGGAGGCGCAAAGAACGCAGGGAACCACAGTATTTGAGATTTTTTATCTCTATTTGCTCGTTATCCTCATAACCCTTTGCGCTCTCTGCGTCTCCGCACCTTTGCGTTGGATTTTCATTATTCAGGTCCAGCCAGCCTGTTTTTATTACCGAGGTATCATTTTAACAGTTTAGGTAGCGCCCTTCTGCAACGGTACATTAGCAACAAGATCAATAATCGTTGGTATAAATACTGAATCGCGGCAATGTCATTGACAGATTTTCCATCCCATTACGCTATTTCCAGTTTGATATCCATAGCTTTTTGAGCCACTCACACTCGCTGGACTAATCGATGCTGGTATGAAACTGTACTATTCGATAGGTTTCGTGAAAACCAATTGCCGTAAAGAATTTTTGTGCCTCAATGTTAGCCAGCTCTGTATCCATGGCCAATTCTGTAAAGCCTTTATTTTTGCACCAGCTCTTTATGGCTTTCATGGTTTCTCTCCCTAGCCCCATGCCACGGCATTCTTTTTTCAGGTACAAACCCTCAAGGTATGCCACAGGACTGCTAAGACATCCATCAACAATATTTCGTGACGATAATTCCACAAAACCTGTTATTTGATTATTTTCATTCTCCAGAAAGTAACAAAACCAGTCATCACTCACAAATATCTGTTGCATTTCCTGTTCGTGAAATTCATTTTCGAGAGAGCGGTACACGTCTTCCCGCATTGCTTTCCACTGCGCAAATTGATTTCTTTTTATTGGCAGCAGGTTCATTGGTTTATAGACTGACTTGGGTATGACATTTCCAGCACCACACACCCGACATCTGTTTTAAAGGGGCCGTGTAATTCTCCGGGTGGACGGCTTGCGTAATCGCCAACCTCCAGCCATCGGTCAAATGCTTCATCATAAAGCCTGCCTTTTATAATCATGATTTCTTCCGGGTATTCGTGGCTTTTTGCGCCCAATGATGCTGTATCAGCACCCGGTTTGAAACGGGTCAAACGAGTATAATCCCCTGTGTTTTTATCCATCGCCAATGTGAGCTGTTCTAAAAACCCATCACTGCCTTCAATCATTTTCCACGCACAATCATTGCTTTTATCCAGAGCATTCCAATATATTTTAGTGCTTTTGCTCATTTATTGCTCTTTCCACAATGTCATTACATTAAACATTATATTTATTGTAGGCTGGCCTCAAATATGGATTAAGCGCCAAAAACATCTGTTTTAAAAATCACCGGGTATTTAACGCAGAGGTCGCAGAGACGCAAAGAACGCAGAGAAAAATACTAAAAAATTTGTGTCCTCTGTACTTATAACACGCCACTTGTCAGTGCCACGACAACATAAGCGATTGTCCGGGAGCTTCTAATATTGCGCAGGCTTCGGTCATTGATTCATTATTCGAGTGCGTAACATCCGCTAATAAGTAAACGTTACCGTATCTTCATCCATGGCTTCACTGATAATGTACGCAGCACCAACCGTTTCATCAATTTCCGGAATCAGGTTTTCGCCCCACAGTTCCAGAGTAGAGGCACATATTTTCAACTTTGCTCCGGCTTCCACCGCATCGCACATCAGGTCATAAACCGTTTTTTTACTGCCTGCGGAAAAATGCAGATTTTCCGCAACACCGATATTGGCCAGTTCGCCTGCACGCCCCGTGAGCAAAACCTCCACGTCATATTCCATGGCAGCCGCCACGCTGGCCTGCATAAAGGGAGTGCCCAGTTCCGAGGGATTGCTTGGGTCGGTGTTCATTAATACGATTAACAGTTTGTCTGCCATGATTATCTCATCCCCGATTCAGGCGTTAGCCCGGTTCAATAGTCATTGTCGGTGCATTAGCCAATACAATACCATCCGGCACATGCACTGTGGAGGTGGGAAAAGCCATTTCTGCACCATGCTGTTCGATGATATCAGCGATCTTCAATAACACGTCCTGTTTGATGGTGTGAAATTCAACCCATACCGTGGTTTTGGTAAAAGTGTACACAAAGAAATCCACAGACGATGGCGCACAGGAAACAAAGTTCACCATCAAGGTCTGCGCAGTATCAATGGCCGGGTGATTTTCCAGCATGGTTTCCACATCGGCAGTGATCGCGGACATTTTACCCATATCGTCATAACGGAGACCAAAGGTCTCATAAATACGCCGGTTAGTCATGCGCGAGGGGTTCTCCACAGCGATGTTGGCAAACACCGAATTGGGCACATACAGGGGACGTTTGTCGAAAGTACGGATCATTGTCAGCCGCCAACCAATATGTTCTACCGTGCCTTCAATTTCGCGGTCTGGTGAACGAATCCAGTCACCCACAGAAAAGGGTCGGTCAAGATAAAGCATCAAGCCACCAAAAAAATTGGCAAGCAGGTCACGGGCCGCAAAACCCACGGCAATCCCGCCCACACCACCAAAGGCCAGCACTCCGGAAATACTGAAACCAAGGGTTTGTAACACCACCAGTCCGGCGGTAATGATCACAGAAAGACGCAATAGCTTGGTAATAGCATCCAGAGTGGTGACATCCACAGCTTCACCTTTAGCTTTGCGGGCTGCAATAATATTGCCTTCGGCCTGGCGGATAAAACGTACCAAAAACCAGGTCAGTGCAACAATAACCAGCACATCTCGCAACGGTTCGATGATGGCGAAAATTTCTGCCTCCGTCTGCGTTGCGGCAATTTGTGCAGCCAGGCTGATGCCCACGACCCAGATCAGCAGGCTGAACGGGCGACGTATGGCTTCCAGCAGCGCGTCATCCCAGAGGTTTCTGGTTTTTTCAAAACGCTTCGCCAGACTGCGCAGAATACGTCGCTGAATAAAATCCGCCAACAGAGCAACAAACACCACCGTAAACATCTGCGCAATCCAGACATTCTCACTCTGCCAAAAGTCACTTTGTAAAAAATCAATGTTCATTTACGCCATCCTTTCATTACCGCTCAAATACCGGCCCTATCATAGCGAAAAAAGATGGAGATGCATGCCTGGCTGTCGAAATCGCACTTTTTCAATCAAATGCTGTTTTTGGATGTCAGAAATCAGTCAGGAATCAGAGGGGGGTGATCAATATCACGATAGGGTGCGTGCTCGATATCCGCATTTCCACGAGGCCGATATACCAGACTAACATGCTGAAATAATATCCAAAAAACAGATGCTTGATTTAGCCAAAAACTAGCTGATTTCGACAGCTCAGGTGCATACCCTTTAGAAACGTGTCACGGACTTAGAAGCTTGGCTTCATCGGTCAGCGCGTAAGGTGTGACCGTCAAACAGTCGTTTTCATCACATCTCAGCGTTGCCTTAATACCATATACGGATGCCAAACGTGCTTCGGTAATAACGTCATTGGGAGAGGCTTTGATGATCAAATCCCCCTCTTTCAATAACGCTAACCGGTCGCAATATCGAGCAGCAATACTGAGATCATGCAGCGCGATAATGACCGCACCGCCTGCCGCTGCAAACTGCCGTAAGCTCTCCATTACCATGAGTTGATGAGCCGGATCGAGGGCGGCGATGGGCTCGTCTGCCAATATCATTTTCGGCTCACCGGCGAGCACACGCGCCAGCAATACCCGGCATTTTTCACCACCGGACAGGGTAGTCACGGTGCGTTCCCTCAAATGCCAGGTGTCCGTCTGTTTAAGCGCCGCCTCTACCCGGCGTTGGTCCTGCTCACAAGGACTTTGCCACCCTTGCAGGTGAGGAATACGACCCAGTTCAACCAGTCGTTTGACCGGCAATGGCCAATGAACGTCGCCATTCTGTTCCAGATAACCCATCGCTTTGCCGCGTTCACGGCTGTCGCAATGAGTGATGTTTTTTCCTGCAAGCCAGACCGAGCCGTGGGTGGTTTTTTGCAACCCGGCCATCGCTTTCAACAGGCTTGATTTGCCGGAACCATTCGGACCAATCAAACCTGTTATTTCACCCGTTTTCAATGACAGGTCAACACGATTAAGGCATTGGATAGAACCCATTGTCACCGATACAGAACGGGCTTCGAGTAATGTCTCCGTCATGGCAGCTCTTTACGTAATTTAACGATGAGATAAAGGAAAAAGGGCGCACCCACCAGTGCCGTCAAAACACCCACCTGTAAGGGAATTTGGCTGGGTATCAAGCGCACGCTGATATCTGCCAGCAACAACATCACCGCTCCGCCCAGCGCACTGGCAAAGAGCAAGCGCCGGGGTTCGTAACCCACCAGAGGACGCAATAAGTGAGGAATGACCAAACCAATAAAACCAATCGCCCCCACCGTGGCCACCGCCGCCCCCACAGCCAGTGCCGTGGCCAAAAAGATGCGCCAGCGCAATCGCGCAACATTCACTCCCATGGAGGCAGCGGTTTGTTCACCGAGGGAAAGCGCATTCAGCGCTTGCCCACAGCCGATGAGCATTAACCAACCGATGAGCGTGGTGGGCAACATCAGCCATAAATTTGTCAGACTGACCTTGCTTAAGTCTCCCAATGTCCACAGCGCAATTTCACGCACAGCATACGGGCTGGGGGCAAGATTAATGGCCAGTGAAATGCAGGCGGCTGCAATGGCATTGATCGCTACACCAGCAAGAATAATGGTGGTAATGGTGCTGTCGTTACCGGTCAACGCGTAGACCAGCACAATGGCCAGCAACGCACCGGCCATACCTGCAATGGGTAACAACCAGGGCGAGATAGCATGGAAACCAAAGTAGAGTACGATCACGGAAAACAGGGCCGCACCGCTGCTGCTCCCCAAAATACCGGGGCTGGCCAGAGGGTTGCGCAACAAACCTTGCATAGCAGCCCCACACAAACCCAGTGTTGCGCCAACGATCACCGCCACCAGTGAGCGTGGCAAACGCAGCTCAATCAGAATCAAGGTATAAACACTTTGTTCCTGGGCGAGAAGTTCTTGCACGGTTTGCCACAAGGAAAAACTGTGACGCCCCACCGTCAGTGAGATAAAAAACAATACGATGACCGAGCCCATTAGCAGCCCCAACCACATTGGCATCCGCTGATTCGTCACGAGCGCTGCTCCGATTCAATGGCTTCTCTTTCAATGGTTTCTCTGGCCTTGCGCAATTCAATCAAGGCATCTACCACCATCGGCCCACCGCAAATCCATAACTTGCGTTCAATCGTCACCGTAAATTTTGGCCGTGCGGTTTTTTTCAATACCGGATGTTTCAGCATTTGCTCTGCAAACGAATAAGAATCCGGGGCCAAAGGAGAATCAATTAACGCCAATGGCGCAATCATTAACAAGGTTTCCAGATCAACAATACCAAGGTGTGCCACACCCGCATTCTGGGCCTGATTACGCCAACCTGCCAGGTACATAATGTCACCCACCAGGCTATCCCGCCCAATCGTGTAACCACCTGGTGCATACTGCATGAGTGTCGGCGCATCGTCAGCAGGTTGGGTCGCGACACGTTGCAAACGTGCGTCCATTGTTTTGATGACACGCTCGGCTTGTTCACGACGACCAATCAAATCACCCATACGACGCAGTTGCTCGCGTACTTGTTTAACGCTGCGCGGGTGGTCAAACAATTCAACCTGGTAACCCAGTTGTTGCAATAGATGAGTGGTGGTGCGCGCACTGTAAAATCCCGCCAATACCAGATCCGGTGCGTGTGCGACAATCTCTTCTGCTTCACCATGATTAACGGGGATGCGCAATGCACGTTCATAGTAATAGGAGCTTTCAGGCTTTTGTGACAACCAGGTAACCGTGGCAATCGTACCGGGGGCAGCCAATAACAGTAAATATTGGTCGGTACACAAATTCACGGAAGCGATGCGTTGTGGGGCCGCATTTGCCCACTGCATGATCAGGCAGGCAGACGCAACAATGATAAATCGCATTTTCAACGCGGATTCCCTTCGTGGCGTTTATGGTGAGTCATATCGAAAGCCTGTCGCCACGCCAACACGTCATGGTCAGAATGAAGATGCGCATATTGGCGAATCGCGATACGTGTGGCCAGGCGAGCGAGCCGGGCATGCCCGGAGTCGAATTCTGTGGGCTCACTATTTCTGGTTAACGCGGCAAACGTGGTGTTTTTTTGTTGTTGATATTCCTCAATACCCCAGCGTTCCATCAACATTTGAAACTGTGCGTATGCGTTTGCATCAAACGATTTACGTTTACCCAGCGTATCCCGACAGGGATTGGCCGGGTGCAAGGTAAGCAATGGCAATAAACCCGTGTTGATCGGCGTATTGGCGGAAAAGGCACGGCCCTGGGCGATTAACTTCGGCAGCACATGCGTATGCGGTCCTTCTGGCGATTTTTCGATACCAATGGGTTGATACACCTCAATGCGTGCCAGATTGGTTTCAAAAACACGGTGAGGAGATGCTTGTAACAACAAAGGCATGATCGGATTACCCGCTGCCAATAACACACTGCCACAAGCGGCACGCAATTGTTCAATCAATATTCCATTATCGCTACGGACACAGAAATCTGCAAAACGGATACCCAGACCCAAATCGAACAAAATATGGTCTCGATGCTGCGGCAGCAATGCTGCTTTGTCTCGCCCCAGTTCACTGATGATGCCACGCCCGGCACGTACAGCCTCTTTTTCTGGCAGGCAGAATGCAACGGCCTGACCCCAGGTTTCACTGTCTTTTCTCAATGTCTCATAAGCAACAGGCCGCACGTTTTGCAGAGGGTAACAAGCAATGCCGCCACGCTCGCTTATTTGCCCTGTACGTCCGTCATCGAACGACTGAATTTCTTCGTCGGCTGCCCAGCTAAATTCGGCAATAGCACCAAAGCTGCCTAAACTCCAGCTATCTTCAGGGCGCTGTAAACTGTTTTCGATACATGACCACATCGTCATTCAACTCCAATAAAAAGGCACCAAACCGGGCACGATACGAGTTTGGTGCAACACTGATACTCTTTAGATATTGATACGCAACCCGGCATAGTAAGATCGCTCAGGCGTGCCGTAACCAATCACTTCCTGATAAGTTTCATCGAACAGATTGACAATGCGGCCCGTTAACTCCACAGTCTCATTAAGCTGATAGCTGGCGGCTAAGTTGACCACAGTGTACGCACCAACCTTAACTGGCGACCGCATAAACGACGCATCAAAATAATAATCCGTCTGACGACCGTTGTAGTTGATACCCAACGTGGTTCTCAGCTTATTGGCTAAACTGCGATGGGTTACATTGAGGCTGGCGATAGTATCTGCCCTGCGCACCAAATCGTTGCCATCGGCATCGTCACCATTCTGGCGTGTCAGGCTGGCCACCAATGACCACTGTTCATCAAATTCTCCCTGGTAAGAAAGCTCCATCCCCGTCGCTTTTGTTTTACCGTCAACATTCACTGATGTGTTGCCGGAGCCGATAATCTGATCTTCAATACGCAACTCAAATAGCGTTACATCCAGAACCTCATGCGGTCTCATTTGCCATTCCAGGCCCGCATCAATGCTTTCACTCTTTTCTGCTTTCAATGCACGGTTACCCGGAAAGTTTGCACTGCTACCAAACAATTGGCGCAATGTCGGGTTTTTTATGCCCGTACCGGCACTGCCATGAAAACGCAACGCTGAATTGACCTCATAGGAGAGACTGGCATGAGCAACGTCGCTATTTTTAAAAATTTTATTGTCGTCATAACGATAGGCAATAGTGGTTGACAGACGCTCGCCATAATCAAAACGATACTCCATAATGGCACTGGTGGCGCTGTTCTTGTTAAAGTCGGAAAAAGAAGAATCGTTGGTGTTTTCTTCATACTCAAACGCGAGAGTGACACCGTGACTACTGTTACTCGTTTGTGGAAAATAATAATCCAGCTGATAGCTGTATTGACGCTTTTTGGCGCGTGCGGTTGAGGGGCCAAAAGCACTACTAAAGGTATCGTCAAGGTCGGTGTCAGCTACTTTCAGGCTGTGCTGCAAACGGTTATCAAGCTGTAAATAACGCAGTGTGGTTTGAGCGTAAACACCTTTACTGGAAGTACCCGAAACCGCATCATCAATCGCACCCACACCACCGGAAAAACCATCGGAATTCACCTGGTAGTCGATTTGGCGCAATGCTGCATCAACGGATAAATAATCGCTAAATGCATGACGAATTGTGCCACCGATCGTACGATTATTATAACTGTCATTTTCAACACCCGAACCACCTTGTGTCACACGACGACCGTCAGGCAACGTGTAAGTGAACGCATCGTCATCTGCGGCAGAGAAACCATCCATATTAACGCGACTAACGTTCAAGGCATACGTTGTGGTCCGACCGCCACCACTGACAGTCGCCGAATGCTGCGATGAATTGAAGGAACCCTCTTCGACGCTAATGTTCACCTTGTTTTCACCACTACGCCCCTGGCGGGTGGTAATGGAGATAACACCACCAATGGCATCCGCCCCCCACAATGTACTCTGTGTGCCTCGCAAAATCTCAATGCGCTCAATATCAGCCGTCAGGAAATGAGCGAAATTGACGCTGCCACCATTGCCAGGGTTGATTTCAATACCATCCACTATCACCAGAACATGATCTGCTTCACTGCCACGCATTCTTATTTGAGTAAATCCTCCCATGCTGCCGGATTGACTAACGGCTACACCAGGAACGGTGCGCAACACATCTGCAACATAGCGCTGCTGACTATCACGCAAAGCTTGCCCGGTAATGACAGTAATGGCACTACCCGTCGCATTCAACGATACCGGCGTGCGACTGGCAATGATGGAAACAGTATCCAGTTCAATGGGTTCTGCGGCGTAAAGCCGAAGGGATAATGCCAAAGGCAGGCAAGCTGCAAACCAAATAATACATCGTTTGGGTTGTTTCATTTTGTTATTTCTCTCTGCATTAAATAATAGAAATGTTGCAGAACAGACACTGACCATCCACCACCATGAAACATGCATGAGAGTAGCGTGTGATCTGTTTATCGTGGGGAAAGCACAAGAATGAAGCGTTCGACCGCCCTCCGCCAGGCAACACATAAAACCTGGCGCAACGAGCAGCTTAATGGACACTTGTCACGGGCAGGAAAAGCGAAGCTGATGGAAGACATTCCGTTTCACCAGCACACCCCGACTGACGAATAGCGACGCACGATGCAGCAGGTCTCCTGGCTCATGGCTCTAACATTTCGCTTCGTCTTCCCGGCGTGATTTTGCACCAGTGACATAATGAGGCGAAACTTGCCATTTACAGTTGCGGGGACAGCCCAGGCATTGTGCGAACACGTACCTGATTCCCATTGGGTAGAGAACTACCCAGCCCATAACGGGCACTGCATCGGTGAGGCGAATTATACATATAAAAATCTCGGCCGCAAGCGACCGCGTTTTAAGACCCCAAAAGCTCCATCGCTTTGCGATAAAACCTTGAAAAGATTTAGAGACTCTGTGAATTTATGCATATCACAGAGATATCCCAAAAGCTGGATAGTATCGACTAGGGCACGCCCTCGAGATTTACGCTACGCGGTTAAAAAACGGGAAAACAAATCGCCACCTCACTCCAAGTCACGTCAAATGTTATAAACGCAAAGGGCGCAGAGGCGCAAAGTTTGTGCTGTTTTTCTTTGCGCCCTTTGCGTTAGATTTTGAATGTGAGTGTGAGTGAAGAACTGCACATTCAAATATACCCGTGGCATTTGAGATTCAGGAGGTTTGTGGGGCAGTTCGACGGGTAGACAAAGCTTGACGCTGATACCAGACACGCACCAGCAACAAAGCCAGTAAAATCGCCGCATGGATCAGCGGCAGCAAATAATCTGCTTTCACTAACCAGAGATAGTGCAGAATGCCAAAGACGGCAATCACATACACCAGCTGATGCAATTGTCCCCAATGTTTACCAAGGCGACGCATCATGGCATTGGTGGAAGTGACGGCTAACGGCACCAACAACACAAAGGCGCTGAAGCCGATGGTAATATAGGGACGTTTGATGATGTCTTTGAGAATTTCATCCCAATCGAAAAACTGATCCAGCACAAAGTAAGTCAACAAATGCAAACAGGCGTAAAAGAATGCAAACAGACCCAGCATACGTCGCACCCGTAACAACCAGCCCCAACCCAACATACGCCGTAATGGTGTTACCGCCAGAGTGATCAGCAACAGACGCAGAGCCCAATCACCGGTACGATGGGTAATTTCTTCGATGGGATTAGCACCGAGCTGATCGGTGAAGCCCGCCCAGATACCGAAAACCAGGGGAAACAGGCAAGCTATAAAAACCAGTGGTTTTATTAATGCGGGTTTCATACGATACATCATCATGATCAGTTATTAACGGCAGTTGTTATTAGCCATTGTTATTAATAGCTACGCCGCAAATCCATGCCCGAATACAGGCTGGCCACCTGTTCTTCGTAACCATTAAACATTTTTG
>Ga0256830_1000636_pt1 | contig 26790 bp, 24 predicted proteins | sample 128326metaG_FD_190537 | JGI IMG/M metagenome (GOLD analysis project Ga0256830, IMG submission 190537) | Hydrothermal vent microbial communities from Lau Basin, Pacific Ocean - 128-326 | ecosystem: Environmental > Aquatic > Marine > Hydrothermal vents | place: Pacific Ocean: Lau Basin | collected... | reverse complement strand
TTCAGGCGAAGGAAGTCTCCTGGGGAAGCATTCCCAAACCTGCTCACAGGGATGATCTACTGTGGTATTTGCGGTAAGAGCATGGCCTCTTCAGGAGACCAGAAGCAGGGGAAGAGATATTACGTCTGCATAACCAAAATCTCCTTGTACTCCTCAGCCTGCCCCAACAGGAGATTCAAAGCTGGCTATATTGAAGAAAAGGTCAAAGAAATCATCCTGGACTATGCCAGTAGAAATAGGGAGGAGCTGTTGGAAAAGATCAAGACCAAGCTGAACTCTCAGAAGGTCGGGTCCATCAAAAAACAGATCTCCCGAACCAAGCAGGCGATCACCTCTGTCCAGAGCAAGATAACGAGGCTCTATGAGCTCTTTGAGGAAGATGTCATTGACAAGGAATCCCTGCTGGAAAGGATGGAATCCCTGAAAGCCCAAAAAGACACCTTGAAGAGTAAACTGGAGGAGTTAGAAGTCGAGCTGCGGCGTGAGAACCCCAAGAAGATTTACAAAGCCATAGAGACAGTGCTCGACCACTTTGAAACACTGTGGACCTCATCTCCCAGGGAAGAGAAGAAGAAACTGCTCGCGGTCCTCATCAAGAAGATCACGGCTTACCCACATGAAGTTCACGTAGAGCTCAGATGGGGGGAGACCGTGAAGATACCATACATCAGGGAGAAGCCCCTCCTCTCCCTGAGCGAAGAGGAAAGGAACTTTCTTCTCCAGACAGACACCATCCACGCCAGGATAATCTTGCTAGCCGACAAGGGACTGAAAGCGAAAGACATATCAGCCGAGCTGGGACTGGACTATTCAAAGGTGTGCTGGGTTATCCGGCAGTTCAGGCAGAGAAGAACAGAGTATCTAAAAAGGGCTGGGCGACTAAGAGCTCCTCAGGAGATTCCCAGAGAAGTGACCGAAGCCCTCATGGAGAAAGAAGCCCTTCACATCTCAAGCCCCAGGGAAGTCCAGAGATTCCTGGAGAAGAAAGGTATTTCAGTAAGTTACAACATGGTTAAGAACATCGTGTATAAACTTCGTCACGGTGCTAAGGAGTGACCCTTGGCTTGGGCAAGGGAGCATTCCCCGGGGCGGGGATAGCTGCCTCCACCGATGAGGGCTACATCGGAGATGGTATGGTGGGGAGCCCTGAAGGGCCTAACTGCCACCAGAGGACCCTTCAAGATCCCCGCCACGCTATGGATCTTGGTGGTCTCCAGGGCCTCTTGAAAGGTGAGATCGGGGAGGATGGTGGGCAGGCGTCTGGCCAACATGGTCTTACCCGATCCAGGAGGACCAAACATCAGGATATTGTGGCCCCCTGCCGCCGCCACCTCCAGAGCCCTCTTGGCCGCCTCCTGACCCTTCACGTCGGCGAAATCCACGGGATAGGCCCTGGAACGATAGAAGAGACTCTCCCTGTCCACCTCCAGCGGTCTGGGAGTCGCCTCTCCCCTCAAGAAGGCCAAAACCTCCATGAGGTGGGAGAAACCGTAGACATCCAGCCCTTCCACCAGAGCCGCCTCTTGAGTGTTCTCCCTGGGCAGGAGCATACCCTCCATCCCCCCGGCCATGGCTCCCAGGGCCAGGGGCAGGGCCCCCTTCACGGGCTTCAAATCACCGCTAAGGGAGAGCTCTCCCACCACCACGAGGTCCTCCAGCCTCTCCTGGTCCACCACTCCCATGGCCACCAGGATGCCCAGGGCCATGGGCAGATCGAAGGCTGCTCCTTCTTTCTTCAGATCGGCGGGAGCCAGGTTCACGGTGATGCGCTTCATGGGAAAATCGAAGCCCGAGTTTTTTATAGCCGCCCTCACCCTGTCCCTGGCCTCCCTCACTGCAGCATCGGGAAGGCCCACTACGTTGAAAGCGGGCAAACCCCGGGAGAAGTCTACCTCCACCGCCACCAGATAACCCTCAATGCCCAGCACAGTGCCACTGGTCACTCTACCCAGCACCACCCACCTCAGTAATCGATATGCTCGGCCACCAGGAAGGCCACATCCATTCTCTTCAACAGCCTCTTACTATATGGTCTCCTGATCCCGTCCCAGGCAGCCCTTGTAATGTCCAGCCAGGAAGAACGGGAGACTACTTCCCTGTACCCCTCCAGGGCCTCCATCCTCCTCCCCTCCAGATCTGCCAACCTGGCCAGCCAGAGGAGGGCCTGGGCCTTGCGATAGGGGGAGAGGAAGGAGTCTAACACCCGCTGGAAGTCCCCCCTGGCTGCTCCATACTCCTCCTTCTTTGCAAGGAGCAGTCCTCTCACCATGTAGTAGAGGGGCTCCTCGCTGTCATCCTCCAAAGCCTCCAGGGCCCTGTTAACGGCCGCCAGAGCTCCTTCTAAATCCATCTCTTCGTCCCATAGACGGAGGGCCTCCATATAGTGGTCGAGGGAGCGTCTTCCGGCCGGCGGCATAGGGTTCCCGGGGAGCTCCTCCCGAATAGCAGGGTCCCTCCCCGACAGGAGTTCCCCCAGGGACAAACCCACATAGCGACCAAAGGTGTTGGGAGGAGCCGTCCCCAGGGCCAGCCACACCCTGTCTCCCTCCGGGCAAAAGAGGGCGGAAGAGACGTTGGCCACAGCCGCCACTCCATTGCCCAGGGCCAGCTCCCTCTGGCAGGTGATATCCTGTCTGTCGCCCAGGAGGGCCAGGGAGAGGGCAGGGGTGAGTTGGCCCCTGTACCTCTCCACTAGGCTCTTCAGGCTGTAATACCTGGAGCAGTCGTTCTCCACCCAGGTGTAAGAAGGGGCATACTCCGTCTCTTTAAGCCGGGGGGAGAGGTAGCAATTGGAATAGACCAGCCAGCTGTCCTGGGGACTCACCCTCTCCCAGCGGTTGCCCGAAATCTCCACCAGGGCCCCTTCCTTGCTGGGGGCGTGGGAAAGGACGAAAGTCCACCCCGATACCCTCCTGCCCCGGCCAATGATTTCCACTGCATCATCCACGCTCTTGGCCTTGGTTAGCACCTGGGAAGCCAGGGTGAGGACGTTTCTGCCCACTATGTTGCCGTCCCTGGTGAAGTTCATGTGAACCCCTACAGTGAGGCCCTCCTCGTTGGTAGAAGTGATCCCTGGGATGTAGGCACCGTCGCCCGTCACCGTCACAGATGGGACCCCGTGGCGTGGCTTTAAGACCATCACTGCGTGGCGGCGGGACCATCTCACCCCTCCAGAGAAGTCCAGGTTCCTTCCGTGGAGGAGGCGACCGTCTGCCGTGGCATCCCCCCAGGCGACGAAACTGGTGCATGCCATGTAGACATGGGGGATGGCAGCCCTGGAGAGCCGGGTGAGGAGGGAGACCAGGTAGTTCAAGGCATCAGGGGAGGAATAGACGAGCCAGAGGTCGAAGGAGGAGATACCCGCTCCCCTGGCCACACCTTTAAGAAAGGCCCTGTCGTCCCTGGAGGTACTCATGGCCACGGGCAGGAAGAGCAGGTACTTAATGGCCCACCGGGCCAAGGGATGAAGGGGGGCTGGATAACCCTGAAGGGCGTGATCCAGAAGACGAGAGGGGTTTTTGAGGTAGTACTCCAGAGGGCTGCCCTGGAAACGGCCCTTCAAAACCTCGCCGAAGAAGAGTCCCATATGGTACCAGTCGCCCTCCAGATAGTAGACGGAAAAACCCTCCTTCTGGAAGAAGTCACACCCCAATCCTCACCTCCCCTCATCCAGTCCCAGAAGCCTGGTGGCGTTCTTCATGAGGATGGCCTCCTTGGCCGCCGGGGAGATGGGCAGGGCGAGAAGGGCCTCAATATTTTTGTCTATCATGGCGCCAGGCCAGTCGGTACCGAAGAGGAACTTCTCCTTCAAGCGTTCAAGGTCCGGGAAGTAGTCCAAAAGCCTGGAGGGGGGGAGACCCGAGACGTCTATGTAGACATTGGGACGGATTTTGGCCAGGAACTGGGCCCTGTCATACCAGAATCCCCGGCCCCCGTGGGACATGATAATGGTGAGATCGGGGAAATCCACGGCTATATCGTCCAGGTAGAGGGGATCTCCGAACTTGATCTTGGCCCCGGGAAAGATGGAGGAACCCGTGTGAAACATGACAGGGATGCCCCTTTCCTGGGCTAGGGCATACAGGGGGTAGAGACGGGCGTGATTGGGGTAGAAGAGTTGATGAACGGGATGGATCTTGAGACCCCTGACCCCTGCATCCAGGTACTCCCTGAATTCTCCCAGGGGATCCTCGGTGAGATGGATATTGATGTTACAGAAGGGGATGAGCCTGGGTTCCCCTTCGCAGAATTCCAACACCTCCCAGGTGGTCACGTCACAGGTGGTGGCCGGAGACCTTTCGGCCAGAACCACGGCATACTTCACCCCTATAGCTTCCAGATGCCCGATGAAAGCCTCCCTGTCCAGGGATCCGTCATCCCTCACCATGGCCAGGTCCCGGGGATTGGCCCTCCTCCACCACTCCTTAACCCATGGTTTCCAGTGGTTCAGGTTGCCCACATGAACATGAACGTCTACAGCCCTGTACTCCATCATGCCCCCTCTTTTCCCTAATCAGACTACCCCATACCTCTGAAGAATCCAACACTCCATGCCTTCTAAAAGACCTACCACCAAGGAAGGAGCTTGCCAATACCGGGATCTGCCGGGAAAGACCAAAGAAGAGTTGCTACCCCTTGTCAAATGGATTAAATCTACCCCGATGAGAAAGATCTTGCTCATAGGCTTTCTCTTTTTCCTGGCCACGCCTCTCCTGGCCGGGCAAGTCCGAATTCAAGAGGCCAGGCTCGTACCAGGAGAAGAGGGGTTCGACTACCTAGAGGTGAAACTGGAGGGGCTCTTCTTCCCCGAACTGAAAGAGGCCCTCACGGAGGGGATTCCCATCAACATCAACTGTTCAGTGGCCATCGAGAAGGACCGTCCCATCCTATGGGACCCCGTACTCTGGGAAGGGGTCTACACCAGAGTGATAAAGTACAACCTCCTCACTAAAACCTTCGTCATCCAGGACCCACCGGAGGTGGAGAAGCGATCCTCCAGCTTCCAGGCTTTCAGCCGCAAAGCCCAAATACTCCGGCTGCCTTTACCCGCCCGCCCCCTGAAGAAGAAGGGAGTCTACGTTGAGGTCCGGGTCTATCGCAGGACCGCACCCCTCTTCTTCCCTTTTAATCTCATCTATTCCCTGCTCTCACCAGCACCAGCCGACTTTGAAACCAATAAGGTTAGGGTGGAGGTGAAGAAGTAATGGATGGCCTCCTCCACAGCCACACGGAACTGAAGAAGAGGAAGAGGTCCCTCATTTTAACGGGGCTCCTGTTCCTGGTCTTTGTAGGACTCACAGGGCTCCAGATCTATCTCCAGCAACACCAGGGGAAACCCACTTCCATCCCCTCCAACATCCTGGTCTTCATGGTGGTCAACCTCAACCTCATCATTCTCATGGTCCTGGTGGTCATGGTGGGGAGGAACCTCACCAAGATCTACTTCGAGCACAAGAAGGGGGTCCTGGGCTCCAAGTTCAAGACCAAACTCATAACAGCCTTCATCGCCCTCACAATCATTCCCACCACCCTCCTCTTCCTGGTAGCCAGCGGACTCATCACTTCCAACATTGAACACTGGTTCACCCAGCAGAGGGAACAGGCCCTGAAGGAAGCCCTGGCAGTGGCCCAGGGCTACTACCGGGAGATGGACGACGGGGGCTCTGTGTTGGCCCGCAAGATCATGAGCACTGCCAGGAAACAACGGCTCCTGGACAAAAAGAACTACTGGAAGTTGGTCTGGCTCCTCAAGGAAAAGAGCAAGGAACACCGCCTTAAGGCCATCGAGATCTTTGCCCCCACCGGCGAACTCCTGGCCAGTTCCAAAGGGAAGAACAGAGAAGCCAGGACCTATCTCCTGGAGCCTGGAGACCCCAAAATACGGGAGGTTGCCAGGAGCGGCAAAAAACTCTCCTGGGACGACAAGAGATACCATACCCTCCTGGTTCCCTTTCCCCAGGGGGTGGTAGCCCTCACCTACAAGATCCCCTCCCGGCTCTACAGAAACCTGGCAGCCGTCACCCAGTACTACGAGGGCTACCGTCAGGCCAAAGAGCTGAAGAGTCCCATCAAGATCAGCTACATCATGGTCTTCCTCATGGCCACCCTCCTCATCGTCTTCTCTTCCATCTGGTTCGGTCTCCAGCTGGCCAAAGGGATCACCATACCCATAGAGGCCTTGGCATCGGCCACTAGGGAGGTGGCCCGGGGCAACCTGGACACCCAGATCAGGGTGAGGGCCGACGACGAGATCGGCATCCTTGTGGACTCCTTCAACGGCATGATCCATGACCTGAGGATCTCCCGGAAGGAGCTGGAAGAGAGGAGACGCTATATAGAGACCGTCCTGGACAACATTGCTACAGGGGTGATCTCCATAGATAAAGAGGGCAAGATCTCCAGCATCAACAAGGCCGCCAGGTCCCTCATGAAGCTGGGATGTGAGGCGTGTCTGGGGGTTCCATACAAACAGATCTTCAAAGAAGACTACCTGGCCCCCCTCAGGGAAACGGTGAAAGAGATGCTCCGCCGGGGCAAAGAAGGGGACAGAAAAGAGGTGAAGCTGGTCACAGAGGAAGGGGTCACCCATCTCATGGTGGGAGCCTCCACCCTCCTGGACCAGGAGGGGCGGTATACGGGTATGGTGGTGGTTATGGAAGACCTCACGGAACTGGTGAAGGCCCAGAGGGCGGCGGCATGGGAGGAGGTGGCCCGAAGGGTGGCCCACGAGATCAAGAATCCCCTCACCCCCATCTCCCTGTCGGCCCAGAGGCTCAAACGAAAGTTCGGGCACCACATAAAGGGAGAAGAAGGGGACATCTTCTACAGGTGCATAGAGACCATCGTTAGAGAGGTGGAGGAATTGAAACACATGGTGAACGAATTCTACAAGTTCGCCCGAATGCCCCAGATCAATCCCAGGCCCACCCGTCTTCAGGACCTCATCCAAGACCTGGTGGCTCTCTACTCCGCCTCCCACAAACAGATCACCATCCAGGTGGAAATCCCCCAGGACTTCCCCCCTCTCCTCCTGGACAGGGACCAGATGAACCGGGTATTTATTAACTTGCTGGAAAACGCCATAGAGGCCATGAGGGGCAAGGGCAGGATCACCATCAGGGCCCGGTGGGACGAGAGCATTCCCGCCGCCGTGGTGGAGGTGGCCGACGAGGGCATCGGGATAAAGCCTGAAGACAAAGAGAGACTCTTTATGCCATACTTCTCCACCAAGGCCCGGGGTACGGGATTGGGATTGGCCATAGTGAGCCGTATCATCTCCGACCACGGAGGCTACATCAGGGTGAAAGACAACAAACCAAGGGGAGCCGTCTTCGTTATAGAGCTCCCGGGGAAGGCAGCCTAAATGGGCAACCTGGTACTGATAGTGGACGACGAAGAGGCCATAAGGGAATCTCTCCGGGGAGTCCTGGAAGATGAAGGCTACCGGGTGGCCGAAGCGGCCTCAGGAGAGGAGGCTCTGGAGATCTTCGCCAAGAACGCCGTGGACCTGGTCTTGCTGGATATATGGCTCCCGGAGATAGACGGGGTGGAAGTCCTCAAATCCATGAAAGAGCAGAATCCCCTGGTCCCCGTCATCATGATCTCCGGCCACGGCACCATAGAAACCGCCGTCAAGACCATAAAGCTGGGGGCCTACGACTTCGTGGAGAAACCCCTCAACCTGGACGAGCTAATCATCAAGACAGACAGGGCCCTCAGGGAGTACCGGCTGCGCCTGGAGAACCTGAGGCTCAGGGAGAAGCTGGAAGAAGAGCGTATCCTCATCGGCGAGAGCCCCCTCATGAAGGCCTTGAAGGACCAGATAAAACTGGTGGCTCCCACCGACGGCTGGGTCCTCATCACGGGAGAGAGCGGCACAGGCAAGGAACTGGTGGCAAGGGAAATCCACGCCCTGTCCATAAGGAAGGACTACCCCTTCGTGGAGGTGAGCTGCGCTGCCATCCCTGAAGACATGATAGAAAAGGAGCTCTTCGGCTGGGAAGAGAACAAGGACACCCCACCCCATAGGGGCAAGTTTGAGATGGCCCACAGGGGCACCCTCTTCCTGGACGAGGTGGGAGACATGAGCCTCAAGGTCCAGGCCAAGGTCCTCCGGGTCATCCAGGAACTCTCCCTGCAACGCATAGGAGGAAGGGAGACCATCCCCGTGGACATACGGATCATAGCCTCCACCAACAAGAACCTGGAAGAAGAGATAGAGAAGGGAAACTTCAGGGAGGATCTCTACTTCCGCCTCAATGTCATCCCCATCCACGTCCCCCCACTGAGGGATCGGAGGGAGGACATCCCTCTCCTGGTGGACCACTTCATCGGGTACTTCTCCAAGAAGTACGGCATGAAACCCAAGACAGTCTCCCCCGAAGCCATGAGTCTCCTCATGGGATACCACTGGCCCGGGAACGTGAGAGAACTGAGAAACATGGTGGAGAGGCTGGTCATCATGGTGCCCAAAGAGGAGATAGAAGGAGAGGATCTCCCCCACCCCATTGCCGAAGACCACGGTCATCCCCCTTCCACCCTGAGGGAGGCCAGGGAAGCCTTCGAAAAAGAGTACATCCTGCGCCACCTGGAGCAGTTCGGCTGGAACATAAGCCGCACCGCCGAATATCTGGGCATAGAGAGGAGCCACCTCTACAAGAAGCTCAAGGCCTATGGCATAGAGCCGGAGAAGAGGAGAAAAGAGAATGGAGTATAAAGAGGCAGGGGTAGACATAGAGGCAGGCAACCGCCTGGTGGAGCTCATCAAACCCCTGGCCAGGTCTACCGCCGTTCCCGGGGTGGTGACCAACCTGGGAGGTTTCAGCGGTCTCTTCGCCCCTCCGTGGAGGGAGTACCGGGACCCCCTCCTGGTGGCCTGCACCGACGGAGTGGGAACCAAACTGAAGGTGGCCTTCATGGCCGACAGGCACGACACTGTGGGCATAGACTTGGTGGCCATGAACGTCAACGATCTTGTCACCGTCGGAGCAAAGCCCCTGTTCTTCCTGGACTACTTCTCCACGGGCAGGCTGGAAGAGGAGAAAGCCCTGGAGGTGATCGGGGGCATAGCCAAAGGATGCAGAGAGGCAGGTTGCGCCCTTTTAGGGGGAGAGACGGCGGAGATGCCCGGCTTCTATCCACCGGGAGAATACGACCTGGCGGGATTCGCCGTGGGCATAGTGGATCGCCAGAATCTCATAGACGGCACCCTCATCCGGGAAGGAGACGCCGTTCTGGGGCTGGCCTCCTCCGGTCTTCACAGCAATGGATACTCCCTGGTGAGGAAAGTCCTCTTTGAGATGGCAGGCCTCACAATCCACAGCCCCCTACCCTGGGGGAGAAGGGTGGCTCAGGAGCTTCTGGAGCCCACCAGGATCTACGTGGCAGCCGTTGAGGCCTTGAGGAAAGAGAAGGTGGAGATAAGGGGACTGGCCCATATCACCGGAGGCGGACTTCTGGAGAATCCTCCCCGCATCCTGCCCGGGAGACTGGCCATAGAACTGGAGACGTCAAAGTGGGAGATACCGCCCATCTTCCCCTACATCCAGGAAAAGGGGAGAATCGAACCGAGGGAGATGTACAGGACCTTCAACATGGGCATAGGCATGGTGGCAGTGGTTCCTCCCCACCAGACACAAAAAGCCCTGAAGACCCTGGAAGACACGGGCTACAGGGCATGGGAGATAGGGAGAGTAGTGAAAGGAGAAAGGGAGGTGAAGGTATGGGGAGTAACCCACTGAAACTGGGGGTGCTGGTATCGGGCAGAGGTTCCAATCTCCAGGCCATCATAGACGCCATCGAAAGGGGGGACCTGGAAGCCCAGATCGCGGTGGTCATTTCCGACAAGGAACAGGCCTATGCCCTGGAAAGGGCCAGAAAACACGGCATCGAAGCCCTCTTTATCGACCCCAGGGCCTACAAGAGCCGGGAAGAACACGAGAAGGTGGTGGGAGACTATCTGGAAGAGAGAGGAGTAGGGCTCATCTGCCTGGCGGGATACATGCGCATCCTCTCACCATACTTCGTAAAAAGATTCCAATGGCGCATCATGAACATTCACCCCGCTCTACTCCCCTCCTTTCCCGGACTCCACGGCCAGAAACAGGCCCTGGACTACGGAGTGAAAATCTCGGGCTGCACCGTCCATTTCGTGGATGAAGAGACGGACCACGGCCCCATCATCATCCAGGCCGCTGTGCCTGTGCTGGAAGACGACGACGAAGACACCCTCTCCGCCAGGATTCTGGAATACGAGCACAAGATATACCCCAGAGCCATCCAGCTATTCGCCCAGGGAAGACTGGAGATCCAGGGTCGAAGGGTAAGGGTGAAAGGAGCCCCTGGCAACACCTGGGCCGTGGTGAATCCTCCATTGGAAGGTTGAGCAAGTATTGAGTAAATAAAAAGGGGAGGGAGAGTCCTCCCTCCCCTAGATAACAAAGGTTACTCCACAATCTCCAGAATGTACCTTCTCTCCCGGTCCTTATTGGCAGCGTTGATGATGGTCCTCATGGCTTTGGCCCGGCTCCCCTCTTTCCCAATGACCCGACCCAGATCCTCAGGAGCAACCCTCAATTCCAGCACCACCGTTTTAGCACCATCAATCTCGTTGACCTGAACCTCTTCGGGCCTTTCCACCATTGCTCTCGCCATGGCCTCCACTAGTTCCTTCATCCTGTCACCTCTCCTCCCCGGAAATGAGTATCTAAACGGATTTTGATTGTGAGATCATGTCTCTATTTATCTCTGGCCTCTGCCTCCTGTCAATAAGAGCCGCTCCAACATGGGCCTGTTAATGAACCCTGTATATACCTTGCCATTGATGTACAGAGAAGGGGTACCTTTGAGCTTCATCTTCCTCGCCTCTTCTCCATCCCTGGTGAGGAGGAGCTCTATAAGTTCCACCTGATTCTCTTTGCAAAGAAGCTTCAGCCTTTTGGCAATGGCTCCCTTGGTGAAGACCATGGCCCAAAACTCCCTTGTTCTGCCCTGCTGATAGAGGCAAATGGAATCTCTGGCCAGCCTCCTGGCATTGGGCCCGTTGAAGATGAAATACTTCAAGACCAGGTGTATCTTCCCCTCGTTGGCCATGGCCCGAAGCACTCTGAGCTCCCGCAGAGAAAAGGGGCAGAAGGGGTCATAGTATATGATCACCTCGGGTGCCTTGGCAGGACCAAAAGCGGGAGAACCCGTGGTGCTTATCCTTATATTCACCGCCTTTCCTCGGGGTAGAGGGAAGTACCCCTTGTCTATACCCGTCTCCATAATGAGGTCGGCACCCTTCTTGCCAACATCCAGAAGGCGACCAGAGATGACGTACTTGGTGTCCCTGGTGATGATGAACCCCCGTCTGCCGTTACGGCCCAAATCCACGTAAACCAAATAGAGGTTCTTGATGGGAGCAGACTCTACACCCAGTATCTTCGCGTTGGAGATGCCCAGCTTCTTCAAAGCACTCCGCACCTTGGTCACAGCAGGCTTCCGAGCTCCATGGGAAACAACAGGTGCCATAACAAAGAGACTCAACAAGACTGCCAGCAATAATCGCTTCTTCAAGACAACCCTCCCAAATTTTTTTAGTCTTATACACTAACCCCCCTGTCCTTGAAAAGGGAGAAAATTACCACCAAACCAGGTAGAAGGCCTCCTCAGTCTCCGAAGAAACCGGGACCGAGATCTCCTCCCCTTCTCATCTACTCCCGGATATGAGCTTCAAGAACACCGTCCTGCCCAGGTACCCCGTATAGATCTTCCCCCCCACTATGCTGGCGGGGGTCCCTTTCAGCTGGAGCTTCCGGGCCTCTTCATTGTCCCGGGTGAGGATAAGCTCCACCTTACCGCTGTCACACTTGCCTTTAGGCTCTCCTCCCACAGCACCCCTGGAGAAGATAAACTCCCAGAAGGCCTTCTTCTGCCCCTGTTGATAGAGACAGAGGGACTTATAGGCCAGATTCCTGGCCTTCTCCCCATGGACGAGGAAATACTTGAGAACCAGGTGGATCCTGCCTGCATCGGCCAGGGGCTTCAAATCTCTGAGTTCCTTGAGGCAGTAGGGGCACAGAGGATCAAAGTAGACCATCACCTGAGGAGCCTTGGCTGATCCGAAGGCAGGAGAACCGGCGGTATTGATATCCACCTTTGTATCTTTGAGGCTCCTGCCCTTGGGCAGGGGGAAGTAGCCCTTGTCCATTCCCACTTCCAGAGTGAGGTCCTTCCCCCCCTCCTTGAGGTCGATGAGTTTCCCCGTGATGAGGTACCTGCCGTCCCGGCTCAATACGAATGCCGCCCTCCTTCCAGCCCCTAACTTCACGTACACCAAGTACAAGCCCTTGAGGGGGGCAGGCTGCACCCCCAACACCTCCACCCGGGAGATCCCCAGGCTCTTCAGCATAGTCTTCACCTTCCGGGCACTCATCTCCTCCGCCCTCAAAGTGAAGGGAGCCACCAACATGAAAACCACCAGCGCCATTAACAGGACCCTTCTGCTCACTCTCAAAACCACCCTCCTAGCCAAGATTTTGTCACCTTTTATCCCATTCCCCCACCCCTTGAAAAGGGGGTGGCCTATTGTTAAAAGGCCCCTGTGGAAAGCCATCAAACCGGAGGTGTAAGTAATGGAGAAAACTTATCTCTTTGCCCCAGGACCCACTCCCATCCCTCCCGAGGTCCTACTGGCCATGGCACGGCCCATCATTCACCACAGGACCCCCCAGTTCCAGGAGCTCTTCAGGGGGGTCCTGGAGGACCTGAAATACGTCTTCCAGACGGGGCAACCCGTCCTCGTTCTGGCCTCTTCCGGCACAGGAGCCATGGAAGCTGCCGTGGCCAACCTCCTATCCCCAGGAGAGGAAGCCATAGCCATCAGGGGAGGAAAATTTGGAGAGAGATGGGCCGAGATCTGCCAGGCCTACGGTGTAAAAACCGTAAACATAGACGTGGAGTGGGGCAAGGCCGTAGATCCCCAGGTAGTGGAAGACACCCTCAAGGCCCACCCCCAGGTGAAGGCCATCCTCTGGCAGGCCAGCGAAACCTCTACCGGAGTGAAGCATCCCACCAGGGAGCTGGCTGAAATCTGCCAGAAATACGGTGTGTTATCCATAGTGGACGGTATCACCGCCATAGGAGTCTTTGACGTGCCCATGGACGCATGGGGCCTGGACGTGGTAGTGAGCGGCTCCCAAAAGGCCTTCATGCTCCCCCCCGGTCTGGCCTTCATAGCCCTGAGCGAAAAGGCCTGGGCAAAAGCGGAAGAGACGGAGAATCCCAGGTACTATCTGGATTTAAGGAAGGAGAGGAAGTCCCAGAGCAAGGCAGACACGGCCTACACTCCCGCCGTGTCCATGATTATGGGGCTCAGAGCCTCTCTGGACATCATCAAGAAGGAAGGGCTGGAGAAGGTCTTCTCTCGCCACGCCCTTTTGGCCAGGGCCACCAGGGAATCCATGAAGGCCCTGGGCCTGGAGCTCCTGGCCCCCGAGTCCCCCAGCGAGGCCGTCACCGCTGTGAAGGTCCCCCCGGGAGTGGACGGTGGAGCCATCACCAAAACCCTTCGGGACAAATACGGCGTCACCATTGCGGGCGGCCAGTCCCAGCTCAAGGGCAAGATCTTTCGTATCTCCCACATGGGTTACGTCTCTGCAGCGGACATGCTCCTGGTCATCGGCATGGTAGAGGTGGTCCTTAAAGAACTGGGATATCCCCTGGAGTTGGGTAAAGGCGTGGGCACGGCCCAGAAAATTCTCTTTTCCTAAAGAGGAGGTCAGCTTTGTACAGGGTACTGGTCAGCGACAAGATATCGGAAAGCGGGGTAAAGCTCCTGCAAATGGAGCCTGAGATCGAAGTGGACGTGAAGACGGGCCTCTCCCCGGAGGAGCTGCAAGAGATCATTGGAGACTACGATGCCCTGGTGGTTCGCAGTGCGACCAAGGTGACCAGAGAGATCATCGAGGCCGCCACCAGGCTCAAGGTGGTGGGCAGAGCGGGAACGGGAGTGGACAACATCGACCTGGAAGCCGCCACGGAAAAGGGCATAGTGGTCATGAACACCCCCGGTGGAAACACGGTGGCAGCGGCGGAGCATGCCGTATCCATGATGCTCTCCATGGCCCGCAAGATCCCCCAGGCATGTGCGTCCATGAAGGAAGGAAAATGGGAGAAGAAAAAGTTTATGGGCGTGGAGGTCCACGGCAAGACCCTGGGGGTCATCGGCATGGGACGCATCGGCTCCCTGGTGGCAAAGATGGGTCTGGGGCTGGGGATGAGGGTCATAGCCTGTGACCCCTATCTCTCCCACAAGGCCGCCAAAGACATGGGGGTCACCCTCACCGATATAGAGACCCTGTTCTCGGAGTCGGACTTCATCACCATCCACGCCCCCCTGACCCAGGAGACCAGGAACATGATCTCCCGGGATGCCTTCAAGAAGATGAAGGACGGAGTGATGTTGGTGAATTGCGCCAGGGGCGGAATCGTAGATGAAGAGGCCCTCTACGAGGCCATACAAGTGGGCAAGGTGGCGGGAGCGGCCCTGGACGTCTTCTCCAAGGAGCCTCCTCCCCCGGATCACCCTATCCTCAGGCTGGAGGAGGTGATCTGCACCCCCCACCTGGGGGCCTCTACCAAAGAGGCCCAGGAGGTGGTGGCCATCGCCATCGTGCAGCAGATCATAGACTACCTGAAGAACGGCATCGTGAGAAATGCCGTCAACGTCCCTTCCGTGAAGCCCGAACTCGTGCCCAAGGCCGAACCCTACATCCACCTGGCCCAAAGGCTGGGCTCTTTCATAGCCCAGATTTTCGAAGGGCGCATGGAAGAGCTCCTGGTAGAGTATGCTGGGGAGGTGCTGGACGAAGGGATCTACCCTGCCCTCACCCTGGCCGCCCTCACCGGCCTGTTGAAACCCATCCTGGGTAACGGGGTGAACATGGTGAACGCCCCTCTCATAGCCAAACAACGGGGCATCAGGGTGGTGGAGAGCAAATCCGACCAGAGCGAAGGGTATATCAGCCTTATCCGCCTGAGGCTCAGGGGTGACGGCAAAGAGACCAGCACCTCGGGCACCCTCATCAAGAGGGACGCTCCCAGGATCGTCATGGTCAACGGCTACCCCATAGAAGCCGAACCCACGGGATATATGCTCTTCTTCACCAACTACGACCGCCCCGGGGTCATCGGCAGAATAGGCACCATCCTTGGAGATGCAGGGGTGAACATCGCAGGCATGAGGCTCGGCAGGACCCAACCTGGAGAACTGGCCATCGCCATCCTCAACGTGGACTCCCCTGTGCCGGAAAACGTCATGGAGAAGATCCGGTCCCTGCCCAATATCACTTACGCCAAACTGGTAGACCTCTCTTGAACAAAGAGCAGATCCCTCTGTTCCAGCTACCCCGGGGGGTTAAGGTCCTCCCCCCCCGGGGGGCCCAGCGCCGCGAGTGGGTAAGGAAGACCCTTCTGGACACCTTCTCCTCCTGGGGTTTCCAGGAGGTGGTCACCCCCACCTTCGAGTATCTGGACATCCTGCTGAAAGGGCTGGAAGAGGGGCTGGAAGACAAGGTTTACAAGCTGGTGGAGAGAGAGACGGGGCGTCTCATCGCCCTAAGACCAGACTTCACCCCCCAGGTGGCCCGCATTGCCGCCACCGTGCTGAAGGACTACCCTCGTCCTCTACGTCTCTGCTACAGCGGAGGGGTTTTCAGGTACATGGGCCACAGAGGAGAAGAGGAGAAGGAGCTTCACCAGGTGGGAGTGGAGCTCATCGGTCTGGACGCCCCCGAGGCCGACGCCGAGATGATTGCCATGGCCGCTCGATCCCTGGAAAACCTGGGCCTCTCCAACTACACCATAGCCGTGGGCCACATGGGCTTCATGGCCGGCATCCTCAAGGCCCTCCCCTCCCACCTGGCTCCCCCCCTGAAAAGGGCCTTGGCCGAGAAAAACCGAACAGAGACCAGAAGAATCTGCAAACAGGTGGAAGAGCCATGGCGGAGAGTCCTGGAGAAGCTGCCCGCCCTCTACGGGGACGTATCGGTTTTAGATAGGGCCCGGCTCCTTTTAGAGGGGAAAGATGAGCTCCTTATGCACCTGGACTACCTCAAAACCCTCCACTCCATGGTGGAGACCTATGGTCTTGCCCACCGCATGGTCATAGACCTCTCAGAGATCAGGGGATTTCAGTATCACACCGGAATGGTCTTTGAGATCTTTACCGAGGGTATGGGGAAGGGCCTGGGAGGAGGCGGCAGGTACGACCGGCTCCTGGAGCGGTTCGGAAAGAGGGAACCCGCCACGGGTTTTGGCATGAACGTAGACGCCATCCTCAAGGCTCTGGAACAGGGAGGAGCCCCATGGCCCTCCTTCCAGACAGACTACCTCCTGGTGGACTTCTCCCGGGAGAAGAAGGCCGCCCTGGAACTGGCCAAGAGGCTTAGAGAACTGGGATGGAAGGTGGCCAGGGACATCATAAAGAGGGATCTTTCAGGCTCCTTGGAATACGCCAAAAAAACGGACATTCAGTATCTCATTGTCATGGATGAAGATCTGAAGAACAAGAAACTGGTGAAGGTGATAGACACCACCGACGGGAGAGAGTATCTTCGCCCTGCAGAAGAACTCCTGATCCCAAAAGGGGGATAACATGGGTAACGTTGCAGTCTTAGGCGTCCAATGGGGAGATGAGGGTAAAGGCAAGATCGTAGACTTCCTGGCTCAAGACGCCCAGTGGGTGGTGAGGTACCAGGGAGGCACCAACGCCGGACACACGGTGATTGTGAAGGGCAAGAAGTACATCCTCCACCTCATACCCTCGGGCATCCTCCACCCGGGAAAGAGGTGTATCATTGGCAACGGCGTGGTGGTGGATCCCCCCGAACTCCTCAGAGAGATCGAGGAGCTCCAAAGGGAGGGCATCGAGGTGGATGACCGCCTCTTTTTGAGCGAGACGGCCCATCTCATCATGCCCTACCACAAGAAACTGGACGCCCTGAGCGAAAAACTGAAAGGCAAGCGGCAGATAGGCACCACCCTCAGGGGTATAGGCCCCGCCTATTCCGACAAAATGGCCCGGACAGGCCTCAGGGTCCACGACCTCCTGAGACCAGAGAGGCTAAAAGAACGCCTGGAAGAGACCCTCAAAGTGAAGAACCTCATCATCAAAGAGTTCTTCGGGGAAGAGGGATACTCCTTCCAGGAGCTCTACCAGGATGCCCTGGCATGGGGGGAAGCCCTCCAGCCCTACGTATGCAACACGGTCCACCTGATGAAAAAAGTGATCCAGCAGAAGGACCCCGTCCTCTTCGAAGGAGCCCAGGGAGCCCTCCTGGATATTGATCACGGCACCTACCCCTTTGTCACCTCTTCCAACACCACGGTGGGGAGCATCTTCACCGGTCTGGGTATCCCCCCGGGACACATTCACCGGGTCATGGGCATATCCAAGGCCTACACCACCCGGGTGGGGGGAGGCCCCTTCCCCACGGAGCTGAAGGGAGAAGAGGGCCAATGCTTAAGGGATCGGGGAGGGGAATACGGAGCCACCACGGGCCGTCCCAGGAGATGCGGTTGGCTGGATCTGGTGGCCCTGAAACACGCCGCCTGGCTCAACGGCCTCACCGAGCTCACCATCACCAAACTGGACGTACTGGATACCCTGAAAGAGATCAAGATCTGCGTGGCTTACGACATAGAGGGAGAACTGACGGAAGAGATGCCCGCCGATCTGGATACCTTCTCCAAGGCCAAACCCGTCTACAAGACCTTCTCTGGCTGGGAAGGCACGGTGAAGGGCGCCACCCAATGGAAAGACCTGCCCCTCCAGGCCCGGAGTTACCTGGAATACATAGAGGACGCCCTCCACATCCCCATACGGATCGTTTCCACGGGTCCCGACAGGGAAGAGACCATCATCAGGTAAGGGGGTGACCGGAAGCTTCAAGGCCTCCGGTCACCTCAATTCCACGTTCTTCACTTCTTTCAGCTCCAGGAGGGCCGAGGTGAGCCTGGCCGTCTCGGTTTCCAGGGGGTATCCCGGTTTGGGCCTGATGACCATCTGGATCTCTACCTTGTCCTTCTCTACATCCCGGTCCACGTCCACAAAATCCATGGTAAACCCAAATCCCCCCAGGACCTCCTCCAAGTCTCCCAGCAGGGTGGGCACGTCCTCGGCCTCTATGAAGAGGCTCCTCCTGGGCTTGGTGAACAGGTACATCTTCTCCATCTTGCCCAGGAGAAAGAGGGAGAAGAGAACCAGAAAAGTGGTGAGGAAAGCCGCCCAATAAAAACCCGCTCCGCAAGCCAAGCCAATGGCCGCCGTGGTCCACAGGCTGGCTGCCGTGGTGAGTCCCTTGATGGAGACGCCGATGCGTAGTATGGCCCCAGCGCCCAGGAAACCTATGCCACTCACCACCTGGGCCGCTATCCTCATGGGGTCCGAGGTTTTTGGACCATAGAGGAGGGCGCCGTGAATGGAGATGAGCATGATGAGGGCAGAGCCTATAGAGAGAATGGCATGAGTCCTGAAACCCGCCGGCTGGTTTCGTATCTCCCTCTCCACTCCCACCAGGCCTCCCAAAACGAAGGCCACGGCCAGACGCTCAATCACCATGGACCACTCCACCCATCCACCTCCTTATTACCAGTTTATACAGAGCCAGAGGGGTGCACAATTCCCCCTTTATCAAAAGGCCTCCAACCTGTTAGAAGGGAAGTATGGAGGTATCCCTTAACATAGACGGCGCTCTGGTAGGACATTACACAGATCTAAAGAGGGCCACAGGCTGCACAGTGGTTCTCTTCCCCCAGGGTGCCACAGCGGGTATGGACGTGAGGGGAGGAGCACCGGGAACCAGGGCCTGCGACTCCCTCACGGGCTTCCGATCGGCAGGAAAGATCCACGCCGTCCTCTTCACGGGCGGCTCCACCTTCGGCCTTGGAGCCGCCGACGGTGTTCTCCGCTTTCTCCTGGAGAAAGGGTGGGGAGTGAAAATAGACCACCTCATCATCCCCCTGGTGCCTTCGGCCGTCATCTTTGACCTCTTTTTAGGCTCATCCACCACCTGGCCCGGAGCCCCTGAAGGATACTCAGCCTGCCTACAGGCCAGGGAATCCACCCCCCTGGGAACGGTGGGGGCAGGGACAGGGGCCGTCATAGGCAAGCTCCTGGGGACCAGCCATGGGACCAAGGGAGGGCTGGGATGGACCCTGGTCCAAGCGGGCTCCCTAAAAGTGGGCTGCCTGGCAGTGGTGAACGCCTTCGGCGATGTGATAGACCCCGCCTCTGGTGAGATCCTGGCCGGGGCCAGGGACCCCCAAACAGGGGAATTTTTGAATGCGGCAGAGGCCATGAAGAGGGGAATTCTGAGGCAGATCCCCGACTTCACCACCAACACCACCCTGGCCCTCATAGTGACCAATGCCCAACTGTCCAGGAATGCCTGCATCCGTGTATCCCAGATGGCCCATGGAGGCATGGCCCGGGTTATCCGCCCCTTCCACACCGACTTCGACGGTGATCTGGTCATCACCGCTTCCCTGGGAGAGGAGGAGTCAGACACCAACCTGGTGGGACTCATGGCAGCCCAGGCCCTGGAAAAGGCCATTCTCTCCGCCGTAAAGGCCGCCACCCCCCTGGGAGGTCTGCCCTCCAGCAGGGAAATGGGAAGGTGATGGTCAACCCCATAATCCAGGGAGTCCTGGGAAGCCTGGCAGCGGGACTGGCCACATCCATAGGGGCCCTACCCGCCCTGTTCTTCAAGGGCATCAATAAAAAGTTCTACCATCTCACCCTGGGGTTGGCAGCGGGCATCATGCTGGCTGCTACCTTCTTCAGCCTCCTGGTTCCCGCCCTGGAAAAGGGAAGCGCCCTTTTGGTGGGTGCGGGAATCTTTGCCGGGGCCTTGCTCATCCATTTAGTGGACAGACACGTTCCCCACCACCACTTTCTCAAAGGGAGAGAAGGCCCCCAGGAAACCAGACTCAGGGGCCTCAGCCTGGTCCTCATGGCCATCACCATCCACAACTTCCCTGAAGGGATGGCCGTGGGAGTGGGTTTCGCAGGAGGAGGCATGGCCGGAGGCCTCACCCTGGCCCTGGGGATAGGAATCCAAAATATACCCGAAGGGATGGCCGTGGCCCTGCCCCTAAAAAGCGAAGGCTACTCTTCCTGGCAGGCCTTCAAGTGGGCCACCCTAACCGGCCTGGTGGAACCCGTGGGAGGCCTGGTGGGAGCCACCCTGGTCACCCTGGCCCGCCCCTTCCTCCCCTTCATCATGGCCCTGGCAGCGGGGGCCATGCTCTTTGTCATATCGGAAGAGATGATCCCCGAAACCCACTCCCAGGGACTGGAAAGGCTGGCCACCTTCTCCCTCATCGGGGGATTCGTACTGATGATGCTCCTGGATGTGCTTCTGGGCTAAGAAGAAAAGAGGTATCCCCGGGGAGCAAATCCCTGGGGAGGAATGGCCCCGTGATAGGCGGCTCTCTGAATCATAGTCCAGGGATGGGGCCCGGAGGCCATGGGCAAGGCATGCCTCTCCACCACTTTCGGGCCCTTATAAAGGGAGCGGGCCCTCCACCAGGGCCAATACTCAGCCCATCCGCTACAGTACCAGGAGCCATCTTTTCTCCGCCAGCCCCCCTCACCGTAAGGATCGCCATACCACATCGGGCTCCCCTTCAATCAACGTCTACTAACTATAAGATGCTACCTCCCTTTGGGAAACTTCAACCCGACCCTTTCACAAAAAGGGCCCCTGCCGGGAAAGGGGCAGGGGCCTGCAGTCCTCAACTACCCTCAACCTCCTTGAGCCTTTCTTCTATCTCCCTGAGCCTGGCTTCCAGATCGGCCTTCTCAGCCTTCAAATCCTCGGCCTCGGCTTGAGCAGGGGGATAAAGAGGGCCCCAACCGCCCCATACCTGGGAGGCATGAACCAGCCTGCCCGAGGGGTCCATGTAGAAGGCATGGGGGCCAATGCCACATCTGCAAGGTCCCACGTAAGTGTAACCCTGGGGAGTTCTGTAACCATAGGCTCCCCACCAGCCTCTCCCCCGGCCTCGGCCCCACCAGCCTCTGCCAAAGCCTCTACTGTAGCCCCACATGGTCTCACCTCCTCACTCCAGTTTCTCTATGCGTTCCACAACCTCCTCCAGGACCCTCTTCTGCTCCCGGAGGAGACCCTTGAGCTCCCTCAGGTGATTCCAACCCCGGGCTGTAAGCCTGTATAGCCTGCGAGGAGGACCACCCCCCATGACCCAGTGGGACTCCACCAGGCCTTCCGACTCCAGGGCCCTCAAGGTCCGGTAGAGAGTCCCTGGATTCAGGGGCATCCCCATCTCCCGGAGCCGGGTCAGAATCTCATAGCCATGCACAGGCCCTTCGGCCACCATCACCAGGATCCAGAGGGCCGTCCACTCGCCCCTCTTCCCCCAGCCTCCACCGAATCCCCACCCATGAGGTCCCAATGCTTCCTCCATATATGTTCATTTTTCACATATATACTTAAGGAGAACTCGGGAAAAAATCAAGGGGTAAGCACCATAACAAAGGGGGACCCGGCCTGCCCGGATCCCCCGGCGTAGCCTTCAAAGGACTACTTCGCCTGACAGTTCTCTATCCTCTCATGATAGCACTGACCGTCTTTACAAAAGTCCTTGGTACAGGGATTCTTGTCGTCACACTCCTTATCCTCTTTACAACAGACCTCAAGCTTTTTGTGGACGCACTTACCATCGTAGCAAAAGTCCTTGGTACATGGGTCGTTGTCGTCACAATCCTTGTCCGAGGCACAGCACTCGGGAATCGGCTTGTGCTGGCAGGTTCGGGTCTTGGGATCGCAGAAATCCTCGGTACAACGGTTTTCATCATTGCAATCCCTGTCCGTCACACAACACTCGGGAATCTTTTTGTGGACACACCTCTGCTTGCCCCGGTCACAGTAGTCCTTGGTACAGGGATTCTCGTCGTTGCACTCCCGATCAGAAGTGCAGCATCCGGGAACAGCCTTGTGGACGCACCTGCCTCCCACACCTGCGGCAGCCAGATAAGGCTGACAGTAATCTTTAGTGCAGGGGTTCTTGTCATCGCACTCCTTTGTGGTCACGCAGCAACCTTTAATCCTGGTGTGGAAGCACCTGTTGCCCTTGCACACATCCCTGGTACAGGGATTCTTGTCGTCACAGTTCTTGGCTGTGGTGCAACAGCCAGGAATCAGGGTATGGTAGCACCTCCCTGCCCTGCAGTAGTCCTTGGTACAGGGGTTCCTGTCGTAACACTCCCTGCTGGACTTACAGGGACGATATGTGAGAACCGGGACCCTGCTCCACGCCTCCCCCTGCCACCCCCAAAGCACTAAAAATACCGCCACGGCACCCAGGCCCATCAAAACCCTTCTCCTCATAAATCCCCCCCTTCGAACTTTTTCCTCTTAATTAGTACATGAGACAAAACAAAGGTTCAAACAAAAAAGAAGAAAACTTAACCTTTGTTCTTAAACCAAACCACCACCTCCCTCAAAGGCCTGCGAGTAGAGGCCCCTTCCCTGGCAGGATAACCAGCTGACACCAGGGCCATAAACTCCCATGATGGCGGTGCCTCCAACAGGGTTTCTACTTTCTCTCTGTTCTTCAGGATCTCCCCCAGCCACACAGCCCCCAAGCCCTGACAGTGAAAAGCCAGGAGCATGTTCTCGATGCAGGCCCCCATGGACTGGATGTCCTTCTCCCGGTGATAAGAGACCTCCCTGTCCATGAAGACGGCAACGGCCACGGGAGCCTCCCTGATAACTCGCCCCGATACCGTGAGCCGGGCCAGTTTCTCCCGGGTTTCTCTGTCCTGGACCACCACGAAACGCCAGGGCTGGTTGTTCTTGCCCGAAGGGGCCCAGTGGGCCGCCTCCAGGGCCTTCTCCACCTTGGCCCTCTCCACGGGCCGGTCCAGGAAGTGCCTGATACTCCTTCTGGTGAACAGAGCATCCAAACAGTCCATAAAAACACCTCCTCGCCGATTTATACCCCCTTTGCCAAACCCTTATTGGATGTTAACCTACCACTGCCATGCAACATACATTTTCCAAAAAGGTGGAGGCTATTCTACCCATCCCCACTCCCTGGGGCACCTTCACCGCCATGGTGAGTCCCCGGGGCCTTGGCCTCCTCCTCTTCCCCGGGGAAGAGGAGAAACCACAGGGTCAATGGCGTCTGGCTCCCCTCCTGGAGGAGCTCCTAAACATATACCTCTCGGGCAAGAAAGTGGACTTTTCCCCCATTCCCCTGGATCTCTCTGAGGCCACCCCCTTTCAGGTCATGGTATGGCAGGCAACCCAAGGGATCCCCTACGGTATCACCCTCACCTACGGAGAACTGGCAGCCCGACTGGGAATGCCAAAAGGGGCCAGGGCCGTGGGACAGGCCTTGAAAAAGAACCCCATACCCATCATCATCCCCTGCCACCGGGTGGTGGGGCAAAAAGGACTCACGGGCTACAGGGGGGGATTGGATTGGAAGAGAAGACTCATAAATTTGGAATCCGGCGGATAAAGATGGTCCTGGCCTACGACGGCACCGGCTTCTCGGGGTGGCAGTACCAGCCCGACACCCCCACCGTCCAGGAGACCCTGGAGAGGGCCATAGAACGAGTGGTGCAACACCCCGTGAGGGTGACGGCGGCAGGGCGCACAGACACAGGGGTTCACGCCCTGGGACAGGTGGTCCATTTCAAGACGGAGAGCCACCTCACCACTGCCATCATGAAGCGGGCCTTCAACGCCCACCTCCCCTGGAGCATCCGCGTCCGCCAGGTGCGGGAAGTCCCCAGAAGCTTCCATGCCCGTTTCTCCGCCTCCAGCAGGGTGTACAGGTACTTCCTCTCCCCCTTCTCCCTCCCCTTTCTCCACAGGTACTCATGGGTGATCGAGAAGAAACTGGACCTGGAAGTCCTGAACTCCCTCCTGACCCTCTTTGTAGGAGAACACGACTTCGCAGCCTTCGGATCTCCCACCAAGCCGGGAAGCTCCACAGTCCGGAAGGTGATAAAGGCCAAGGCGGAAACCCACAGGGGCCTCACAATCATCACCCTGGAGGCCAACGCCTTTTTGAGAAAGATGGTGAGAAACATCGTGGGCTCAGCGGTCAAGGTAGCCACAGGCAGAGCCACCCTTGACGAGGTGAAAAGGGCCCTGGAACATCCCCAGGGGTTCCGATGCTCATCACCACCTGCACCACCCCAGGGTCTGTTCTTGTGGAGAGTAAAATACGGGAAGAGAGAAAAGGATCAGGCCTTCTATGTTTCGAGGACCCCGTAGTTCGAGCCTCCCAGGGGCCAGGTCACAAGAAATCAACCCTTCTGCAACTCCAGATCCCCCGCCATGGGGCGATCAAAGGAGCCAGCGAAGGATAGACGTGGCCCCAGCGTCAAGGCGAAGTTTTCTGGGGAACTCCTCTTTACAAACCATCACTGCCGGGTGGCGCCCATGGAAGTTTTATGGCAAAATGTGAAAAACATAAGAACAGGTGACAAAATCTCTTGAGGACAATTGAGATGGGCAGCCCTTATCGCAACCACCCCCGCCATAAGAGCAAGAAGGCAAAACCCAAGATGCAGTTCCTATGGCTTCTGGCGAGGCAGAAGAGGAAAATATGAACTCCAACTTTAAACAGCTCGTCCTTTTCCCCATTCTCCTCGCCATTACCGGTCTTCTTGCCCTATCCAACCCAGCTTGGTCCCAGAACGACCAACTCATAAAGGCCCTATCCGAAAATCCCAAAATAATGCACCCCAAAGAAGTATTGAAAGACTTTATAAGTGGAAAGACAACCACCCGGGTCATCATAAACCTATCGAAACCGTCAAATTTTAAACAGATCGCGAATATTAGAGAGTCCCGCACACGGGAAGCTCTCCGGGAAGCGGTAAGGGCGCTCCGAAATAAGGTCATCGGCAGCATGAATCCCAGCCACTTCCGGGTCATAAACAAGTTCACGTACGTCTTCGCCCTATCTGCCGAGGTTACCCTGGAAGGACTTCAGGCATTAACGGGGATAAAAGAGATCGAATCTATCCAGAAAGACCGAATCCTCTATCCTCATCTGGCCCAGGGGATACCACTGATGAACGCCTCTACGGTAAGGAGTACATACAACGGCCAAGGGATAAGCATAGCCATCTGTGACACTGGAATTGATTACAACCATCCTATGCTCGGAAATGGCGGCTTCCCCAACAGCAAGGTGATCGGAGGTTACGACTGTGCGGATGAAGACAATGACCCCATGGACGAAGAAGGGCATGGCACATCCTGCGCAGGTATTGCCGCCGGAAATCCTGGTACCGTTGGGGATTATATCGGGGGCGTGGCCTACAACGCCAAGCTTTACGCCCTGAAAATCGTACCCGATGGCCAGGGAACCGCCTACGCTTCAGACATGATACAAGCCTGGGATTGGTGTGTCGAACATCAAATGGACGACCCCGACAACCCCATAATGATCATCAGCACCAGCTTCGGGGGCGGATACTACACTGGAGACTGTGATAGCGAAGTGCCTGCGATGACCCAGGCCGCTCAAAACGCAGTGGCCGCCGGCATCACCCTCTTTGCCTCTTCCGGCAATGATGGATACTGCGATGGTATGGCCTGGCCCGCCTGTATCTCCTACGTCAATTCAGTAGGAGCGGTGTATGACGCCAGCTTCGGGACCTATTACCCATGTATCTCAGCGGAGTCCTGCGCAACAAAATACTATACGGAGACAGGCTGCCAGCCATATTCCAACTATTACGCCATCGACTCTACCTCAGCCGATGTAGTCACATCGTACTCCAACAGCGCCTCATTCCTGGACCTGCTTGCTCCCTCGAACCAGGCATACACCACCGATATCTCCGGCCCAGGAGGTTACTCAACGGGAGATTATAACAGCTCCTTTGGAGGCACCTCTGCTGCTTGTCCCTACGCCGCAGGTGCAGCCGCCTGCCTGCAAAGCGCTGCAAAGGCGATCACCGGCTCCTTTCTAAGCCCCGACCAAGTAAGGTCAATACTGACCAGTACAGGGGATCCCATCACAGACACGAAAAGTACCATAACCAAACCCAGGGTGAACCTGGAGGCTGCAGTGAGTGCCATAATAGGACCCATATACAACCTCTCGAACGATACACCGGAGAGCTTCTCCCAGGTCCCCAAAAACTTTTCTTTCCAGGTGAAAAGCACCAGTTGGAGCGGGGTCGCAATAAACCCCTCGGTGGATCACAACATTAAAGTTGATGACAATTCCGACTTTGGATCACCCTATGAGACCTCCACACTCCCTGAGACCGCGCGGGATTTCGTGGTGACCAACGGTCATAGCTGGGGAGATGCCACACATTATGCCCAGGTATATCTGGGTTCAGCCAGTAATTACACCATAGAGGCCGAATGGGATGTCTATGATCTCACAGTGGACAGCGGATATTCAGCATCCATGGGCAACAGCGAAGTTATGGACATGTATGAAGTATATTTAAACGGTGGTGAGCACTACAATTTGACAGCGGACATCCTCTCTGGCGACGCAGACCTGGCTGTCTTCGTTTTTAAACCATCGCGAAGTTCAGGGAGCCGTTCTGACAGTGACTGGTCAGCCAATAACGCTGGTGCAGGAGGCGATGAAAACCTCTCCTTCACGGCGGATGATAGTGGCTACTACGGCATTGTGATCACCAATGAAAACGCAGGATCGGCGGACTACACAATAACAGTGAATACCTGCCCCCCGCCGGAGCCCCCGGCCAGTGTCTCCGCCCCGGATTCAGACTGC
>Ga0256830_1000635_pt1 | contig 26815 bp, 38 predicted proteins | sample 128326metaG_FD_190537 | JGI IMG/M metagenome (GOLD analysis project Ga0256830, IMG submission 190537) | Hydrothermal vent microbial communities from Lau Basin, Pacific Ocean - 128-326 | ecosystem: Environmental > Aquatic > Marine > Hydrothermal vents | place: Pacific Ocean: Lau Basin | collected... | reverse complement strand
CAATTGAATCTGCGAGAATTCTGTTTGAAAGCGGCAAATACAATGCATCGACAAGTCAGGCATACTACTCCATGTTTTATGCTTCTAAAGCTCTCCTGAGCTTAAAAGGGATTTATCCGAAGACACACAGAGGGGTTGTTTACGAGCTTGGCTTAAAATTCGTTAATGAAGGGTTTATCGAGGAAATTTACGGCAGAACACTTGCCAAGGGTATGCAGATGAGGGAAAGAGTTGATTACGATGTTTACTACAAAGCCAGCAGGGATGAGGCAAAAGAAATCCTAACTGAGGCTGAGGAGTTCATACAAAGAATAGGAAAGGCCATTAAGGTGATTTTGAAAACAAAAGAAACAGAGAAGTGAATCATTCAGCTTATTAAGAACAATGTGGGTGATTGAAAGGGCTGAAAGAGAAGAGATAAAGCTGTTCATGAATTACGTCAATCTCGGTGAGGTTTACTACATCGTAGCAAGAGAATTGGGTGTTGTAAAAGCAAATGAGGCGATAGCAATCGTGAAGAGGTGGGATATGGAGTTTGTTGGAGTTGACGAGAGCATCGCATTGATCGTTGCAAGAATCAAAGCTGTGCACAAACTATCCTATGCCGATGTCTTTGTTGTTGCAACCGCTACTGACAAGAAAGGGGTAATCGTGATAGGAGATAAGGAGTTCAATGGAGTCTATCCAGACCTCCTGTGGATTAGGTGATGCAATGAGGCTGCTGATAGAAGAATTCATCCCGGTAGAAGAGATAAGTGCGAAGGCAAGGAAGGAAAAGCTTGAAGACTCCAGCCTTTGAACTTCACCATAAAAGGGAGCAGATCGACCCGTTTGACAGATTGAGGGAAACGAGGCATGCGGATCAGCATGATGCATCCTACTTTGCAACCAGAGACAGAATCTGCACTGAATATCGAATTTGAGTTTGTTGAGAGAATTGAGAAACTCCTAGATGAATCTTAGGCAAGGTTTATCTATTAATCTCGAAAAATAATACGATGGTGGTCTTATGGCTTACTGGCTCTGCATAACCAACGAGGATAACTGGAAGGTTATAAAAGAAAAGAACGTCTGGGGTGTGCCTGAAAGACACAAAAACACGATTGCAAAGGTTAAGCCGGGAGACAAACTCCTCATCTATCTCAAACAGGAAAGAGATAAAGACGAAGTTAAAGAACCGAGAATAGTTGCGATTTACGAAGCCATATCTGAAGTTTTCAGAGATTCAAGCAGGATTTTCAAATCTCCAAAAGGCATGGGAAACGAAACCTTCCCTCTGAGAATCAAGCTCAAACCAGTCAAAATCTTCGGTAAGCCTGTTGAATTCAAACCTCTAATTCCCAAGCTGAAATTCATCACCAACAAGCAGAAGTGGAGCGGGCATCTGATGGGGAAGGCAATGAGAGAAATCCCAGAGGAAGACTTCCAGCTCATCGTGGGTGAAAGATGATAGGCATTGCTATCTCAAAAAATGGAATTCCAATCAGATTAACGGAAGAAAGATGGTTCCACATCGTCGAAAACCATGATGAGCTTGCAGGCCTGTCAGATGAAGTCCTGCTCACGGTTGAAGACCCTGACTTCATAGTTAAGGGATGGATTGATGAACTGTTAGCCATTAGAAAAATCAATCTGAAGCATATCGTAGTTGTGTACAAAGAAGTTGAGAACGATGGTTTTATAATAACAGCTTTCTTAACTAAGAAAGTGGATAAAATCTTGAAGAGGGGAATAGTATGGCAGAAGAAGTAAAAAGGATAATCAGTGCAGTTCCCATGCTGCTTGATTTTCCCGTAAAGAAATTTCACGTTGACTACGATAAGGAAGCTGATGTGCTCTACATAAGTTTTGAGAGACCTCAGAAAGCTACGGATACGGAAGTTGCAGAGGAAGGGGTTCTGCTGAGGTTCAGAGATGACAAGCTTGTAGGCATAACGATCTTGAATGCCAGCCGGCTGAAGGTCAAAGCTCAGATCTAGGTTGATATGCGCTACACAATCGAAATCTTCCACAGTGAGGAAGATGAAGGATACATCGCTGTAGTCCCCGAGCTGCCTGACTGCTCTGCATTTGGCGAGACTGAAGAGGAAGCTTTGAAGGAAATAAAGGTTGCCATTGAGCTGTGGATCGAAGCTTCCAAGAAAGAAGGCAGAGAGATCCCAAAACCCATGGGAAAGGAACTGCTCAAAGAGGTTATGGAGAATATCAAGGCCAAGGTGGTTTGATGGTTGAAATTTCAGGCGTAACCTACCCAATTCCCAGGCAGTTTATGGATTGTTTTTTCCAAGGAGGGCAAGGATGTTTTTTCAAGTCAGTGACAGTCTGGAAGCAACTGAAACCCGGAATGAAGCTCGTTTTCTATCAGTCTCATGAAGATTCTGGTGTTGAAGTGTTCCGACTTCTGATACGGTCTTTAGCTACGAACACTTCAGTCCGCATTAGAAGACCGCAATTTTCTACTCCATCTGCCCAATCATATCCAAAACCTCCCGGGAACTCACAACCTTTCCCTGAAAGCCTTTTTCAGTCCTACTCTGAAGAAAGTGATTAAGCGTAGCGGTGCAGTCTGAAACAAGAAAACTTCTGAATCCCTTTTTTAAAGCTGTTTTCATGGTCTTGGCCACGCACTGGTCTGTTGTAAAACCGCAGAGAAACACCGTTTCAATCTGGTTGTCTTCCAATAGCTGCTCCAGGTTACTTCCAGTAAAGGCATCGAATGCATATCTTCCTTCAACAATTAGGTCGCCTTCTTCGTGAACACCTTCTGTGAATTTGGATTTCCAGGTATTCTTTGTAAAAACTCTACCAGAAGTCAGACGAGCCAGCCATCCTTTTTTCCTTTCAGGGTCAATTACCAGAGGTGCATGAATAATCCTAATACCATTTTTCCTTGCTTCCCTTACGAGAAATCGGGTATTTTCCAGCACATTTCTTGATTCCAGCTGTCCCCTGATCAATCGGTGATACAGGCCCCTTTCAGTCCACTGGTTCTGGAATTCAACCAGAACGAGTGCCGATTTTTTTATGTTTATTTCCATTTTTCTACCTCCTCAAAATATTTCTGATGAGCTTTTCTGATTTGGGTTATCTGGATTCGAGTTCTTTTGCCCCAAAACATTTAAGTTCAACAACAAATAGTAGTTGTTATTTAATATAATTTTCACTCAAAAAACAACAAAATGGAGTTGTAAAAATGGAAGAGCTTGAAGAGTTCGGATTGACAAAATACGAATCGAAAACATATGTGACCCTGCTCTCAAGCGGGATATGCGATGCCAGAAGTCTGTCTTCCAGATCAGGTGTGCCTTTCGGAAGAATATATGATGTTCTGGCTTCCTTGGAGAGCAAAGGGCTGGTGGAAAAGCAAATATCGAGGCCAAAGAAATTTCTGGCAGTTGAACCAAAACTTGCCCTGAAAAGGTTGCTTGAGCTGAAACATGAAGAAACAAAGTCCTTAATGAAGTCTCTCACGGAAAAGGCAGTTGAACTGGAAGAGAAGCTTAACCAAAATTTCAACAAAAATCAGAGAGAAAGCATGTTCTGGAATGTGGCTGTTGGGAGCGATGTTGTAAGGAAGCATATGGAGAAGCTGGGAGAAGCTGAAAGAGAACTTTTAACCTATGCAGAACTCCACAGGTCGATGATAGATGATGAAGAGAAGAAAATCTGGATGAGCGAATTTTTAAGGATAATCTCAGATCTGATTGGAAGGGGAGTGGAGATAAAACTGCTGATTGGCTGTGATGACAGAATCTTGGAAGAGTTAATCCCTCTAATCACCCCATTTTTGAGTTTACTGAAAAAAATGGATGTTAAAGTAATCGACACCGTATCCAGTCCTTTTGATGTAATCGACGGGGAAAAGGTTCAGCTGAAGGTGAGAAATCCCGCAAAACCTGAGGAGTATTTTGCTTCAGTATATGTGTGGCAGAGGGAATTTGCCGAGGAGCTTCGGGAGAGATTTCAGGAGATGTGGAAGGAGGCAAAAGAATTCAGAATCATGGTGGGATAGCACAGGCATTCAATTCTGGTGATTTTTTACCCATCTCTATGTGGAACAAAAATAAAACTCCTTAGGATTGCCAGTTTCTGAACTTTTTCAGGAAGTGAGAAAGGTCATCCAGCAAAGAAGCAAATGAAAAAAATTAAAGAGAATTTACATGCTCAAAGCCAGCTTTATATCCTCTGCTTTAACAGTCTTCCTGTTTGCGTGTTTTGCTATCTCAACAGCCTTCTTAGCAACCTGAAGGGCATACTCTTCAAGAACCTCAGCCATCTTTTCTACTGCATCCTCACTTACTCTCTCAGCACCTGCCTTCCTTATCAATCTATCAATTGGTGCAAGTGGTAACTCAGCCATTTTATCACCTCAATTCTTTTTTCAGTCATTGGAGATATATAAATTTTATTCTGTTGTGATATCCGTTCAGATGTTTTGTACAGTCCATAGGAAATAGGAGATTAATCTGGATTGGTGATGTGTCAAGAAATAAAAATCAGTAGCATTATGAGATACTGTGAAGTAAACGTTATGAATTGTGACAGACCATGTCAATATTATGGCAAAGCTGAGACACCACACAGGAATTGATGGACTGATGGGTACGGGTTTAAAAGATTAACATACATTATATTAACTGAGAATTTTACCACGAACTCTCGAAAGTGTTTTAACTTTTCGTTTACTCTCTTTGTTTATGGATTGTCTGACTGCGATATTCACCAGAAAGTCCATCAGGAGGTTCAGGAATAGTAATGTAAGCGATGAACTCATTATGAAACTGATAGAAGCCGGAAATGCTGCACCATCGGCAGGAAATTTGCAGGCAAGGGACTTCATAATTGTGAAAGATGAAGAAACAAAGCTAAAGCTTGCCCTGGCATCTTTCAGGCAGATGTTCATAACAGAGGCTCCGGTTCTCATTGTTGTTGTAGCGAACTATCCAAGGAGCATGAAGGTATACGGTGAGAGAGGGAGGATATATGCAGAGCAGGATGCAGCTGCGGCTGTACAGAACGTGCTTCTTGCAGCTCATGCAATGGGTCTTGCTTCGGTGTGGATTGGCGCATACGACGATGAGAAGGTCTCTGAGATCCTTAACATTCCAAGCTACGCAAGACCTGTGGCAATTCTTCCAATCGGTTATCCAGCTGAGGATCCGAGACCGAGAAGGAGATATGACCTTGAGGAGATAACACACTGGGAGAGATGGTGATAGCACTTCTGACAGACTTTGGAGACTTCTATCCGGGAGTGATGAAGGGGGTCATAAGAAAAATTACAGAGTCAGAGGTAATTGACATAACTCACATCATAACTCCTCAGAACGTTCTTGAAGGAGCTTTTCTACTTTATCACTCCTATCGTTATTTTCCTGAAGGAACTGTATTTGTTGCGGTTGTCGATCCGGGTGTTGGAGGGGACAGAAGGGCTGTTGCTGTAAGGACAACAAATTACTGGTTTGTTGGCCCGGATAACGGTCTCATATATCCCGCAGCCAGTGATGACGGGATTAAAGAGATATATCTGATAAAAAACTCCATTTCCGAGATTTCTGGCTCTATCTCCACAACATTTCACGGAAGAGATATTTTTGCTCCAGCAGCAGCCCTGATAAAAGAGGGAAAGATCCATGAAAGATACTTTGAAAAAACTGAAAGCGGGCTGGAAGCTCTTGAGCTCTTCGAGTTTGAGGTGGGTGGAGATGAGATAAGATGCCTCGTACCCTACATTGACAGGTTTGGAAATGCCGTCACCAACATAAAGAAAGATGTGCTGAAAGAGCTGAATGCAAGGGAATTCTGGTTTGATGGTGTGAGAATTCCTTTGGTTGAGAGGTATGAGGATGTTGAGGTCGGAGAACCTCTCGCCATAATTGGCAGCTTCGAAACGCTTGAGCTGAGCGTTAGAGAGGGGAATTTTTCAGAAAAGTATAATGTCAGAGGTCGCAGACTGAGATTGAGGTGGTCATGATGATCGGGGATAAATTTGGTGACAGGGCGATTGCCAAGCTTGCCGAATCAATAAACCGGCATCTGCCTGAAAAAAGACACTCACTGAAGGCCATGCTTGAAGCGGAGAACCCGTCATTTAAGGCAAGAGATGGGATTGAGTATGATGTTGAAAGAAAGGAACTTGAGTTCATCGCAGAGCATGTTGATGAGGACAGACGTGACAGATTCTCGATTCCCATAATTCTTGAGATGACAAGCCTTGGGGATGAGTATGTTGTTTATGTGAGGGACAGATTGCATGCCGAGTTTCTCAAAAAAGCCTTCGGCTTTGACAGGTTTGTGAATGGCGTTATGATGCTTTACGCATACGAGATGCAGAGGGTTAGGAGGAGGCTAAGGACAGCGAGTCAGGTGATGTTCAGGGTGTAGTCCTTTCACCGATTTCATTTTATAATGCCATGCCCAGTGAATTATCATGTATGACCTTTACGGTATATTCTGGCTCCTGATATTTCTCTACCTGATATTCATGCCACAGATGAAGCATCAGATGCTCGTTTCTGCAAGAAGAAAGCTTATGGAGAAAATTGCTGAAAAGAGGGGTAGCAACGTCATAACAATAATTCACAGACAGGAAAGCATTGGTTTTCTTGGCATCCCTGTTTACAGATTCATAGACATTGACGATTCCGAGAAGGTTCTGAGAGCGATAAGGAGCACACCAGAAAACAAGCCAATAGACCTCATAATCCACACTCCGGGCGGGCTTGTTCTTGCTGCAACCCAGATAGCAAAGGCCTTGAATGATCATCCCGCAAAAACCACGGTGATTGTTCCTCATTACGCCATGAGTGGCGGCACACTCATAGCTCTTGCTGCGGACGAGATAATAATGGATCCCCATGCCGTTCTTGGCCCGGTGGATCCGCAGCTCATGAACTATCCAGCCCCGTCAATACTCAGGGCTGTGGAGAAAAAGAATCTGAACGATGTTGACGATCAGACACTGATAATGGCGGATATAGCTGAGAGGGCAATAAATCAGGTGAGAGAGCTCGTTTATTCTCTTCTCAAAGACAAGCTTGGAGATGAAAGGGCAAAAGAGGTGGCAGAAATGCTTACAGAGGGTAAATGGACACACGATTACCCACTGACGGTCGAGACAGTAAGGGAGTTCGGGCTCAGGATTTCAACTGACATTCCTGAAGAGGTTTACGAGCTCATGGATCTCTATCAGCAGCCTCTGATGCAGAGACACCCCGGTGTTGAGTTTGCTCCAAGTCAGGGGGAGAAAAAGGCGGAAAAGTGATTGTGGTGAGAGTATGGTGGTTGTAAAGCTCTTTGCCAACTTCAGGGAGGTTGCGGGGAAGAGAGAAGTTGAGGTGGAGGCAAAGAGTCTTAAAGAACTCCTGGAAAATTTAGTATCGATGTACCCTGAGTTTCATGGTCTGATGGGGTATGCGGTTGTTGTTGTGAACGGGAAGATCGCAGACAAAGAAAAAGATTTGATGCTGAAGAAGGAAGATACGGTGGCAATCTTTCCACCTGTGAGCGGTGGTGGTCATGCTTTTTGACAGGCTCGAAAGTCTGAGATCGGCTCAGAGGAAATTGCTTGAAAGGATAAAGCCGTTTGGAGACGGCGATATCGAGGTAATTCCGGTTGAAAATGCCTTGGGAAGGATTCTGGCATCTGATGTCTTTTCAGAGATTGACATGCCCCACTATAACAGGTGTGCGATGGATGGATACGCCGTTAAGAGCGGGATGCTGAGAAGCGCTGGGAGAACAAACCCCATTCTGCTGAAGAGGGAAACTGATGCTGTCTGGGTGCATACGGGAGATTCTCTTCCGGAGGGATTTGATGCTGTTGTGAAAGCTGAAGATACTGAAGAGATTGGAGAGGTTGTTGCTGTGTACAGGTCTGTGAGGAAATATGAGAATGTCGGGCTGAGGGGAGAGGATGTGAGTGCTGGAGATGTGATCGCAGAAAAGGGCAAGCTCCTGAGACCCCATGACCTTGCACTTCTGAGAGCGGCTGGAATTGAGAAGGTTGAAGTCTTTAGAAAACCGAGGATCAAGATTGTTCCTACGGGGGATGAGCTTGTAAAGCCCGGAGGTGAGTTGAAGCCCGGAAAGGTTATAGAGAGCAATGGGCTGATGGTTTCAGCATACATAAATGAGTGGGGCGGTTATGCAGAGAAAACAGAGATAGTTCCTGATGTGAGAGAAAAAATAGAGGAGATTTTTTCAGATTCAGAGAGATACGATATGATCGTCACAACAGGAGGGACATCTGTCGGGAAGAGAGATCTGCTCTATCAGGTGGTTGATGGGCTGGGTGATGTTGTTTTCAGGGGTGTTGCTCTCAGGCCGGGAAAGCCAACCGTGTTCGGATTGGTTAATGATACCCCCGTACTCGGTCTTCCGGGATTTCCATCTGCATGTGTTGCCTCAGCCTATCTCTTTCTCAAACCCGCCATTTTGAGGATGGCTGGGAGAGATGATGGAATTTCATTTGATGTCAGGATTACAGGCAAAATATACTCCAAACCAGGATTTACGAGCTTTGTAAGGCTTAAAGTTGATTTCGAAACCATGAATGCGGAACCAGTCTCTTCTTATGGCTCCGGGATTCTTTCAAGCGTAACAAGGGCAAATGCCTATACCCTTGTGGATGAGAATGTGGAGGTCGTGGATGAGAACGAGATTGTGAGGGCATATCTTCTCTGAAAGGATTACCGAGCTACGGTTAGAAAAAAAAGAAAATCCTTAAATACCATATGCTGGAGGTGACCATGATACTTTCCTGAACTCATTTTTATGGGGTGAACGGGCATGGAAAAAGCAGAGATACTCGCAAAAATAAAAGAAACCGAGCAGAAAGTTGAAGAGGACATCAAAAGAGCTGAAGAAGAAGGAAAAAAGAAGATTCTCGCTGCAAAAAACGAGGCTACGAAGATTGTTGAGGATGCAAAGAAAGAGGCAGAGAAGATAAAGGAGGACATAATTGAGAAGGCCAAGGCTGAAATCGAGAGAGAGAAGGAGAGCATCCGGGAAAAGAAGATGGCTGAAATAAACGAGCTTGTGAGAAAGGGAGAGTCAAGGGTGGATGAGGTTGTCAGCTTTCTTTACGATGAATTTGTGAGGATGATCTGATATGTTTGAGCCTGTAAGGATGGTTAAGGTTTCGGTAGTTGGGCCGAAAGAGTACCTTGAGAAAACATCCAGCACCCTTTACAGGCTTAATGGTCTTCACATTGAGGATTATAAAGAAGAGGATGAGTATTTCAGAATTGGAGAGCCCCTCGAAAGAGCATCGAAGTTTTCGAAGCTTCTGGTTTCAGTCAGATCTATCCTTTCCTATGCTGGAGTTAAAGATGGTTACGAACCTGAAAAGGTGTTTAGTGTTTCAGAACTTGACAGAGAGCTTGATGTAAATATAAAGGAGCTTGAAGAGGTTATAAACTCCAAGATATCAAGGATGAAGGAAATCGAGGAAAGATTAAGAAAAATCTCTGAAGAAAGAAGATCACTGTTACCATTGAAAGCACTTGGAATCAGACCGGACCTTCTTACAGGTTATAGAAACATTGAGGTTTTTACCGGATTTGTTAAGGCAAATCCGCTTGAGAAAATAGTCGAGGTGACAAAGGATTTTGAAATATTTACAGCCGAATACGGTGATGAGATTGTTACGGCAGTATTTGTGAAAAAGGAACATGCTGAGAGCGTTTTCAGAGTCCTTCAGGATTTCTCCTTCAGAGAAATTCCTGTTCCTGAAATTGATGTGGGTTATGATGAAAGACTGGAACAGCTCGATTCTGAAGAATCTGAGCTGGAAGATGAGCTTGCAAGGCTTAAAGACGAGATAAACAGGTATGAGCAGGAAAATCTCGATCTTCTTCTCGCTCTTGAAGAGCATCTCAGCATTGAGCTTGAAAAAAGCGAGCTGCCTCTGAGGGCTGCAACATCAAAGTACGCTTTTGTCGTCGTTGGCTACATCCCTGAAGAGATGTTTGAAAAATTCCAGAAAACACTGAAAAGCGAAACCGGCGGTAAGGTAGTTGCACTGAAGCTGAATGAGTCAGAATTCAACCCACCAACAGCATTAAAGAACCCGGCCTTTGCCAAGCCATTTGAGCTTCTCACAACGTCCTATGCCATACCCAAGTATAGCGAGATTGATCCCACAGCGGTCATGTCCATCCTTTTCCCAATATTCTTCGGATTCATGCTTGGAGACGTAGGTTATGGTATTGTTATTCTCGCTCTTGGACTCTGGCTTTCAACAAAATTCAAAACAGAGGGATGGCAGGCGTTGCTCAAGGTTCTTAACTACTCTGCAATTTCAACAATTGTTTTTGGTCTTGCTTATGGTGAGTTTTTTGGATTCGAAATCTTCGGTCACGAATCAATGTTCGTAAAGCTTTTGGGGGATGAAAGTGGTTTTGCAAAGATTTTTGCTGAAATGCACCCGATAGCCAACAGACTGTATGAGGCGCCAATGCTCCTTGTTCTCACAATAGCAATTGGAGTATTCCATATGGCAATGGCTTACATTTTCGGCATAAGGAATGTAGCAAAACAGCACGGATGGAAGCATGCAGTTGAGGAAAAGCTCAACTGGCTTATGGCACTTATAAGTATAGCGCTGATTATAACTGGTTTTATAATAAACAACATTGCTGGAAAAGCGGTTTTCTCACTCAACTTCGCCTACTTGGCTGCAGTGCCGTTCATTGTACTCTGGGCTGTGCTCACAGTTATCGGTGAGGGGGCAATGTTCCTCATTGAATATCTCACACTCCTCAGCAACACAATAAGCTACGCTCGATTGCTGGCTGTGGGTTTGGCAAGTGTTGGATTTGCTGTTGCATTCAACTACATGGCTTTCAACATGCTCTGGCCTTCAGGGCCAGTAGGAATACTTGTAGCAATTGTTGTATTTGCAATAGGGCATTTCATAAACATTCTTCTCGGCATTCTTGATCCGGGGTTGCAGAGTCTTCGATTGCATTATGTGGAGTTCTTTGTGAAATTTTTCGAGGGTGGGGGAAGGCTTTATACCCCCTTTGGTAGAAGGAGGAAGTATACAAAAGAGGATTAAAAAGGAGGTGTTGTAAATGGCAGTTGAAGGAATGGTGGCTGTTGGAGCTGGTCTGGCTGTAGGATTGGCAGGAATTGGTGCTGGACTTGGTGAGCAGGGAATTGGTGCTGCTGCGGTAGGTGCGATGGCTGAAGACCCCGCTTTCTTCGGCAAAGGTCTGCTGATGACAGTTATCCCCGAAACCATTGTCATCTTCGGATTGGTTGTGTCGTTCCTGCTGATGTTCATGTGAAAACAAAGCTTCCAATTTTTTTAAGAGGTGCAAAAAATGCCACTGGAGCCAATAATCGAGGAAATAGTCAGAAAGGGACACCAGCAGGTATCAGAAATAACCAGATCTGCTGAGGAGGAGGCTGAAAAGATAATTGTTGAAGCTAATGATGAATCGAAAGAGATTCTGAAGAAGGCGAGGAGAGAGGCAGAGAAAGAAGCTGAAAGGTTGAGGAGGCAGGAGATTTCAGGGATAAACCTTGAGATGAAGAAGGAGGAACTGCTGAGAAAAAGGGAAGTTGTGGAAAAGGTTTACCAGCTTCTTGTTGAAAAAGTAGAGAATCTGAGCGACTCTGAAAGAGAGAAACTTCTCAAAAAGATTCTTGACAAGTACAAGAATAAGGACTACTTAATTTACTCAAGCAAGAGAGACGAGAAAATTGTCAGAAAAATCTCAAAGCTTGAGTATGCGGGGAATATTGATTGCATTGGTGGAGTGATACTTGAGAGCAGGGATGGTGAGTACAGAATAAATCTGACCTTTGATAACCTCCTGAGGGAGGTTTACGAATCGAAAATGAAAGAAGTGTATGAAAAGCTCTTCGGGTGATAAACGATGATTTCAAAGATAATAAAGAGAACAAAGATCTCAGAGTGGGCGTACATTGTCGCAAGAGTAAGGGTGATGAAGAGAAAGCTCATCCCGAAGGATGAGTACACGAAACTGCTGAACATGGATCTTAACGAAATTGCGAGATACCTTGAGGAGACAGAGTACAAAAAGGAGATAGATGAACTTGCATTCAAATATTCTGGCGTTGATTTAATAGATCATGCCCTGTCGCTCAATCTCTCAAGAATTTACTCAAAGCTGATAAGAATTTCAAAGGGATTGCCAAAAGATCTGATTGTTCTTTACCTCAGAAAATGGGATTTCTGGAACATCAAGAACATACTCAGAGGAAAGATGTTTGGATTCACCAATGAGGAGATAGAGACAACTCTTGTTCCTGCAGGAGAATTTGATGAGGAATTCTTCAAATCTCTCCTTGCAAAGGAAAGTGTTGAGGAGATTGTCAACGCGTTTAAAGGGAAACCGTTTTACAGCATCCTCGAGAAAATTCTTCATGGAGAGAAGCTTTCAGAAGTGGAGGATGAGCTTGACAAGTTCTACTACACATCAATAGCAAGCCTTTCAGCAGAAAGCCTTGATGCAAAATACTTCATAGACTTCATCAGGATGGAGATTGACATCGTGAACATGAAGACGATAATGAGGCTGAAGAAAGAGGGAGTTTCTGCAGATGAGATAATCTCAAAGATAATTCCCTACGGATATCAGCTAACAGAAGACGAGGCAAGAAAGCTTGCAGCCATGGAGCTGGAGGAAATCTACAAGGCAATCGAGAACTACTGGTTTGTTAAGGATTTAAAGGAAGCCATAATGACCCAGCCAATGTCAAGGGTAGAGAATTCGCTGACGGGAGTGTGGGCAGAAAGGATGATTAAAAAGGCGAGCAACTACCCGCTTTCAATACTTCCCGTGCTGTCGTACATGCTCCTCAAAAAGATAGAGGTTGACAACCTGAGAATCATTGCAAGAGGCAAGGAGAGCGGAATGAGTATTGAGGACATTAGGGAGCAGCTGGTGATTGTATGAAGAGGCTGGCAATAATCGGAGATCCGGAGTTCAATCTGGGTTTCAGGCTTGCAGGAGTTAGGGATATTTTTGATGTTGATAGTGATGAAAAACTAATTCAAACTGTTGAAAAGGTTCTTGAAAGTGAGGATATTGGTGTTGCGGTCATCAAGCATGAGTTTTTGAAAAAGCTGCCCCTCGCATTGAGGAGAGCTGTGGATGGGAGTGTTGAGCCAACATTTGTTGCTGTTGGTGCTGAGGGAGGGGCAGAGGAGATTAGAGAAAAGATAAGAAAGGCGATAGGTGTTGACCTATGGAAGTGAAGGAATTAATCGGGAAGGTTTATCGTGTATCAGGACCCTTAGTTGTGGCAGAGGGATTGAAAGCCAGAATGTACGATGTGTGCAGGGTTGGTGATGAGGGACTGATGGGTGAAGTGGTTGGACTTGTAGGAGAGAGGGCATTAATTCAGGTTTACGAGGATACGTCAGGGATAAAACCGGGAGACAAGATTGAGAACACAGGGATGCCCTTGAGCGTTGAGCTCGGCCCAGGTTTGCTCAAGTCAATATACGATGGAGTTCAAAGACCTCTTCCAGCTTTGAAGGATGAAAGTGGTGACTTCATAGGCAGGGGAATTGACGCTCCCGCCTTGGACAGAAGTGTCAAGTGGGAGTTCAAGCCTGTGGTCAAGAAGGGTGACAAGGTGAATGGAGGGGACATTATCGGGACTGTTCAGGAAACAGAGTTCATTGAACAAAAGATTCTTGTTCCTCCCAACATCACTGGAGTTATCGGGGAGATTTATGAGGGAAGCTTTACTGTAACGGATACTGTGGCGGTTCTTGAAGATGGAACCGAGCTCAAACTCTCCCACAAATGGCCTGTGAGAATCCCAAGACCCTATCAGGAGAAACTCCCGCCTCAGATTCCTCTTATCACAGGGCAGAGAATTCTCGATGCCATCTTCCCTGTTGCAAAGGGAGGGACTGCTGCAATTCCTGGGCCTTTTGGCTCAGGAAAAACAGTCACACAGCATCAGCTTGCCAAGTGGAGCGACACCCATGTTGTGGTTTACATCGGATGCGGTGAGAGAGGAAACGAGATGACTGAAGTGCTTGAGGAATTCCCTGAGCTTGAGGATCCGAGAACCGGAAAACCACTCATGGAGAGGACTGTGCTCATAGCCAATACATCAAACATGCCCGTTGCTGCGAGAGAGGCAAGTGTTTACACAGGCATTACAATTGCCGAGTATTTCAGAGATATGGGCTATGATATCAGCATAATGGCTGATTCAACAAGCAGATGGGCTGAGGCAATGAGAGAGATCTCAGGAAGACTTGAGGAGATGCCGGGCGAAGAGGGGTATCCAGCCTATCTCGCCTCAAGGCTTGCAGAGTTCTATGAAAGGGCTGGAAGAGTGAGAACCCTCAACGGAAACGTTGGAAGTGTTACGGTTGTTGGTGCTGTCTCACCACCGGGTGGTGACTTCAGCGAACCCGTCACACAGAACACCCTGAGAATTGTGAAGGTTTTCTGGGCTCTCGATGCCAAGCTTGCTGCAAGAAGACACTTTCCGGCCATAAACTGGCTCCAGAGCTACAGCCTTTATGCAGAGAGTTTGGCAGAGTGGTTCAATGAGAACATCGCTCCAGAGTGGAGCGAACTGAGAAAGTGGGCAATGACGGTATTGCAGGAAGAAGCCAATCTGCAGGAGATCGTTCAGCTTGTCGGGAGTGATGCACTGCCAGAAAGCCAGAGACTTCTGCTTGAGGTTGCCAGGCTGATAAGAGAGGTATTTTTGCAGCAGTATGCCTATCATCCGGTTGATACTTACTGCGATCTGAAAAAGCAATATGACCTTCTCAAATCAATCAAGGACGTGAATGACATATTCTACAAAGCACTTGAAGCAGGAAAGCTTGTTGAGGAAATCATAGGCGTTGAAGGCGTTGACGAATTTGCAAGAGCAAAGTTTGAAGAGGATTACAGGAGTGCAATTGAAAACGCAATAAAGAAGATCAGGCACAATCTGGGGGTGGAGTGAATGAAGGAGTACAAAACTATAACACAGGTAGCAGGACCACTTGTTTTTGTTGAGAAGACAGAGCCGGTTGGTTATGGAGAGCTCGTTACGATAACACTGTCGGATGGCGCAACAAGAAGAGGACAGGTGTTGGACACATCAATGGATGTTGTGGTTGTGCAGGTTTTTGAGGGAACGAGAGGCATCGACACCTCATCCACAGTCAGGTTTACAGGAGATATCATAAGGTTGAATGTCAGCTACGACATGCTTGGTAGAATTCTGAGCGGTTCTGGAGACCCGATAGACGGAGGGCCGAAGATAGTCCCTGAGGAGAGGAGAGAAATCATAGGTGCTGCCATAAATCCATATGCAAGGCAGTATCCGAGAGAGTTCATCCAGACAGGCATATCAGCCATTGATGGAATGAACACACTCGTTAGAGGGCAGAAGCTTCCAATTTTCTCAGGCTCTGGATTACCGCACAACGATATTGCACTGCAGGTTGCCAGGCAGGCCAAGGTGAGAGGAGAAGGAGAGGAATTTGCTGTTGTTTTCGCTGCTATGGGCATCACTCATGAAGAAGCCTATCAGTTCATGAAGGATTTTGAAAGAACAGGAGCTCTTGAGAGGGCTGTAGTTTTCCTGAATCTTGCCAACGACCCGGCCATTGAGAGATTGCTTACTCCAAGGATGGCATTGACAGCAGCGGAATATCTGGCTTATGAGTATGATCTGCACGTTCTTGTCATCCTGACAGACATGACCAACTACTGCGAGGCTTTGAGAGAGATCTCTGCTGCGAGAGAAGAAGTTCCCGGGAGAAGAGGCTATCCGGGTTACATGTACACAGATCTTGCCACAATCTACGAGAGAGCTGGGAGAATAAGAGGCAGAAAGGGAACAATCACCCAGATGCCAATACTGACAATGCCCGGAGACGACATAACACATCCAATTCCTGATCTCACCGGCTACATCACAGAGGGGCAGATTGTGCTGAGCAGAGAGCTTCATGCAAAGGGAATATACCCCCCAATCAACGTTCTGCCATCTCTAAGCAGATTGATGAAGGAAGGTATTGGTGAAGGAAGAACAAGAGACGATCATGTACAGTGGAACGATCAGATGTATGCTGCTTACGCTGAGGGTGTTGATCTGAGAGGTCTTGTGGCAATTGTTGGTGAGGAGGCATTGTCAGACAGGGACAGAAGGTATCTGAGATTTGCAGATGAGTTTGAGAGAAGATTCATCCAGCAGGGAAGGTATGAGGATAGAGACATCGAAACAACACTTGCAATTGGATGGGAACTGCTTTCAATGCTGCCTGAGGCTGAGCTGACAAAGATAGAGAGGAAGTTCATCGAGAAATACCATCCTGCCTACAAGAAGAAAGCGGAATAACCCTTTCAATTTTTTGAGGTGAAAACATGGACGTACAGCCGACAAGAATGGAGCTCATAAAGCTCAGAAGAAGAATAACAATGGCAAAGAAAGGTCATGCTTTGCTTAAAATGAAGAGAGACGGCCTTATAATGGAGTTCAGGACAATTCTTGAGGATGCTAAGAGGGTCATAGACGAAATGGTGCAGAGATACAGGGAAGCTCAGGAAAAACTTGCCCTTGCTATGGCGGCGGATGGTGTTGTGGCAGTTAAATCAATAGCTCTGTCTGTTGATAAGGAGCCGTCATTCACTCTCAAAAGAAAAAACATAATGGGTGTTGTAGTTCCAGTGATCAAGAGGGAAATTGTAAGAAAATCTGTTGCTGAAAGAAATTATGGCATCATTGGCACAACAGCGAGAATTGATGAAGCGGTTGAGGCTTATGAGGCTTTGATTGATGCAATACTTGAGGTTGCTGAAATCGAAACAACACTCAAAAGGCTGATTGACGAGATTGAACGGACAAAGAGGCGAGTTAACGCCCTTGAGTTCAGGGTCATTCCTTCAATGGAGGATGCTGCGAGATACATAACCTTCAAGCTTGAGGAGATGGACAGGGAAAACATAATAAGGCTCAAGAAGATCAAGGGTAAGAAGGAAAAGGCAGAGGCATGATATCTGAAAGAATATTCAAATGGCTCAGCGATGAGGAAAACCTTGTAAGAATTCTGAAGTACTGGTGGGTAGTGAGCGCGATAAGGGTGTCTGTTGGCCTGATTCTATTTTTAATTATTGTTTTCAAGATATTCGATCTTGCCTCATTAAGGTGAATAGTTCATGTATTTTGAGGTCTGGATAGACCTGTCAATGAAAGATAGCATTCTGAAAAAACTAAGAGAGGAATTCCATGAGATCTATGAGGTTTTTTACGACTACCACTTCATTGTGAATGCTGAAAGTGAGGAGGAAATCCTCGCAATAGATGGAGTTAAATATGTCAGGAAACATTACAACTGCTGATGAAGTCGTGGAGATTTATCGGGTTTGATGATAGCTTTAAGGGCGATGAATGCTACATTGTTGGAGCAGTTGTTGAGGGGAAAAGCTACCTTGAAGGAGTGATGGTAGACAGAATTGAAGTTGATGGTCTGGATTCAACATCAAGGATTGTCTCAATGCTAAGGAGGTCAAAATTCAAAAATCAAATAAAGGCAGTTTTTCTTGATGGTGTTACATTCGGTGGCTTCAATGTTGCTGATATTGCTGAGATAAACAGCTCCCTGAATATCCCCGTTATTGCTGTTACGAGAAAAAAACCTGATTTTGAGTCGATATACAGAGCTCTTGAAAATTTATCAGATGCTGAGTTAAGAAAGGGTATAATAAAAAAGGCTGGCGAAGTCCACACATACAGAGATGTGTACTTTCAATTCTCAGGATGCGACATGAAAAATGCGGTTGAAATGATAAATGTCTCAATTCTGAAAGGGAACATGCCCGAATGCCTGAGAATAGCCCATATTATTGCAACAGCCATCATTCATGGGGAAAGTAAGGGAAAGGTTTGAAAAAATTCAGACAACAAAATCCCATTTTCTGCCATCTTTTGTGAACACATGCACGGTGCATGCCAAGCAGAGGTCAAAGCTGTGTATCACCCTTATAACTTCCCACTGGTCATCCTTGGTTATTGGAGTCCCAACAAGAGCCTCTTCGAGGGGTCCGGGAGTTCCATTTGAGTCCCTCGGTGAAACATTCCATGTTGTTGGAGCGATAACCTGATAGTTCTCCACTTTCCCATCTTTTGCTCTCATCCAGTGTCCGAGAGCTCCTCTTGGAGCCTCTCTCATTCCCACCCCTTCTCCTGTTACGTTGTCTGGATATTCAACATACACCTTTTTCCCTGCGTACTCCGTGAGCTGAAGGAGCAAACTCTCAAGGTAGTCAATCATGACAAGCTCCTCCTGAATCCTTGCAATGTTTCTTGCAAGAGCATTGCTGGCTGCTCTGCCTCCTGCAAGTTTCTTCCTGAGGTCAAGTGGATCTCCAACACCCCATCCATCTCTGAAACCCTTTGCAACCATTCTTGCCAGTGGACCGACTTCAGCTGGCTTTCCGGCATATCTGGGAGCCTTTGCCCATGTGTATGCTCCAGCCTTACCATATTCCGGAATGAGCTTTCTCGTGTCTTCGGTTCCAACATACTCCCCACCGGCTTCATCGCTGTAGTAGGAGTGCTTCACATCCTCGCTTATCTTTCTGTAATCGAACTTCTCAATGTCACTTCCGTTGAAGAACCCTGAAGGGAAGAAGAGCTTTCCATCAGTATCTGTCAGAAATCCGTAAGCGAGCATTGTGGGGGTTCTTTTCCCCATGTCTCCAATACCCTTGTTTGCCATAACCAGGATCAGAGAAACGAGATCGTAAAGACCCCTGCCTATCTCAGGATCGTTTGGAGGTATCACTTTTTCTCCTTTTTCCAGTTTTTTGCTCACATCATCAATTATGTATCCTGCCACATCGGCTGTGTGTTCAATGGCGGTTTCTTTAAGGCCAACACCAATTGCCCACTTCTTGACATCCAGAACTATGCTTATCAGTCTTGCAATGACTTTCTTGTCTATCTCCATTGTAACTCCACCGGGAATCGGGGTCATTATGTGGGGGACTTTCCCACCTATGTATGCCATTGCCTGATGAAGTCTTCTCTGCGCCTCAACAGCCTCCTTGACACCCTGTCCAACGAGAGGATCAAATCTAACAAGACCTGTTTTGAAAAGGGTGTCGCAGTAATCCGGGCCTGTTAAAGCATATGCCCATACAGGGTGGTCGAAGACATACTGCAAAGCTGCAATGATGTTTCGCAGCAAAAGTGCTGCATCTGGCAATCCATGCCCCCATTCGTTTGTAAGCCCAGCAGCATTTTCAATCGCAAAAAGACTCGCAAGCCTGTGGTCATTATGACACACACCGCAAATTCTCTGAAGAAGTATTGGAGCATCTCTTATGTCCCTGTTTATCACTATCCTCTCAAATCCCCTGAACATTGTTGCAAGAGCCTTAGCCTCTTTTACAGCACCATTCTCAACGTTGAGCCTCACACCATGATGACCCTCAAGTCTTGTTACAGGATCAATTACCACTTCCACGCTTAATCACCTCCTCAACCCACAGGGGATGCTCTTCCTTTGCCTTTTCAACATCCATATACCCTGTGAATACAGACTTGTTGAATGGGAAGAACTTCTTTCTGAGATGACTGAAGTACATGTGCCAGGTTGCAATGAAAACAACTGCAAGGATTGCCTCCTCCCAGTGAGCGACCCGTATTGCAACGAATATATCTCCAGACGGTGAGAAGTACTCCGGATAGCTGAGCACCAGTCCTGTCAGAATCATAACAACCATTCCCCAGAAAGCTCCCCAGTACTCAAATTTCTGGACGTAACTGAACTTATCATATTTTGGAACATAATTCAACTTTCCAAAAACGAATTTGACATCGGTGAAAAAGTCCTGAATGTCTTTTTTCCTGGGAATCATACCTTCTGGCCTCTTTACCAGTGCCCAGATTATATGATAGATCCCTGCAAATATCATGACAAAACTTGAAAGTCTGTGAAACCCTCTCACAGTTTCAACTCCGCCCATTGCGTTTATTGCTGCCATCCCCCAGTCTGTGTATCTGTAGAGCAATGGCAGTCCAGTTACTGCAAGGAATATGAAGCTTGTTAACAGAAGGAGATGCTGAAATCTCTGATGCAAATCAAATCTTTTTATTTCATTCATTTCTCCTCCTCCTTTTCTTTATCAAGCTTGTGCTCCCTGTATGCGTGCATGGCTATGTATGCGCCAGCTCCAACAAGCACTGCTCCAGTCAGAGTTGAGAAAATGGCTTTTGTAGCATCAATTTCTAGTCTGCTCTGCCCCTTGAAGAATGGAGATGTTTCATCCGGGAAGCCTGGATGCATGCAGCCTATGCATGGAGCACCGGCATTCATGCATACATTAATACCACCATTCCACTTTGTTTCGCTACAGGCAGCAATTGTAATCGGCCCTCTGCATCCAAGCTTGAAAAGGCATTTGTTATATCTGAAGTCGCTTTCCTCAAAGCTCTTTGCAAACCATCCCTCATCATAAAACCCTCTTCTCGCACAATTGTCGTGGATTAGGTTTGAGAAGAATGCTTTTGGCCTCCAGTAGTTATCCAGATTAGGAGCAACTCCAAGAAGGGCTGCTGCAAGTACAGTTAAAAGCCAGTCAGGATGCCCCGGGCATCCAGGTATCAGTATCACGGGAACAGATGGCTTTTTACCTTTCAGGAATTGGTAAAGCCCAACTGCATTTGTAGGGCTTTTTCCGGTGTAATCTCTGCCTGACGGAATCCCACCATACGCTGCGCAGACTCCAAATCCAACAACGGCAATCTTTGTTCTGGGGATGAGATCGTTCAGCCATTCAACAAGGGTAACTTCTTTTCCGTTTTTCTCACCAAATGTGCATGCAACCTCCATGTCTCCAGTTGGAATCGCTCCTTCAAGCACGAGAATGTCAGGATCGTATTTTTCGAGAATGCTTATTGCCTCGTCGCCAAATGAAGGCATGATTGTTGGATGGAATGCTATGTTCACGCTCAGCTCTTCAATAGCATCGTAGATGTCTGGATCTGATGCTTGAAGAAGTGACACTGTGCATGCAGAGTCGCTCTGTCCTTGAAGCCAGAATATCTTTACGTCGTTCTTCTTGGCTTCTTCAAGCGCACTTACAATCTCTGACTTGTAGGACATCAGAAATCCTGATGCTCCCATTGCTGCCAGTACTTTATTAAACTCCCTTCTGCTTAATCTCACAATCTCCCCTCCTCCAGTATTCCTCATAATTGATTCTTGAGATTTGGGAATCTGGTATCTATATCAAAAAGATTGTATTTAATTTTTTCGCATTTTTTTAAAAAGTAAATATAATATCCTTTTTAGTAGTTATTCCATTACAATTTTTTTTGGATCTAATTAATTTAATGTCTCTGGAATACACATATTTTTCTATCCTCAATTAATACGGAATCCTTTGAGAAGGAATTGATGACATATGAGTTGCTCCTTAAATGATCTGTAACTGATGTTGCTGAGTATGATGTTCTCCCTGCTGCCAGAAAGGCATATATCATAATCTGATCGGCCAGATGTCTGTCAAAAATTCCATCTGTGCCAAGTTCATCTGTCAGGTCAACTGCAGCCTCCATTCCAACCTTTTCAGCTGGTTTTCCCTTTTCTCCAAGCGACACAGAACCTTTGTAATTGCAGAAGAGAGTAATCCCAGATCCGGTGGAGAACCCTCGTACAACTTCAGTATCTATTTCAGCACTGTAACCTCTGCTCTCAAGAAATTCCTTTGCTGATTTTGCCTGCCTCTCAGCAACATGCTTAGGAAGGTTTGAGCAGTGGCTTATTCCACCAATCTTTTTGCAATCCGAGCCATGAAAATCCTTGCCCCTGAGTCTGGTTTCTTCTACATCAATTATGACTTTTCCACCACCTCTGGGGTAGTATCCTCTCTTTATTACTTCAGCATGAACATTAGCACCCATTTCTCCAAGTGCCCTGAGGGTGACAAATTTGAAATAATCCATGCTTGGACTCCATTTAACATCCGTTCCTCCTGTTATTTCAAGTCTGCACCGCTCTCCTGAATGTATTATTGGCGGAAGAACTGTTTGCAGGAGCAGAGTTATGCTTCCTGCCGTGCCTATGTCTATCCTCATGTCCCTGATTCTCAAACCTCTCGGTCTGAATACAACCTTGGTTGAGCCAATTCTCAATCCTTCGACATCAGCATTGCACAATTCTTTTGCAACCTCAATTCCCTTTAAATGCTGAGCCTTAAGCCCGGGTTTTGGTCTGTTAGCTCTTATGTTGAAGATCTCCACATCCTCCCCTGTTATGCACGACAGAGCTATGGCTGTCCTGAGAATCTGTCCACCACCCTCTCCATAACTTCCATCTATCTTTATCATCAATCCCACCTCTCTCGATTAGTATCAAAAGCACATCCCGGTCAATGGGATGATCTTGCTCTGATCACTCCTTTTCAGTTGAAATGTTTTTCAGAATTTCATCAGGAAGAAAGCCTTTGATGAACTCATAAATCTTTGGACTCACCCAGACAACCCTTTTCCACCCACCCTCACCCTTCAAAAACCCCTTGGATTTCATGTAAGCAAAGCTTATGCCAACAAACCCCTCAACCTGTGTGCCGAGAATGAATTTCTCCATTTCAGCAAATCTCAGCCCGATGGGAGTCTTTCTTCTATAATTTCTGTCAGCAATCCCAAAACCATCCCTCTCAGGAATGTAAAACACTATCGCCTCGGCAAAATTCCCGGTGAGAGGAGGATTCTCAAGAACTGAGTGAATCTTCACACCCCTGACCCTTGACTCAGTTCTTCTCTCAATTTCCTCATTCACACCGCTGTACTCACCTTTTTCAGCATCTACCACCTCACCTTTTTCAACAGGAGAGTAATAGCTTACGGTTTCAAGCTCACTGGCAGATTTTGCCTCAGTGTAGAGAGTCCCGCATGGAGAGGGTCTTTCGGGAGTTATGATGCAGGCATGGTAGGGGAGGTATGCCTTGCATGACTCACATATAAAGAACTCCTGAACATCCCTCTCAGCTAAATTCCTGCTCCTCATCTCCCTCTCAGCATGTATTTCAGATGCTCTCTCTAACACCTTTTCAAACTCGTCTTTGTCACATACGATCCTCACCTTAACCTTATTTACCGCCTTAATTGACTTTACAGTCCTGAAAATGGTCTCTCCAACACATTCTGGGGTAAAGCTGTCAGCTGAGTCCATTGACACAATTATAACAACATTTTCCCTTCTGAATCTGTATTCAACCCCCTTCATTCTGCCCAAAACCTCTGAAAAAAGGCTTTCGATGGCCTGAGCGGAGTCATCGCTTATCCCTTCTGCAATAACATGCAATCCAATTCTGTCTTCACACTCTCCAGCAATCTCAACACCCTCCTCATCAACCTCTCCTGCCTCAACAAGCTCAAAGCCCCTGAATCTCCTGCCGTCTCTCACTCTTTCTCCCAGGAATAGGGGACTCATTTCAATGCATTCTGAGTCAGCCTCAATCTTCTCAGGATCGATGAACCTCTCGATCATATCATTTAATTAACTCCTTTCGATAAATAGACAGAGGACTTTTGACAGATTAGGTCAGAGGTGATGAAATGCAGGTTGGTGTTATAGGGAGTGGGAGCTGTTATAGCGATATTTGTGAGGTGGCATTCAGGATAGGTCAGCTTCTCGCAGAGAAAAACTGTGTCGTTATCAATGGGGGACTTGGAGGAGTTATGGAGGCCGTAAGCAGAGGTGTTAAAAGCAGAAATGGGATTGTTATTGGGATAGTGCCCGGAAAAGATAGGGAAATGGCAAACAAATACTGTGACTATGTTATTGCAACGGACATGGGCCATGCAAGGAATATGATAATCGTCCACTCAAGTGATGTGTTAATTTCCATAGGAGGGAGTTATGGAACGATTTCAGAGATGGCGATAGCACTGAAAGAGGGCAAAAGAGTGGTTGCATACAGACCATCTGTCATTCTGGAAAAATTGATTGTCGCAGAAAACCCTGAAGATGCTGTTGAAAAAGCTCTGGGGGGACACGAATGAAGATTGTTGAATTTGAGATGGAACGAGACGAGATACTCGATATAACAGATGAAGTCCAGAAATTTGTTGAGAAGAGTGAGAAAGAGGATGGGGCAGTGCTGATATTCTCTGTCGGCTCAACAGGTGCGATAACAACGCTTGAATACGAACCGGGGTTAAAAAGAGACCTTCCAATGATCATGGAAAAAATAGCTCCATACTCAGATTATTACGAGCACCACAGAACATGGAATGATGACAACGGCTCCTCACATGTCAAATCAGCCATAATCGGAACAAGCATGATCGTGCCTTTCTCGAACAGGAGGCTGATGCTGGGGACATGGCAGCAGATTGTTCTGATCAACTTTGATACGAGAAGAAGAAAAAGGAGAGTCATCTTGCATGTTCTTTAGCAAAGTTTAAATTTCACGTTTCGGTTTTTTAAATCATGTCGAGAATACTCTTACTTCTCACATTCACGCTGATCGCACTGATAGGTATTGCGGTTGCTGCACAGACTGTAACAAAGGATAATTTTGCAGAGCCGATTGTGGAGCCGAAGCTCAATGATTATTACCTTCCCGGAGCGAGTCTGAGCCTAAACATGACGATTGAGCCAAAAACAACAGACGATGCGAAACTTATAGATGGCAGGGTGTATGAATTCAATACCTCGCTTGAGAACCCATCAATGAAGGTGAGCGTTGAATATGCCGGTACTGGCCCTGTGAGGATATATCAGGATTCGGACTACATAAAAGCCGATGTCAAGGACTGGGAGGACGGGCTCAGCAAAATCATTGTTGAAGTATCTGGAAAAGTTCCAGCGGTTAATGAGAGGATAAAAAAAGTGACAGTCATTGGTATAGAGATTCAGGATGCTGAGAGCGGGGCTGTAAGTCCGGTTGTGATAAATGTTGTCAATAAAGATCTTTTCTCCTCATACATATCTCAGCTTGAGGAGAAATACAATTCTTTATCCTCAAAAACTGGCGAGCTCGAAAACAAGGGTGTTGCTGTGGCTGAAATCAGGCTGAAGCTCAACTCTGCAAAAACCAAGCTTGATGATGGCAAAACATACCTCAGCAATGAGAACTATGGAGAGGCGAATGCAAGTTTGAGTGGTGCTGAAGGTTTTCTGAATGACGCAGAGAAGCTCATCAGAACGGCAGAGATAACTCTCCTATCAGAAAATGCCAAGGATAAGCTTAACACGATGTTCTCCAAGATGACCGAATTTGAACTTCTCATTCAGAATCTAAAGTCAAAGGGTAAATCAACACTCAGCTACGAGGTAAAACTCGATGAATTCAAGCAGGATTACTCTGACTTCAACTCCCGGATATCTCAGGCCAATGATTACTTGGCCAAGGGTCTTTACGATGATGCCGAGACAGTTCTGAATGATGTCATATCTGGAATTAACTCAAAAACTGAGGAGATAGTCAATCTGATTGATGAGCTTAAGCCGATGGTCGAGAAAACTCCGACTCCAACACCAACTCCAGCTGAGAAAGAGACACCTCAGGGACCGAGCATTGGTGAACGAATCTCTGAGTTCTCCTCCGGGTTATCGTCTTGGTTCTCTCAGAACAGGGATAAAATTCTGCTTTACGGTGGTGGACTTTTGGTTCTTGTTATCGTGGGTTTCGCAGGCTACAGGGGTTTGAAGGTTTACATGAAGAAAAGAAAATGGGATGAACTCAAATAAAGCTCTTCTCTACCAGTTTCATCAGAAACCTGTTTATCTCGTAGAGAGGAGATCCGTATATCTTTTCAAGCTTTGAAACAGCTCTGCCACACCCAGAATACGGGCTTATTATACCGGCTCCTTTGAGTTCGGCGATGACTGCTCCACCATCCTTCCCGTATTTCCGGGCTATGGATGTTATGGTATCCCCGGATATCAGGAACCCTTTTCTCTGAAAAATCAAATCCCCGACTATCTTAACAAAATTCTCAGGCTCTTTTTCTCCAATCTTTCTGAAGTAATCTGCTACTGCCTTTTTCCAGTCACAGCTGGTTTTCACAACTTCTCTTATAATATAGGGAATCTCGAGATCCTGGAGTGTTAATATCCTCATTCCCCATGACAGAGAGTCCTTTTGGGAATTGACAGGAAAAGCAAGCTTTTCCGAGTCAAAGAATAGCAACAGTTCCTCATCAATATCTTCTTTTGGAATAAAACCTTTTTCTGAATATTTTTCTATCAGTCTGTATCCCCTGAGAGCAGTTTCATCTTTCAGTCCATCCTTATCAATGCACCGTAGGGGCATACCTCAACACATTTGTAACATTCCATGCATTTTTCAGGATCAATCCTGACGACTTTCCCCCCTTCCCTTATTATCGCATCAGTCGGACATACCTGAGAGCATTTGCCACATCCCTGACACCCAAGGATTGCTGGCGGCATCATCCACCTCCGTATCTCTTTCTGAACTCCTCTATTGTCTCTATTACCTTTCTGTACCAGTTTTCCAGTATTTCTTTCATCTCCCTTGCCACGTCATCCGGATTGACTGCTCGGTATGTGTAGTAGTAGCCTCCCCCTCTGATCAGCCTTTTCTCCCGTATAACTATGCCAGCGAGCATGAGTTTCTGGAGAGACTTGTATGTTGTGTTCTCACTTTTTCCTGCAATTGAGCTCAGCTCTTCTATTTTTTTCTCGCCTTCAGAGAGGAGAATTCTGTATATCTCAACATCGCTCTCATTTATTCCGTAAAAACACTCAAGAACGTTGTCACAGCTAAGGATTGTGATTGAGTCTTTTATTGTTTTCATCCTCTGCCACCCTCACCTATCACTATAACTC
>Ga0256830_1000634_pt1 | contig 26839 bp, 22 predicted proteins | sample 128326metaG_FD_190537 | JGI IMG/M metagenome (GOLD analysis project Ga0256830, IMG submission 190537) | Hydrothermal vent microbial communities from Lau Basin, Pacific Ocean - 128-326 | ecosystem: Environmental > Aquatic > Marine > Hydrothermal vents | place: Pacific Ocean: Lau Basin | collected... | reverse complement strand
GGCTTGCCGCAGCAGACGCTTGAGGAGCCCCACGGAGATGTCCTCTTGGTGAGGATTGGGGATGTGCAGCTTCAAAGGGCCTTTCTTCATGAAGGCATGCTTCCCTCCCGAGAAGGGGCCTTCAAATCCCAAAGCCCTCAGCTTGCGGATCAGCTCCCGACGGGAGACGGGCTTAAGCATCTAGGCTTTCACTTCGAGGCGAACGTCCTCAAGGGCGGGGAGGGGGTCCCCGTCCCGAATCTTGAGGATCAGCCACTCCTCCAGAACCTCTTGAAGCTCCCTGCGGCAGGCTTCGAGGGTCTCTGCCGTGGCCCAAACTCCGCGACACTCGGGGATCTCCCCGTAGTACGTCCCGTCCTCCAGGATCTCATAATGCGCGCGCTCCATGGCCGCTTGAATGTACTTGCTAAGCATGTGCTCCTCCTCGCTAGGAGGAAGTATAGCGGGGATGCTTCTCCTCGGCACCCGCGCGGTGATTGGCCCACCGGGCCAGCAGAAAGAGCAGGTCCGAGAGGCGGTTTAGGTAGCGCACGACCTCGGGGTTCACCCGATCCTTCTCGGACTCCCGGAGGGAGACGACCCGGCGCTCCGCCCGACGGCAGACGGTCCGCGCCCAGTGGAGCGCCGCCCCCGCCCGCGTCCCCCCCGGGAGCACGAACTGCGTAAGCGGCGGTAGCTCCTCCTCCAGCCGGTCGCAGAGCCGCTCCAGCGCCTCCGTGTGTTGGGCTCGGATTCTCGGAACCCTCGCATCGTCAAGATCCGGTGCGGCGAGATCCGCACAGACCGTGTGGAGGTCGTTCTGAATCCGCTCGATGGCCTCTCGGACCTCGGGGTCGTCCTCCAGCTCCGCGGCGGCCACCCCCAGCACGGCGTTCAGCTCGTCCACGGTGCCGTACGCCTCGATGCGGGGGGAAGCCTTGCTCACCCGCCCGCTCCCCAAGAGCCCCGTCTCCCCCCGGTCGCCCGTCTTGGTGTAGATCTTCAATTTAGCGCGCTCCCCTCGTTGCTTCCGTGGGCTTCCCATTCGCCCCTTCCGGCTCGAGCCCCGCTCGCGAAATGAGCGTCTCGTCCACCCGCAAGACCGCGTCCTCGGGGACCTCCACGTCGGGGAAGAGCTCCGGGTGGAGGATCTTCGCCAAAATTTCTACACCCACCACGACCCGCGGCCCCGGGCGGTTGAAGTAGTAGGAGCCGTGGACCAGATACACTTCCCCGTCCTTCACCGCCCGCAGCTCCTCCCAGTTCTCGTACTCCCAGAGCACGTCGAGCTCCGAGAGGGCCCGCTCGGGGGAGAAGCCGCAGGGCATAAGCACAATCACTTCCGGGTCGAAGACCTCCACGTCCTCCCAGGTGATCTCGTAGGAGGGCTCCCCCGGCGGGCTTAAGGGTTCCCCGCCCGCCCGCTCGATCATCTCCGGGACCCAGTGGCCCGCCACGTACAGGGGCTCGAGCCACTCGAGCGCCAGCACCCGCGGGCAGCGCTCGAGGGCCTCCGTCCGCGCTCCGACCCGCTCGATCCTCTTCTGAAGCTCCATGACAAGCTCCTCCGCCCGCTCTCGGGTGCCGGTGGCCTCGCCCACCGCGCGGATCGTCTCCAGGATCTCGGAGAGGGTCGTCGGCTCCAACGAGAGGATGCGGGGCTCGGCGTCTAAGACCTTGACGGTCTCGTGCACGTCCGCGAAGGAGGGCGCACACACCTCGCAGAGTTCCTGGGTCAGAATGAGATCGGGTTGAAGCTGCCGAAGCTTCTCCGAGTCGAGATGATAGATGCTGAGTCCCCGGTGAGTCAGCTCCTTGACGGTTTGGTCGATCTCGGCGCTGCTCATCCCCTCGTGGACGGCGGCGTCGGTGAGGACGGGGACCGCGCGGGCCAGATCCGGGGGCCAGTCGCAGTCGTGGGAGATCCCCACGAGCTGCTCGCGCAGCCCCAGCGCGCAGACGATCTCCGTCGCGCTCGGGAGGAGCGAGACGATCCGCATCCGCCTTCGCAGGCCCATGGCGCTCCTATTGTGCGCTCGGGGGGCGGGCGGGTGCAACGTCGGGGCGAGGGGTTAGCGCACGCGGTTCTCCGGCCCGCGGCCCAGGTACTCGGCCAAGAACGCCTCGACCCGCGCGGGGTCGTACTCCGCCAGGCGGAGCATCACCGTCCAGGCCGTGAGGATGTAGGGGGAGTCGGGGTCCGAGTCGGGCTCGGGCTTCGGCGCCACGATGACGCTCATCCAGGTGGAGCGATACCCCCGGGCCAGCGTCCGCAGGTGCTCCTCGGCTTCCTTGTCCTGGGCCAGGCGCTCCGGGTCGTAGTAGATGATGACCGCGCCGTGCTCGAGGCTGTGGACCAGGCTCCCCAAGGGGGGAGTCCGGGAGTAGAACCCCGCCGCGGTGGCGCGGGCGTAGTGGCTGCCCGAGGTGGGGGGCATCGTCGCGTAGGAGACGGGCGAACCGGGCGCCACGTGGATCTGGCCCTCGGAGGCGTAGACCTCGACGTCCTCCAGGAGCGCGGGGTCCCCGCGCTCCGGCAGGGGGGGCAGCTCCACGTCCGCGGCGGAGTCGCTGCCTCTCGAGCCGAGCAGCGACACGACCACCAAAACGATCACGAGCCCGGTCAGCCCGGCCAGGGTGGGGACGAGCCAGCGCATCTGCGCGCTCCCCGGCTCCCGCCGTGAGCCCGTCCTCCGCTGGGTTGTCTGCGGCTGTTTCGACTGCTTGGACTTCCTCTTCGCCATGATGGAACTCCCTCTCCTCTTTTCTTCTTTCGTTCCCTTTTCTTCCTTTGGGCGTCATCCGTAGGGGGGATGGAATGTCCTGCGCGGTCTATTATTGAACCCGATGAAACCCCTCCCGTCAAGGGGAGGGGTCCCCCGCCCGCACCACGGGCGAAAAGCTATAATACCGCCGTCATGCCCTCGGGAGCTCAACGATCTCGACGAACCGTGACCGTTGCGGGGACGCGAATCCCCCGCTCCGGCTATCGATATTTGGGCTTCGTCGTGGTACGCGACGAGCGGGGGGAGGGGCGCGAGTGGGAGCTGCCCATGACCGGCTCGGTCGCCCAGTGGCTGACCGAGGGCGAGACGCTCGAGCTGGAGCTCCTCGACGAGGGCGGAAGCGAGGGGCGCCCCGGCTTCGAGGGCTACGCGCTGCGCAAGGGGCGGCTCGAGATCTGGCCCCTTTACGCCAAGGGCTTCGTGCAGGAGCGCCGCTCGCCGCTCACGGACCGGCCCCTATATCGCTATCGCGTCCGGGCGCGCGAGGCCCGCTACGAGCGCGACTACGAGGCGATCGTCGAGCTGGAGCAGTACCACTACGCGTCCGATGAAGAAATTTTAGCAGACTGGCACTGCGAGAACTGCGACCTCTACGAAGAAGCGAACGCGAAGCCCCGCTGCCCCCGGTGCGGGGCCGAGATGCGCTTTCACGACCTCAAGAGCGCCACGCGGGCCTCGCGCTTCCTGGTGCTGGAGCTGCTCGATCGCGAGCCCTACGAGCCCCACTACGTCGGCTACGTGCGGGTGGACCCGCCCGTGCCCCTCATGAACCGTCGTCTTCCCGACGGCTCCGTGGAGAGGCGCATCCGCGAGCGGGTCTTCCCCAAGGGCTGGTTCGCCCACCCGTTCCACCCCGAGGCCCTCGGCGCCGAGGCCACGGACACGAAGAAGCCCAAGGACTGGTGGGCGCTCCAGGAGGAGGCGCTCAAGACAGCGAGGTCGCCCGTCTCGCGGCTGGCCCGCGCCGTGGTCCACCCCGACTACCGGGTGGACGGGCTGGGGCAGCTGGCCGTCCGCGCCCTGCTCGACTGGGTCCGCCGCCGAGCCGTCCCCGAGATGCGGGTCGCCAAGCAGGCCGTCGAGACGATCGCCCTGATGGCCCGCTACAACCCCTTCCTGGAGAAGGCGGGCTTTGTGTATCTGTGGGACACGGGGAGCGGGCGGCCCGTGCTTTACTACCCCCTCACGAAGCGGGCGCGCGCCCACATCGAGCGCTTTTTAGAGGGCGATCCCGTGGCCAAAGAGCACGGCGGGCGGCTCTACCGGCCCCGGTTTGCGCCCGTCGAGCGGCTGGACGCCCCCATCGTGATAAAAAACTTTACCAAGGCGTACACGAACACGCTGACCCTTGAGAATCTCTCGGAGCCCGTGCGGCGAATGCTCGAGGCGTTCGGGGTGCGCCAGCGGGTCATCCAGAAGTTCGTGCTGCGGCACGCCACGATCGAGGTCCCGCCGGGCGGGGTCGTGGCCGTGCTGGGCGCCTCCGGCGCGGGCAAGACGACGCTGCTGCGCGTCCTGTACGGGCTGCTGGCGGGGCTCGACGACCCGATGTACCGCCCCGACGAGGGGGAAGCCCGGCTGCCCACCAACGCTCGAGTTCAAATTTACCTGCCCGGCGAGCACGAGCCCGACTTCGGCGACCAGCCCATCGCGGAGGCTCTCTTCCGCGTCACGGGCGACGAGGCCCTAGCTGTGGAAATCTTGAACTACGCGGGCATCTCCGACGCGGTGCTGTATCGAGCGCCGTTCCGCGAGCTGTCGACGGGGCAGAAGGAGCGGGCCAAGCTGGCGTATCTCCTGGCGCACCGGCCCAACGTCGTGCTGATCGATGAATTTGCCGCGCATTTGGACCCGACGACGGCGGTGCGGGTGGCCCGGCGGATGTCCCAGCTCGCCCGCGAGAAGGCCCTGACGCTGGTGCTCGTCACCCACCGCCGCGAGGTGCTGGACGCGCTCGAGCCCGACGAGGTGTATCTCGTGGGCTACGGGACGCTGCTCCGGGAGAAGGAGCTGCCGGAGCGGGCCTTCCGCGTCTGGGAGCCCTACGCGACCTACATCGTCGAGGGGAAGAAGCGCTGGGAGATCCGGCGCTACCCCACGAGCGTCCGGGGGCGGGTGGGCATCCTGAGCGGGGACAAGCTCATCGGCACCGTCGAGATCCACGGCTCGAAGGGGCCGTTCACGCCCGAGGAGCTGAGGGAGCACCCGGACAAGCACCTGGCCGACGAGAAGCTGCTCAAGGAGTACGCTCGAGGCCAAAAGCTCTGGGCCTGGGAGCTGCGCGATGCCCGGAAGTTTGAGGAGCCCGTGGACGTCGTGCCCAAGCGGGGCCAGCGCACCTGGGTGCGCCTGTCCGAACCCGAGCAACCGCAGGGGCGGGCGCAAAGGGGGAACGGGGAAGAAGGGGAATGAGCTGCGGGCGAGGGTCGGCCCGGCTACCCCGCCCTGCGGGCGCGGATGGGGCGGCCCTGCTGGTAGGCTTCGTAGATGCGCTCGGCGGGTTCGGTGCCCCTTCTTAGTTTGATGCTCCCCGAGCGGGAGACCGACCCCAGAAACACGGGCTCCCCGTCCACGGTGATCTCGATCGTCTTGCCCCGGAGCCGGGGGTCCAGGTCCAAAATCACGTGGCGGTCCGTCACGACCACGTCGAGGTCCCGCCCCGCGGTGAGGTCCAGCTCGTCGAACGAGCGCACCTCCAGCCCTATGCCCACCCGCTTCTCCAGCTCGCGGATGTTGCTCCCGCCCTTGCCCAGCACCGCGGGGATGCGGTCCTCCTCCACGTAGAGGACGGCCCGGTTGTCCGACTTGACCTGCACGGCCACGTGGCCCCTTAGGATGCGGCCCAGCTCGTACTCCAACGTCCGCTCCGCCAGCTTCCAGACGGGCTTTTCGGCCACCACCTCGCCGATGGGCATCACCACCACCTGCTCGCCGAAGCTGTAGATCTCGAACGCCAGCTGCTTGCTCTCGTAGTCCCGCACCTCGATGACCGGCCGCGCCAGGTCGGTGTCGCCCATCCCCGTGGGCACTTTAACGGTGAACTCGATCTCGTAGATCTGCCGCACGTCCCCCTCGTCGATGAAGACCACGGTGTCGACGACCTGGGGGATCATCCCCAGCTCGACGCGCCCGATCAGGCGCTGCAGGGCGTCGATCCCCCGGGTGGCGTGGACCACCCCCACCATCCCCACGCCCGCCAGGCGCATGTCCGCGAACACCTGGAAGTCCTCGGTGCGCCGCATCTCGTCGAAGATGGTGTAATCGGGGCGCACCAGGAGCAGCACGTCGGCGGTGTTCTCCATGCTCCCCTCGAGGGCCGTATACTGGGTGATCTCGTCGCTTACGACCAGATCCCGGGGCTTTTCCATCGTCTTGATGACCCAGCCCGCTTCTTCTAGATAGTCAGCGATGGCTTGAACGAACGTGGACTTGCCCGCTCCGGGCGCCCCCGAGACGAGCACGCCCCGGTAGCGCTGGCTTAAGCGCTCCTTGAGGAGGTCGGCGTAGGCGTAGTCGTCGAGCTTGGTGCGGGCGACGGGGCGCACCACGGTGATCTCCAGCGCGTCGGAGAAGGGGGGCCGGGCGATGGCGATGCGCATGTTGCCCAGCTGCACGACCGTGGAGCCCCCCGAGTCCATCTCGATGAAGCCCTCGGGGTGCTGCTCGGCCGCCTCGACGATCTCCCGAGCCATCACGTCGATCTCGCGCTCCTGGAGGGGTTTATCGTCGAGGGGGACGATCTCCATGCCGCCGGGGGTCCCCCGCTTCGCCTTCGGACGGGTGTGGGCCCGCAGGTGCACGGACATCGTCTGCTCGTCGAAGTACTGCATAATTCTCAATGCGGAGAGGTCGTAGGCCGCGGGGCTCTCGAAGAAGAGCACGGGGGTGCCGCGGGCCTCGCACGAGAGGTACTGCACCCGGTCGCTGGTCACCAGGGTGGCGTTCTCCTCCTCCGCGGTGCGGCGGATCAGCGAGTCGATCTCCCCCGTCTCGTGGAGGCGCAGGATGTCCCCGCGGGGCCGCTCCCCCACGATCTCGACGGAGATCGTCCCCTCCCAGCTCAGGGCTTGGAGGTTCTTGAGCTCGTTGAGCCCGGCGAACCCCGTCTCCTGGCCGCGCTCCGCCTGGGCCTCCAGCTCCGCGAGCACGACCTCCGGGACGATGAAGGTCGCCCCCTGGAAGCGCCCCTGGCGGACCTCCTCGGTGATCCGCCCGTCCACGATGACGCTCGTGTCGAGCACGAAGCGGTCACCGGAGCCCGAGCGCGGGGCCTCGCTCGGGCGGGGCTGCGCCTGCCCTTGGGGGGATTGCTCTTGGGCTTGGGCTTGCGCTTGAGCTTCCTCTTGCGCCTTCGTCGTCGTCTTCTTCGTCGTCTTCGCCTTCGTCTTCGTCGTCTTTTTTGTCCTCGACGTCTTGTTGGAGGACTTGGCTCTTGGGCTCATGATCGTTCCCTCTCCCAGATTTGGGCTAGTGTTTCGGCGATTTTCTCCAAAAGCTTTTGGTCGTCGGGGCCGAAGGCCGCGGGCTCGTCGCTGTCGATGTCGATCTCCCCCAGCACCCGGCCCTGCGGGGTCATAAGGGGGACCACGATCTCGGAGCGCGTGCTGGGGAAGCAGGCCAGGTACCGGGGGTCTTGGTTTACGTCGTCCACGATGACGGTCCGCTTCTCCCGGGCGGCCAGCCCGCAGATCCCCTTTCCCACGGGGATGCGGACGTGCTCCGTGGCCGCGGGGCCGTCCCAGGGGCCGAGGACCAGCTCCTCGCCCTCCAGGAGGTAGATGCCCACCCAGCTGTAGTGGGGCACCCGCTCCCGCAGGGTGCGAACGGCCCGCTCGCACGCCTCGTCAAACCCCAGGGATCGCAGCTCTTGGATGAAGGGCTCTGCCCACGTGAAGTCCATAGGAAGCTCCGTCCGATCATACTCCCTTCCGGGCTCCGTTTGCAAGCACCCCCCTTGACAAGCGGGGCGGGTCGCGATACCATCCTTTACGCCCACAGGGGCATGGAATCGGGCCGAGGTGGCGGAATCGGCAGACGCGCACGTTTGAGGGGCGTGTGGGGTAATCCCGTGGGGGTTCGAATCCCCCCCTCGGCACCAGCTCACTCCCGGGAGGAGCTCACCCGCATGCAGAGGAGACGCCCGAAAGTCGTTTTGGACACCCAGGGGGGCGACCGCGGTCCGGCCGAGGTGATCGCCGGAGGGCTGCTCGCCCTGGAGGAGTTTGACCTCGACCTGGTCCTCGCAGGCGACCGCGACCGCATCGAGCGCGAGATCCACCCCACCCTCAAGGAGCGGGTCCGCCACCCCAGCAAGACGAAGCTCCGCCGCCTCCATCCCGAGGTCCTCCACGCCCCCGAGGTCGTCACCATGGAGGACGCCCCCGCCGACGCGGTCCGCCGCAAGAAGGAGAGCTCCCTCGTCAAGGGCATCGAGGCCGTAAAGCGCGGCGAGGCCGACGCCTTCGTGAGCCCCGCCAACACCGGCGCCGTCATGGCCGCGGCGCTGCTGCGACTGGGCCGCATCCGCGGCATCGACCGCCCCGGCATCGCCGCCATTCTTCCCACGGTTCAAGGGCGCAATGTGCTCGTAATCGACGTGGGGGCCAACGTCGACTGCAGCCCCGAGAACCTCAAGCAGTTCGCGGTGATGGGCTCCGTCTACGCCCACGAGATCCTAGGGGTGGAGGAGCCGCGGGTGGGGCTCCTCAACATCGGGAGCGAGCGGCGCAAGGGGAACGAGCTGGCGCTCAAGACCTTTTTTCTTTTGGAGGAGCTTCCCCACTTCGTGGGCAACGTGGAGGCCCACCAAATCCTGCAGGGCGCGGTCGACGTGGTGGTCTGCGACGGGTTCGTGGGCAACGTCCTGCTGAAGTCCTACGAGGGCGGGGCCGCCGCCACCGTGGAGCTCTTAAAGAAGGCGATCGAGAGGGACTGGCTCGCGCGCCTGGGGGCCTTCATCCTGATCCCCGCGCTCAAGAACTTCAAGCGGAGCCTGAGCGCCGCCCGCTACGGGGGCGCGCCCCTCTTGGGGGTGCGGGGCGTGGTGATCATCGCCCACGGGAACTCCGACGCCGAGGCGATCAAGAACGCCGTACGAGTAGCGGTCGAGTCCGTCCGCCACGGTCTGGTGGAGAAGATCGAGCGGGGGATCGCCCGCTACCTCCCCGTCGCCGCCCCCAAGACGAAGGAAGTGACGGCCTAAGGTGAACCGACGCTCGAACCCGCAAGAGCAACCGCGACCGGGGATCGCCGGGATCGGCGCCGCGGTGCCCGACCTGGTGATCACCAACAGGGACTTGGAGGAGATCGTCGACACCTCCGACGAGTGGATCGTCTCGCGCACGGGGATTCGCGAGCGGCGCATCCTCCAGAAGGGCGAGGACCCCGTGGAGCTGGCCGTCCGGGCCGCCCGCCAGGCCCTCGACCAAGCGGGCCTTTCACCCCGGGATATCGACTTCGTCATCACGGCCACCAACCTCCCGCAGATGCCCATCCCGGGCTCGTCGCCCTTTATATGTGAGGGCCTCAAGATCGGAAAGGACCTTCCGTTCTTCGACCTCATCGCGGGGTGTACGGGGTTCGTCTACGGGCTCACGGTGGCCGAGGGGTTAATCAAAGCGGGCCGCCACGAGAACGTGCTGGTGGTGGGGCTGGAGGCCCTGTCGCGCTTTACGGACTGGCAGGACCGCTCGACGTGCGTGCTCTTCGGGGACGGGGCGGGCGCGGCGGTGGTGCGCCCGATGCCCGACGGACGGGGGATCTTGGCCTCGTGCCTGTCGGGGGACAGCTCCCAGTGGCACCTGCTGCGCATGGAGGGCGGCGGCATCAAGTACCCCGCGAGCCCCCAGACCCTCGAGCGGCGGATGCACTTCTTGAAGATGGAGGGCGGCGGGGTCTTCAAGAGCGCCGTCTTGATGATGGAGCGGACCACCCAACGCGCCCTGGAGGAGGCGGGCCTCACCAAAGAGGACGTCGATTGGGTGGTGCCCCATCAGGCGAACTACCGCATCCTGAAGGCGTTCGCCGAGCGCTTCGGGATCCCGATGGAGAAGATCATCGTGAACATCGAGCGCTACGGGAACACCTCGACGGCCTCCATCCCCATCGCGCTCGTGGAAGCCCAAGCCGACGGGCGCATTAAGCCCGGGGATGTCGTAGTGTTAAACGCCTTCGGCGCCGGGGTCACCTATGGGGCCGTGGTGCTGCGGTGGTGAGCCCGCTTCCCCTGCTCTTCCCCCTATTTTGTCCTTGCCCTCGACTTCTCCCCCAGCCGGTGCTCCTCCCCCCGAAGGAGCCTGCGGAAGTTCTCGCGGTGCTGGAAGGCGCTCAACAGCCCCAAGCCGAGCATGAGCCCGATGCCCTCCCCGGAAGCCCCGAAGAGCCACAGCCACAGGGGCGAGAGCAGCAGCGCCGTCACGGACGCCACGGACACGTAGCGGGTGAGGGCCGCCAGCCCCACCCACACCCCGAGGGTGAGCAGGAAGACGGGCCAGGAGAGCACAACGAGGATGCCCAGGGTGGTGGCCACGCCCTTGCCGCTTTTGAAGCCCATAAAGGGGCTCCAGTTGTGCCCCGCCACCGCAAAGGCCGAAAGCCACACGGGAAGGCCCCACCGGAGCGCCAGCCAGGCGGCCAGCACCCCCTTTCCCCAATCTAGGAGGAAGGCGAGCACCCCGTAGGGGAGCCCCACGCTGCGGGCGACGTTCGTGGCCCCGACGTTGCCGCTGCCCACCCGCTTTAGGTCCACGCCCTTGGCCCGGGCAACGAGATAGCTAAAGGGGATCGACCCCCAAAGATAGGCCGACAGGGCAAAGAGGACGTACTTCACGCTCGTAGGCTCTTATACACTCCAGACCCGTGCCCGGGCGGACACCCGACCCCGACGCGCGCCCTTTGTTTTGGGCACGAGAGCGCCCAAAGGCTTACACGAGCCCTTTGCGCTTGAGGTGCTCTCGTAAGGTGAGCCCCTCGTGGCCGCTCTCCTCGTCCTCGGAGGCGCTCTCGTAGACGGTCGCGGGCGCGGGCTGCGGGCGGCGCTCCCGTTCCCGCTCCGTCGGGCGGGGCTTGGGCTCGTGCAGCTCCGGCTGGTACGGCCCCTCGACGTTGCGCAGCGACAGGCGCACCTGACGCTTCTCCTCGTTGATCCCGATGATGCGGGCCTTGACCTCGTCGCCCACCTTCAGCACGTCGGAGGGCTTCTCGATCCGCTCGTCGGCGATCTCCGAGACGTGGATGAGCCCCTCGATCTCGTCGGTGATCTTGCAGAAGGCGCCGAAGTCCTTGAGCTCCGTGATCACGCCGTCGATCACGGTGCCGATGGGGTAGTTCTCCACGAACTTGACCCAGGGGTCCTCCTGCAGCTCCCGCAGGGAGAGGCGGATCTTGCGCTTGGCCCCGTCGCACTTGATGACTTTAACGGTGACCTCGTCGCCCTCTTTGACGACCTCCTTGGGGTGGGTGACCCGCTCCCAGCTCATCTCGGAGATGTGGAGCAGGGCCTCGACGCCCTCCTCCAGCTGCACAAACGCCCCGTAGTCGATGAGCTTGGTGACCTTGCCCGTCACCACGGACCCCTCGGGGTACTTCTCCTCGACGTTCTCCCAGGGGTCGGGCTGGGCGCGGCGCATGCTCAGCGACACGCGGCGGCGTTCCTCGTCGACGTCGAGGACGACCACGTCGACGACGTCGCCCTCCTTGACGACCTCGCGCGGGTTGCTGGGGAAGCCCCACGACAGCTCCGAGACGTGGACCAGGCCCTCGACGTCCTCCTCGATGCGCACGAAGGCCCCGAAGTCCGTGATGGCCACGACCTCGCCCTGGAGCTTGGTGCCGGGGGGGTAGCGCTCGGCGAGCCCCACCCAGGGGTCGGGGCGGGTCTGCTTGATGGAGAGCGAGATGCGCCGCTTCTCGCGGTCGATGTCCAAGATCTTTACCTTGACCTTGTCGCCCACCTTGTAGGTGTTGGGCGGGGCGGGGAGGTCCTTCCAGCTGATCTCGCTGCGGTGGACCAGCCCCTCGAAGCCGCCGATGTCCACGAAGAGCCCGAAGTCGACGATGCTCTTGACCTCGCCCTCGACGATCTGGCCGGGCTCTAAGCGGGCGAAGAACTCCTCCACCCGCTGGCGCTCCAAATCCTTGAGGTACTCCTTGTGGGAGACGACGAGGTTCTTCTCCCGGCGGTTGAGCTCCAGGATCTTGAAGGGGACCTCCCGGCCGCGCAGCTCCTCGATGTCGGCGGGCAGGTCCGGCCCCAGATGCGATCCCGGGAGAAAGGCCCGAATGCCCTTGAGGTTGACGTGGTACCCCGCGCCGGGGACCACGTCCTCGATGATCCCCATCACGGGCTCGCCTTGGCGGTAGCTGCGCTCCAGCTCGTCGATCGACTTGGCGTAGACCGCCTGGCGCTCGGAGACGAAGATCGTCCCCTCCTCCTCGTCGATGTAGGTGATGATGACTTCCAGCTCATCGCCGACCTTGACGGGCTCCTGCCGGAAGGGGGCCAGCTCCTCGGGCTTGAGTTGCGCTTCCGACTTGTATCCGATGTCCACGAGGATGATGTTGTCGGTGACTTGAACCACGCGTCCGGTAAGCACATCCCCGCGGCTGTAGAGTTGAACGTCCTTTTCCTCGAAAAAGGCTTCCATCTGGCTCTCGGCCATAGATTCCACCTACTCCCGTCCGTGGTTTCTCCCGCCGAGGGCTCCCCGGGTTTTGGGCAAAAAGGGCAAGGGGGCTCCCCGGCGCCGGTCCCGTCGCTCCGGCGGACAACCGCCGCGTGGCGCAGAGACGTCCACCCATGATAGCAGCTGATCCCAAGGGGTGCAATCGCAGGGGCGAAGCCTCACCCCGCCGCGGAGGGGGTCGGTCTCGGCCTTTCCTCCTGCCCTACGCGGTCGACGCGCTCCATGAGCGCGCGGGCCAGCTTCTCGTACCGCTCGCGGCGGGACTCCGTGCCCGTAAGCTCCGCCTCCAGCTCCCGGAGGGAGAAGGGCTTCCCGATGAGGGCCCGCACCCGCGGGAACCCGAAGGGATAGCGGGGGGGATACGGCCCCTCGGTCTCGAGGCGCACGGGGAGGAAGGGGCGCCCGGAGCGCTCGGCGAACTTGATCACCCCGATGCGCACCCGGTCCGTCGGGAGGGTCGTCCCCTCGGGGAAGATCCCCACGATCTGCTCGCGCTCCAGGGCCCGCACCACCCGGCGGAAGTCCTCCCGCCCGAAGTTCTCGCGGTTGATCGGGATGGCGAAGTACTTCACGAACGGGTAGAAGAAGGGGTTCCGAAGGAGGGTGTGCCGCGCCAGGAAGTGGATGCGGTTGCGCCCCCCCAAGGCGGCCAAGAGCAGGGGGATGTCCCAGTAGCTGCGGTGGCGGGCCACCAACAGAACCCCTCGGCCGGGGGGGACGTTCTCCCGCCCCTCCACCCGGAGGCGGAAGAGGGGCTTCAGCAGGAGCCCCAGCAGGGGTACCCCGACGCGATAGATGCCGCTCTTGATCCGCTCGCCCAGGCCCGTGGCCATCCCGGGATGAGCTTACCCGAGCCCGGGAGCGGGCGCAATCTCGCCCCCGGGTGGCGCGGGCGGGACGACCTCCGCCCCCGCGTCCGCGGGGCGGCAAAGGAAGATCCGGGCCTCGGGGAGGGCTTGCTGAGCGACCTCCCGGAAGCGCGGTCCCTCCCCCCCGCGGAGGACGACGAAGTACGTCGGCCCGCTGCCGCTCAACCCAAAGGGCCGCCGGAACCCCACGAGAAACGCCCGGTACTCCCGAAGCTCGGGGCGAAGCGCCAGCGCGGCCCCCTCCAAGTCGTTCGGGTACGGCGAGTCCGGGGTCGCGGGGAGGAGGCGATCCCAAGCCTCGTAGACCTCCCGGGCACCTAGAGAGAAGGGGGGCACGAGGAGCGCGTACGTTGCTCCCCTCTCGGCGGCCGGGACGGGGACGGGCGCGAGGCGCTCCCCCCGCCCCCGCGCGCGGCAGCGCCCCCCCACCAGAAAGAAGGGCACATCGCTCCCCAGCTCGGAGGCCAGCGCAAGGAGCCCCTCCCGATCCAGCCCCAGCTCGAACAGGGCGTTGAGCCCCTGCAAGACGGCCGCGGCGTCGCTGCTGCCCCCGCCCAGGCCCGCTCCCACGGGAATGCGCTTCTCGAGGGCGATCCGCACCCCCCGGGGCAGCCCGACGCGCTCCGCAAGCAGCCGGGCGGCCCTGTAGGCGAGGTTCTCGTCCGCCGGGATGTCCAGACCCGGGCTCGTCAACGAGATCCCGCCGGACGCGCGGGGCTCCAGGGTGAGCACGTCATAAAGATCGAGGGCCTGCAGCACGGTGTCGACCTCGTGGTAGCCGTCGGGGCGCTTGTTAAGAACCCGCAGCCCCAGGTTGATCTTGGCGTGGGCCTTAACCGTGACCGTGAGGGCGTGCGTCGCCATCGCGACAGGGATGGGGGTTCTCGTAGGCCCAGCGGCCCCGGCAGAGGACGGCCCGCACCCGGTCGGGGTCGTGCCCCAGGAAGTACGGCAGCTGCCGGTAGTTCTCGTAGTCGAACACGACGAGGTCCGCCCGCTTGCCCTCCTCGAGGGTGCCCGTCTCGTGGGCCCTCCCCACCGCCGCGGCGGCGTTTAGGGTCGCGGCGGTGATCGCCTCCTCCGCGGTCATGCGCATCTTCATGACGGCCAGGGAGATCACGTGGGGCATGGAGTGGATCAGGCACGTCCCGGGGTTGAAGTCCGTCCCGAGGGCCACGGGGAGCCCGGCGTCGATCATCTCCCGGGCGGGGGCGAAGGGCTCGCCCAGCGTAAACGCCGTCCCCGGCAGGAGCACGGCCACCACCCCGGCCTCCTTCATCTTGCGGATGCCGTGGGGGGAGATGTGGAGCAGGTGATCCGCGGAGACGGCGCCCAGCTCCGCGGCCAGCTCCGCACCGCGGGTGTTGCTCAGCTCCTCGGCGTGGATCTTCAGCCGGAGTCCCGCCCCCTGCGCGGCCCGCAGGATCTCGCGGCTCTCGGTCCGACCGAAAAACCCCTCCTCGCAGAAGACGTCGCAGAACTCCGCGAGCTTGCGGCGGCGCACCTCGGGGATCATCCGCGTGATGATCTCCTCGATGTACTCGCCCTTCTTGACGCCGTCGGGGACCGCGTGGGCCCCCAAGAACGTGGGGACGACCTCCTGGGGGAGCTCCCGCCCGAGCCGCCGGATGACCCGCAGGAGCTTGAGCTCGCTCTCGGTGTCGAGCCCGTAGCCGCTCTTGACCTCCACCGTCGTCGTCCCGCGGCGGAGCATCTCCCCCAGGAAGCGCCGCGCCGAGGCGAAGAGCTCCTCCTCCGAGGCGGCGCGAACCCGCTTCATGGTGGTGAGGATGCCCTTGCCGTAGGGCTCCCCTAGGCAGCGGGCGAGGAACTCGTCCTCGCGGGTCCCGGCAAAGACCGCGTGGGTGTGGGGGTCCACGAAGCCGGGGAGGACGAGGCCGCGCCGGGCGTCGTAGACCTCCTCGCGGAGGCGCCCCCGGAGCTCGGCCATCGGCCCGACGGAGACGATCCTCCCCCGGGTGATCTTGATGTAGGCGTCCTCGAGGACCTCGAGCCGGCGCATCGCCTCCCCACCCCGGGCCGCCTCTCCGAGGGGGGTGACGAGCTGGCCGATGTTGACGATGAGCATGGCCCCGCATTATAGCCGGACCGCGGGGCGCCTGTAAATCGAATCGGCTCGGCCGCTGTCGCTTAAGCCCAAGCCCGGTCTACTCTGCACTACAGCTGCAGGATCGCCCACAGCGCGCCGGCTGCGTTGATCTGCTCCAGGCCGACGCGCTCCGCCAGGAGCTTCTCGTGGAGGAGTGGGAGCAACTCCGAGAGGCCCGCGACGAGGTCGGGGTCGTCCCCGTCCCGTTCGGCCGAAGCCGCGCTCCGGGCGAGGCGTTCGAGGCCGTAGGCCGCCGCGCGGCGGGCCGTCTCCCCCTCGGCCTCCAAAAGCTCCCCGAGTGCGGGCAGCGACGCCGAGCCCAGCCGGGCCAGCGCCTCGGCGAGCGCGCCCGCGAGCGTCCCCTCCAGAACGGGGGCGGAGTCCTCCCCTGCCCCTGCCCCTGCCTCGGCACCTACGGTCTCGAGGGCCCGCTTCAGGGCCGGGACGGCCTGCGGGTCCCCCAGCTCCCCCAGGGCCGCCGCAGCCGCCGCGCGCACGCTCCGATCGCGATCCGTCTCGAGCGCTGCGACGAGGGCCGGAAGGGCGAGGGGCACGGCCGCAGCGTCGGCGTCCCCGAGCGCGCCGAGGGCCTCGGCGGCGGCGCGCCGCACGGAGGCGTAACGATCGCTCCGGAGAAGCTGCACGAGCGCTTCCGCGGCCGTCGGATCGCTCAAGGAGCCGAGGAGCTGCGCGGCGCGGGCGCGGTCCTCCGGGTCGGGGTCGTCGAGGGCCGCACCTCGGAGGGCGGGGACGGCGGCAGGGTCGCCCGCGCCCCCGAGCGCGAACGCGGCCGCCAGACGGATCTCCGGGTCGGCCGAAAGGGCTTCCCGGAGCGCGCTGCGAGCTTCCGGGGTGGCAATCCGGGCCAGGGCCCAGGCAGCCGAGCGCCGCACGCTCTCGGGCTCCCGCCCGTGGAGGAGCGCGACGAGCGCGGGGACGGCCCCGCGCGGTCGGGCCTCCCCCAACCCCAGGGCGATCGCCGCGCGCACCAGCGGCTCCTCCTCCCGCTGCAGCGCCTGGAGGAGGGCCTCGACCCTGGCGTTTGTGTTCTCCATGTCGTCCCCGCGGAGCCGGCCCAGGGCGAGGGCCGCCTCGGCCCGCAGCAGCATATCCTTCTCCATCTCCAGGGAGGCCCGCAGGGCGGGAGCCGCCCGGGGGTCTCCGATTTGCCCCAGGGCCCCGATGGCCGCCTGGCGGACGATCCCCTCGGGGTCCGCGGCGAGGGTCTCGAGCAGAGCCGGAACCGCCTCCGGCAGCCCCAGCTCGCCCAGCGCTTGGGCGGCCTGGTGTCGCACCCGAGAGGCGCCCTCGTAGCGGGGGTCGAGCGCCCCGAGGAGCGCGGGCAGCGCCTCGGGGGAGCCGATCCGCCCCAGGGCGAGCGCGGCCGCGCGGCGCACCCCGTCCTCCGGGTCGCGCAGGAGGTCCTCCAGCACCGGGACGGCGGGCGCGCCCAGGGCGATCAGCGCGTCGCGAAAGGCCCTCCGGGTGAGCTCATCGGGGGCCTGACGGAGGGCCTCGGCGATGTCATAGGCTGCCTCCGCCGCGCCCCGGCGGGCCAGCGCCGCGGCCGCGGCCGCCTTGACGGACCAGGCCCGCTCCTCCCGCAGCGCCCGGAGGAGCAGGGAGATGTCCTCCGCGGGCTCGGAAACCCGCCCCAGGGCCCACGCGGCCGCAGCTCGGACGCTCGTCGTCCGGGCCTGCAGCCCGTCGGCGAGGACCCGGTGGGCCAGCTCGACGAGCTGGATCCGTTGGGAGTCCGAAAGGTTGAGCCCGCCGCTCGTCGAGCCGATCGCCAGCCCGCCGAGGACGAGCGCCAGCAGCGCCGCTACGACGGTCCCTCTTTTCATCGGGGCACCTCCCGGGGTCACGGGCATATCACCCGATCGATTTGGGTTCCATTATATACAAAGATCAACGCCGTGTAAAGCCCGGAACGTATTGCGAGCAACACGGCCTCACGTGGGAACGATGGTAGCACGGGAACGATGGTAGCACGCTCCGCGTGGAAAGTGGGTGACCCCGCGGTGAAAATTCCGTGAAATTCTGTGACCGCCGAGGGACGCTCGGGGGGCGGGGTTGACACGCAGCCTTTCCCTGTGCTAAAGCTAGTCCGCTTCATTCCATACTTCGATCCGAGGAGGTGATCGGACAGCCGAAGCGGAGCGGGCACAATCGAACGAAACGAAAAGGAGCAGTCCACTACACCCGCAAAGGAGGTTCAAGATGACGAAAAAGAGCGAGCAGGCCGTCTCCCGGCGGAGCTTCCTTAAGGCGGCCGGGGTCGGAGCGGTGGCGACCGCCTTGGCGCCGGGCTACTCGCCCCGGGCCAAGGGCGCGCAGTTCAGCTGGCGGATGGTGACCAGCTGGCCCCCGAACTTCCCGATTCTCCAGACGGGCGCGGAGCGCTTCGCGGATTTAGTACGGGAGATGTCCGGTGGGGCGCTTGACATCCAGGTCTTCGCCGGCGGCGAACTCGTCCCGCCCCTCGGGGGCTTTGAGGCCGTCTCCTCCGGGACAGTCGAGGCGGCGAACACCGCCTCGTACTACTGGGCCGGGATCGTCCCCGCGGCGCAGTTCTTCACCGCCGTTCCCTTCGGGTTCACCTTCGACCAGATGATGGACTGGCTCCACGTCGGCGGCGGACTCGAGCTGTGGGAGGAGATCTACGAGCCCTTCAACCTGGTGCCCGTCCCCCTCATCACCACGAGCATGCAGATGGGCGGCTGGTTCAACAAGGAGATCAACAGCGTCGAGGACCTCCAGGGCCTGAAGATGCGCATCCCCGGCCTGGGCGGCAAGGTCTACGAGAAGGCGGGGGTGAGCGTCGTCCTGCTCCCCGGGAGCGAGATCTTCACCGCGCTGCAGACGGGCACCATCGACGCCGCCGAGTGGGTGGGGCCCTATCACGACTACCTCTTCGGCTTCCCCCAGATCGCGAAGTACTATTACCACCCCGGCTGGCACGAGCCCGGCACCACCGCGGAGTTCATGGTCTTCAAGCCCGCCTGGGACAGCCTCCCCAAGGAGCTCCAGACGATCGTGCGCGCGGCGGCCGCGGAGACGACCCTCTGGTCCTTCGGCCAGTTCGAGGTGGAGAACGCCCGCCACCTCGTCAAGATCGCCGAGGAGTACCCCGACGTGGAGCTGCGCCGCTTCCCCGACGAGGTCCTCTCCACCCTGCGCGGCTACGCGCAGGAGGTCTTCGACGAGCTCTCCGAGCAGGACGCGGACTTCGCCCGCGTCCGCGAGGCCGTCGAGCGCTTCGCCCAGGAGATCGACCGCTGGAGCAACGTCTCCATCGAGTCCTATCTCCCTGCGGTCCAGCAGTAGCCCGCGACTTCCACGACCGTTGTTAGCAGACGATGGTGGACGGGGCAGAGCAAGGGAGGGGCTTCGGCCCCTCCCTCTGCCCTCTGCTTTCTCCCTTCTGCTTTTCCCGCTTGGGCCCCGCGGGTGCGCCGGGGCTACAAGAACTTGGGCAGCCACAGCGCGATCGGGGGGAAGAGGATGACGATCGCAAGCCCGATCAGTTGGATGATCACGAAGGGGATGATCCCCCGGTAGACGTGCTGGAGCTTCACCTCGGGGGGAGCGGCCCCCTTCAGGTAAAAGAGCGCGAACCCGAACGGCGGGGTGAGGAACGAGGTTTGGAGGTTGATGGCCACCAGGACCGTAAACCAGAGGGGGTCGATCCCCAGGGCCTTGACGATCGGGATGAGGATGGGGAAGTGGATGAACGTGATCTCGATGAAGTCGAGGAAGAAGCCCAGGACGAAGAGCAGGACCATCACGACGGCCAGGATGGCCCAGGGCTCCCACTGCAGCCCCAAGAAGAACTCCCGCAGGACCGTCTCCCCTTTCAGGTTCCAGAAGACGGTCCGAAACGCCTGAGCCCCCACCAGGATGATGAAGACCATGCTGGTAAAGCGGACCGTGGCCAGCATGACGTCCCGCAGGACCGTCCAGGTGAGCCGCCGGTTGAGCGCCGCCAGGAGGGTGGCGGCGAAGGCCCCCACCCCGGCGGCCTCCGTGGGGGAGGCGATCCCCAAGAAGATCGACCCCAGCACGGCCACGATCAAGAAGAACGGGGGGAACAAGCTCCGAAGCACCCGCAGCAACAGCCTCAGAGGCGGGATCTGCCGCTCGCTTAAGGGGATCGCCGGGGCCTTCTCGGGGTGGCGGAGCGCGTAGAAGAAGATGTAGACCATGTAGAGCAGGGCCAACAGCCAGCCCGGGAGGAACGCCGCGAAGAAGAGCTTCCCCACGCTGACGCTCGGGTCGTTGGCGATGCTGGCCAAGAGCAACAAGACGATGCTCGGCGGGATGATCTGGCCCAGCGTCCCGGCGGCGCAGATCGTCCCCGTGGCCAGCTGCGGGCTGTAGCCCCGCCGCAGCATCGTGGGCAGCGCCAGCACGGTCATGGTGACGACCGTGGCCCCGATGATCCCCGTCGAGGCCGCGAGGATGGCCCCCATGGCCGTAACGGCAATCGCCATGCTCCCCGGCACCCGCCCCAGCAGGATCCCCATCGTCTCTAACAGTTCTTCCGCCAGCCCGGAGCGCTCCAGCATCACCCCCATAAACACGAAGAGGGGCACCGCCACCAGGAGGAAGTTCGACATGATGTTCCAGACGTTGAGCACCCACATGGGGAGCCAGCTCAACCCCAGCGTCGGGAGCCCAAAGAGCAGGGCCATCGCCCCGATGCTGAACGCCACGGGAAACCCCGTGAGCACGAAGACGACCAGCCCGAAGAACATGAGAAACGGCAGGATCTCCATGAGGACTTCCACTTAGGCCGCCTCCCGGGGGGGTTCGGGTTTGGGGTCGGGGTCGGGGTCGGAGTCGGAGTCGGGTTCGGGTTCCGGAGCGCCCGGAGCGGGGGGCGGCCCCGGGGGTCGGGTTTGCAGGAGGAAGAGGGCGTTGCGGGCGGCCTCGGCCAGCCCCTGGAGGGCCAGGAGCGCGAACCCTACGGGGATCATCGTCTTTAGGAGGTAGCGGGCCGGAAGCCCGCCGGGGTCGGGGGAGCGCTCCCAAAACCGCCAAGAGCGCCCGACGAAGCTGTTCTCAAAGCCCCCGTACTTCGACCAGAGCGTCCCCCAGATGAGGAACCCGGCCAGGGGCAGGAGGAAGAAGAGGGAGCCCAGGAGGTTGACCCACGCCCTCCCGCGCGAGCCGAGCTTGTGATAGAGCATGTCCACCCGGACGTGGCCGTCGTGCTTGAGGGTGTAGGCCGCCCCCAGCAGGAAGATCACGGAGTAGAAGTGCCAATTCAGCTCGATCAAATACGTGGTGTTCCGCCCCAACGCGTAGCGCTCGAAGACGTTGTACGAGGTCAGGAGGACCATGGCGAGAGCCAGCCACATCACGATCCGCCCGGTCCCCTCGCTGAGGGCGTCCACCACCCGCACGAAGCGCTCCAGGATCCGCACGGCTCCCTTCCTCCCTTCCCTTCCCGTCCCGTCCCGTTCCCTGCCCACCGCTGCACCCGGGGTTTTTATCGTTGTAGCGTCTTTTCCCGCCCAAGGCAAATGGGGTCGGGGCGGGGAGGGACGGGCGGGTGGGGGGACTGGCGCCCTCCGGGCGCGGGGATTACACTTATCCCCTCCGGACCGACCGATCCGATGGCGCGCGCGAACAAGCGGACGAAGATCGTGGTCACGCTGGGCCCGGCCTCCCGGGACGAGGCGACCCTTAAGGCGCTCGTGGAGGCGGGGATGAACGTCGCGCGGCTCAACCTCTCCCACGGCAGCCCCGAGGAGCACCGGGAGACGGTCGAGCGGGTGCGCCGGGTCGCCCACGAGCTGGGGGAGGCCGTCGCGGTGATGGCCGACACCCCCGGCCGCGCGGTGCGCACCGGCCGCCTCCCCCGGGACCTCGAGCTGCGGGAGGGCGACGAGGTCGTCTTCGTCGAAGGAGCCGTAGAGGCCGACGAGGCCGCTCTCGAGAACCGACGGGTCCCCATCGACTGCGAGGGCTTCTCGCGGTACGTCCGCCCCGGCATGGAGGTGCTGCTCGCGGGCGGCGAGACCCGCTTGGAGGTCGTCGCGGTCGACCCCGACCGGGGGGAGACCCGCTGCCGGGCGCTCAGCAGGGGGAAGCTGGGGAGCCGCAAGCGCGTCAGCGTCCCCGGGGCGGAGATCCCCGTGGCCGCCCGGGACGACGAGGACGTCCGCTTCGCCGCCGAGCTGGGGGTGGACTTCCTGGCCGCCTCGTTCGTGAGCGACGCCCACGACATCGAGGCGATCCGCCGGCTCCTGGGCGACGGGGGGATCGAGGTGATCGCCAAGATCGAGTCGCGCGAGGCCGTCCGGAACATCGACTCCCTTATTAAAGCCGCCGACGGGGTGATGGTCGCCCGCGGGGACCTCGGGGTGGAGATGCCCCTCGAGGAGGTCCCGCTGCTGCAAAAGGAGATCGTGCAGAAGTGCAACCGGGCCGGGGTGCCCGTGATCATCGCCACCCAGATGCTCCGCTCCATGGTGGAGAACCCGCTCCCCACCCGGGCGGAGGTGACGGACGTGGCCAACGCCATCCTCGACGGCACCGACGCCGTGATGCTCTCCGAGGAGACGGCCGTCGGGAAGTACCCCGTGGAGGTCGTGCGGGTCATGTCCCGCATCGCCCGGCGGATCGAGCGCCATCCCTCCGTCTATCACAAATACCACGAGGAGCGCGTCTCGATCACGGAGGCCATCGGGGAGTCGGCCTGCCAGATCGCGGAGCAGATCGGGGCCGACGCGATCCTCCCCTCGACGACCTCGGGCTCGACGGCCAAGCTGGTGGCCAAGTTCCGCCCGCGGCTGCCCATCGTGGCCGTGACGTACTCCGAGCGGGTGCGCAACAAGCTGGCGTTGGTCTGGGGCGTCCATCCCCTCTGCATCGAGCGGGACACGGACGACACCGAGGAGGTCCTCCAGCGCTCGATCGAGGCCGCGGCTCGGGCCCTGGGGCTCAAGAAGGGGGCGACGGTGGTCGTCACGGCCGGCGTTCCCTTCGGCGTCCCCGGCACGACGAACCTCATCCGGGTCGAGCGCCTGTAGCGCCGACCGCGCTCTGCCGTGCTATAATGCCCTCAAAAGCCAAGGAGTCTGTCCCATGAACCGCATCCCGGATCGGATCGTCATTGCGCTGGGGGGCAACGCCCTCGCCCCCCCGGAGGGCCGGGGGGAGGCCCGCGCCCAGCCCCAGCGCCAAGCCCTCCGCGAGAGCGCCCGGCAGATCGCCCAGATCCTCGCCGAAGGGGCAGAGGTCGTCCTCACCCACGGCAACGGCCCCCAGGTGGGCCACCTCCTCATTCAACAGGAGGAGGCCAAGCGCTGGGTGCCGCCGCAGCCCCTGGACGTCTGCGTGGCCATGACCCAGGGGCAGATCGGGTACCTCCTGCAGCAGGCCCTCGAGAGCGCCCTCAAGGAGCGGGGGTTGGCGACCCCGGTGGTCACGGTCGTCACCCAGGTGCTCGTGGACCCCCGGGACCCCGCGTTTGCAGAGCCCACCAAGCCCGTGGGGCCCTTCTACTCCGAACAAGAAGCCGAGGAGCTTCGCCGGACCAAGGGGTATGCGCTCAAACGGGTGGGAAACGGCGAGCGGCCCTACCGGCGGGTGGTGCCCTCGCCCGCGCCCCTTGGGGTCGTGGAGGAGGACGGCGTGCGGCGGCTGGTGGAGGCGGGCTGCGTGGCGATCGCCTGCGGCGGGGGCGGGGTCCCCGTCGTCGAGACCCCCCGGGGCCTGGAGGGCGTCGAGGCCGTCGTGGACAAAGACCTCGCCTCCGAGCGCCTGGCGACGGCCCTGGGTGCCGAGACGCTGCTGATCCTCACGGACGTCGAGCGCGTGGCGCTCCATTACGACACGCCCCAACAGGTCGACCTGGAGTGCCTGACGGCGGAGGAGGCCCGTCGCTATCTGGAGGCCGGGGAGTTCCCGCCGGGGAGCATGGGGCCGAAGGTGGAGGCCGCCGTAAAGTTTGTAGAGAACGGCGGGAAGCGCGCCGTGATCGCCTCGCTCACCCGGGCCGTGGAGGCCCTTCAGGGCCGGGCGGGGACGACGATCGTCAAGGTCAAATAGTCCCCCGCCGGATCGCCCGCTCGGCCGCCCGGGCCAGCGCCCGGACGCCCTCGATCAACGCCGCAAAGCGCTCGTCTCGCGAGAAGCCCTGCACGTAGCGGAAGTAGATCTGCTGCGCGATCACCGCGATCTTGAAGAGACCGTAGACGTAGTAAAAGAGCGCCTCCTTGGGGGTGAGGGTAGGGAAGCGCCCGCTTCGCTCCGCGTAGCGCTCGACGAGCTCCCGCCGGGTGAGGTTGCCGGGAAGTGTCGTAAGACAAAAGCGAATCCCCTGAAGTTCGTCGGGGTCTTCGGGCTCCACCCAATAGCCCAGGGAGGTGCCCAGGTCCATGAGGGGATCGCCGACGGTGGCCATCTCCCAGTCCAGGACGGCCCGGATGCTCAGATCTTGGGGGTCGAGCACGAGGTTGTCGTACTTGTAGTCGTTGTGGATGAGGGCCGCACCCCGCTCGGGGGGCAGGCGCTCGCGGAGCCAGCGGGCGACCCGCTCCATCTCGGGGATCTCGTCCGTGCGGGCGCGGCGGTAGCGCTCCGTCCAGCCCTCGATCTGGCGGCGGACGTAGCCCTGGGGGTGGCCTAAATCCCGCAGTCCGGCGGCCTCGACGTCGAGCCCGTGGATCTCGGCCAAGTTGTCGATGAACGCCTCGGAGAGCGCCCGCATCCGCGGCGGCTGAAGATCGATCCCCGGGGGCGGCTCCCGTCGCAGGATCACCCCCCGGACGCGCTCCATCACGTAGAAGGGGGCTCCGATGATAGAGGGATCGTCGCAGAAGAGCAGGGGCTTCGGGACCTTGGGGTAGACCCGAGAGAGACCCGTGAGAATGCGGTACTCCCGCCCCATGTCGTGGCCCCTCTTAATCTTTTCGGCCCCGAAGGGCGGGCGCCGCAGCACGAACTCTTGAGCGCCCGAGCGCAGGAGGTACGTGAGGTTCGAGTGCCCGGCGGGGAACTGCTCCACGACGAGCTCGCCCTCCGCGCCCAGGCGCTCCGCGAGATAGGGCGCAAGGCGCTCGAGGGGCAGCTCCTCACCGGGGCGGACGGGGCCGGGTTGGTCGAGCATCGTGTTCATCAGAACGTACGATCGGTCAACGGATGTCAAACGGATAAACGGATGGCCCTCTCTCGATGCATCCGCTTATCCGTTCTCCATCCGTTGGCAGATTTCCCCGTGACAGATCTTTATCCGTTGACCGACAGCCCATATTCCCTCAAGATCCTCCGGGCCACGACGGTCTGGTGGACCTCGTCGGGGCCGTCGTAGATGCGCGCGGCCCGCTCCATGCGATACCAGAACGCCAGCGGCGTCTCGTCCGTGACCCCCAGACCCCCGTGGACTTGGATCGCCCGATCCAAAACCCGCTGGAGCACGTGAGCCACGGTAAACTTAATCAGCGAGATCTCCTCGCGGGCGGCGTAGGCCCCCTCCTGTTCGATGCGCCAGGCGGCGTGCAGGACCATGAGCCGCGCCCCGTGGATCTCGGCCCGGCTTTGGGCGATCCACCGCTGCACGATCTGCCTCGTTCCCAAGGGCTTTCCGGGCGCAAGCTCGCGCTTGGCCGCATACGCACACATCAGCTCAAAGGCCCGCTTGCAGATGCCGAGCCAGCGCATGCAGTGGTGAATCCTCCCCGGACCGAGGCGCTCCTGGGCCAGCCGGAAGCCCGCTCCCTCCGGGCCGATGCGGTTTTCTATGGGCACCCGGCAGTTCTCGTATACAACTTCGGCGTGGCTCGCCCAGCCCTCGCCCACGTGACCCATCACGGGGATGTTTCTCACGAGCCGAAAGCCCGGGGCGTCCGTGGGCACGATGAGGAGACTGGCCCGCTCGTGGGGGCTCTTGGCGTCGGGGTTGGTGAGGGCCATGACCACCGCGAAGGCCGCCCCGTCGGCCGAAGACGTAAACCACTTGCGCCCGTGGATGACGTAGGCGTCGCCCTCCCTGCGGGCGGTCGTCGTAAGCCAGACGGGGTTCGAGCCGGGGCAGTCCGGCTCCGTCATGGAGAAGCAACTTCGAATTTCGCCCCGAACCAGGGGCTTGAGGAAACGCTCCTTTTGTTCGGGAGAGCCGTGCTGCAGCAAGAGCTCCATGTTCCCGATGTCGGGGGCCTGGCAATTGAGCGCATAATGCCCCAGGGGCGTGGTCCCCAGCTCCTCACTCAAGAAGGCGAACTCCAACAGCGAAAGGCCCATCCCGCCGTACTCCTGGGGCAGGGACGGGGCCCAAAGTCCTTCGTTCTGGGCAAGCCTGCGCTTTTGCTCTAAGAGGGGCTCCAGCTCGCGAAAGGGCTTCTGCAGAAAATCCCGCTCCAGGGGGTAGATCTCTTGCCGTAGGAACTCCCGCACGCGGGGGAGCAACGCTTTCACGCGGGGTGGCGGTGCAAAGTCCATCGCCGTCGCCTCCTTCGGTGGGAGTATAGCCCCATCGGGAAGGGGTGCCAAATGGAACGATGGGAGAAGGGGAAGGGGAAGGAGAAGAAGGGGGGGAGATGAGGCCCGACTGCCAAGCTGCCTTCCGAGCCGCCGTCCCTCTTGCTTGGACGGCGTGCCACCGGGCCGTAGGCCGCTCGGAGGTGGGGCCTCGCAGTCGGGCCTCTTCGCCAAGGGGGACGGGACGGGTTGGGGTTGAATTGGGTGGGCGATCCCGCGATACCTCGACTCCGTACCCTGCAGGCGGTGGCTCCTGTGGGGAAAAGGGGGAGAGGCGGCGACCGCCGCTTCGAGGTATCGCTGCGGAACGGGTCCCACTTCGGCCCTTGGGGTAGGCGCTTCTCATCTCATCTCATCTCATCTCACGTCTCCAAGGCGGGCCTGTACGCCCGGGCGTCGCAATCGAACGTCCAGGCGACGGCCTGCTTGGCGCTCCGCATCCAGGGTGGGACGCGCAGCAGGTGGGTGCGCCCCGTGCTGGGGCAGGTCACCTCCAGCATGACCCAGCGCTCCCCTCCTCCGGGAATGGCCACCTCGTAGAGCGTTCCCCACTCGCTTTGGTCGCGCTTCTTCGCGTCCGCCTCGCGGAGGAACCGGGCGGGTCCCTTGCGCTCGATCATCGCCCGACGGACCTCCGCGTTCCGCTGTTGCAGGATGTCCGAAATCCGTATCGACAACGGGTCCGTGATCATCTCCCGGGGAACCCGCTGCCCCCGCCAGAAGTAGAAGCCGCTCCCGTCGGCCCACTCGGCCGCCGGACCGTCCTCCCGGTGGAGGACCACCCGGCCGTCGAGGAACCTTCGCATCCATCCCCATTCCGCCGGTGCCTGGAGGCGCAGATGGAGCTTGGGGAACGGGAGGACGTGGGCCGCATCTTGGGTGACCCAAAGGAGCAGCAACCCCGAGCGGACCGCGTGTCCC
>Ga0256830_1000633_pt1 | contig 26854 bp, 26 predicted proteins | sample 128326metaG_FD_190537 | JGI IMG/M metagenome (GOLD analysis project Ga0256830, IMG submission 190537) | Hydrothermal vent microbial communities from Lau Basin, Pacific Ocean - 128-326 | ecosystem: Environmental > Aquatic > Marine > Hydrothermal vents | place: Pacific Ocean: Lau Basin | collected... | reverse complement strand
GAGGCGCGAGGGCCGAGGATTTTGATCCCCGGTCCCAAGGAGGTTCGAGTGGCGAGCTGCGAGGGCTGAGGATTTCGATCCCCGCCCCAGAGGAGTTGCGAGGTGCGAGCTGCGAGGGCTGAGGATCTTGATCCCCGCCCCAGAGGAGTTGCGAGGGGCGAGGTGCGAGGGCTGAGGATTTTGATCCCCTCTCCCTGTCCCTCCCCCGGAGGGGGAGGGGACCGTTATTTCGGGGCAAGGAGCAAAGAAAAAGGCCCGCTTTCGCGGGCCTTTCTCCGGGATTGCTCCCTTGGCCAGTAGCCGGCTTACTTCTTCCGGCGACGCGCCTTCTTCTTGGCGGTCTTTTTCCTGGCTACCTTCTTTTTGGCCTTCTTCTTCGCCTTTTTCCTGGCTACTTTCTTCTTGGCCTTCTTCTTCGCCTTTTTCTTGGCTACTTTCTTTTTGGCCTTCTTCTTCGCCTTTTTCTTGGCTACTTTCTTTTTGGCCTTCTTCTTCGCCTTTTTCTTGGCTACCTTCTTCTTGGCCTTCTTTTTCGCCTTTTTCTTGGCTACTTTCTTCTTGGCTTTCTTTTTGGCCTTCTTCTTGGTGGCCTTTTTCCTGGTAGCTTTCTTCTTCGCCTTCTTCTTGGCTACTTTCTTCTTAGCCACGCGCTTCTTTGCTACCTTCTTTTTCGCTGCCTTCTTCTTGGCAGCGGTCTTTTTCTTCGCTTTCTTCTTGGTCGCCATAGTGCAAACCTCCAGGTTGAGCATTGAACTTTCGCAGAGTATAGCCAAGTTGAATAAAAATGCTAGTAAGTGCGGTTAAATTGCGTTTGCAGCACGCTGTTATCGTTAAAAAATCTCTCCGCATGCTTTCCGACTGCCATGACAGTGCCAATTTTTGCCGTGAAAGGGCTTTTGATTTCGTTTTTGAAATCAAAATCGTGTTCTTTGGCGGCGGATCGTTCTCGTCTGGCGCGTGATCGCGGTGCGCGAGCATGAAATTCCTGTCTGTAGCTACCGGAGTGCCGCATTTTTGCGCCCGTGATGCGTCGATCATGGTTTCGTGCGGAAAAATTCTGCCTCGCAAGGTGTTCTCCCGGCAAAAAGACGCCCGCATGGACAGGGGTAGCGACCGTGACGCGAGAATAATTAACGTTGATGCCGTCGTGATCGCCCGGATGCATGCCTGTGGCGCTGCAAATGCGTCGGTGATCGCGGCCATGGCGGCGAAATTTTCTCCTGTGACGGCGTTTTGGAGGCGCCTGGGGACGTGATTGGCGCTGTTATGGCAGCGCAGGCTTGCGATCAGGTAAAATATTTTGTGATCGGGGCTCTCTCACGCATTGTGGGCGCGATTTTTCGCGTTATGTTGCGTTGCAGTACCTGAGATCGTCGAAAAAAACGCGCACAGGAACGCTTCTCCTGCGCTGTGAGCGCGATTTCTGGTTTTGTTTTGCCCTCGAGCGTGGCCTGTTGCGCAAATTTTGTGTGTCACATGCCCTCTTGCGTCCCACAGGCGGGATTTTTCACCGGCGCAGTGCGTCGAACCCGCCACGCGCGGGGATCAAAACCCGTTTGCATGCGCCGTGGAGTCACAAAAGCGGCTCGCCATCGCACCTGCATGGCGCCGGAGGGGTTCGAGTCGGTCTCCCTGTTCGCCGATGGCGCCCGAAATCGCCAACTCGCGATGGCGATCACGGCGCCGCAGGCGCAAGGATCGCCTGGTGGTCGCCTTCAAGGGGTCGAGGACAGGTGTCGAGGAACGTGTTTGCGGTTTGCCGTCGCTCGTTCCGAGGATTCAGGTGCGGCGGCGTGAACGGGCGCCGGGTTTTTACCTTGCGTCGGTGTCGGCTTGCCATCGCGGCACGCGAGACCAGGGTGTGGATGGGCAATGGAACCGCGCAAAAATTGCAATTTGCAATTTTTGCGGCGTGCTGCGCCTGTCGGGGAACCTGTTCAGCCCTTTTTTGCCAGCTCGAGGATGTAGTTCCACGCTTTTTCATCCACCGGCATGACCGAGAGGCGGTTGCCGCGGCGCAGAAGGGGCATGTCGGCGAGCTTTTTGTGTTTCTTGAGCGTTTCGAGGGTGACGGGGTGCTTGAATTTGCGCTCGAACTTGATGTCCACCATGTACCAGCGCGGTTTGTCCGGATCACTCTTGGGATCGTAGTACTTTTCCTTCGGATCGAAGGCGGTATGGTCGGGATAGCCCTCGCGCACCACGCGCGCGATGCCGACAATGCCCGGTTCCTTGCAGTTGGAGTGGTAGAAGAACACCTTGTCGCCCTTTTTCATCTGGTCGCGCATGAAGTTGCGCGCCTGGTAGTTGCGCACGCCGTCCCAGTGGTCGGTCTTGCCGGGCGCGGCGGCGAGATCGTCGATGCCATAGACGTCGGGTTCGGATTTCATCAGCCAGTAGGCCATGGGCAGGGCTCCTCGTGGTGGCGGGCAGTGACCCACCAGTAGTTCATTATTCGCTAATATTCTGTTTTTACTGCAATTTTTTTGCGAATTCCATCACAAAATGCTTGCCAATTTTGTCGGTTCACTATATATATATTCGCCCTGTTTTCTGCAAGCTTGCTTGCCAGGGGGAGGAAACACCGGGCCGCGACCCGGAGTGTATAAGAAAAAACAGCGAAATAAAGAAGAGGGGGGAGAAAATGCGGAGACGCCGACGTCGACCTGACCTGTTGTTCGTCCTTGCCGTACTGCTTGGTCTGAGCATTCTGGTGACGGGCTTCACCCAGCAGCTCTATCACCCGCAGGAAGAGGCGATCCACCTGACACAACAATAAAAAACTGGCCTTGAGTCAGACTATGCAATAGCAGTAAGCCGGCAACCGCCGGCTTTTTTTTTGGGGCGGCTTTTTTTTGGGGACAGACCCCATTTTTCGTCCCTGCAGGAAAAATGGGGTCTGTCCCCCTTTTCCGCCCCTTTTCCGTCCGACCCCATTTTCCCCCTTTTCAGCACCTGTCGAACACGCGCACGCCGTCTTCGGTGGCCACCGCGTCGAGGGGCACGTCCCAGGGGCGGGTCGGCAGGCTCGCCACTTCCTGGAAGCCGTAGGCCGCGCCCATGAGGCAGGGATGGCGCCAGCGGCGGCGATGGCGCAGGTAGGCGAAGCTACGGTCGTAGTAGCCGCCGCCCATGCCCAGGCGGTTGCCGTGGGCGTCGAAGGCCACCAGCGGCACCAGCGCCAGGTCGAGGGTGAAGGCGCGGTACCAGCGGATGTGGCGTTGCAGGGGTGGCTCGGGGATGCCGTAGCGGTTGGGGGCCAGGGGGACGCCCGGCTCCCAGGGCATGAACCACAGGCGGTGTTCCCAGGGCATGCCCACCACCGGCAGGAAGCACTGTTTGCCGGCCCGCCAGGCCAGTTGCATCAGCGGGCGCAGGTCCATCTCGCCGTCGTTGGGCAGGTAGAAGGCCACCGCCCGGGCATGGCGAAAGGGCCGGCTGCGGGCAACGTGATCGGTGAACAGGGCCGTGGCGGCCTCGCGCTCCCGTGGCGACAGGCGGCGCCGGGCGGCGCGCATCTGCTGGCGCAGGGTGCTGGCGTCGGTCATGCGTGGGCTTCGCTGAGGTGGCTGTAGGACATGGAAATAAAGAGGGGAAAGTGCCCGCCGCTGCCGTGGTGACCTTTGTTCTTGAACCTGAGGCTCAAGTGGGCGCAAACCGCGCTGTTTCAGGCTTTCCGTTGCGTGACGGACATGCACACCACAACGCTTTATTGCCCCCGGGGAAATGCATTAAGGCTCAAGAAATATCCCCGGTCAGCTCACAAACAGGGCAGGCAAGCCTATTGTAACCCGTCGGATGCCCGCTTGTCTGATCCGAATCAAATTTCCAGTTGCTGGCTGTTGAACAGGGCATGTTCGATCTTTTCCTGCAGGCGCTTCAGGCGCTTGCTGTAGTTTTCCATCATGCCGCCGGCCGCGCCCCCCTTCGCGCCGTCCTGGGAGAGCAGCTCGTGGGCGATGTTCAGGGCAGCCATCACGGCGATGCGGTCGGCGCCCACCACCTTGCCGCTATCCCTTATCTCGCGCATGGTTTTGTCCAGGTAGCGGGCCGAGGCGAGCAGGGCCTCCTGCTCGTCCTCGTCGCAGCCGACGAGATATTCCTTGTCGAGGATGTTGACGGAAACGCTGGTCTGGGGCCCTTTATTCGCCATCTTCCATCGCCCTGAGTCTTTCGATCATGGCCTCCACGCGGCTGCGGGCCAGTTCGGTGTTCTTCAGCAACTTGTTGCGCTCGGCCTCCAGCGAGGTCTTGTCCTGGCGCAGGGACTGGTTCTCCGTCTTCAGCCGGGTCACGGCCTCGATCAGTTCGTCCACCCGCTCTTCGAGCTTTTTCAGGTCAGATTCTTCCATACGACAGCAGGTCCGCCCTCGATTCTTGTTGCCAATCACTATAGAGCCGGCCCGAGATGGGGTCAACGGCCGCGGGCCCCCGCGGCGCAAGGGTCGGCCGCGCGCCGCCGGAGACGGCATCGGGGGCTGTGGTAAAATGTGCGTCCCGGTGCGCGGGCGGTGAACAGGCAGGCAGTGATGAACGAACTGAACGTGGACTTCGACCAGCTCCAGTCCCTTCTCATGGATCTCGGCAGCGTCATGGATGCCGCCGAGTGTCACGGCATGCTCGCCGGCCATGCCTGCACCGGCACGCCGTTCCGTCCGGCGGAATTCCTCCCGCAACTGGTGGTGCAGGAACTGGCCCCGGAGGCGGAACAACGTCTCGCCGGGGAACTGGTCCGCCTGCACCAGCGCATCCGCGCGGACCTCGACGAGGCCATGCTGGCCTTCCAGCTACTGCTGCCCGACGACGACGAGGAAATCGCCTGGCGCCTGCGCTGTCTCGGCGAGTGGTGCCAGGGTTTCCTGTACGGCATCAGCGTCGGCGGCGTCAGCAGCGGGCAGGGCTACTCGGAGGACTTTGCCGAGATCCTCGCCGACCTCATCGAGATCGGCCAGGCAGGGGACTACGAGTCCGACGACGGCGAGGAAGACGAGGCCAGTTACATGGAGCTGGTGGAACACGTGCGCATGGGCGTCTTCCTGCTGCTCGAGGAACTGCGCGAGAAGGGACCGCCGCAGGCCACGCCGCGGCAGTTGCATTAGATACAGGGCCTCGCCACGCGCCCTGCCGGGCGCAATGGCGCCGCATATTGCGCCGTCATTCCCGCGAAAGCGGGAATCCAGGCGAGTGAACACAACACTGGATTCCGGGTCTTTGCCATGTTCCACATGGCTGCGCCCGGAATGCCCCCCTTATCCTGTCCGTCGGCTCGCCCCTCGCCCCTCGTTCCTCGCACCTGAATTTAAGGCATAATGGCGCCATGCAGACCCAGGAATTCATTCGCCGCCGCCGCCACCTGATGCAGATGATGGGCGAGGGTTCGGTGGCCATCCTGCCCGCCGCGCCGGTGCGCATGCGCAACCGTGACGTGGAGTACCACTACCGCCAGGACAGCGATTTCTACTACCTCACCGGCTTCCCCGAACCCGAGGCGGTGGCGGTGTTCGCCCCCGGGCGCAAGAACGGCGAATACATCCTGTTCTGCCGCGAGCGGGACCCGGAGGCGGAGATCTGGAACGGCAAGCGGGCCGGCCAGGAAGGCGCGGTGGAGATCTACCGGGCCGACGATTCCTTCCCCATCGACGACATCGACGACATCCTGCCGGGGATCATCGAGGGCGTCGAGAAGGTCTTCTACACCATGGGCGTGCATGCCGACTTCGACAAGCGCCTCATCGGCTGGGTCAACCGCCTGCGCGAGCAGTCGCGCGCCGGCATGGTCACGCCCGGGGAGTTCATCTCCCTCGATCACATCCTCCACGACATGCGGCTGGTCAAGAGCAGCCGCGAGATCAGCGTCATGCGCAAGGCGGCGAAGATCTCCGCGCGCGCCCACCGCCGCGCCATGCGCGCCTGCCGCCCCGGCAAGAAGGAGTACGAGCTGGAGGCCGAGCTGCTGCATGAGTTCATGACCCACGGCGCGCGATCCTCGGCCTACGCCTCCATCGTCGGCAGCGGCGGCAACGGCTGCGTGCTGCACTACATCGACAACATGGCGACCATGAAGGATGGCGACCTGGTGCTCATCGATGCCGGCGCCGAGATGGACTACTACGCCGCCGACATCACGCGCACCTTCCCGGTCAACGGCCGCTATTCCCGTGCCCAGCGCGCCCTCTACGAGGTGGTGCTGGCGGCGCAGCTGGCCGCCATCGAGCAGGTGCAGCCGGGCAAGCACTGGAACGATCCCCACGAGGCGGCGGTGCGCGTGCTCACCGAGGGCCTGGTGGAGCTGGGCCTGCTCAAGGGCCGCGTCAGCACGCTGGTGAAGAACGAAAAGTACAAGCGCTTCTTCATGCACCGCACCGGTCACTGGCTGGGCATGGACGTGCACGACGTGGGCGACTACAAGGTGGAAGGGGAGTGGCGCCTGCTGGAGCCCGGCATGGTGCTCACCGTGGAACCGGGGATCTACATCCCCGCGGGCACGAAGGGCGTGGCGAAGAAGTGGTGGGACACCGGCATCCGCATCGAGGATGACGTGCTGGTGACGAAAAGCGGCCACGAGGTGCTCTCCGCCGAGGCGCCCAAGGACCCGGACGAAATCGAGGAACTGATGGCCTGAGACGGGTATGGACAGGCACTGCGCAGACTACGACGTACTCATTGCCGGCGGCGGGCTGGCCGGGGCCAGCCTCGCCTGCGCCCTGCGCGGGCTGCCCCTGCGGGTGGGCGTCATCGAGGCCTTCCCGCTGGCCTCCGAGCATCAACCGAGTTTCGATGCGCGCACCGTTGCCCTGTCGCTGGCCTCGCAACGCATCTTCGCCGCCCTCGGCCTGTGGCCGGCCATGGAGGCGGACGGCGTCGCCGCCATCGAACACATCCATGTTTCCGATCGCGGCCATGCCGGCGTCACCCACATGCACGCCGCCGAGCAGGGTGTGGCGGCACTGGGTTACGTGGTGGCCAACCGCGTGCTCGGCCGCGCCCTGCTGGGGGGGCTCGACGGCGCCGCGGGCGTGGACTACCTGTGCCCGGCGACGCTGGAGAGCCTGTCCTTCAGCCATGCCCGTGTCACCGCCGGCATCGACATGGACGGCGAGGCGCGCGAGTTGAGCGCGCGCCTGCTGGTGGCCGCCGACGGTACCCACTCGCGGGTGCGCGAGTTGTGCGGCATTCGCAGTTTCGAGCTGCCCTATGCGCAACACGCGGTGATCGCCAACGTGCGTTGTGACCGGCCGCACGCGGGTCGCGCCTTCGAGCGCTTTACCTCGCAGGGTCCCATGGCCCTGCTGCCGCTGGCACCCGGCGTGCTGCCGGCGGGCGAGGACGGCCACGGCGACTACGCGCTGGTGTGGACGCAGGGCGAGGCCGCGGTGGCGACGGTGTGCGAATGGGACGAGGAACGTTTTATCGCCGAACTGCAACAGGCCTTCGGCTCGCGCGCCGGGCGCTTCCTCGCCTGCGGCGCGCGCCACAGCTATCCGCTGGCCATGTCGCAGAGCCGCGAACAGGTGCGCCCGCGCCTGGCGGTGATCGGCAACGCCGCCCACACCCTGCACCCGGTGGCGGGGCAGGGCTTCAACCTGGGCCTGCGCGACGTGGCCGTACTGGCCCAGGTGCTGGCGGAGCAGCTCGCCCGGGAACCCGGTAGCGACATCGGCACCCTGCGCGTCCTGCGGGACTATGCGCGCTGGCGCCGACGCGATCGCCTGCAGACCAGCCTCGCCTCCGACAGCCTGGTGCGTGTCTTCAGCCGCGATTCTCTGCCGCTGGCGGCGGCGCGCAATGCCGCCATGCTGGCGCTGGACATCCTGCCGCCGCTCAAGCGCTGGGCCACGCGCCAGGCCATGGGGCTGGGCGGCAAGTTGCCGCGCCTGGCGCTGGGCCTGCCGCTGCAAGGCGCGGGCAGCGAGGCCGGTCATGGCTGAGACGCGGCAGGTGGACATCGCCATCGTCGGCGCGGGCATGGTGGGCGCGAGCCTGGCTTGTGCGCTGGCCGACACGGGCCTGTCCATCACCCTCATCGACAGCCACCAGGCGCCGCGCGACTGGCCCGCCGAGGGCTTCGATCTGCGCGTGTCCGCCATCACCCGCGCCAGCGAGCGGCTGTTCGATACCATCGGTGCCTGGTCGGGCATGGCGGCGCGGCGCGTCAGCCCGTTTCGTGAAATGCACGTGTGGGACGCCGGCGGCCCCGGCGTGGTGCACTTCGACAGCGCCGAGGTGGCGGAGACCCACCTCGGGCACATCATCGAAAACCGCGTCATCGTCGCCGCGCTGCACGAGCGCCTCGCCGAGATGGAGGGGATCACGTTCCATTGTCCGCTGCGCCTCGCCGCGGTGCGACGCGCGGGACGCGAGACCGTGCTCGAAGGCGAGAACGGCGAGCGTTTCCGCTGCCGGCTGGTGGTGGGCGCCGACGGCGGCCGCTCCTGGGTACGCCGCCAGGCGGCCATCCCGGTGCGCGGCTGGGACTACGATCACCATGCCGTGGTGAGCTACGTCAGGACCGAACGGCATCACGCCGAGACCGCCTGGCAGCGTTTCCTGCCCAGCGGCCCGCTGGCCTTCCTGCCGCTCACCGAGGGCTGGAGTTCCATCGTCTGGTCCACCTCGCCGCAGCAGGCGGCGGAACTGTGTGCCATGCCGGAGGACCAGTTTGCCTGCGAGCTGGAGTCGGCCTTCGAATATACCCTCGGCGCGGTGGAGGCGGTGGGGCCGCGCGCGGCCTACCCGCTGCGTTTCTTCGACGCCCGCCGCTACATCGCGCCGGGCCTGGCGCTGGTGGGGGATGCCGCCCACACCATGCACCCGCTGGCGGGGCAGGGCGTCAACCTCGGTCTGGCCGACGTGGCGAGCCTCGTCGAGGTGCTGAAAGCGGCGCGTGCGAAGGGGCGCGCCATCGGCAGCGAGTCCGTGCTGCGCCGTTACGAGCGCTGGCGCAAGGCGGACAACCTCACCATGCTCGCCACGGTGGACGGTTTCAAGCGCCTCTTCGGCAGCGAGCTGCTGGCGGTCAGGGCGGCGCGCAACCTCGGCCTCGGCGTGGCCGGGCGCGTCGCGCCCCTGCGCAACACCCTCATGCGCGTGGCCATGGGGATGGAACAGTAACGAGTAGCGAGTGGCGAGTAGCGAGTGGCGAGTGGCGAGTGGCGAGGGCTGAGGACTTGATCTCCGTCTCAACACGGAAAAGATCAACCGCAAAGGCCGCAAAGGAGCCGAAGCGGGAAACCCCTCGTTATTCCGGGGGACGCCGCGTGCCGGTAGCCGGGGCGCGATCGCGCAGCGTATTGCGCCCTGCATTCGTTCCCTGTCATTGCGAGTTCCCGTCAGCGGGCGCGGCAATCCGGTCAGGAGCGTCCCCCGCGAGATTGCTTCGCTGCGTTCGCAATGACGGAAATCCTCGTCACTCGCAACTCGCAACTAGCAACTAGCGCCTGATCTTGTCATGAATATCCTCGACACCATCGCCATTCTCATCAGCCTCGCGGCGCTGTTCAGTTATCTCAACGCACGCTTCATTCGCCTGCCCACCACCATCGGCCTGATGATCATTGCGCTACTGCTGTCGCTGGGGCTCATCGCGCTGGATGTGCTGGGCTGGGTCGCCCTCAGGGACGAAGCCGAGATCTTTCTGCGCGGGATCGATTTCCACGAGGCGCTGATGCAGGGCATGCTCAGTTTCCTGCTCTTTGCCGGCGCCCTGCACGTCAATCTCGCCGATCTGCGTCGCGAGAAGTGGGTGGTGGGCCTGCTGGCCTCGCTGGGGGTGGTGATTTCCACTTTTCTCGTCGGCCTCATGAGCTGGTGGGTGTTCGACATGCTGGGCTCGCCCCTGCCGCTGATCTACTGCCTGGTCTTCGGCGCTCTCATCTCGCCCACCGATCCCATCGCCGTGCTGGGGATCCTCAAGACCGTCGGCGCGCCGAAGTCGCTGGAGACCAAGATCACCGGCGAGTCGCTGTTCAACGACGGCGTCGGCGTGGTGGTCTTTCTCGTCCTGCTGGGGATCGCCACCGGCACGCAGACCGCCGCGCCCCTGCCCATCGCCGGCCTGTTTGTGCAGGAGGCCCTCGGCGGCGCGCTGTTCGGTCTGGTGCTCGGCTGGCTGGCCTTTCTCATGCTGCGCAGCATCGATAACTACCAGGTGGAAGTATTGATCACCCTGGCGCTGGTCATGGGCGGCTACGCGCTGGCCAGCGAGCTGCATCTGTCCGGGCCCATCGCCATGGTGGTGGCGGGGCTTCTCATCGGCAACCGCGGGCGGCGGCTGGCCATGTCGGATCTCACGCGGGAACACCTGGACAAGTTCTGGGAACTGGTGGACGAGGTGCTCAATGCCGCGCTGTTCGTGCTCATCGGCCTCGAGGTACTGGTGCTGGTCTTTCAACACCAGTATCTCCTCGCCGCCCTGCTGCTCATCCCGGTGGTCCTGCTGGCGCGCCTCGTCAGCGTCGGCCTGCCCATCCTCGGTCTCAGTTTCTTCCGTTCCTTCTCCCCCGGCGCGGTGCCCATCCTCACCTGGGGCGGCCTGCGCGGCGGGATCTCCGTGGCGCTGGCCCTGTCTCTGCCGCTGGGCGAGGAGCGCAACGTCATCCTCACCGTGACCTACGTCATCGTGGTGTTCTCCATCGTCGTGCAGGGGCTGAGCATCTCGCGGCTGGTGCGTCGCTTCGCGCCCCGCGCCTGAGAGGCTGGCGGGAAGGGGGCGGGCATTCTATATATATGGGATGCCCCGCGTCCCCTGTTGCGAGGCTGCCTGACAAAAATCGTTTAACTTCTTGTTTTATAAAGTCGGGTCTTCGCCGGCTTGGTTTTCGCCGCCGGCCCCCGTAAACTTGGCAGCTTCAATGACCCCACCCGTGGGAGAGACCCGGCCCCGGCCGGGCGCCGAAGGCGCAACCCGCCCGGAATCGCTCAGGCAAACGGACCGCAGGTGGTGCATTGACTCTGGAGAGATCCCGCCGCCGCGGGACACCGAAGGGGCCAAGCTCTCAGGTACACCGGACAGAGGGGCGACAAGGCTATGTGAGTATTCGCATGCCGCTGTCGCCCCTTTTGTTTTTCGAGTCCTTGTCACAGGTGGTTACGGAACGCACATGAGCAAGATCATCCCGGTGTTCGATTTTTCGCACCAGCCCAATGCCACGCGCATGCCGGCCTGGATCCGCCAGCGCCTCGGTGGCGGTCAGACCTGGCAGAGCACCCGGCGCGCCGTGCACGACAATACCCTGCACACGGTGTGCGAGGAGGCCGCCTGCCCCAATCGCGGCGAGTGCTGGAGCCGTGGTACCGCCACCTTCATGCTGCTCGGCGACACCTGCACGCGCGCCTGCGGGTTCTGCAACGTCAGGACCGGGCGGCCCGAATGGTTCGACGAGGACGAACCGCGCCGCGTCGCCGAGGCGGTGATGGAACTGGGGCTGGACTACGTGGTGCTGACCTCGGTGAACCGCGACGACCTGCCCGATGGCGGCGCCGACGTCTTCGCGCGTACGCTCATCGAACTGCGCCAGCGCAAGCCCGACATCGGCGTGGAATTTCTCACCCCCGACTTCAAGCACACCCAGGACAATGCCGTGCGCGTCATCATGGCGGCGCTGGACACGGTGCGCAGCTTTCCCGGCGAGACCCAGCTGGTGTGGGGGCACAACGTGGAGACCGTGCCGGCGCTCTATCGAGAAGTACGCAAGGGGGCGAGCTACGAGAATTCGCTGGCCCTGCTGGAGGCGGCGGCGCGCCAGCCCGGCGTGGAGGCCAAGTCGGCCATCATGCTGGGGCTGGGCGAGAGCGAGGCGGAAGTCACGCAGGTCCTGAAGGATCTGCGCAAGATCGGCGTGCAGCGCGTCTCGCTGGGCCAGTACCTGCGTCCCAGCCGCTACCACGTGCCGGTGCGCCGTTACCTGGAACCACGGGAATTCGATGACTACGCGCGGCTCGCGCGTGAGCTGGGCTTCGCCTGGGTCAAGGCCGGCCCGCTGGTGCGGTCTTCGTATCACGCCGAGGAAGAACAGGAGATCCGATGAATTTGAAACAGACACCACTGCATGATGCCCACGTGGCCGCCGGGGCGAAGATGGTGGACTTCGGCGGCTGGCACATGCCCATCCACTACGGCTCGCAGATCGAGGAACACCATGCCGTGCGCCAGGACGCGGGCATGTTCGATGTCTCGCACATGACGGTGGTGGACCTGCGCGGCCCGCGCGTGGCGGAGTTCCTGCGTTACCTGCTGGCCAACAACGTCGATCGCCTGCAGGAGACCGGCAAGGCGCTCTATACCTGCATGCTCAACGAGGCGGGCGGCGTCATCGACGATCTCATCGTCTATCACATGCACGGCAACTGGTACCGCATGGTGGTCAACTCGGCCACGCGCGAGAAGGACCTCGCCTGGATCCGTGAGCATGCCGCGCCCTTCGGCGTGGAAGTCGAGGAGGGCAGCGAGCTGGCGATGCTCGCCGTGCAGGGGCCCAAGGCGCGCGCGCGGGTGCACGAGGTACTGCAACTGGACGAGGGCGTGCGCGACATGGCGCCCTTCTTCGCGCGCGAGGTGGGCGACATGTTCATCGCGCGCACCGGCTATACCGGCGAGGACGGCTACGAGCTCATCGTCCCGGCGGACGAGATCGCCGAGCTGTGGCGGAAGCTGCTGGACGCCGGCGTGCGTCCCTGCGGCCTGGGCGCGCGCGATACCCTGCGCCTCGAGGCGGGCATGAATCTCTACGGTGCCGACATGGACGAGTCGGTCACGCCGCTGGAGTCGGGCCTCGCCTGGACGGTGGCCTGGGAGCCGGAGACGCGGGACTTCATCGGCCGCGCGGCGCTGGAGAAACAGAAGGCCGCCGGCGTGACGCGCAAGCTGGTGGGACTGGTGCTCGAAGAACGCGGCGTGTTGCGCAACCACCTCAAGGTCTTCGTCGATGGCCTCGAGGCGGGCGAGATCACCAGCGGCAGTTTTTCGCCAAGCCTGGGCAGGGCCATCGCCTTCGCGCGGGTCGGCAGCGAGGCCGGGGAACACTGCACGGTGGAAGTGCGCGGCAAGCAGCTGCCGGCGCGCATCGTCAGGCCGCCCTTCGTGCGCAACGGCAAGCCCTGCGTGTAGGCCGGGCGGATCGGATTCTTTTTTCAAACTTTCGCAACCTGGGGAACAAGGGGGAAGCAGCATGAGCGACATACCAGGCGATCTGTATTACACCAGGACCCATGAATGGGTGCGGCCCGAGGAAGACGGTACGTTTACCGTCGGCATCACTCATCACGCACAGGAGTTGCTCGGCGATCTGGTGTTCGTCGAGCTGCCGGAGGTGGGCGCCGAGATGGGCGCGGGTGACGACTGCGCGGTGGTGGAGTCGGTCAAGGCCGCCTCCGACGTCTATTGCCCCGTGGCGGGCGAGGTCGTCGCCGTCAACGAGGCGCTGGCGGACGAGCCGGAGATCATCAACCGCGACGCCTTCGGCGACGGCTGGATCTTCCGCCTGCGGCCCGAGGACCGCGGCAGCGTCGAGGATCTGCTGGGCCCGGAGGCCTATGCCGAACTCATCGCCGAAGAAGAACACTGAGGCGCCGCGAGTTCCGTCATGCCGTTCATTCCGCATACCGAAGACGACGTTCGCGCCATGCTGGCGGCCATCGGTGTCGAGGACATCGAGGCCCTGTTCGACGAGATCCCCGCCGGACTGCGCGCCGGGGGCCTGGAGGGGATCCCGGCGGGCGAGGGCGAAATGGAGATCACCCGCCTCGCCCACGCGCGGGCGCGCGAGGATCAGCACCTGATGTGTTTCGCCGGCGCGGGTGCCTACGACCACCACGTGCCGGCGGCGGTGTGGCAGATCGCCACGCGCGGCGAATTCTATTCCGCCTACACGCCCTACCAGGCGGAGGCCAGCCAGGGCACCCTGCAACTGCTCTACGAGTACCAGACCATGATGGCGGGACTCATGGACATGGAAGTGTCCAATGCCTCGCTGTACGACGGCGCCTCGGCGCTGGCCGAGGCGGTGCTCATGGCGGTGCGCGCCAACCGCAAGTCGAAGTCGAAGCGCATCTTCATGCCGCGCACGGTGCATCCCGCCTACCGCAAGGTGGTGCGCACCATCGTCAGCCACCAGGGCATCGAGCTGGTGGAACTGGACTATGATCGCGAGGGCGGCCATCTCGATGCCGCCAGCCTGCCCGCGGCGCCGGGGGATGCCGCCGCGCTGGTCATCCCGCAGCCCAACTTCTTCGGCGTGCTCGAGGACGTGGACGCGCTCACCGACTGGGCCCATGCCCACGGCATGCTGGTCATCGCCGTGGTCAATCCGCTGGTGATGTCGGTGATCCGCCCGCCCGGACAATGGGGAGGGAAGGGCGCGGACATCGCCTGCGGGGAAGGGCAGCCGCTGGGCGTGCCGCTGGCCTCGGGCGGGCCGTATTTCGGTTTCATGTGTTGCCGCCAGTCCCACGTGCGCCAGATGCCCGGGCGCATCATCGGCCGCACGGTGGATACCCAGGGGCGCAGCGGTTATACCCTCACCCTGCAGGCGCGCGAGCAGCACATTCGCCGCTCCAAGGCGACCTCCAACATCTGTACCAACCAGGGCCTGTTGGTGACCGCGGCCACCATCCACATGGCCCTGCTCGGCCCGCAGGGGCTGGCCGCCGTCGCCGCGGCCTCGCACCGGCACACGCAGCGGCTGGTGGAACAGTTACAGTCGGTGGCGGGCCTGACGCCGGTATTCAGCCGCCCGGTGTTCCACGAGGCGGTCATGCAACTGCCCCTGCCGGTGGAGGAGGTGCTGCGGCCGCTGTCGGTGCAGGGCATCGTCGGTGGCGTCTCGCTGGCGGACGACTACCCGGAGCTGGGCAAGGCCCTGCTGGTCTGCGCCACGGAAAAACGCACTGAGGCGGACATCACCGCCTTTGCCGAGCACCTGCAACGCATCTTCGTACGCCTCGGCGCGCCGGCCTGTCCGGTGGCGCCGAAACTGTGAGTCGAAACCCAACACCACAAGGAGCATGCCATGGCGACCATTACCCTGGAAGGCAATACCATTCATACCAATGGGGAACTGCCCGCGGTGGGCAGTACCGCGCCGGACTTTCATCTGGTCACCACCGAGTTGAACGATGTCTCGCTGGCCGACTACGCGGGCAGGAAGAAACTGCTCAACATCGTGCCCAGCCTCGATACCGGCGTGTGTGCCACCTCGACGAAGAAGTTCAACGACATGCTCGGTTCGCGCGACGACGTGGTGGTGCTGGTGATCTCCGCCGATCTGCCCTTTGCCATGGGCCGCTTCTGCGGCGCGGAGGGCACTGACAAGGTAGTGCCCCTGTCCATGATGCGTAGCCGCAACTTCGCCAAGGACTACGGCGTGCTGATCACCGACGGGCCGCTGGCGGGGATCACGGCGCGCGCCGTGGTGGTCCTCGACGAGAACAACGAGGTGCGCCATACCGAACTGGTGCCGGAGATCGCCCAGGAACCGGACTATGACAGTGCCATCGCGGCATTGGGCTAGATACAGACACGAGGTTCGAGTGGCGAGTGGCGAGGAAAGGCGCCGCGGGTTTTTGATGTGGTGGTAATGCCTCTGCGTTGCGGTTTTATGAACAGGTAGAGAGATATGCTGATTTTTGAACACTCCCGGCCGGGTCGCGCCAATGGCGCGCAGATGGCCGACGGCGCGGCGGCGGATCTCGCCGACATCCCGGCGGAATTCCTGCGTCAGGACACGCCGCCCCTGCCCGAGGTCTCGGAGATGCAGGTGGTCCGCCACTACACGCGCCTGTCGCAGAAGAACTTCTCCATCGACACCCATTTCTACCCGCTGGGCTCCTGCACCATGAAGTACAACCCGCGGGCCTGCAACTCGCTGGCCTCCCTGCCGGGCTTCATCGACCGTCATCCCCATGCCCCCGACAACCTCAGCCAGGGGATCATGGCCTGCCTGTACGAGTTGCAGGACATGCTGCGCCATGTCACCGGCATGCGCGCGGTGTCGCTGGCGCCCATGGCCGGCGCGCAGGGGGAGTTTGCCGGCGTGGCCATGATCCGCGCCTACCACGACGCGCGCGGCGACACGGCGCGCAAGGAGATCCTGGTGCCCGATGCCGCGCATGGCACCAATCCGGCCACCGCCACCATGTGCGGTTACCGGGTGCGCGAGATCCCCACCGACGCGCAGGGTGATGTGGATCTCGCTGCGCTGCGCGAGGCGGTGGGCCCGCAGACCGCCGGCATCATGCTCACCAACCCCTCCACGCTGGGCGTGTTCGAGCGCCACATCGAGGAAATCGCTACCACCGTGCACGAGGCGGGCGGGCTGCTCTACTACGACGGCGCCAACCTCAACGCCATCCTCGGCAAGGTCAAGCCCGGCGACATGGGCTTCGACGTCATTCACATCAACCTGCACAAGACCTTCTCCACGCCGCACGGCGGCGGCGGACCCGGCGCGGGTCCGGTGGGCGTGGGCGAGCGCCTGCTGCCCTACCTGCCCGTGCCCATGGTGGCGCGGGCAGAGTCGGGCGAGTTCTACTGGCTCACCGAGAAGGAGCGCCCCGAGACCATGGGCCGCCTGTCGGCCTTCGGCGGCAACATGGGGATCCTGCTGCGCGCCTGGATCTACGCGCGCATGCTGGGCGCCGAGGGCATGGAACGGGTGGCCGATTTCGCCACCCTCAACGCCAACTACCTCATGACGCGCCTGCGCGAGGCCGGTTTCGACGTCGCCTTCCCCGAGCGCCGCGCCACCCACGAGTTCATCGTCACCCTCCGGCGCCAGGAGAAGGAACTGGGGGTCACCGCCATGGACTTCGCCAAGCGCCTGCTGGACTACGGCTTCCATGCACCCACCACCTATTTTCCCCTGCTGGTGCCCGAGTGCCTGCTCATCGAGCCCACCGAGACCGAGGCGCGCGAGGAGCTGGATGCCTTCGTCGAGGCCATGAAGGGGATCCTGCAGGAGGCGCGCACCAACGTGGAAGAACTCAAGAGCGCGCCGCATACCATGCCGGTGCGCCGCCTCGACGACGTGCGGGCGGCAAAGGAGCTGGATCTGCGCTGGCAGGCAAAGGACAATGGCGGATAGCAGGCGGGTTTGCCTGCGACGGAGTTGACCCACGACGGGACGGACGGGGAACATGAAACCGGGACACACGGGCGTGAGGCGCATCATCAAGGCCTTCGGCTTTTCCATGCAGGGTCTGCGCGCGGCCTATCGCAACGAGTCGGCCTTCCGCCAGGAATCCTGGTTGTTCATCGTGCTCTTTCCGGTGGCCTTCTGGCTGGGCCAGTCCGTCGTCGAGATCGCCCTGCTGGTGGGCAGCCTGTTCCTGGTACTGGTGACCGAGCTGCTCAACAGCGCCATCGAATCCGTCGTCGATCGCATCGGCAGCGAGCCCCATGAGCTGTCCGGCCGCGCCAAGGACATCGGCTCGGCGGCGGTATTCGTTTCCCTGATGAACGTGCTGGTCATCTGGGGCCTCGTCGTCTGGGCCCGTTGTACCGCCACCTGAGAACAAAACGGAGAACCTTATGTCCGCCCTGATCTGCGGTTCCTTTGCCTATGACACCATCATGGTGTTCCACGACCAGTTCAAGAACCACATCCTGCCGGACAAGGTGCACATTCTCAATGTTTCCTTCCTCGTCCCGGACATGCGCCGCGAGTTTGGCGGCTGCGCCGGCAACATCGCCTACAACCTGAAGCTGCTGGGGGGAGAGCCCCTGCCCATGGGCACGGTGGGTAACGACTTCGGCCCCTATGCGGAGTGGATGGATCAGTGCGGCATCCCGCGCGCGCACGTCAGGGTGATGGAGGAAACCTACACGGCGCAGGCCTTCATCACCACGGACATGGACGACAACCAGATCACCGCCTTTCACCCCGGCGCCATGAGCCTCGCCCACGAGAACCGTGTTGGCGACGCCAATGGTGTCCGCCTCGGCATGGTGTCGCCCGACGGGCGCGAGGGCATGATCGAACACGCCGCCCAGTTCGCCGAGGCCGGTATTCCCTTCATCTTCGATCCCGGCCAGGGCCTGCCCATGTTCGATGGCAAGGAGCTGATGACATTTATCGAGCAGGCCAGCTGGCTGACGGTCAACGACTACGAGATGCAGCTGGTGCAGGAGCGCACCGGCAAGACGCCGGGCGAGCTGGCGCAGATCCTCGAGGCGGTGATCGTCACGCGTGGCGGCGAGGGCGCGCTGATCTACAACAGGGAACACCGCATCGAGATCCCGGTGGTGGCCACCGAGCACATGAACGATCCCACCGGCTGTGGCGACGCCTTCCGCGGCGGCCTGCTCTACGGCCTGATGAACGACATGGACTGGGAGACCACCGGGCGGATCGCCTCACTCCTCGGTTCCATCAAGATCGAGCATCACGGCACCCAGAACCACCGCTTCACGGTGGACGAGTTCCAGGATCGCTTCGAGAAGGAATTCGGTTACCGCTATACCTGATCCGTCAGCGATTGTCGGCCTGCGCGGCGAGGATCGCCGTCAGCTCGTCGAAGGAAAAGCCGACGACGCTCACCGGGCGTCGGCGGCCCTTGACGCTGATCTCCTGCTCGCGTCCATGCCAGAATTCCCCCGGTAGCTGGCGGTAGGCGTCGGCGCCCATGACGATGTCCTTTTTCAGTGTCTTGCTGGCGCTCTCCAGGCGGAAGGCGAGGTTCACCGTATCGCCGACGGCAACACCGTCGCGGCCCACGTCCACCGCCGCCTCGCCGGTGTGGATCCCCACGCCGATGTTCAGCGGCAGGGGCAGCTCGGGGAAGGCCCGGTTGAGCCGCGCGCAGGTGGCGCGTACCGCCTGCGCGCAATGCAGTGCCCGCATGAGGGCGTCGAAGTCGTCACGGCCGTTTTCCCAGCGCGCGTAGATACAGTCGCCGATGAATTTTTCAATCACGCCGCCGGAGCGCCTGACCTCCTCGCGCAGGCCCTGTGCCCAGCCGTTCATGAGCCGGGTGAGGACCTCGATGGGCGTATCCTCGGCCAGCCGGCTGTAGTCGCGGATATCCGAGACGAGGATGGTGATCCGGCGCACCCGCACCCGGCTGTGCTGCTGGGTGACGTCCTGCGTCGGCGGGTCCAGGTCCACCTTGTCGGGTTGTCGGAAGCGGATGCGAAAGGCGGCGATGGCGATTTCGTCGCCGTCCCGGAGCAGGGCGGGATCGTCGATGCGCCGGCCGTTGACATAACTGCCGTTGGCGCTGCCACCGTCGAAGAGCAGGAAATTGTCGTGGGAGGTACGGCGAATGATGGCGTGGTTGCGCGACACCCGCGGATCGGGGAGGACCAGGTGGTTATGCTGGCCACGGCCGATGGTGAGCACGTCGTCGCAACGCAACTCCATCTGCCTGCCTTCGACCTCGACCTGGATGTGTGCAGCCATAGCCCCGGGGTCCGTGAAAAGGTGGTGCGCAGCCATGCGAGACAACGTGCACGGTGATGGCTGGAGATTCTAGCCCCTTTGCCGCTCCGGAATACATACTTCTGAACGGCTAGGTTGTTCTGCGGGGGGGCGGGGCGCCGGGCGGTGATCAGGCGCCGGCGAGCTTCCCGAGGCGCTCGAGGAAGGCGCGCACCCGGCGGGCGTTGGTGCCGCCATCGCCGCCGCTGCCAAAGCGCGAGGCCGAGCGCATGTCCACGCGGCTGCCGCCGTCGTCGGTGGGCGTGATGTGGATCACCACGTCGTCGCTGAAGCCGAACCAGAAGGTGGTCTCGGTGGCCTCCAGATGCAGGGCCTCGGGGTTGTCTTCCTGGAGTTCCCAGCCTTTCTCGCGCACCACCTGCAGGGCCAGTGCATAGGCCCGCGCCGGCGGGACCTTCAGGTACAGCGGCTCGATGTCGGGATAGAACTCCATCTGGTAGGCGCTGCCCGTGACCGTGTCATAGACACGCGAATTGGGTGCGCTCCAGAACTCGGGGGGATTGTGGGGATCGGTGCTGATGTCCTGGATGGGCGGGTAGCTGCGCTTGGCGTCCTGCCAGTAGTAGAGCAGGCCCAGGGTCGGCGCGGTGATGAGCACGCCGATGAGACTGAGGACGAAGCCGCGTCGCCGCGTCCCGGGTCGGGTGGCGAACAGGCTGTAGAGGCACAGCAGCGCGCCGGCGACGAAGCCCCAGGCGGCCCAGGTCATGAGCTGTACGGCGGCATCGTAGTCCCACACGCCGACGCGGCTGCCCAGCGGACCGGACAGCGCCACCAGGACCGCCAGCAGGACCACGCCCATGCCCAGCAGGGCCGGCCGGTAGAAGCGCGCGGGATCAGTCTGTGGATCGGACATCACTATACCCCCCGATTGACAGGCGCCTGTACATTCAGACCGGAAATCGGCGCGCCAGTTCAATTCCGGTTCAACTCCGGGGACGTGGTTTCAGACTGGCTCGCGCGCAAGGCGGGGGTGTCCCGCCCCAGGCAACGGGGTAAACTGCCGGCTACAGGGTCAGGTAGGCCGCGTGCTCATGCGTGCCATCGACCGCGCACAGGGGAGTGTCCGTGGAAGTCCATACTTTCTTCCTCTACCTCTTGATCATCCTGCTGACGGCACGGATCTTCGCCGAGCTGGCGGTGCGCCTGCAGGCGCCGTCGGTGATCGGCGAACTGCTCGCCGGCGTGGTGCTGGGGCCCTCGCTGCTGGGCTGGCTGGAGCCCCTGCAGGCCATCAAGCTCATGGCCGAGATTGGCATCATCCTGCTGCTCTTCGAGGTGGGGCTGGATACCGACATCCGCCGCCTGGTGCGCACCGGCGGCAAGTCGGTGACGGTGGCCATCGTCGGTTTCGTCCTGCCCATGTTGCTGGGATTCTCACTGGGCTACTGGGTCTTCGGGCTTTCCCTGCTGGTCTCCCTGTTCATCGGCGGCACCCTCACCGCCACCAGCATCGGCATCACCGTGCGCGTGTTGACCGATCTGCGACGCCAGCACTCGGTGGAGGGCCAGGTGGTGCTGGGCGCGGCCGTGCTCGACGACGTACTCGGCGTCATCGTGCTGGCCCTGCTGTATGAATTTTCCGTGGGTGGCGGCATCAGCCTCGTCAACACGGGCAAGGTGCTCGTCTTCGTCGCGGCCTTCTTCGTGCTGGCGCCGGTGGCGGCGCGCATGATCTCGCTCATCATCAGGCGCTTCGACGCCGTCAGCGAGATCCCGGGCCTCCTGCCCACCACCATCGTCTCGCTGGTGCTGTTCTTCGCCTGGCTGGCCGATGTCATGGGCGCCCCCGAATTGCTGGGCGGTTTCGCGGCGGGACTGGCCCTGTCGCGGCGCTTCTTCCTGCCCTTCGGCATGGCCCTGCGCACCGATGCGAAGTTCGCCGATCGCATCGAGGCGCAGATGAAGCCCATCGTGCACCTGTTCACGCCCATCTTCTTCGTCTACGTGGGCCTGTCGCTCAACCTGCGCGAGATCGACTGGGGCTCGCCCTTCATCTGGGTCTTTTCCCTGTCGCTGTTCGCCGCCGCCATCGTCGGCAAGTTGCTGGGCGCCTTCATGATCCGCGAGCCCTGGCCGCTGCGCTGGGTGATCGGTATCGCCATGATCCCGCGCGGCGAAGTGGGCCTGATCTTCGTCGAGCTGGGTCGCGTGAGTGGAATCTTCGACCAGGAGATCCATGCCGGGCTGGTGATCGTCATCGCCCTCACGACCCTGCTCTCGCCGCTCGCCATGAAGTGGTTCTATGCCAGCCACGGGGAGCGTGTTCGACCTGGGTAGCCATTTTGTAACATTTGCTACAGACATTGCGCGCCCTGCCCGCTACATTCACGCAATCCCGGGCATCCGTCGAAACCGGGTTCTGTTGAAATCTGAAAAGAGGTATGTCGCATGTCCGCGATCCGCGCAACAATGCTTTCCGCTTCGGCCATGTTGTGGCTGAGCTTCTGGCTGTCCGGCTGGAACGTTCACTGGCTGGCCTACCTGCCCGCCGCCATGCTGGCCGCCGCCGGCATCATCGGTTTCTGCCCGGCCACCTGGCTCTACGGCAAGATCGGGCTCAAGCCGAGCACCCTGAAGTAAGCCTCATGCCGGGTGCCAGGGACGACGCCCGGCGCTACGCCTGCGCCAGCAGATCCACCAGTTCCGCCCGCGTCGTGGCGGGTTCGCGGCAACTGGTGCCGCTACAGACATAGGCCCGCGTCCGCCCGCCATCGCTCTCGCGTGAGGCGAGCAGGCCATCGAGTACCGCCGTGTCGGGGATGGCGAAGGCCAGGCGCCGCGGCTGCCAGGCCCTGCGGCATTCCTCCAGCCAGTCCCGCATTTCCTCGCTGTCGCTGCCCCGAATGACAATGGTGGTGGGCGGGTAGAGGTGTTCCTCCAGCGCCAGCAACATGCCGCAATGGGCGTGGGGGAACTGTTGCAGGGCCGGCCAGGCGCATTGCAGGGCGCGCCGCGCCGCGTCCAGGTAGCGTGTCTCGCCGCCGAGGTGACCGAGGCGCGCCAGCAGCTTCGCGGCGACGGCATTGCCCGCGGGCGTGGCGTCGTCGCTGAAGGGTTTCGGCCGCTGGATGAGGCGCTCGTGGTCGTGGGCGGTGAAGAAGAAGCCGCCCTGTTCGGTATCCTCGAAATGCGCCAGCAGGCTGTCGGCCAGCTCCCGCAGCATGAGGTAGTCGCTGTCGCGCCAGCGCACCTGGAGCAGCTCCAGCAGGCCGTCCATGAGGAAGGCGTAGTCGTCGAGGCAGCCGTTGAGGCGCGCCCGTCCATCCTTGTACGTGGCCAGCAGACGGCCATCGCGCAGCAGGCTGTCGCGCAGGAAGTCCACCGCGCGGGTGGCCGAGTCGCCCCATTCGGGGTGCCGCAACAGCCGCGCGCCGATGGCCATGCCGCGGATCATGAGGCCGTTCCAGGCGGTGAGGATCTTCTCGTCGCGCCCGGGGCGCACGCGCTGCTCGCGCGCGGCAAACAGTTTTGCGCGGGCCGTGGCAAGCCGTGCCCGCACCTGGTCCTCGTCCATGCCGAGCGCGTCCGCCACCTCGTCGGTGGTGGCGCGCACGCTGAGGTGCCACCTGCCCTCGAAGTTGGGGGCCTCGTCCAGGCCCCAGAAGCGCGCCGCCACGGCGAACTCGTCGGCATCCAGCAGGGCCGCGATCTCGTCGCGCTCCCAGGCATAGAACTTTCCTTCCTCGCCCTCGGAATCGGCATCCAGGGTGGCGTAGTAGGCGCCTTCGGGGGACTGCATCTCGCGCATCACCCAGGCGGCGGTCTCCTCGGCCACCCGCGCGAAGGTGGCCTCGCCGGTGGCGGCATGGGCCTCGGCGTAGAGGGCCAGCAGCGGGCCGTTGTCGTAGAGCATCTTCTCGAAGTGGGGGATCTGCCACGCGGCGTCCACGGCGTAGCGGCAGAAGCCGCCGCCCAGCTGATCGTAGATCCCGCCGGCGGCCATGGCGTGCAGGTTGTGGCGCACCAGTTGCAGGGCGGTGTCGTCCGGCGTGCCCGCGCGGGTGGCGGCCCAGTGGCGCAGCAGGCGCTCGATGTTGGTGGGGTGGGGGAACTTGGGCGCGCCGCCGAAGCCGCCGTGGACGCGATCACTGTCGGCCTCCAGTTGCCGGCGCGCGGCATCCAGCGGCGTGGCGTCGAGGACCGCGTCCTCGCCGCCGCTCACCAGCGCCATGCTGTGCAGGGCGCCGGCCAGCTCGCTGTTCTGGCGGTCGATGTCGTCGCGGTGATCACGGTAGAAGTCGTGCACCCGTTGCAGCACTTCGCGAAAGGGCGGCATGCCGTGGGCGGCACGTGGCGGGAAATAGGTGCCGATGAAGAACGGCATGTGTTCGTCGGGGGTGAGGAAGGCGGTCAGCGGCCAGCCGCCGGGCCGCCGGTTGAGCAGGTGGTGGGCGGACTGGTAGATCCGATCCAGATCGGGTCGCTCCTCGCGGTCCACCTTGACGTTGACGAACAGGCGGTTCATGAGTTCGGCGGTGGCCGGATCCTCGAAGGATTCGTGGGCCATGACGTGGCACCAGTGGCAGGCCGAGTAGCCAATGGAGAGCAGGATGGGCCTGTCCTGCTCACGCGCCAGGGCGAGGGCTTCCTCGTTCCAGGGGTACCAGTCCACCGGGTTGTCGGCGTGTTGCAGGAGGTAGGGGCTGGTCTCGTCGGCGAGGCGGTTGGGCATGCAGGGCTCCTGTGGCGGGTGGGGCGGGCGCCACTATAGCCTATCTGCATGTCGGCAAACACCGGCGGTCAGGCGGGGTAAATTTCCCCACCGGGGCCAGACTGGCTGCGCGGAAGCAGGGATCAGACTCAGTGGACTGATACCTGGAAACACCCCGCCCGGTAAAAACAGGTGCATGCCGCAGCCGCCTCGGGTAACGTATGCGCCACATTGACCCTGCCCGGACAAGGCCTTTTCGAATGACCGCCGCCCACCTGCCGCCGCTGCAACTGAAGAAGAACGAGGACCGCCGCATTCGCGCCGGCCACCTGTGGATCTACAGCAACGAGGTGGACACCGCGCGCACGCCGCTCAAGGGGCGCGAGCCCGGCGGGCTGGCGAACGTCACCGATCATCGCGGCAAGCCGCTGGGCACCGCCTACGTCAATCCCCACAGCCTCATCTGCGCGCGGCTCATCAGCCGCCACGCCGACACGCGTCCGGACCGCGACTGGTTCGCGCGGCGCATCACCCGCGCGCTGGTGCTGCGCCAGCGCCTTTATTCCGAACCCTTCTATCGCCTGATCTACGGTGAGAGCGACGGCCTGCCGGGGATCGTGGTGGATCGCTTCGGCGAGGTGCTGGTGGTGCAGATTACCACCCTGGGCATGGAGATGATGGGTGAGCTGTTTCTCGACGCCCTCGATGCGGTGCTGGAGCCCGGGATCATCATCCTGCGCAATGACACCGGGGCGCGGGAACTGGAGGGGCTGGAGACCTACGTGGACTGCGTCAAGGGCGAGCTGCCCGACAGGGTGGCGGTGCGCGAGAACGGCGCCGCGTTCGCCTTTACCGCCGACGGCGGGCAGAAGACCGGCTGGTTCTATGACCACCGCGACAACCGCCGTGTCCTGCAGGGCCTGGTGAAGGATCGCCGCGTGCTCGATGTGTTCAGTTATCTCGGTGCCTGGGGTATCGAGGCGCTGGTCGCCGGGGCCTCGGCGGCGACCTTCGTGGAGAGCTCGGCCACGGCGCTGGCGCAACTGGCGGACAACCTGCAAGGCAACGGCCAGCCCGCACAGACCCTGCTCAGGGGCGATGCCTTCGCGGTACTCAAGGATCTGATCAATGCCGGCGAGCGCTTCGACGTGGTGGTGGTGGATCCGCCGGCCTTCATCAAGCGGCGCAAGGATCTCAGGAGCGGTCTGGAGGCCTACCAGCGCATCAACCGCCTCGCCCTGCGCCTGCTGGCCGAGGACGGCATCCTCGTCTCGGCATCGTGTTCCTGGCACCTGCCGCGCGAGCAGCTGGTCAAGCTGCTGCGCCAGGGCGGGCAGCAGGCGGGGAGGCTGGTGCAGATCGTGCACCAGGGCCACCAGGGCGGCGATCACCCGGTGTTGCCGGCCATGAACGAGACCGACTACCTCAAGGCCTTCTTCTGCCGCGTGATATGATCGCGGCTGGCCTCACAGGATCACCAGCATGACCGTAGATTTCACCGGTGTCGCTTTTACCATCTTCGACTTTCCCGTTTACTGGTACGGCATCATGTACCTCGTCGCCATCGGTAGCGGCTGGCTGCTGGGACGCTACCGCATCCGCAAGCATCCCGAATGGGGCTGGAGCGCGCAGCAGATGGACGACCTGGTGTTCTACGCCGCGCTGGGGATCATCCTCGGCGGGCGCATCGGCTACCTGCTGTTCTACGACCTCGGCCGGATCTTCGACGAACCCACCTTCTTCGATGCCGTCAAGCGTATCTTCGCCATCCGCGACGGCGGCATGTCCTTCCATGGCGGCCTGCTGGGCGTCATGCTGGCCTGCTGGCTGTTTGCGCGCCGGCAGGGCTGGGCCTTCTTCAAGGTCATGGACTTCATCGCCCCGCTGGTGCCGCTGGGGCTCGGCGCCGGGCGCATCGGCAACTTCATCAATGGCGAGCTGTGGGGCAAGCCCACCCATCTGCCCTGGGGCATGATATTTCCCAAGGCCAACGACGGCCTGTTGCGCCATCCCAATCCCCTCTACGAGGCCTTCCTCGAGGGGCTGGTGCTGTTCGTGGTGCTGTGGTGGTTCTCCAGCAGGCCGCGCCCGCGCATGGCGGTGGCCGGGCTCTTCGCCGTGCTCTACAGCGTGTTCCGCTTCGGCATCGAGTTCGTGCGCGAGCCCGACGCCCATCTCGGCTACCTGGCCTTCGGCTGGCTGACCATGGGCCACCTCCTGACCCTGCCCCTGCTGGCGCTGGGTATCTATCTGATCTGGAAGGCCTATTCCCGCCCGGTGTACGACACCGCCGGGGAGGCCAGGGAAAGCGACGCATGATAAACTGAGGCAGTCAGCAGCCAGGGGGAAGTCGGCAGTGAAGCAGTATCTGGATCTCATGCGCCACGTGCGCGACCACGGCGTCGAAAAGGGCGATCGCACCGGCACCGGCACGCGCAGCGTGTTCGGCTACCAGATGCGTTTCGATCTCGCCGAGGGCTTCCCGGTGGTGACCACCAAGAAACTGCACCTGCGCTCCATCATCCATGAGCTGCTGTGGTTCCTGAAGGGGGACACCAATATCCAGTATCTCAAGGACAACGGCGTATCCATCTGGGACGAGTGGGCCGACGAGAACGGCGAGCTCGGACCGGTGTACGGTGCCCAGTGGCGCTCCTGGCCGACGGCGGATGGCCGGCACATCGACCAGATCAGCCAGGTCATCGAGCAGATAAAGAACAACCCGGACTCGCGGCGCATCATCGTCAGTGCCTGGAACGTGGGCGAA
>Ga0256830_1000632_pt1 | contig 26898 bp, 23 predicted proteins | sample 128326metaG_FD_190537 | JGI IMG/M metagenome (GOLD analysis project Ga0256830, IMG submission 190537) | Hydrothermal vent microbial communities from Lau Basin, Pacific Ocean - 128-326 | ecosystem: Environmental > Aquatic > Marine > Hydrothermal vents | place: Pacific Ocean: Lau Basin | collected... | reverse complement strand
CACCCTCGTCGGCGTCTCCACCCACCGGATAAGCGAACCGGCCACCCCCACCGGCACCACCCAACCGCCCTCAACCTCACCCCCCACCCGCCGACAGGACACCCCATGAGCACCGCCAAGGACGGCAGGGGCCTCCGCGTTCGGAGGCCGGGCCAGGACGAGCCCACCCCGACGACGCTCGACCGCGTCGTCCGATGGGCCGTGGTGGTGTTGGGCGGGGTCGCCGCCGGCATGGTCGCCTGGACCGTGACGGTGCCCGGCTGGTTCCTCGTCGGGGTCCTCGTCGGGCTCGCCATCGGTGCCATCTGGACCCGTTCGGCGGTGCTGCGCCTCGCCATCCACCTCCGCAAGAGCTCCCCGGCGGAATGGGAGGAACGTCTTCCCGAATGGGCCGGGCCCCTCGGGCGCCTGCTGCGGACCGCCGCCGCCGAGGCGGTGGCCCGTCACGAGGCACTCCGGGACGCCTTGGGCCGTGAACAGCTCCGAGACGTCGAGCTCGACGTCATCGGGGAACAGGCCGAAGACCTCCGGCGACGTCTCGCCGAACGCCAAGACGATTTCGACTTCCTCGTCGCCGGCATCAAGACGGCCCTGTGGAACATGCGGCGGCGACCTGCCGCCGAGGTGGTCGACGAGCTCGAAACCCTCCTCGACCGCCTCCAGCGGGTGGCGAAAGCCCACGCCGCCCGGTTGGAACCTCCCACTCCGGTCCCCCTCGGTGACGTCGTCGTCGAGGCGGTGGCCCGTCTCGGGCTTCCCCGGGGCCGGGTGGTGGTCGGCGGCTCCCTCCCCGTCGTCGAGGCTCCCGGCCGTCTCCTCCTCGAACTCGTCCAAGGGATGATGCGGGCCGCCGTCGCCGGCGGCGATCCTCGGCCGGTGACGGTGAGCGGACAGATGGACCGAGGCGTCGCCGTCTTGGAGGTGGCGGACCACGGATCGTCCCCGCCGCCGCCGGCGACGGACCTGCTCACCGACGACGCCCCCGGCTTCGACCGGCTGATGGCGCTACGCGCCGCCCGCCTGTTGGGTGGCGACCTCGTCTTGGAGACCCGGGACGGAGCGAACCTGCAGCGTGCGGTGATCCCGGTGCGCCATGGGGCGGAAGCGCCGCGGCTCACCGTCCGACCGGCAGGTGACGGCACATGAACCAGGAATGCACGACGACAGGGGTAGACGATGAGTGATACGGCCACCATCGACGAAGCCACCACCGAAGAGGCCACCGAATCCGCGGCCGAAGACACCGCGGCGGCTCCGGTCACCCACCGCCGGGTGCTGGGTGTGGGGCTGCCGGTGCCGGCCCGGAGGAGGCTCCTCGAGTACGACGAAGTGGAGCTGGTCGACGACGCCGCCGACTCCTTCGACGCCGCCGTCGTCTCCTCGCGGCTGCCTGCCGCCCGATGGGGGGTCGTCTCCGAGCTCGCCGCGGTCGCCCCGGTCGTCGTCCTCGTCCATCCCGGAGGGGAGCAGACCGCGGTGGCCATGCTGGAAGCCGGAGCCCGGACGACCGTCGCCGAAGGCAACGAGAGCGCCATCATCCGGTTCCTCGACGACGGCGTCTCCGACGACCTGGTCGAAGGCTGGCGTGCGGCCCAGGAGGGCGGGGAGGATCTGCGCTCCATGGTGGCCCCGTCGGGGTTGAAGAACGCCCGTGCCTTCGAACGGAGGCTCGCCGAGATCTCCGAGGAGGGACGCCTCCCTCGGCTCGGATTCGTCTCCCTCGGCGGTCTGGACCGGGGAGGGATCACCGCCGCCCAGTCGATCAGGCGCCGCCTCGGCTACCTCCTCGGCTCCCTCGTGGACGCCCGGGGGGGCGAGCTGTTCGACCTCGAAGACGACGGATTCGCCTTTCTCGTACCTCGTCTCGACCTGTCGTCGTCACGGAGGTTGGCGGCGGAGATCGTGGCGGCAGCTTCGCTGTTCCGACCCGACGGCGACCCCCTCGACGTCGCCGTGGGCATGGCCGGACCCGAGACCGCATCCGACATCGAGACGCTGCGGGCGCTCGCCTCGCGAGCGAAGGTCCGGGCGGCGGCGAGCGGTGTCGGTGTCGCCGACGCCGACGAGCTCGCCCACAGCTCGGCGACCGAACTGGAGCTCGCCGTCGTCCTCGCCGCCGCCGACGCCGTCGACGCCAAAGACCCGACCGGCGAGCACCACCGTCGCGTCGCCGAGCTGGCCGTCCGGATCGCCGAGACGCTGGGCTTGGAGGCGGACGAGGTCGCCAAGGTCGGTCTGGCTGCCCGGGTCCACGACCTCGGCAAGCTGGGGTTCGGCGAGGCCGCCTTCGATTCGAGCCACGAAGATCACGAGCGCTGCGTCGCCGAACACGCCGAGATCGGAGCGGCGATGGTCCGCCATGCCGCCGGGGAAGACGTGGCGGCGGCGATCCGTGGCCACCACGAACACTTCGACGGCACGGGAGGTCCCGACGGCCTCGAAGGTGGCGACATCCCCCTGGCGGCCCGGATCCTCGCCGTCGCCGACCGGTGGGACCGCGTCGCCGGGTCCGACGGTGCGGCGGCGGTGGCCGAGACGCTCGGCGAGGAGGCCGGTTCGGTGCTCGACCCGACGATCGTCGAGGTGGCGTCGGGGCTGGTGTGAGGCGAGTCGGTGGCGGGGGAGCTAGCGGTCGAAGATCTCGGTGACGCGGATCCCCAGCCGCCCGTCCACCACGACGATGTCGCCGCGGGCGGTCGGTGTCCCGTTGACGAGAAGATCGACGGGCTCGCCGACGGTCCGGGTGAGGTTCACGACGCTGCCCTCGTCGAGGGTCAACAGTTCACGGATCGGGAGCTTGGCGCGACCGATCTCCACCACCACGTCCAGGGGGACGTCGGCCAGGCGTCCGAAGCCCGTCTCGTCGTCGCCAGCGGGCTGTGGTTCGCCGGGATCCCACGCGACGGACAGCCGGACGTCCCCGGCGACGATCTCGAGACCGGAGGCTCGGGGCGGGATGTCGGTGTCGGGCACGACCTCGGAGACGGTCCGGGGCGTCGTGCCGTTGGCGGTGGCGAAGGCCTGTTCGACGGCGAGGGCGATGGAGCGGGCCACGTCGTCGGGTGACGAATCGGTGGCGAGTCCGGCGAGGCCGTCTGCGGGCAGCCACAGGGCACCCGGACCCATCGTGGTGTTCGGGGCGAGCGCCACCATCACGGCGTCGTCGGTGGCGGGGGCGGCCTCCGGGTCGGGCCGGACCTCGACGGGGACGCCGAGGACACCGGTCATCTGGTCGGCGGCGGCGGTGAGCACGGTGGTGTCGGTGGTCATCTCCACGCTCCGATTCGAGCCGCCAGGTTCGGTCCACAACGGCCGAGCTCGGCGGCGATGAGGGGTGTTCCTTCCACGGACATGAGGAATGCCTCGTCGGCTCGGTGGTCGAGCCCGATGACGTCGCCGGGGGCGAGATCCCACAGGTCCGACGCTTTCAGGGCGGTCGGCCGAGTGTGCAGGACCACCTCGACGGGAGCCTCGGCCAGGATGGCCCGCATGTCGTCGGTGGCGTCACGTTCGGCACGGGTCTCGCTCCATTTCGCGGCGCGGATCGCCTCGTCGATCGGCTCCAGGACCGCCATCGGGTAGCCCACGCCGACCAGGCCGCGGGCCGTCGCCGCGTTCGATTCGATCAGCACGGAGAAGGTGAAGGTGAGGACCGTCTCGGTGGGCGGCGCGGCGTTGGCGAAGAGCGGGTTCAGTTCGGTCCCGATCCGTCGGGGTTCGACGTCGACCACCCCGGCGAAGGTCTCGGCGAGGGCGGCGATCGGATGATCGACCACGGTGGCCAACAGGCTCTCCTCCAGGGGGGTCGGCCGGCGGGGCGCCACCGGCCGGCCGGGCCCGCCGAGCATCCGGTCGACGAGGATGAGGCCGAGCTGGGGGCTCAACTCCAACACGACGCTTCCGGGCAGCGGATCGAGGGCCACCAGGGTGATCAGGTTGGGGTTGGGCATCGAACGGACGTAGGCGTCGTAGGAGACCTGTTCGGCACCGATCACGTCGACGGTCACCGGGACCTTGAGGAGACGGGTGAGGGCATCGGCGGTGATCCTGGCGAAGGTGTCGTGGAGCTCCAGCATCTCGCGGATGAACCCGGGCGGGATCTTGTGGGGCGCCCGGAAATCGAAGCGGGTGATGGGTGTGGCCTCGGTACCTTCCACCGCAGTCGTCCCTCCGTAGGTCGGCGACGTTCCTGTCGGCGGCACTCCGCAGCGCTGAAGGGATGCCGTCTGCGGTCTCAGGAGCGGTCCATGAGGCGGCGGAGGCGGGCGGTCAGCTCGGCGGGGGAGAACGGTTTCAGGATGTAGTCGTCGGCTCCCAGGTCGAATCCTCGCACCACGTCTCGCTCGGAACCCATCGCCGTCAGCATGACGACGGGCAGGTAGGTGGCGGAAGGGTTCGCCCGGAGGCGGGCGAGCACCTCGAACCCGTCGAGGCCGGGCATCTGCACGTCGAGGATGGCGACGGCGAAGTCGCCTTCGGAGCCCGCCTGCAAAGCCCCCAGGCCTTCGGTGTAGTGCTCGACTTCGAAACCCTCCCGTTCCAACCGGTGGATGATGAGGGCGGCCGTCAGCGTGTCGTCCTCCGCCAGCAGGACCCGGGCCCGACCCGACCGGCGATGACCGGTGAGGACCCGGTCGCCGCCGGCCCGATGGGCGCGGTCGGCGAGGGAGGAGGCCCGGGCGTAGGCGTCGGCCAGACCCGAGGCGCCGTCGGTGGTGACGACCCCGGCGGAGAAGGTGACCAGGGCGCCTTTGCGGCCCGGACGGTTCCGTTCCCGGATCCGGACGGTGTCGATGAGGTGGGCGAGCTCCTCCTCGGAGAGGGCTGCGACGACGATCAGCTCTCCCGGTGACCAGCGGGCGGCCACCGCGTCTTCCGGCAGGGTCTCCTCCAAGGCCTGGAGCATGCTGATGAAGTCGTCCTCGGAGACGGCTGCACCGTCGCTGCCGGGACGGTGGACTTCGGGGGACATCGAGGCGACGGCGACGAACTCGTGTTCCTCCAGCAGACGGTGGAACGCCGACAACACCACTTCGCGGGCGGTGGCGGCGGCGCCGTGTACGGCGCCGCTCGTCTGCCAGCGGCGCCGGCTGAGGGCGGCCCCGACCATCGCTGCCAGGGCGTCGACGTCGAAGGGTTTCTGGATGAACGAGTCGGCTCCCAGGGCGAGGCATTCGGTCCGGGCGACGAGGCTCGAGCTTCCCGACATCACGAAGATGGGGATGCCGGCGGTCTCGGGTCGGGAACGGAGCTCGCCGAGGAGGGTGCGGCCGTCGGCGTCGGGGAGGAACAGGTCCAAGAGGATCAGCTCGACCCGGCCCGACGAGAGGGCCTGTTCGGCCTCTTCGATGGTTCGGGCGATCCGCACCTCCCGGTTGGCTCCCGCCAGCTTGTGTTCGAGCAGGCGGGTGAGGAGGGGGTCGTCGTCGATCACCAAGACGACGGCCCGGGGCGGGTTGGTGGCCGTGCGGGTGAGCACCGAGAGCAGGGCGTTCACCCGTTCGGGCATCTCGGAAGGGCCGGCCTGTTCCACCGCGCCGGCGAGGACCGAGATCTCGGGGAACCCGAAGCTCGAACCTGCACCCTTGAGGGCATGGCCCAGCCTCCGAAGTGATTCCAACGCGTCGGCGTCGCCCTGTTCGAGGGCGGAGAGGGCGACCTCGAGAGCGGTGATCCGCTCGTTGAGGGCCTCGCGGAAGAAGGCCTGGAGTTCGCTCATCGGAGTGTCGAATTCATCGTCGGCACCGCGGGCCTCCACTGGAGCGATTTTCGCCCGTCGTCGGGTCGGCCGTCGGCCTGTCCGGCGGGTCTCGACGCGCCGACCGATCAGGCCCGGGCCGCCACGACACGCTCCAGGAGGTAGTCGCCGAGGCGCTCCAAGACGGCTTTGGCGTCGCCGGCGGGGAGGGGCTCCAGGGCCTGGCGGGCCCGGGCGAGACGTTCCAGCCCGGCGTCGAGGGCTCGGTCCACGTACCCGCCGGCCGTCACCAGCTCCACCGCCCGCTGGATCGACTCTTCGGGATAGGGGCGGGGTCCGGCGAGGAGCGACCGCAGCTCGTCACCTTCCGGACCGGCGGCGGCGAGGAGCACCGGCATCGTGAAGGTTCCTTCGCGGATGTCGGAGGCGGCGGGCTTGCCGAGGACGTCGTCGGTGGCCACCAGGTCGAGGGCGTCGTCGGCGATCTGGAACACCATGCCGACCTCCCACGCCCACGTCGACAGGGCCTCCACGGTGGCGTCGTCGGCGTCCGCCGCCATCGCGCCGAGCCGTGCCGAGGTGCGGATGAGGCTGGCGGTCTTGCCCCCGATGACCGCCTCGTAGTCGGCGATGGAGTGGTCGAGATCGTCCACCAGGCCGAGCTCCCGCGTCTGGCCTTCGACCAGCTCGGCGTAGGTGGTGGCGAGGAGGCGGACCGACTCCTGGCTGAGGTGGGTCGCCGCCACTTCGGACGCTCTCGCCATGAGGAAATCCCCGGCGAGGATGGCGACCGTGTTCGACCAGTTGGCGTTCACCGACGCGGCGCCCCGACGGGTGTCGGCTTCGTCGATCACGTCGTCGTGGTAGAGGCTGCCGAGGTGGATCAGCTCGACGGCCACACCGGCTTCGATGGGGCGGCCGTCGGAGGCCGGGCCGAACTCGGCGGCGAGGAGGGCGAGGAGGGGTCGGAACCGTTTCCCCCCGGCCGTCAACAGGTGCTGGGCGATGCGGGTCAGGTGGCCGTGGGCGGACGTGGACGCCTCGAACAGTCGCGCTTCGAGGCGCGTCATCCGTTCCCAGATCCGGGGGAGGGGTACGAGGCTCCTGAGATCGTCCACGCGCCGGGATGGTACCGGGTCGGCGTCGTTGCCCCCATTCCGAAAGTCGGCGAGCTTCCGTGCCGATGGGAACAGTGCGGAGCTCGTCCCCGGTTGCGCTCCGAGTTGAAGTCGGGTCGGGGGTATACTCCCCTCACCCGGCCAGGGACCACGCGAGGAGGAACCTGCGTTGTTTGAACGCTTCACGGATCGGGCCCGGCGAGTCGTCGTTCTCGCCCAGGAAGAAGCCCGACTCCTCAACCACAACTACATCGGGACCGAGCACATCTTGCTCGGCCTGCTCAACGAGGGCGAAGGGATCGCCGCCAAGGCGCTGGAGAGCCTCGGCATCAACCTGAGCTCCGTGCGGGAGCAGGTCGTCGAGATCATCGGTCAGGGCCAGCAGGCGCCGACCGGCCACATCCCGTTCACGCCGAGGGCCAAGAAGGTCCTCGAGCTGTCCCTGCGCGAAGCGCTGCAGCTCGGACACAACTACATCGGGACCGAGCACATCCTCCTCGGCCTCATCCGCGAAGGCGAAGGCGTGGCGGCCCAGGTCCTGCAGAAACTCGGTGCCGAGCTCCAGAAGGTCCGCCAGACCGTCATCCAGCTCTTGTCGGGTCCCCAGGCCGGCCAGGAGCAGCCCCCCGGCACCCCGGGTGGTGGTTCGGGTCGAGAGACGGCACCGTCGGGTTCCACGGTGCTGGACCAGTTCGGGCGGAACCTCACCCAGGCAGCCCGGGAAGGCAAGCTCGACCCGGTGATCGGGCGGGTCCGGGAGATCGAACGGGTCATGCAGATCCTGTCCCGCCGGACCAAGAACAACCCGGTGCTGATCGGCGAGCCCGGGGTGGGCAAGACCGCCATCGTCGAAGGTCTCGCCCAGCGGATCGTCGCCGGCGAGGTCCCCGAGACCCTCGAAGGCAAACAGCTCTACACCCTCGACCTGGGTGCCCTGGTCGCCGGTTCCCGCTATCGGGGCGACTTCGAAGAGCGCCTGAAGAAGGTGCTGAAGGAGATCAAGACCCGGGGCGACATCATCATCTTCATCGACGAGATCCACACCCTCGTCGGCGCCGGCGCCGCCGAGGGGGCGATCGACGCCGCCTCGATCCTCAAGCCGATGCTCGCCCGCGGCGAGTTGCAGACGATCGGCGCGACCACCCTGGAGGAGTACCGCAAGTACCTGGAGAAGGATTCGGCGCTGGAGCGGAGGTTCCAGCCGGTCCAGGTGGACGAGCCGTCGGTGGCCGACACCATCCAGATCCTCCAGGGTCTCAAAGACCGCTACGAGGCCCACCATTCGGTGCGGTTCACCGACCAGGCGATCGTGACCGCGGCCAACCTCGCCGACCGCTACCTCTCCGACCGGTTCCTGCCGGACAAGGCGATCGACCTCATCGACGAGGCCGGCAGCCGGATGCGGATCAACCGTTCCAGCTCGAACCCGGAGTTCGCCGAGATCGACGAGAAGCTCTCCGAGATCCGCCGGGAGAAACAGGACGCCATCCGCGCCCAGCAGTTCGAACGCGCCGCCCAGCTCCGCGACCAGGAGCGCACCCTCGTGGGCCGCCGGGTCGACGTGGAACAGCGGCTCCGGGCCGAAGGGGTGGAGACCGGATGGGTGATCGACGAGGAGGAGATCGCCGAGGTCCTCGCCCAGTGGACGGGGATCCCCGTGCACCGTCTCACCGAAGAGGAGACGGCCCGGCTCGTGCACATGGAGGACGAACTCCACCAGCGGATCGTCGGCCAGCACGACGCCATCGTCGCCGTCAGCCGGGCCATCCGCCGGACCCGGGCAGGCCTGAAAGACCCGAAACGGCCGGCGGGGTCGTTCATCTTCCTCGGGCCGTCCGGGGTGGGCAAGACCGAGACGGCCAAGGCGCTCGCCGAGTTCCTGTTCGGAGACGAGAACGCCCTCATCCAGCTCGACATGTCCGAGTACATGGAGAAGCACACGGTGAGCCGGCTGGTGGGTTCGCCTCCCGGCTACGTCGGATACGACGAAGGCGGCCAGCTCACCGAGGCCGTACGCCGCAAACCCTTCTCCGTGGTGCTGTTCGACGAGATCGAGAAGGCCCACCCGGATGTGTTCAACACCCTGCTCCAGATCCTGGAGGAGGGCCGGCTCACCGACGCCCAGGGGCGGTCGGTGGACTTCAAGAACACCGTCATCATCATGACCTCCAACCTGGGCACCCGGGACCTGCGGAAGAAGACCATCGGGTTCCAGGCCGAGGACGAACAGGTCACCTACGACAAGATGCGTGAGAAGGTGATGGAGGAGCTGAAGCGGTACTTCCGGCCCGAGTTCCTCAACCGGATCGACGAGATCATCGTCTTCCACGAGCTCTCCCTCGACGAGGTGAAAGAGATCGTCGACCTGATGATGAAACGGGTGCGGGACCAGCTCTCCTCCCAGGGTCTCGACCTGGTCCTCACCGAAGACGCCAAGGCCTTCCTCGGCAAGAAGGGCTACGACCCCGAGCTGGGAGCGCGGCCGCTGCGGCGGGCCATCCAGCGTCTGCTGGAGGATCCGTTGTCCGAGAAGGTGCTCCTCGGCGAGTTCAAGGCCGGCTCGACGGTCGTCGTCGACGTCGACACCGAGAACGAGGAACTCACCTTCGAGATGATCGAGGCTCCGCACCGTCCACCGATCGAGATGGCGGGCCAGGAGGGCTGACGGACCCATAGGTGCGGTGCCGTCGTGTGCATCTGCTCGCGGTTTCCGCCAGATCGTGCACACAACGGTGCGGTGGTGGCCGAGGGTCGGAGGATCCGCGAACGTCAGTAGGCGAGGGTGACCGTGCGGTGGTGCTCACCCATGCGCCCGGCGTCCGGCCCGAGCACCGCCCGGCTCCACAACGCGTAGTCGAGGGCCGGGCCGGTCACCGGGTTGCCGCGGGCGCCGAGGGCCTGCCGGAGGGCTTCGCCGGCGTAGACCGTCGCCCAGCGGATGGCCCACTCCTGGTTCGAGTCGGCGGGGATCAACGCTCGGCGGTCGACGGTGGCGGCCAGCTCGGGGCCGTAGACCAGCACCCCTTCGTGACGCAGCACGACGGGGAGCATGTAGTCGGGATACACCGGGAACTCCTCCATCCCCGTCACGGGCACCGGTGATCGAGCGGCGGCGACCGCCACCGCCAGATGGGCGAGCTTCCAGAACCTGAGGAGACCGACGGGGGTCTCGGCCTCGTCCCGGTAGCCGGGGATCGTCTCGACCAGGAGGCGTACCACGTCCGGTCCCCGGAACCCTGCCTGCTCGAAGATGGCACGGGCGTGGCCGCCCCAGTGCTCGCCGAGCGACGCCGCCACCCGGCGGAGCCGCGCTCCCCGCTCGGGGACGAGCTGGAGGACGCCGTCGCCGGCGAAGAACCTCCGCGCCGCGGCGTCGTCCATGCGGGAGAGGGGGCCCAGGTCGAGGCCGCCGTCGGCGGGGCGGAGGCCCCGGGCGAAGCACGCCCAGACGGCCGGGGCGTCGACCAGGTGTTCGCCCTCCCAGGTGACACCCCACATCTCCTCGCCGTCGGGTGGCCACAGGCACGCCACCACCGAGGTGGCGACGACGGCGAAGTCCAGCCAGGCGTCGCCGGTCCAGGGGGGCAGGCCGGGATAGTCGAAGGCGGGTTGGGGGAACGGTCGTGTGGCCCAGGCGTCGGCGAGACGGTCGACGGCGTCGGCGTCGACGGTCACCCCCCACGCCGGGGGCGGTGGCTCGTGGCGGAGGTCGACGATGCGCATCGGACGACAGTATGGCGTCCGGTGTGGTGGTGTCGGCGGATGGGACCCAACCCCCAGAGGTGGCTAATGTTCGGGGACCGAGGCCGAACGGCCTCAACTACTCACCTTGGGAGGAAGTCTTGAGGAGATTCACGAAACTGTTCGCGCTGGTATCGGTGCTGGCTCTCGTCGCGGCCGCCTGTGGCGGCGGTGGCGGCGGGGAGACGACCACCACTGCCGGGGAGGCGCCCGCGACCGAGACGACGGCCGCCGCTCCGGAGACGACGACCACCACCGCCGCTCCCGAGACTGCTCCGCCGGAGGAGGCAGTCAAGGTCGGCATGGTGTTCGACATCGGCGGTCGCGGAGACCAGTCCTTCAACGACGCCGCCGCCGCCGGACTGGACCGTGCCGTAGCCGACTTCGGTGTCGAGCCGATCGAGCTCGAACCGTCGGCAGGCGGCGAGAACCGTGAGGAGCTGCTCCGGCTGCTCTCCGAGCAGGGCGTTCCCCTCATCTTCGCCGTCGGGTTCCTCTTCACCGACTCGGTGGCCGCTGCCGCCGCCGACTTCCCCGACACGAAGTACGGGCTGATCGACAGCGTCGTCGACTCGCCCAACGTGGCGTCCCTCGTCTTTGCCGAAGAGCAGGGTTCGTTCCTCGTCGGCGCCGCCGCCGCCCTCAAGTCCCAGACCGGGAAGGTCGGCTTCATCGGTGGCGTCGAGATCGACCTGATCAAGAAGTTCCAGGCAGGCTTCGAGGCGGGGGTCAAGGCCGTCAACCCCGACGCCGAGATCATCGTCCAGTACGTGAGCCAGCCGCCCGACTTCAGCGGGTTCAACGACCCGGCCCGGGGTCGTGAGATCGGCACCGCCATGTACGAGCAGGGAGCCGACGTCGTCTACCACGCCGCCGGCGGCACCGGCGGGGGCCTCTTCGAGGCCGCCAAGGAGTACTCGGAGGCCAACAACACCAAGGTGTGGGCCATCGGCGTCGACTCCGACCAGTACAACCAGGTGGACGACGCCCTCAAGCCGTACATCCTGACCTCGATGCTCAAGCGGGTGGACGTCGCCGTGTACAACACGATCGAGGCGTTCGTGAACGGCGAGTTCAGCGGCGGAGTCGTGGTCTTCGACCTGTCGGTGGACGGTGTCGGCTTCTCGACGAGCGGAGGCTTCGTCGACGACATCGCCGACCAGCTCAACGACTTCAAGGCGAAGATCATCAGCGGCGAGATCGTCGTCCCGACGGCGCCGGAAGCCTGATCGTCCCCGATTCGACGGTGAGCGGGCCCGAGGCATTAGCCTCGGGCCCGCTGTCATGGAGGCTACGACGGGTACACGAGAGGCGGCCGTCCCCGCGGTCGAGCTGGTGGCGATCACCAAGCGTTTCCCCGGCGTGATCGCCAACCAGGACGTCCACCTCCGGGTCATGCCGGGGGAGGTGCACGCGGTCGTCGGTGAGAACGGCGCGGGCAAGTCGACGCTGATGAAGATCCTGTACGGGATGCAGCAGCCCGACGGGGGCTCGATCCTGGTGGGAGGCCAGGAGCGGCGGTTCCGTTCCCCGAAGGACGCCATCGACGTCGGCATCGGCATGGTCCACCAGCACTTCATGCTGGCCGACAACCTGACCGTGTTGGAGAACGTGGTGTTGGGGTCGGAACCGGCGAAGGGGCCCGCCCTCGACTTCGCCTCCGCCCGCTCCGACATCGTCGAGTTGGGTGACCGGTACGGGCTGGCCGTCGACCCCGACGTCCTCGTCGAGGAGCTGGCCGTCGGCGAGCGCCAACGTGTCGAGATCCTGAAGGTCCTCTACCGGGGTGCGCAGATCCTCATCCTCGACGAGCCGACGGCGGTGCTGGTGCCCCAAGAGGTCGAGGAGTTGTTCGAGAACCTGCGGGGCCTCAAGGACGAAGGGGTGACGATCATCTTCATCTCCCACAAGCTGGACGAGGTGTTGGCCATCGCCGATCGGATCACGGTGATGCGAGGAGGCAGGACCGTGGCGACCGTCGCCCCCGAGGAGGTGGACGCCCACCGGCTCGCCGAGCTGATGGTGGGCAGTGAGCTCCCGACCCCGGAGATCCGGGAGTCGACGGTGACCGACGTGGTCGAGCTGGACGTGCAGGGCCTCACGGTGACCAACGACGAAGGGCGGACGGTCCTCGACGACGTGTCGTTCGTGATCCGCCGCGGCGAGGTCGTCGGGATCGCCGGGGTGGAGGGCAACGGCCAGCGGGAGCTCGTCGACGCGCTCGTCGGGATCGTCCGAGTGTCGGACGGTCGGGTGCTGGTCGGCGGCGAGGACGTCACGAACCGTCCGACGGCTCAGATCCGCCAGCTCGGGGTGGGTCTCATCCCCGAGGACCGGCACCGTCAAGGGCTCCTCCTACCGAGTCCCCTGTGGGAGAACGCCATGTTGGGACACCAGTTCGGTCCGCCGTTCATGAGCGGACCCTGGATCGACCGCGGCGGTGCGCGGTCACGGACCCGTGAGATCATCGACCGTTTCGGGGTGAAAGCCCCCGGCCCGGACGTCCCGGCGGTGGCGCTTTCGGGCGGCAACCAGCAGAAGCTGGTCGTCGGGCGGGAGATGATCGCCCAGCCCCAGGTCCTCATCGCGGCCCAGCCGACCCGCGGCATCGACGTCGGCGCCCAGGCAGCCGTCTGGGAGCAGCTCCGCCAGGCCCGGGCGGCGGGGATGGCGATCCTCCTCATCAGCGCCGACCTGGAGGAGCTGATCGGGCTTTCCGACACCCTCAAGGTGATCCTGCGTGGTCGCCTGGTGGCGACCCTCGACCCGCGTTCGGTCACCCCCGAGGAGCTGGGCGGCTACATGACCGGAGTCCGTTCCCAGGAGGCGACCGCATGAGGTGGAGAACGGCTGCACTTCGGGCGTTGGCGCCGATCACAGCGGTGGTGTTCGCCCTCCTCGTCGCCTCGGTCGCGCTGGTCCTCGTCGACCGGAGCCCGATCACCGCCTTCGTCGAGATGGCCAAGTTCGCGGCGACCCTGAAGTCGTTCATCTCGATCATGAACCGGGCGTACCCGCTCTACATCTCGGCGATCGCCGTCGCCATCGGTTTCAAGATGGGTCTGTTCAACATCGGCGTGGAAGGCCAGTACCTCTTCGCGTCGCTGCTGGCGGCGTGGGTGGCCGCCTCGATCGCGCTGCCGGCGCCCCTCCACGTCCTCGTCGTCCTCCTCGTCGCCGTGGTGGTCGGCTCCGCCTGGTCGGGGATCGCCGGGGTGTTGAAGGTGACCCGTGGCGTCCACGAGGTGATCTCGACGATCATGCTGAACTTCATCGCCTTCGGACTGGTGTCCTGGCTCCTCGCCAACTTCCTCCGCCAGGAGAACGAGCCGGGCGACCTGATCATCAAGACGGCGGAGATCCCCGCCTCCGGTCGGTTCCCGTCCCTCAACCCGCTCCTCGCCGCCATCGGGCTGGAACCTCCCCGAGGCTCGGTGTGGCAGGGCTTCTTGGTGGTGGCGATCTTCCTGGGCATCGGGTACTACATCCTGGTCTGGCGGACCCGGTTCGGATACGAGCTGCGGGCGTCGGGGATCAACCCCGGTGCCGCCCGGGCGGCGGGGGTCGACCCCGACGCCATGGTCATCAAGACGATGCTGCTGTCCGGCGCGTTCGCCGGGCTCGTCGCCATCGGCCCGCTCCTCGGCTTCTTCAACCGCTACACCCTCGACTTTCCCCGCCAGCTCGGGTTCATCGGTATCGGGATCGCCCTCCTCGGGCGCAACCACCCGCTGGGCATGTTCCTCGGGGCCGTGTTGTGGGGTTTCATGGACCGCTCCGCCCAGATCCTCGACCTGAACGACATCCCCCGGGAGATCGTCCAGATCATGCAGGGTGTCATCGTGTTGGCCGTCGTCATCGCCTACGAGGTCGTGACCCGGTTCGTCGAGCGCGAGCAGGTGAAGGCGGCGGCGGCGGCCACGGCCACCGAGGCGATGGAAGCGGAGGTGGGGGAGGTGTCGGCGTGACCGCCACCGTCGGGCTGTCCCCGGCCGCCACCGAGGCCGCCGCCTCCCGTCGGCGGCGCCTCGTGCGTTCCCTGTGGATGGGACTCGGGGCGTTGCTGCTGCTGAGCGTCGTCGAGTCGGTCACCGGGATCAGCGAACTGACGTCGAGCGGAACCTTCGGCGCCGCGCTTCGGCTCACCATCCCGATCATGCTCGCCGGGCTCGGCGCCATCTACTCGGAACGGGCCGGGATCGTCAACATCGGTCTCGAAGGCATGATGATCATGGGGACCTGGTTCGGCGCCTGGGCCGGGTGGGCGTACGGGCCCTGGTGGGGTGTGGTGGCCGGCCTCGTCGGCGGCGCCATCGGTGGTCTCATCCACGCCGTCGGGACGGTCAGCTTCGGGATCGACCACATCGTCTCCGGGGTGGCGATCAACCTGCTGGCCGCCGGCGGGATGCGGTTCCTCTCGGTCGTCGCCTTCCCGCCCGGTTCGGGTGGGGGTGCCACCCAGTCGCCTCGGGTGGACGGTTCCATCGGTGTCTTCAACTTGCCGTTCGTGGCGGGCGGTGAACTGTTCGGATGGCAGACCCCCGACGTGTTCGGGTGGTTGGAGGCCAAGGGCTGGTTCCTCGTCTCGGATCTCGGGGCGTTCCTCAAAGGTCTGACCGGCAACATCTCTTGGCTCACGCTCCTCGGCCTGGCTCTCGTGCCCGTCACCTACTACGTCCTCTGGCGGACGCCGTGGGGTCTGCGGCTCCGCTCGTGCGGGGAAGCTCCGGTGGCGGCCGAGTCCCTCGGCGTCCCCGTCTACCGCATGAAGTACTACGGGGTGGTGATCTCCGGGGCGCTCGCCGGTCTCGGCGGCGCGTTCCTCGTTCTCGTCCAGGCCAGCATCTACCGTGAAGGCCAGACCGCAGGGCGGGGCTTCATCGGCCTGGCCACCCTCATCTTCGGCAACTGGCGTCCGTCGGGGGTGCTGGCCGGCGGCGCCCTGTTCGGGTTCGCCGACGCCCTCCGGCTCCGACAGGGTGAAGCGGTGCATGCGCTGTTGCTGTTCGTGGCGATCGGCCTGGCGGTCTTCATGGTGCGGGCAGGTATGCGGCGGGCATGGCGCACGGTGGCCGTGCTCGGGGTCGTCGCCGCGGTGTCCCTCGTCTGGTACTTCAACACCACCACCATCCCGAACGAGTTCATCTCCTTCACACCCCATCTCACGACGTTGCTGGTGCTGTCCCTCGCCACCCAGCGTCTGCGGATGCCGGCGGCCGACGGGATGCGATACCGCAAAGGGGAGGCCACCTGACGGTGTCGTTCGACCCGTACGATCCCGAGTTCCTCCGGGATCCCTATCCGACCTACCGGAGGCTGCGGGCGGCTCCTCCGTTCTTCGACGAGGCATGGGGCCTCACCTTCTTCTCCCGCTACGACGACGTCACCGGCATCCTGCGCGACCGCCGGTTCGGACGCGACGTGCGTCATGCCGTTCCACGCGAGGAGGTGGATCCCGACGTCTACGAGAGGATCTACCCGTCCCGGTATCCCACCTGGACTCGCCTGATCCGCGACTCGTTCATCGATCTGGAGCCGCCCCGCCACACCCGGATCCGGCGCCTCGTGCAGTGGGCGTTCTCCCGTCGGGCGTCGGAGAGCTACCGGGCGAGGATGCAGGAGACGGCGGACCGGCTGTTGGACCGGGCGTTGGAGGAGGGGAGGATGGAGGCGATCTCGGACTTCGCCACCCCGATCCCCCTCACGATGATCGCCGAGCTGCTGGGGATCCCCGGCGGTGACCAGCCACGGTTGGTCGCCTGGTCCCACGCCATCGTCCGTCTCTTCGACCAGGGCTGCACCGAGACCGAGGCGGAGGAGGCAGAACGGGCCACCCGGGAGTTCGCCGAGTACGTCGCCGATCTCCTCGCCGAGCGCCGTGCCCGACCGGGAGACGATCTCGTCAGCTCGCTGGTGGCGGCCGAGATGGATGGAGACCGGCTCTCCGAAGACGAGCTCGTGGCGACCTGCATCCTCACCCTCAACGCCGGTCACGAGGCCACGGTGCAGGCGATCGGGAACGGCATCCTGGCCCTGGCCCGTGATCCGGGGGCGTTTCGGTGGTTGCGGTCCCATCCCGAGGCGTTGGGAACGGCGGTGGAGGAGCTGCTCCGCTTCGACACGCCGCTGCAGATGTTCGAACGCTGGGTGTTGGAGGACCTCGAATGGGAAGGCACACCGCTGCGGCGGGGGACCAAGGTCGGTCTGCTGTTCGGTTCGGCCAACCGGGACGAACGGCGTTTCGTCGAACCCGACCGACTCGACCTGTCACGAGCCGACAACCCCCACGTCTCCTTCGGCGGGGGGATCCACTTCTGTGTGGGTGCACCCCTCGCCCGGGTGGAGATGGAGGTCGCCTTCGGCACCCTCGCCCGGCGGGTCGCCCGGATCGAAGGTCCGGAGGTCGAGCCCGAGCGTGTACCCAGCCTCGTGTTCCGTGGGGTCAGGGCCCTGCCGGTGGAGGTCGTCGCCGCCTGAGGCTCAGCCGCCGTCGCCGGTGGTGTCGCCGCCTCCGGTGGTGGGCGTCGACAGGTTCCCGACGGGTCGACCCAAGACGGTGATCCCTTCGATGGCGAGTTCGCTGAACACCTTGTCGTTGCGGACCTCCGCCGGGTAGGCCTCTTTCACCGTGATGGTGAGCTGCACCGCCCTCATCGATGCGTAGGGGACGTTCTGGCTCCCCGGCGCGTCCTCCAGGGTGATGGGGATCGCCACTTCGCCTTTGGCCTGGGCGAGGATGCTCTTCGCCCGGTAGTTCTGGTAGAAGCGGTCGCTCTCTTCGATGTTCTCCCAGATCAGGCCGCGGATCACCATCGGCTCGTTGAAGATCAACGTGATCGTCACTTCGTCGTCGGGGCCCAGCTTCTCCCAGTTGACCTGCCATTCCCCTTCCCGGCCGTTGATCAGGTTGTCGCAGCGGAAGCTCGCCAGCCCGGGAGGCGAGCATTCGACGCTGAGCACGTCGATCGGGCGGGGAGGCACCGTGGTGGTCGTGGAGGTCTCTTCGGCGGCGAGGGTCGTCGAGGTGGTCGGGGTCTCGTCTCCCGAGAAGAGGTTGAACACCAGCGCGACGAGGGCGACACCGAGGATGAGCGCCGAGATCGCCATCAGGGCCCGGACCCCGGCCGTCGCCTGGACGGCAGGACGGGGCGCCACCGGCAGCGTCCCCTGGGAGAGCCTGGCGCCGCACTCTTCACAGTGGCGGTTCGTCGAAGGGTTCGCCGACCCGCACGACGGGCAGATCACCTCCTGGCGGGGGACGACGACGCGGGGGTCTTCCGGCCAGCCTTCTTCGGGAGGGGGACCTTCGCCGAGGGTGAACTCTTCGAATTCGCCTTCGGCCGGGTCGGGGACGGGGTCCGACAGCGGGTCGATCCAGCTCCCGCAGGACGGGCAGAAGTCTTCGTCGACGACGGTGGTGCCGCAGTTGTCGCAGATGTGTCGGGGCAACGGACCTCCTCGGACGGGGGGTATTGTGCCACGACCGTGCTTCTGTGGGCGATCAGACCGACGGAGCAGTGGTCGGCGGGTTCGATCCTGGCCGGCGTGCTCCTCCTCGTCGCGATCGGGTTGGCGGTAGCCGTTGCCGTCCGGCGTGCCCGGGACGGACGGTGACGATTCTGTCGGCACCGGCCGATACGATCCGGCCATGACCTACCTCTGTGCCTCGTGCGGTCACCGGTCTCCCCGGTGGATGGGGTTCTGTCCTGGCTGCGGCTCCCCGGAGCCCCTGGTCGAATCGGCCGTTCCTCGGGCCGTGGCGGGACCGGTGCCCGAGGCTGTGCCGGTGAGCCGCCTCCACGAAGACCCCGTCGAGCGCCTCGAGACGGGGATCGGCGAGCTCGACCGGGTCCTCGGTGGGGGGATCGTCCCCGGGTCGGTCGTCCTGGTGGGCGGCGAACCGGGGGTGGGCAAGTCGACGTTGCTCCTGCAGTTGTCGGGCGCGATGGCGGCCGCCGGGCGACGGGTGCTCGTGGTGACCGCCGAGGAGTCGGCGGCGCAGGTGGGGATGCGGGCGGCTCGCCTCGGGGTGGATCGGGACGAGGTGCTGTTGCTGGCGGAGGACGACGTCGAGCGTGCCCTCGCCTCCGCCGAAGCCGCCAAACCCGACCTCGTGGTGATCGACTCGATCCAGGCGGTGGCCTCCCCCGACGTGTCCTCGGCTCCGGGGAGCGTCTCCCAGGTGCGTGAGACCGCCGCCCGCCTCGTCCGTTTCGCCAAAGGCCGAGGGGTCGCCGTCGTCATCATCGGTCATGTGACGAAGGACGGGGGCTTGGCCGGTCCGAAACTCTTGGAGCATCTGGTGGACGTGGTGATGTACCTGGAAGGCGACGCCGACCGGGGCTTCCGGGCGCTTCGGAGCTTGAAGAACCGGTTCGGAGCCACCCACGTGGTGGCGCTCTTCGACATGCGATCCGATGGCCTGGTGGAGGTGGAGGATCCGTCGGCGGCCTTCCTGTCGGACTGGCAGTCCACGGTCCCCGGCACCGTGGTCTTTCCGGCGGTGGAGGGCCGACGGTCCGTGTTGGTGGAGATCCAGGCGTTGGTGGCGCCGACGAGGATCAGCCCGCCGCGACGCTCCGTGCGGGGTGTGGAGGCGGCACGGGTCCACCAGCTCTTGGCGGTGATCGACCGCCACGCCCGACTCCCGACCTTCGACCATGAGGTGTTCGTCAACGTCGTCGGCGGGTGGCGGCTGGTGGAGCCGGCATGCGACCTTCCGGTCCTGTTGGCGGTGGCGTCGTCGCTCCTCGACGTTCCGCTGGGGTCGACTGCCGCCTGGGGCGAGGTGGGCCTGGCCGGTGAGGTCCGGCCGGTCCCCTTCGCTGTTCGTCGCCGGGAGGAGGCGACCCGGTTGGGGGTGGAGCGGATCGTCGCACCCGGCGACGGGAGAACCCTGCGGGTGGGTGACGTTCTTGCCCTGGCCGGACTCACCGGATGATCGACCCTTCCCGGGTCCAAACCTGATACCCTCTGGCGCCGTGGCGGCGACCAACCGGACGATGCTCGAGCTGCTCAGTCGCCTGGCTCCGGGGACGCCGTTGCGCCAGGGTCTCGAGCGGATCCTCCAGCAGAGCAAGGGCGCGTTGATCGTGCTGGGGAGTGGTCCGGAAGTGGAGGAGATCTCCAGCGGAGGGTTCCGGTTGGAGCATTCGCCGTTCACCCCGGCCCGTCTCGCCGAGCTGGCCAAGATGGACGGAGGGATCGTCCTCGACGAGGAGCAGAGCCAGATCGTCGCCGCCAACGTCCATTTCGTTCCCCGCAACGACATCCCCACCGACGAGACGGGTGCGCGGCACCGCACAGCCGAACGGATCGCGGTCCAGACGGGACTCCCGGTCGTCGCCGTCAGCGAGCTGCGACGTGTCGCCACGGTGTTCCATGCCGGACAGAAGATCGAGCTGGCCAGCCCGACGGTGGTGGCCGCCAAGGTCAACCAGGAACTCCAGGCCCTCGACCGGTTGCGGCGCCGGCTCGACGAGGCCGAGCGTCACCTCACCCACTTGGAGGTGACGGGGCTGTCCACCTACCGGTCGGTGGTGGAGGTGGTGCAACGGGCCGAGTTGGTACGCCGGGTCGGTGCCGCCATCGAACGGGAGACCGTCACCCTCGGCGACGAGGGCCGTCTGGCGTGGTTGCAGCTCTCTGATCTGATGCGTGGTGTCGACCACATGCGGGAGATCACGCTCCGGGACTACGTTCGGCCTCGGCGCGAACGGGTGCTGGCGTCGGCCCTGGCCGAGTTGGAGGAGCTCTCCGACGCCGACCTCGAAGATCCGGCCAAGGTCGGCAAGGCCCTCGGATTCCCCGAACTGGACGATGAGGTGCAGCCTCGTGGCTACCGCCTGCTCTCCAAGGTGGGGCGGCTCCCCGAGACCGTCCGTGACGACGTCGTCCGACATTTCCGCGGCGATTTCCGGCGGATGCTTCGGGCGTCCGTCGCCCAGTTCGAGAAGGTGGAAGGGGTCGGTCCGGCTCGGGCTCGCCAGCTTCGTCGACACCTCGACAACCTGGTCGCGACGGCCGGTGACCCGGCGACGGATCTGGGCTGAGGGCCACCCGGTACACTCCGGCGCCGTATATGGCTACCAAGAAGACCGCCACCACCGACGAGTCGGCCGAGACGCCGGCGAAGAAGAAGACGGCTGCCAAGTCTCCGGCGAAGAAGACGGCTGCGAAGAAGACGGCCGCGAAGGCTCCGGCGAAGAAGACGGCTGCGAAGAAGACGGCCGCCAAGAAGACTCCGGCGAAGAAGTCTCCCGCGAAGAAGACGGCGGCGAAGAAGACGGCCGCCGACAAACCCGCCGCCGAGGCGAAGAAGCCCCGGGCCAAGGCCGCCCCCAAGTACGCGGTGGGGGACAAGGTCGTGCATCCCCAGCACGGCGCCGCCACCATCACCAAGAAGGTGAAGCAGACCTTCGCCGGGGAGAAACGTGACTACTACGTCCTCGACATCGCCACCGAACAGCTCACGGTGATGGTGCCCCTCGACAAGATCGACGAAGTCATCCGGCCCGTCATCTCGAAGACCCAGGCCCGCAAGGTCCTCACCGTCCTCAAGGGGGAACCCCAGGAGGCCGGTTCGAACTGGAGCCGCTGGTACAAGGTACTGAACGAGAAGATGACCTCGGGGGACATCTTCCAGGTCGCCGAAGTCGTACGCGATCTCAACTACGCCCAGCAGACCAAGGGGATCTCACCGGCGCTCAAACGGATGCTGTCCAAGGCGAGGCTGACGCTCACCTCCGAGCTTCAGTTCGCCCTCGGCATCGACCAGGAGGAGGCCACCAAGAAACTCGACCGGGCCCTCCCGGTGTTCGAGACGCCCGAGGAGTGAGTTCCACGTTGCGGATCGGCTGGGGAATGGACGTCCACCGGTTGGGCGGCGAACCCCCGCTGCTGCTCGGAGGCGTGGTGGTGGACGACACCCGAGGCGTCGAAGCCACCTCCGACGGAGACGTGGCCGCCCATGCGGTCACCGACGCCGTCCTCGGTGCCGCCTCCCTGGGCGACCTCGGGGAACATTTCCCCTCCGACGATCCCCGCTGGCATGGCGCCGACTCCCTCGAGCTGCTGCGGGAAGCCGTACGGATGGCCGCCGACGCCGGAGTGCGGCCCCGGTTCGCCGACGTCACCGTCATCGCCCAGCAGGTACGGGTGGCTCCCCACCGCGGCGCCATCGCCGCCGGCCTCGCCGGCGCCCTCGGGCTGGCCGTGTCGGAGGTCTCGGTGAAGGCGACCACCACCGACGGGCTCGGATGGATCGGCCGGGGCGAAGGCATCGCCGTGGTCGCCGTCGTCACCGCCACCGTGGCCTCGTAAGATGGCCGGACCGATGCGGGTCTTCAACACTCTCGGGCGCGTCCTCACCGAACTGGAGCCGGCCCCACCGGCGCGGCTCGGCATGTACGTGTGCGGACCGACCGTGCAGTCAGAGCCTCATCTGGGTCACGGCCGTTCGGCGGTCGCGTTCGACACGATCCGCAGGTACCTCCGCTGGCGGGGATACGACGTCACCTACGTGCGGAACGTCACCGACATCGAAGACAAGATCATCGCCGCCGCCCAGGAGCGGGGGGTGTCGGTCCCCGAACTGGCCGAGGAGATGTCGACCCGGTTCGCCGAGACGTTCGCCGCCTTGGCGGTGGAGGCGCCCGACGTGGAGCCCCGGGCCACCGACCACATCCCCGAGATCATCGAGCTGATCACCCGCCTCATCGACCGGGGTCTGGCCTACCCGTCGGGAGGCGACGTGTACTTCTCGGTGCGGGGTTTCGAGGGCTACGGCAAACTGTCGGGCCGCCGGCCCGACGAACTGTTGTCCGGGGCTCGGGTCGAGGTGAGCGATGCGAAACAGGATCCCCTCGACTTCGCCCTCTGGAAGGCCGCCAAGCCCGGCGAACCGTGGTGGCACTCCCCGTGGGGCCGGGGTCGTCCGGGATGGCACATCGAATGCTCGGCGATGGCGATGAAGTACCTCGGCGAGACCATCGACATCCACGGAGGCGGCAACGACCTGATCTTCCCCCACCACGAAAACGAGATCGCCCAGTCGGAAGGGGCGACCGGCAAACCCTTCGCCCAGTACTGGCTCCACAACGGGATGGTGAACCTCGCCGGCGAGAAGATGTCGAAGTCGACGGGGGTCCTGGTGGACCTGGCAGAGGCCATTCGCCGGTTCGGGGGGATGGCGGTGCGTCTGCTCTACCTGCGGGCACACTATCGGTCACCGCTGGAGTTCCGCGAAGAGCTCGTCGCCGACGCTGCCGCCGCGGTCGAACGCCTCGACCGGTTCCGTCGCCGGTTCCCTCCGCCCGACGTCGCCGCCGACCCCGAAGCTCTCGAACGGTTCCGTCGGGTGATGGACGACGACTTCGGCACACCGGAGGCGGTGGGTCTCCTGTTCGACCTGGTTCGTGAAGCCAACCGGATGGCCGACGAGGGGCAGGATCCCGCCGGCATCGTCGCCGCCTTCTACGAGATCGCCGGTGTGCTCGGTCTGGTCTTCGCCTCGACGGGGCTCGACGACCTGGCCGACCCGCTGGCGTCCCTCGCCGCCGAATTCGGTGTCGAAGCGGTCGGCGAACCCGCCGCCTGCCTCGAGTCCCTGCTCGCCCGTCGTCGCCGAGCCCGGGAGGAGCGGGACTGGCCTCTGGCCGATGCCATCCGCGACCGGTTGGACGCGTTGGGGATCGTCGTGGAAGACTCCGCCGATGGCACCCGCTGGCATCGGCGCTGAGGTCGAAGGGATCCACGCCGTCGTCGCCGCCGTCGCATCGGGACGGGTACGCGAACTCTGGGTCGAGTCGGGACGTCTCGACCGGCCCGAGATCGCCGAGGTCGTGTCCGCCGTCTCCGCCGCCGGTGCCGACGTCCACGTGGTCGACGACGTCTCGGCGTTCGCGTCCACCGCCGCACCCCAGGGCGTCGTGGCTCGCTGCCGGCCGATCCGTCCCACCGACCTGGAGACCCTGGTCACCCGAAGCGAACCGGCGGCGGTGCTGATCCTCGACCATGTGGAGGACCCCCACAATCTGGGTGCGGCCGTGCGCAGCGCCGTCGCCGCCGGCGTCACGTCGCTGGTGGTACCCACCCGGCGGGCAGCCCCGTTCTCGGCGGCGGCGTTCAAGGCGGCGGCCGGCGCCCTCGAACACGTCGCCGTGGGACTGGTGTCGTCGGTGGCGGAAGCGCTGAGGGGGCTGGGACGTTGGGGAGTGTGGACGGTGGGGCTCGACGTGGGGGCGGAGACGCCGCTGTTCGGCTTGGAGCTCCTGTCGGAACCGGTGGCGGTGGTGGTGGGGGCCGAAGGGGCAGGACTGACACGTCTCGTCCGGGACCGGGTGGATGTGGTGGCGTCGATCCCCGTGTACGGGCCGGTGCAGAGTCTGAACGCGTCGGTGGCGGCGGCGCTGGCCTGCTACGAGATCCAGCGAGTACGTCGCCGGGAGGCGCTAGCTTGATACCGTCACGCTGGCGTAGCTCAGATGGCCAGAGCAGCTGACTTGTAATCAGCAGGTCGTGGGTTCGAGTCCCACCGCCAGCTCCGGAATCGAAATACGTCGTTCGCGGCGTGGACGTCGATAGCCTTTCGGCGATGCTCAGCGACTTCGACCGGCGGATCCTCGACTTCGAACGTTCCTGGTGGCTGTTCGAGGCCTCCAAGGATCGGGCGATCACCGAAGAGCTGGGCGTGTCGTCGGCGGAGTACTACCGGCGGCTGCGGGAGCTGCTGACGGACCCGGATGCCGACGCCTACGATCCTCTCACGGTTCGGCGGCTGCGACGGATGCAGACGTCGGCCTGGAGTGTTCGCACGGCCGGGGAGTGAGGTCATGCGGGGACGGCATGTGGCCCGTGGATCGTCTCGGTTCCTTCGCGACCTGGGGGTGATGCTGTTGGGCATCGTCGTGGTGGGTGTGCTCGTCTTCGGCGGCATGTGGGCGTTGGCACGCATCGGGGACGAGCCTCAGGCGGCGAGTTCGACGACCCTGCCGCCGTCCAGTACCGTCGTCTCCCCGACCTCGACCACGACGACCACCACGACGACCACCACGACGACCACGACCACCCTCGCCACGACCACCACGACCCGTGACGTCGTCCGGAGCCCCTCGGAGATCACGGTCCTGGTCCTCAACGCCGTCGGGACCCCCGGAGTGGCGGGTCGGCTGACGGAGCGTCTCGCCGAGGTCGGCTACCAGACCCTGGAGCCCGCCAACTACCAGCCTCGTCTCGACCAGTCCCGAGTCTGGTACCGGCAGGGGTTCGGCGCCGAAGCCTTCGAGATCGCCGCCTGGGTCCCCGACGCCCTGGTCGAGCTCAACGAGGACATCGAGACCGACGCCCAGATCGTCATCGTGCTCGGTGCCTCCTACCAGGAGTGATCTTCGCCCGACCGCCGCGGAGTGCGTGGCCGCCGGCGGCCTGGCTGATGCTGGGATTCACCGTGGTGGTCGCCGCCGTCGCCGTGCTCGCAGGCATCCTGTCGCCGGCCCTCGTCGTCGACCTGGCGTCCCTCTGGCCGGGCCTGGCGGTGGCCGTGTCGTCGATCCCGTTCGTGTGGGCCGCCCGGCGGAGGAGCCACCGGATCCAGGCCGTGCCGCCGCTCCTCGTACTGACCTGGATCGTCCTCGCCACCGCCGCCCACCTCTCCGGATGGCCGATGCTTCCCTCGTCGGCCGCCGAACTGGTCGGACCCGAGACGATCCCGGGCTCGGCGCGCCTGGAGGTCGTCCTCGACGGTCCCCTCGTCGTTCGGGCCGGATCCGACGGGTTCCTGTACCGGATCCGGTTCCTGCGCCTCGGGGGATCGGTCGGTCCGCCCCTCGCCCGGGAACAGGTCGATCCCGTCGAGATCCGCATCGAAGAGGCCGGTGACGAGCCCTGGTTCCGGTTCGCCGGCTGGCGGGCGGAGCTGGCTCCCGGCGCCCGGTGGGACCTGCGGCTCGACCCGGGGTCGGGGCGCGCCGAGGTGGACCTGACGGGCCTGCAGGTCGGGGAGGCGACCCTGGTCGGGGAAGGGGAGCTCCGGCTGGGTCCGGGTCCGGGATCGGTGGAGGTGGACGGGGACTACACGGTGACGGTCCCGACCGGGGTGGCGGTCCGCATCGTCGGCTCTGCCATCGTCCCCGACGACTGGGTCGCCGCCGACGACGGGTGGCAGGCCCCCGTCGAAGGGGAAGGGTGGGTCATCGAGGTCGCCGACGGCGGCTCCGTGGCGGTGGTGCCAGGGTGAGTACACTCCGGCGGGCCGCGGAGGGTCGAGGGTGACCGAACGTCTGCGCCGTACGGCGCTCATCATCTGGAGTGCGATCGGGGCGGTCGTCTTGACCGGGGTGTTCCTCTGGTTGGCGGTGGAGATCCGTATCATCTGGCTGCCCCTCGTCTTCGCCGGTGGGATCGTCGTGGTCCTGGAGCCGATCGTCCGGGCGTTGGAGCGCATCCACATCCACCGGGTGATCGGGTCGTTCGTCGCCTACCTGCTCGCCGCGGGGTTCCTCGTAGCGGCCGGTTTCCTCGTCGTGCCGCCGATCCGGGAGCAGGCGGCCGAGTTCGGAGCGACGGTGCCCGACCTCTACGATCGGACCCTCGAGTTCTTCCAGGAGGTGGGGGCCCGTCTGGGGATCGACCTGGGTCCGGTCTGGACCTACGAGCGGATCCAGGCCTGGGTCCAGGACCCCGCCAACCGGGAGGCGATCCAATCCCTCATCGGGGGGTTCGGTTCGGGAGCGGGACGACTGTTGCGCGGCGTCGCCGAAGTCGTGGCCGTCACGGTGCTGGCGCCCATCCTGGCCTTCTACCTGTTGTTGGATCTGCCACGGACCAAGCGGATGGTCGCCGAGCTCACGCCTGCTCGCCATCGGGCCGAGGTGCAGCACGTGATGGCGGCGGTGGCCAAGGCGGTCGGAGGGTTCGTACGGGGCCAGCTCCTGGTGGCGTTCATCGTCGGGGTGCTGTCCAGTGTCGGCCTCTACCTCATCGACATGCCCTTCTGGCTGATCATCGGGATCGCCGCCGGGGTGCTCAACCTCATCCCCTTCGTCGGACCCGTGGTCGGCGGAGCCTTGGCTCTCGTCGTCGGGGTGTTCGACGGGAACCTGGGCAAAGGGTTGTTGGCGGTGGGGATCTTCATCGCCATCCAGCAGCTCGACAACCACGTGATCACCCCGGTCGTCCAGCGGGCTCAGGTCCACCTCTCGCCGCTCGTCATCGTGCTGGCGCTCATCGTCGGTGGGTCGGAGGCGGGGCTGCTCGGTGTGCTCGTCGCGGTGCCGCTCGTCGCCGTGTTGAGGATCGTCGCCGGACATCTGTGGCGGACCCGGGTCCTCGGCGAATCGTGGA
>Ga0256830_1000631_pt1 | contig 26946 bp, 24 predicted proteins | sample 128326metaG_FD_190537 | JGI IMG/M metagenome (GOLD analysis project Ga0256830, IMG submission 190537) | Hydrothermal vent microbial communities from Lau Basin, Pacific Ocean - 128-326 | ecosystem: Environmental > Aquatic > Marine > Hydrothermal vents | place: Pacific Ocean: Lau Basin | collected... | reverse complement strand
TGCTTTTTTGCTTTAATTTTTAAAAGGTAATCAGAAAATTATAAGCTCTTTAAATAATAAAAAAATAGTGATATATTAAATTCATATTTATATTTGAAAAGTAATGGGAATTTTATGGAAAAAGAAAAACTGTTTAAAAAAAGACATTCATTGGCGCATCTTTTGGCGATTGCCGTTTTGGATAAATATCTCGATGCTAAGCTAGCCATTGGTCCGGTTATAGAAAATGGGTTTTATTATGATTTTGAATTTCCAAGCTCCTCTCCAACTCCGGAGGATTTAAAAGATATTCAAAAAAGAATGAAAAAGCTTGTTTTAAAGAAGCTTGATTTTGAAGTTAAGGAATTGTCGGAAAGTGAGGCAAAAGAAATATTCAAAGATCAGCCTTACAAACTTGAACTTATTGAAGAGATTGCAAAAAAAGGAGAAAAGATAACAACATACAAAACAGGGGATTTTATTGATCTTTGCGAAGGTCCGCATATTAAAAATACTTCTGAAATAAATACAGATGCTTTTAAGCTTCAAAAACTTGCTGGAGCGTATTGGCGCGGAGACGAGAAAAATAAAATGCTGACAAGGATATACGGCTTGGCTTTTGAAACAAAAGAAGAGCTTCTGGAATATTTAAAAATGCAGGAGGAGGCTAAAAAAAGAGACCATAGAAAGATAGGGAAAGAAATGGATCTTTTTGTATTTTCTGAACTGGTTGGTTCAGGTCTTCCTCTTTTTACTCCAAAAGGAACTTTACTTCGCGATCTTATCGTTCAGAAAATCCAAAACATTCAAAGAGAGTTCGGATACCAGAAAGTTACAATACCGCATATTACCAAAAAAGATCTTTACGAAACCTCAGGACATTGGAAAAAATTTGGTGATGAGCTTTTTCGAGTAAAGGGAAAGCAGGATACAGAGTTTGTTATGAAGCCAATGAATTGCCCGCATCATACTCAAATATTTGCCGGAAGACCAAGAAGCTACAAGGAGCTTCCTTTAAGGTATGCGGAAACAACAATGGTTTATCGGGATGAGCAGCAGGGTGAGCTTTTGGGACTTTCAAGAGTAAGAAGCATTACGCAAGACGACGGGCATGTTTTTTGCGCTATTTCACAAGTGAAAGAAGAAATAAAAAATATCATAAAAGTCATAGAAGCATTTTATACATCGTTGGATATGTTTTCTGATGGAAAGTTTTGGGTTTCTTTGTCGGTTCGGGACAAAAAAGAATTAGAAAAATATTTAGGAGATGAAAAAAAATGGGAAACTGCCGAATCCGTGCTTGAAGATATAGTAAAGGAAGAAAAATTACCGTATAGAAAAGTTGAAGGTGAGGCGGCATTTTATGGTCCGAAGCTGGACTTTATGTTCAAAGATGCTTTGGGAAGAGAATGGCAGCTGGCGACAGCACAGCTTGATTTTGTAATGCCTGAAAGGTTTAAGCTGGAATACATTGATAAAGATGGAAAGAAAAAAACTCCGGTTATGATACATCGCGCCATTGCAGGTTCTTTGGAGAGATTTTTATCGGTTATCATAGAGCATTTTGCTGGAGCTTTCCCTTTTTGGCTTTCACCTGTTCAAGTAAAAATATTGCCCATAGCCCAAGCGCATAAAAAATATGCAAGGGAAGTTTTTGAAAAACTGAAAGAAGAGGGTGTGCGAGTGGAGCTGGATGATTCAGATGAAAGCCTGGGCAAGAAAATCAGAAATGGAAAGATAGAAAAAGTGCCGTATATGCTTGTGATAGGCGATAAAGAAAAAGAGAAAAATCTGGTGATGGTGGAGTCAAGAGACAAAGGACAAATCGGACAAAAGAGTATAGAAGAATTTTTAGAAGACATCCAAAAAGAACGTTAAAAAAGCTGCCGTTGATGATTTTGCTTAAAAATTATTGTAAAATAGTCATTTGCTTGTTGTCGTGTCAAAAATTAATCTAAAAAGTATAATATATATTTTTAGGAATAAGCTAAATATTTTGGCAGTATTAGTTTTTGTATTTATCTCTTTTCTTACATTCTTCCATAACACAAATGCCCAAGTCATAACAGCAGACGAAACTTGGACAGCCTCAAGCACACCATACATAATAAACAATCTCACAATTCAAAACGGCGCCACTCTGACAATCAAAGAGGGCGCTGTTTTAAAAATGAATGTAAACTCTTACATAAATATTTACGGAACTTTAAATATCCAAGGAAGTTTAGAAAATAAAGTATACATCAGCTCAATAAAAAACGACAGTATTATGGGAGACACAAATGGTGACGGGGAGGCCACAAGCCCGGCAGCCGGAGATTGGGGAAACTTGAATATTTTTCCCGGAGGATTTTTAAATATGAATAACACAGAATTAAACTATGGCGGCAAGAGTGTGATTTGCAGCTATCTTGTTAACTGCTTAGGTTCTGTATTTAATTACGGAGGAGATGTAAATATTTCAAATTCAAAAATACAAGACTCGGAAAATTACGGAGTTTACAGCAAGACAGGAAGCACAGATATCGGTTTTTCAGACATAGACGCAAATACAATAGCTGTATATTCAAGCTCAGGAAGTCTTTTTTTAAATAATAATTTTATACATAATGCGGTAACCGGGGTTCGCGCAGACACTTTGGATTCTTTGGTGATAAAAAATAATATTTTTTCTGAAAATAATGCAGATGTTTACTTGTCGTCCTTGATGCAATTTGAACATGAAAATAACAAATCTTTAAGTGGAAATTTAAAAGGTTTTTATCTGGCCGGACACTTAAAGCAAAATACAGTCTCTTTAACAAAAGACAAGATGCCTTACATTATCGGAAGAATTATTGTAGATTCAAAAAATACCCTTAACATAGAAAAAGGATCGGTGCTGAAGTTTTACAATATAAACTCCAGAGTGGAAAATAAAGGAACTTTAAATATTAAAGGAACAGAAACGGAAAAAGTTTTTCTCACCTCAATAAAAGACGACAGCATCATGGGAGACACAAATGGTGACGGGGAGGCCACAAGCCCGGCAGCCGGAGATTGGGGAAATATCAGAAACCTGGGAGGACTTTTAAATATCAATAACGCAAACATCTCTTTTGGAGGTTACACACAAGCTTATGAATGCGGATATTATACGGCTTGCGCAGGAGCAATATCAAATATCGGCGGCAGTCTGAATATCCAAAACTCAGAAATTCAAAAAAACAAAAATTACAATATATTTCAAAAATATGGAAGCGCAAACATCTCTTTTTCTAAACTCAGCAGCTCAGCATACAGCTTTTACGCTGTAAAAGGAACGGCAAATTTAAATCAAAACAACATCCATAACAACTCAAGCGGCGGTGTGGGAAACTTTTTTTCCAATCCAAACATCATAAACGCAAAAAACAACTATTGGGGCGACCCGTCCGGCCCCTATCACCCGACACTAAACCCCGCAGGGCTTGGAGACAGAGTGACAGATTATGTTGATTTTTCAAATTGGCTGGAAAGTCCAAACATCTCTTTGCCATCTCTTTCTTATTCGGAAGAAAAAGGATATAACAGCGACCAAATAAGCCAAGGCATAAAACCAAACAAAGGAACAGCCAGCTCCACAAAATTTACTTTTAAAGTGCTTTATCAAAACAAAGCAAACAAAGCCCCAACTTACATAAATTTAGTGGTTTCAGACGGAACAAATACCCAAACTTTCCCAATGATACAAGACACAACAACCACAAGCACTCCACAGCTTTATGACAATGATTTTACAAACAAAGAACAATACATCTACCAAGACATCGCCCAAAAAGGAAAATATCAATATCATTTTGAGGCAAGCGACGGCATAACAACAGTAAGACTGCCGGAAATAGGGGAGCTGGGTTTTGAGGTTATAAATACTCCGGTGGTTATTGTGCCGGGGATTTTAGGGAGTTATTTAAACAGGAACGATAATGAAAAAACGGAGGTTTGGTTGAATCTATTTAAAATGGTAGGTCCAAATGATAAATATCTTGATGATTTATTAATGAGCTATAACGGAGTATCATTAATTAATATTGTAACAAGTAATATTATAAGAAAAATTAGTTTTTTAAAAGCAGAGAAAGATTTTTTTGATGGAATTATTAATGAGTTAACCAACGACAAGTATAAAGAAAATGAAGATTTATTTACTTTTCCGTATGATTGGCGATTGAATAATATATACAATACAGACTTATTAAAAGATAAAATCAGTCAAATAAGAAATGATACCGGAGTGAATGAAGTAGATATTATTGCTCACAGCATGGGAGGATTTTTGGCAAAACAATATATTAAGAATACAAAAGGAGAATTTGTAAGAAAATTTATTGATATTGCCACTCCACATCTTGGAGCTCCTAAGGCATTTAAGATTTTATCTTTTGGTGATAATTTAAATATCTCTATTTTAAATTCAAGTCGTGTCAAAACTATCACTCAAAACTTCCCCTCAATCTACCAACTCCTCCCAAGTAGACAATATTTTGACCCGAGTAATTCTAATTACAATTATTACTTTTACGATTCAGCTGATATAGACAATAATGGAGTAAAAGGAAAACTAAATTATGACCAAACAATGGAATTTCTAAAAAATACGGGAAGAAACAGTTATCTTTTAGGATTTAATAATACCTTTCATAATAACCTAGACAATTGGAATGCGGCCGACTACGGAGTGCAGACAACAAATATTGTAGGTTGCGGAGAGCCCACCATAGGAAAAATATTTACTTTAAACAAGGAAACAAGCGGCGGCTATGAGTATGCTTTGTCATACATAACAGGAGACCAAACCGTTCCTTTAAGAAGTGCGGAAACTCTTTTTGGAGCAGAAAAGACATACTATGTAAACGGCACAGCTCACAGTCAACTTCCAAGTGTAAATGGCGTAAAACAACTTGTAGCCTCACTTCTAATCGGACAAGAATTTAACATAGCATCTTACTCAAATCTAACAGAGGACAAATCAAACTGTTCTTTTTCAGGCAAAGCAATATCTTTTCATTCTCCGGTAGAAATGCATATTTATGATGAAAATAATAAACATACAGGACCGACAGAAACAGGAGATATCGAAAACAATCTAGAGGGTGTAACTTACGATATAATAGACGGAAACAAGTTTGCATTTTTACCGGATGGAAAAAATTACACAATAAAAGTAAAAGCAACAGACACAGGAACATTTAATGCAAGAATAAAAATAATAAAAAACGAAAAAGTCACACAAACCCAATATTTTAATCAAATACCACTAACAACACTAAACACAAACGCAGAAATAGATATGCAGGATAACCAAACAAGTTTCACAATACAAATAGATCAAGATGGAGATGATATTTTTGAAGAAAATATTCAACCAAGCTCAACTCTAGATGAGAATCAATCCCAAGACATAACAAAACCAAAGACAGAAATATCAATCAAAGGTAAAAAAGGAAATAACGACTGGCATCTTTCAAATGTTCAAATAACTTTAAATGCAATAGACGATAATTCAGGAATTTTAAAAACAGAGTATTCAATAAATAACGGAGATATTTGGAATACGTATCAAAATCCGTTCACAATATCACAAGAAGGAGAAACAACAATTCTCTTTAAATCAACAGACAAAGCAGGGAATATTGAAACAGAAAAAGAAATAATGATAAAAATAGATAAAACTGCTCCAGAAGCAAGAATATATTTTGATAAAGACAAACTCACTTTAAAAGTTGAGGGAATTGATAATTTAACCAAAAATCCTAAAGTTTCCATTATTAAAATAAACAAGGAAGAAGACAAAGATGATAAAAAAGAAGAAAAACACGAAAGAAAACATCACAAACAAACCAACAAACAAAACATAATCTACAAAATAGAAGATGAGGCTGGCAATATCGCAAGCCTAAGCTTTAAAAAGCTAAAACAAGAAAGAAAAGAAATAAAAACAGCACTTAAAAGCATTAAATACAATGATAAGCTTATTAAATTTCCAAAAAACGAGATAGAATATAAATGGAGTCTAAATAAAAAAAATGATACAATAAAAACACTAAAACAAAAACTAAAAGTAAAAAAAGAGTTTACGATAAATGCAAGATATACAAATAAAATAACCAGACTGGGAATAAAGGAGCAAAAAGGCAAAAGAGAGAAGCTGATATTGAAAGAAATGATCATTGTCAAGTTAAAGACAAATAAAGGCAAATTAACTTATGAGTTTAAATAGAGTAAAAATGAATAAATTATTTAACAAAGAGACAAAACAAGGAAAGAGAAACATCATAGCTTTAACAGTTGTTTTGTATTGGATTGTTTTTTGGATATTGCCGTCTTTTTTATTGAGTCCCTTTGGTACTATTATGAATTTCATCATAAATAAGTTATCCATTGAATTTGAGACTCTATTTTTTTATTTTTTTATTTTTTATTATATTTTAATAGCTCCAATATTTGGTGTAATTCCTTACAAGATTTTAAAAGATAAGCTTCATATATTAAAAAAATATAAGTTTAAGTTTTTTATTCTAACTATAATAGTTCCATATATATATATATGCATATATGCCATTTTTATATTGAAATTGTTGTTTATTCATTCAAATTTTTCATTTTAACTTTTAAAAGTAGTTAATCTTTAAATAATTTTTAAAAATCATTTTTAAAAATTATAATTTTCCTTTTTAAGAAATGTTTAATTATAAAAAATAAAAACAAACCCAATATCTTTAAAGCTGGATTTTAACAATGACGGAATAAATGATGTTGAGATGACATCAAAACCAAATAAAGAAGTTGTCTACGACCAAACAGCTCCAAATGTAAAAATATCCTTTAACAAAGAAACAAAAAATCTAAACATAGAAGCAACAGACAATATTTCAGATAATATTGAAATAAGCAAAACAAAAAATAAAATAACGGCAAGAGATGAGGCCGGAAACACGACAGAGATATATCTTTCAAAATTCAAAATAAAAAGACATAAAATAGAACTTAAGATAGAAAGAATAATCCAAAATAAAATAACAATTTCAAACGAAAGTATAAAGATAAAATATAAATGGAGCCCAAATAAAGACAAAAGCATCAAAAAGCTAAAATCAGAAATAAAAACAAAAGAAAATTCAATAAAAACAATCTATTCTTTTAAAAAGAATAGAAGCCTTATATTTCAAAGGTCAAAAATACAAAAGAAAGACAACGAAGAGGACGAGGATGAAGAGAAAGAAGAAAACAAGCAAAGAGATAAAATTTCCCAAAGTAATTCCCAAAGGATAAACCTTTGCCAAAGGTTTATCCTTTGGGTGGTGCAAATTAAATGGTTTTTGGCTGAGAGTGTGGTACAATAAACTTCTCTGAAGCTTGTTTTTGTTTAAGTTTTTTAAAATCTTATTTGAAGCGGTTTCTGGAGGATTAACTAAAAACCAAGTTTAATTGTAAAAAAAAATGGATAAAAAAGAAATTATAAAACAAATAGAAAACTTGAGAGACTCTAAAGTTATAAGTTACATAACCAGTGACAGACAGGGGCCTGTCAATGCGCGGGTTTCTATGGATATTATTCCTATAATATCCAGACAGCTTAGAAAAATTGGAAAGACAAAAAATATTGATATTTTTTTATACAGCGCGGGAGGAGATACGATGGTTCCTTGGCGCTTGGTATCAATGATGCGTGAATACTGCGATAAGTTTTCTGTTATTATTCCCTACAAAGCGCATAGCGCGGCAACAATGATAGCTTTGGGAGCGGATGAAATAGTGATGTCTGATTTGTCAGAGATTTCTCCCATAGATCCGTCAACCGCAAATATATTTAATCCGACAGACCCCAGAAATATTCAAAATAAAATACCGATATCGGTTGAAGATGTTACAGCTTATTTTGATCTTGCTAAAAATAAATTTGGTATAAAAAATGATGAAGATCTTACAAAAATATTCAATAAATTTGTAGAGGCGGACCCGCAAATACATCCACTTGCTCTTGGAAATGTAAACAGAACTCATAATTTGATAAGAAGGCTTGCTGAGAGGCTTTTAAAAAGCCACAAAGATCCGATGTCAGAAGAGAATATAAAAATGATAGTTGAGTATTTTACAGAAAAGCTTTATTCTCATCAGTATTTTATAGGTAAAAAGGAAGCAAAAGAAGATCTCGGCTTGAAAGTGATTGTAGATGCAGATAGTGAACTTTCAGGCTATATGACTGAACTTTATGAAAAATATAAGGAAGAAATGGGTCTTTCACAACAATGGAACCAAGAGAATGAAATAGGTATAAATAACAGTCAGAACAAAAAAGACTACAAAATAGCCACAATAGAAAGTTTAGAGGTGGAAAACAGTTTTAATTTAACTTTGGAATTTAAAAGACAACAGGTAAATACTACCATGCAAACTCCGCAAGGACCTATTCAGGTTCCGCAAGAACAAATAGTTTCTCGTATAATTCGGCAAGGATGGAGTTAGATATTTTTTTAGAGCTTTTGCTTCTTTGATAAACTGTCTTTTAAAAATAAATACCAGAAAAAACGGCTCAAAAAACGGCTCAAACGGCTCAATCTGGATTGAGCCGTTTATTAAAATTAGACAAAAAAATAAGGGGTTCAGATGAACCCCTTTGATACTTATATATTATCATATTCAGATATGTGGTCAATGGTAAAATGCGGATAATTTATTATTTATTTTTTTATAATAGTTTTTTTGGTTTTTATGGTATAATTTTATTATTATGCTGAGATTTATGTTTATAACCGCAAACCAAAGAACTCTTAGGGTTTTATTAAAGCCCATATTTTTTATACTTTTTGATATTTCTATTTCAGGAAAGGAAAATTTACAGAATATAAAAAGACCGATAATAGTGGTTATAAATCATAAAAGCTCTTTAGATGCTTTTTTGTTTGGAGTTTGTATTCCTATAAAATCAGAGGTATGGCCACTTAGATATATGTTGTCAAAAGGAGGCTTTAAGACTAAATTGCTGAGATTTTTTCATAAAAGTGGAATATTAAGTATGGTAAGTTTTTTATTTGGTCATTTTCCGGTAAAAAAAGGTGAAGGGCTTAAAAATTTAAATTTGCCATTAAAAGCCCTAAAGAAAAAAGAGGGTTCAGTAGCTATTTTTGTGGAGGGGGAGAGGGTGTTTAGTGAAGAGCTTGGGAGGGTAAAAAGAGGGGCGGCGGCACTTTCTGTACAATCGGGAGTTGAGATTTTGCCGGTTATTATAAAAAATAGTTTTAATTTAAAACTAAAGGACATTTTTTTAAGAAGAAAGATAAAAATTGTTATAGGGAAAAAGTTTACCTTAAATAAAATTATAAATAAAGGAGATTTTAGATATTTAAAAGAAAGGGAGTTTATAAAGAATAAATTACAAAAGCTATATAGTTGAAATGAAAACATTTTTTTTAATAAGAGATGCAATAATGGATTTATTTGTGAGATGGATACCTAAAAAGAAGAGCGATGAATATGCTTTTGCTTTTTTAGTTCATCCAAGAAATTTAAATGATGTTTACAGAAAATATGCTTTTTTAAAGTATTTTCCAAAAAGGTTTGTTTTATGGTTTTTGCTTCATTTTTGGCCGGTGGTTGTTTCAGAAATAACAGGATTAAAATCGCAGATAAATAAAAAAAAATTAAGGGGTTATATTATATCTATCCCTTTAACAGCTCATCAGATGATTGAGAATAGAGAGCTTTCCATTAAGAAAATAATTAACTCCTTGGAGCTTGCAGAAAAAAAGGGAGTAAAGATAGCTGGTTTGGGTGCATTAACATCATCAGTCACCAGGGGCGGGTTGGATCTTGCAGAAAAAACTTCAGTTAATATAACAACAGGGCATGCCTATACAGCGTATACCGTTACTTCTAATGTTTTTAAGCTTGTAGAAATTCTTAGTATTGACAAAACTAAGGCGGTAATAGCTGTTGTTGGCGCTACAGGGTCTATCGGATCTTCCTCTGCCATGGTCTTGGCAAGAGCTGGGTTTAGAAATTTTATTTTAATAGACCAAGAGAGAAAAAAGCATTTTTTTGATGATTTGACAAAAGATTTAAAAAAAATAAATAAAGATATAAATATAAAAATATCTCATAAAATTAACACTATTAAAGAGGCTGATATTATCATAACAGCAACAAATGCTCCCGAGGCTCTTGTAAAACCGGAAGACTTAAAAAGTGGTGCGATTGTTATAGATGATGCTCAGCCTTCTGATGTTTCTCCGGATGTTTTAAATAGAGAAGATGTTTTGGTTGTGGAGGGAGGGGTTGTTTATACTCCGGATATCAAGAGTAATTTTGATTTTGGACTTAAAGGTGAGTTTGATAATTTTTGTTGTTTGTGTGAAGTTATGATACTTGCTTCAAAAGAATGGTGTGATCATTTTGTATTAAACAGAGCAACTTTAAAACTCATTGATAAGGTATCAAAAGATGGGAATATTTTAGGGTTTAGGCTTGCAGATTTTCAAAATTTTAAAGAGACTATAAGTCAAGAAAAAATAGAAACAATCAAAAATATAATAAATAAAAGATGAATTTAGTAGAATTTGATATAAAAAATATAATTATTTTTATTGTTGGTTTTGTTGGTTTTGTTTATGGTTTAATTGTTTTTTCACAAAATCCAAAAAATAAGTCAAGCTTCTTTTTCTTTTTTTTAGTGCTTTCTGTTACCTTTTGGAGCTTTAGTATGATTGTTTTTAGAAGTGTAGATACAACAGCATTTTTGTGGGCTAGATTTTTATATGCTTCAGCATCATTAATACCAGCCTTCTTTTTATTTTTCTCTTTTTATTTTTCTAAAAAAGAAAAAAAAATAAAAAAATCAAGTAAAATTTTTCTATTTTGTATTAGTTTTTTTATTTTTGCAATGGCAGTGATTCCAGGGTTTTTAATTGAAGGTGTGAAGCTAATTGAGCATGATGAAAATCAAATTATATTTAATAATCTAAGTTATTTGATATATATACTGTATTTTTCTGTATATTTTATTTTGGCTTATTTTATTTTATTTAAAAAATATTTTATTTCAAAAGGTGTTTTAAGGGAACAAATAAGATATATTATGTTTGGTACTTTAGCAACGGTGAGTGTTGGAACTATTACAAATCTTTTGATGCCTTTTTTTGGTTTATTTTATTTAAATTGGTTGGGGCAAATTTCTGTTATTTTTATGATTATTTCGGTGGCATATGCAATATCAAAATATCAACTTTTTGATATTAAAATTATCTTAACAGAAGCTTTAATATTTTCTGTCGGGGTAATTTTGACGATGAGATTATTTTTTGTAAATTCTGTTGGTGATTTTATTATAGATGTAGTAACAATTATATTGGTTTTAATTTTAGGTTATTTTCTTGTAAAAAGTGTCAAAAATGAAGTTAAAAGACGCGAACACACCGAAATGCTTGTTGAGAAGTTAAGGGTGGCAAATCAAAAACTTAAAGAGTTGGATGAGGCCAAGTCAGATTTCATATCCATAGCCTCTCACCAGCTCAGAACACCGCTGACAGCGATAAAAGGATATGCTTCCATGGTGCAAGAGGGGGTTTATGGCAAACTTAATAAAAAAGTTTCTGATGTAATTGATAAAATTTTTCATTCCAGTCAAAGATTGGTTTTTATTGTTAATGATCTTTTGGATATGTCACGAATAGAACAAGGCAGGTTTAAATATACTTTTGAGGATGTGAATATAGTTGATATTTTAAAGGATGTGATTGACGAGCTTAGACAGACCGCTTCCGAGAAGGCTTTGGATTTTGGTTTTCGCTCAAATGATAATCTTAATGTTACAGTTAGTGCCGATCCGGGAAAATTAAGGCAGGTTTTTACAAACGTGATAGATAATTCCATAAAGTATACAAATTCCGGTTTTGTTCATGTTTTTGTTGACGAGGATAAAGAAAAAAAACAACTTGTTGTTCGGGTGGAGGATTCCGGGATAGGAATAGAAAAAGGCAGTTTAAAAAAGATATTTGAAAAATTTTCAAGAGCAAAAGAAGCGATAAGAACTCATACGGGAGGCTCGGGTATAGGTCTTTATGTTGCCAGAGAAATAATAAAAGCTCATAAAGGAGATATTTGGGCTGAGTCTGACGGCAGTTTAAAAGGTTCAAGGTTTTACATTAAAATTCCATTAAAATAACGACTTAGTGGTCGGGTCACTAAGTTTTGGATTTTTATTTTATGAAAATAATTGTTACAAAAAATGAACAAGAAACAAAAGAGTTTGCAAAAAAAATGGCAAGTGATATTTTAAATTCGGAAGCTAAAAAAGACAAAGCAACTGTTTTTGCACTTGAAGGGGTTTTGGGTGCCGGAAAAACCACCTTTACCCAGGGTTTTGCAAAAGGACTCAAAATAAAAGAGGATATAAAGAGTCCAACATTTTTAATATTAAAGGAATATAATCTTGATTTTAAAAATTCAAAGTTTAAAAAGTTTTATCATATAGACTGTTATCGGTTGGAGGATGAGGATGATTTGGACAGTATCGGTTTTTCAGAAATTTTAAAAGATCCGGAAAATTTAGTTTTGGTGGAATGGGCGGGGAAAATAAAAAAAGTCTTGCCGAAAGATTGCATAAGGGTAAGATTTTATTATATTTCGGAAAATAAAAGAAAGATATCTGTAGTTTAGTTTTTAAAAATGTTAGAATAATTAGATGAAAAAAGAGAAGCTGGTTATAATAGACGCCAATGCTTTGGTGCATCGCGCCTTTCATGCCTTACCACCTTTGAGTTCTCAGGAGGGTGAGCTGACAAATGCTGTTTTTGGTTTTACCAGCATTTTAATAAAGGTGATAAATGAAATAAAGCCGGATTATATGGTGGCTTGTTTTGATTTACCGGAGCCGACTTTTCGGCATAAAGAATTTGAAGAATACAAAGCCCACCGTGCCAAAACTCCCGAAGATCTTATTCCGCAATTTGAAAAAGTGAAAAAAGTTTTAAAGGCTTTTAATATCCCGATATTTGAAAAAGCAGGTTTTGAGGCAGATGATCTTTTGGGGACAATAGCTGCGCTTTCTGAAAAACAAAATCCGGAGATTCAAAATATTATTTTAACGGGAGACTTGGACACACTTCAGCTTGTAACAGACAAAACTGTTGTTTATACTCTTAAAAAAGGAATAACAGATACTATAATTTATGATAAAAAAGCAGTTATTGAGAGATTTTGCGGTTTAAAACCTGAGCAGATGATTGATTTTAAAAGCTTGAAAGGAGATCCTTCAGATAATATTCCCGGAGTTCCCGGTATTGGAGAAAAAACCGCCATAAAGCTTCTTTCAGAATACAAGACTCTTGAAGGTATTTATGAAAATATCGGGCTTATAAAAAAAAATTTAGCCGACAAGCTTTTAAAATACAAAGATCAAGCATTTTTTTCAAAAAAACTCTCTATGATAATTTTGGATGTGGATGTAGATTTTAAGCTGGAGGATGCAAGATTTGGAGATTATGATAAAAATGAAGTTATAAAGATTTTTAAAGAGCTTAATTTTTTTACCTTAATATCAAGACTTAACGGGACCAATGGTTGGGATGACAACAAAGATGAGAGTGACAAGGAGAGTGAGATTAAAATAAGAGATATCACTAAAAAAGACATTTTAAATATTGAGAAGAAAAAAGAATTAGCTCTTTCTCTTTTTGAAGGAGGTATTTATGTTTCTTATGCAAGGAAAGAAATTTTAAAGGCGGAGCCAAAAAAATTGAAAAATATTTTGGAAAATAAAAATATAAAAAAGATTGCTTATGACCTAAAAAAAATTATAAAGTTTTTGGATGAATTTGAAATATCTTTGACGAGTCCTTATTTTGATATTATGATAGCGGCTTACCTTCTGGCTCCGGGCTTGAGAAGCTATGACCTTCAAAAGATAATTTTTGAAAACTTGGGAAAGGATATTTCAAAAGATGAAGTTGGAAAGCGGCAGGTACATCTTTTTGGGTCTTTAAAAGATGAGCTTGAAAAAAAATTGGAAAACAAAGGTTTAAAAAAAATATTTTTTAATATAGAAATGCCTCTTATTGAGATTTTGGCTGATATGGAGGAGCTTGGCATAAAATTAAATATAAAAAAAATAAAAAAATTATCAGAAAAACTAACAGACAAGATCAAAGAAAAAGAAAAAGAGATATTTAAAATATCAAAAAGAAAATTTAATATAAATTCTCCTGCACAGTTGGGAGTGATTCTTTTTGAGGAGTTGAAAATTCAGGGTGATAAAAAAATAAAAAAAACGAAAACAGGCGCCTATGCTACGGGAGAATCGGAGCTTGAAAAATTTAAAAAAGACCATAAGATAATTTCTCTCATTCTTTCTTACCGAGAGTTTGTAAAATTAAAAAATACATATTTAGATGCCTTGCCTCTTTTGGTGGATAAAAAAACAAAAAGACTGCATACAAGCTTCAATCAAACAGGAACAGCAACAGGAAGATTGTCTTCATCAGAACCAAATTTGCAGAACATACCCCAAAAAGGAGAATTTTCAAAAGAGATAAGAAGTGCATTTGAAGCAGAAAATGGTTTTAGTCTGCTTGCTTTTGACTATTCTCAAATAGAACTGAGGATAATAGCCTCCATAGCAAATGATAAAAATATGATAGAAATATTTAAAAAAGGCGGGGATGTACATACGGCTACTGCGGCAAGAATTTCGGGAGTTTCAGAAGATAAGGTAACAAAAAAAATGAGAAATGCGGCTAAAGTTTTAAATTTTGGAATACTTTTTGGAATGAGCATAAAAAGTTTTGCCGCCTCTGCAGATATAAAAATGCATGAAGCAAAAATATTTATTGAAAATTATTTTAAAAATTTTCCAAAAATAAAAGAGTTTATAGAAAAGACGCTTAAGAACGCTAAGAAAAAAGGCTTTGTTGAAACTGAGCTTGGCAGAAAAAGATGGCTACCGGACTTAAAAAGCCAAAATTGGATTTTAAGGCATGCGGCTGAAAGAATGGCGCAAAATATGCCTGCCCAAGGGCTTGAGTCTGATATCTTGAAGCTTGCCATGATAAATATAAATGAGAATCTTTTAAAAAAGCAAAGCAAGCGGGATATAAGGCTTATTTTACAGATACATGATGAGCTGATATTTGAGATAAAAGATGGTATACTTGAAGAAGCAAAAGAAAAAATTAAAACATTAATGGAAGGTGCTTACAAATTAAAAGTTCCCATAGTTATTGATGTTGCAAAAGGGAAGAATTGGGGAGAGATGAGCATCTTTTAAATCAGTGCTAAAAGAAAGAGAAAATTTAAATAAAAAAATAAAGCGAAAAAGATTTCTGAATATTTTATGGAAAAATATTTTCATAGTTGTTTTTTTGGCTATTATCTCCAGTCTTGTTTGGCTTTTTTCAAACTTGGGTGATGTGAGCGGCAGACTCAGAGCGCTTTCTGTATCCGGAGTTTTGGTGTTTGCAGTGATGAGCTTTTTAATCATTAAAAATAGCATTGTTACCGCCAGAACTTTGGAGCGTGTCAATCAAGAAAAAAAACAAACAGAAATAATTATTTCAAATCTTATAAACGGGGTTATAGAATATGACAGGGATTTTAAGATCCTTCTGATAAATAAAAAAGCGGAAGAAATGTTGGGAGTAAAAAAAGAGGAAGTCTTGGGAAAAAAAGTGACAACCGATATAATAAAAGAAGGAGAAAAATATGAATCATTAGCATCTATTATGTATCCCGCTTTGGCTGAAGATTTTTTTAGAGTTCCGGTTGATGAAAAAACAGGTTTAAAAGTCATTGAAATGAAACTCAAAAAACCTTATGAGATAGATATTCAGGTTGCTACTATTAAACTAACAGATTACAGAGGTGAGATAAAAGCTTACTTAAAAATCATACGTGACATTTCAAGAGAGAAAGCAATTTCAAAGACAAAATCGGAGTTTATATCAATAGCCGCTCACCAGCTACGAACCCCACTTTCTGCAACAAAGTGGATATTCAGGATGCTGCTTGACGGTGATGTTGGAAAGGTGTCTAAAGAACAAGAGGACCTTTTGCAAAAAGGTTATGATTCCAATGAGAGAATAATAGGTCTTGTTAGTGACATGCTTAGTGTTGCCAGAATAGAAGAAGGAAGATTTGGATATGAGTTTTCTTCAGTTGATATAATAGATCTTATTAAGAAGTCATTGGTCACTTATGAAGTGAAGGCGCAAGAAAAAAATATAAAAATAGAACTTAACCTTCTAAAGGAAAAATTAAATCCGATAAAAATGGATCCGACAAAAATAGAGCTGGCTTTGTCAAACCTGATAGATAATGCTTTAAAGTATACTCCTGAGGGCGGAACAATAAAAATAAGCTTGAAAAAAGATGGAGATGATTATATAAAAATAGGAGTAAAAGACAGTGGGGTGGGAATACCACAAGATCAAAAAGAAAGACTCTTTCATAAGTTTTTTCGGGGCTCAAATGTTATAAAGATGCAGACTGAAGGCACCGGTCTTGGACTTTTTATTACAAAAAATATTATAGTAAGGCATGGAGGAAAAATATGGGTAGAAAGCTCCGAGGGCAAGGGGACTGAATTTAATTTCACTCTTCCGGCAAAAGCCTCTTTAATACCAAAAAAAGGGACAAATATTTCACATTCTATAGGTTTTTAATATTTTACGGTTTTGTTTAAATGTTTAAGATAAAGATATGACAACAAAAAAGAAAACAAGTAAAAAAGCGGCAGCCAAGAAAAAGACTTTAAGTGCAAAAAAAACTTCAAAAAGAAAAACTGTAAAAAAAATATCCAAAAAAAAGATAAAAAACACTGTTAAAATAACCAAAGACATGTCAATTGCAGAAGTTATAAGAAAGTATCCGGAAACAATAGAAGTTTTTTTTAACTATGATCTTCATTGTGTGGGCTGTGCAGCTTCAGAGTTTGATACAATAGAGTCAGGAGCTATGGTTCATGGTATAAATGTGGAGTATTTGCTTTTTGATCTTAACAAAATCATAAAATGATTATTTTGGAAGTAAAAAATTTATCTGTCGGCTATAACAGTCATTTAGCTGTTAAGAATATCTCTTTTTCTTTGGAGGAAGGAAAAACTCTGGCTCTTTTAGGACCGAATGGCGCAGGAAAATCAACAATATTTAAAGCAATTTTAGGCCTGCTTCCATATCAAGGGGATATTATCTGGCACAAAAAACCGCAAATAGGCTTTGTCCCGCAGAGATTTGATTTTGATAAAAGTATTCCCGTGACAGTAAAAGAGTTTATGCTTTTGCATGCAAATTCAAATTTACAATTTTGGTTTCCGCCAAAAAAGATTATTTCAGATATTAAAAAAAAATTAACTCTTGTTGGTGCTGCTGGTCTTTTGGATAGAAAAATAGGGGAATTGTCATCCGGACAGTTTCAGAGAATTCTAATAGCCAGAGCGCTTTTTGGCAGGCCAAATATTTTACTTTTTGATGAACCGACAGCGGATATTGATATTGAAGGGGAGATGACTATTTATCCTTTGTTGAGAAAACTTTCAAAAGAACTGGGGTTTACACTTATAATTATTTCTCATGATTTAAATATCGTCTATGATTTTGCTGACAAGGTTGTTTGTGTAAATAAAAAAATGATGTGCTTTGGAGCTCCAAAAAAGATTTTAACTCCCAAGCAATTAAACGAGCTTTATGGAGAAGGTGTGGGGTTTTATGTTCATCATGAGCACAAGCATTAAAATATTTTTGTATGGATATCGGTGTTTTGGCAGTTAGTTTAATAGTCGGAATTTCAGCCTCCATGTTGGGTGTTTTTATTATTTTAAGAAGAATTGCTTTGGTATCTGATGTTCTTTCTCATGTGGCTTTGCCGGGAATGGCTTTGTCATTATTTTTTGGTGTAAATGTTTTTTTTGGAGCCTTTGCTGCCTTGCTTTTGGCTGTATTGGGGATATTTTTTTTGGAGAAAAAATCTAAAATAGCTTTTGAAACCATTGTTGGAATATTTTTCACCATGTCTCTTGCTTTGGGAATGGTCTTTTTTGAAAATAAATATGAACTGGTGGAAGGACTTTTTGGGAATGTAAAAAATATTACAAATTTTGATGTTTTTATTGCAATATTTTTGGGCGCCATCGTAACGGCTGTTACAGTTTTATTTTTTCGGAGTTTTGCTCATATGACTTTTTCAAAAGAGCTTGCCCAGAGTGAGGGCTTTCCGATAAAAAGATTAAATTTAATTTTTTTAATATTGTTGGCTTGTGTTATAGCGCTTGGTATAAAAGTTGTCGGAACTTTGCTTATGGGAGCTTTGACTATTTTACCTGTTTCTATAGCAAAAAATTTATCCGGCAGCTTGAAAATGATGACTTTTTTATCTGTATTATTTGGAGTTCTTGTGGTTTCTCTGGGGCTTTTTATTGCGCCTTTGTTTAATATACCGGTTAGTGCGGCTATTATTTTAACCGGAGGACTTTTGTTTTTGTTGTCTTTGTTTAAATTCAGACAAATATGATAAGGTGGATATTTGTTTTTTTATGGGCGGGGATGATATTTTATTTATCATCAATTCCAAATTTATCAAGCGGTCTTGAAGCGGATTTTATACTGAGGAAATTTGCTCATATTTTTGTTTATTTTATTTTGACCGTTCTTGTATTTTACGCTCTTTGGGGAAAACAAAAAGCAAGCAAAGATGTTTTAAAAACATCTTTGCTTGCTTTTTGTTTGTCTTTTTTGTACGCATTATCTGATGAATATCATCAGACTTTTGTTTTTGGGAGAAGTGGAAGTTTGAAGGATGTATTGATAAATTTAGTTGGGGTGGGTTTGGCTGTTTTTTTACTTAACAAGTTTAAGTTTATTCCCGGGTCCAAAAATAAGAAGCAAAGCAAGGATGGCAAAATACGGCAGATGCCCAAGAAGCTCTGAAATGTCCACAAAAAATAATGGGATGGAGAAAATTATAGCTGTAAAAAATGCATTTAATCTTGTTATTACGCCAAGCATAAAAAATATTCCAATGATAGATTCTACCATTCCGGCCGATATTACAAAAAAATAATCAGAATACCAGCTGATACCAAAATTTTGCATAAAATTCCAGTTGTGAGTATTTAAAAATTCCAGACTAAGCTTTGGATTGAGTATTTTTTCGGAAATTCCCAAAAACAAAAGATTAAAACCAAATAAAAATCTCAAAATCGGCAAAGCATAGTCCTCGTATTTTAAAAAGTTTTTATTTAAAAAAACTTTTCTTTTGGATATTTTAAAATACTCTCTTCCGTAAATAATTGTAAATATTCCCACACCCAAAACCCAAAAGTTTTCCAAAGCTTCTGATATTCCTGCATAAACAAAAGTTAAAAGCCAAAGAGAGATGAGTGCCAATGATCCGGTTCTTACGCTTGCGCCAACGATAAAAGCAAGACCAACAATGGCTTGAATAAGTATCATAAGATAATCCAGTTTGTTTATATTTGAAATATCGGGAGAAAATAAAAAGCCTGAAAAGGAGGCTGCTAGAAAAAACACGCCGACAATTAAACTGAAAAGAGAGGCCGCTTTATGTTTTTTTGAATTCAGTAAATAACTTGTGCTTCTTTTTATTTTTGGAAGATATTTTTCAAGTAAAATTCCGCTTAAAATAATAATAGCGGCTGTAAAAAACCAAATTACAAGATATAAAAAAGTATTTTCATCAGAAGTTGTTTTTGGCAGACCGTTTTCTCCAACAAACCATTTTACATGGGCAAATGCAAAAAGAGGGAAAAAAAATAGAGTTGAAAGTGACAGTAAAAATATTTTTGGTTTTTGTGTTTTCATAGTTTAATTATAAACAAAAAGAGCTCTATTTAAAATAGAGCTCTTTTTGTTTGGGGAGATTTTGCTTTTAGGTTAAAAATTTTATTTGGAAGCTTGCTTGACTATTTCAGAGAAAACCTCAGGGTTTTCTTGCCCGATCTCTGAAAGCATTTTTCTGTTGAGCTTTATATTTTTTTTTGTTAAAAGTCCGATAAGTTTGCTGTAGCTTGTGTTGTTTTGTCTTGCGGCTGCATTTATTTGTATATTCCAAAGTCTTCTAAAGTTTCCCTTTTTCTTCCTTCTGTGGGCAAAAGCATATGAGAAAGCGTGCAAGGTAGCTTCTTTCATTTTTCCAAATTTGGAATTTCTTCCCCATTTATAGCCTTTGGTGTGTTGTCTTAAATTTTTTCTTCTTTTATTGGCTGTTGTTCCTCTTTTTACTCTTGGCATATCTTTTCAATTATTATTTTTTAAAATTTATAACTTAAACAAGTTTTAAAAGTTTTTTTACATCTCTTTGGTGAGCATTTTGAGCTTTGTGCTTTTTTCTGTTCTGATTTCCAGATGCTCTTGCGTTAAAGTGGTTTTGATTTGCCGCGCGCCTTACCATTTTCTTTTTCTTCGTTATCTTAAATCTTTTTGTTATGGATTTTTTTGTTTTTAGTTTTCCCATATTTTTATTTTGTTAGAATAATTGTAAATCCGGAAGGTATTTTTTTTAGCGGCTGATCCACCTTATGTTCGGTTTTTATTTTATCAAGAAAATTTTTAAATTTTTCTTGAGCAAAATCTTTATTGGCTCGCTGTCGCCCCTTTAAAAATATCTCAACTTTCACTTTATGGCCGTCTTCCAGAAATTTCTCCAGTTTTTTCAACTTAATGGCAGCATCATGTTCTGATGTTGAAAGCCCCACTTTTATTATTTTCATTTCTGAAGTTTTCTGCTTTGCTTTCTGTTCTTTTTTGGCTTTCTCCTGCTGGTAAAGATATTTGCCCATATCTATTATTTTTACAACAGGGGGTTGCGCGTCTTTTGCAATTTCAACAAGGTCAAGCTCCGCTTCCTTTGCTTTTTTTAAAGCTTCACTTGTGCTGACTACTCCAAGATTAACTCCATTTTGGTCTATAAGGCGAACCTCAGGTACTCTTATTTGCTCATTTGATCTTGGTTTTTTTTCGTTTCTTTTGTGAAATTGTTTTTTTATGAAGGGTCTTCTGATATTTTTTATTTTTATATAAAGCCGGCAGTAAAAAAAACTGACAGCTGAAACTTATTATTGGTGGAGATGGCGAGAGTTGAACTCGCATCCAAAAAGTTTTTTAAAATACATCTACAAACTTAGCTTGTTTGTTTTTTGTCGGAAAAGAAGCTTTAAACAAGCAAAACACCTCCAATCCCTATCTGTTACTCCTTTGTAAGATGTCACAGATACACCTTACGCATTCCGATGTTATGACACCTGCGAGCCGCTTATCGGAAATCAGCGGGGCAGATGGCAAAAGTTATATTAAACTCTTGCGAAAGCTAAAGTTGGAGTAAATGCGTTGGCAAATACTGACTTTGCTTTTGAAAATAAGTTTGCACTTATTGTTTTTGCTGCGGGTTTTGCGAGCGCGCAACAGCTCGGTTTGCATATTTTAAAAGGTACACTTTTTGTCGAAGCCCAGCATCCCCGTATTAAAATTACTTAAATAAAAAAGAGAGCTTTAACAGTAAGTTTAAATTTCAAAACTTCTGCTTTAACGCTGCTCTTTCATTATTCTTTCTTTGGTTCTTTTAAAGTCTCGTTCTTTGATCTTTTCTCGTTTCTCAAATTTTTTTTGAGAACGGCAAAGTGCAAATTCAAGCTTTATCAAGTGTCCCTTAGTATATACGGAAATAGGTATTAATGTCAAGCCTTTTTCCGCTATTTTTCCGGTTAAATAGTCAATTTCTTTCTTTTTTAAAAGCAGTTTTCTGGGGCGTTCTTGATTGTAATCTTTGGGTGTATTTTTTGGCTGATATGGTGAAATGCTTGCTCCGACCAAAAAGAGCTCATTATTTCTGGCTGATATGTAAGATCCGCGCAGATTCAAAAGACCTTTTTGTATAGCCTTTACTTCAAAACCGCGCAACAAAATACCGGCTTCAAATTTTTTTAAAAGCTCATAATCAAAAAGTGCTTTTCTGTTTTCCGCTAGTTTTGGCATACGTTTAGTCTATATTATTAAGTATCATTTTTCAAATTTAAAATAGGTGTTACTTTTATTTTAAAACAATGGCATTATATTGAATTATGTTGAGTATATATTGTAAAAATACTTAAAAAAATACAGAATAAAATATAAAAAAAGAGCAAAAAGAAAGAAAAATACAGAAAAAAATCAATCTAAAAAATCACCTTACTACTTATTGCGCGGTCGCGCAATAAGTAGTAATATATAAATGTTTGGATTATTAAAAAACAAAGCCTATGAAAGGAGATATAACTTTAAGTATTTTAGAGCATATAAAAGACAAATGAAAGGAGATATAACTTTAAGTATTTTAGAGCACATAAAAGACAAAGCAGTGGACGGTATGAGTCTTTTAAGGGCTTTTTTAACTTGCGGCTACGGAGCATCCTTAAATACCATTTACAATAAAGCATACGAAGAAGATGTTTTAAATGTAAAAAAAGAGCTGTCCAAAGAAGAATGGAAAAAGATAAATAACAGGTTTCTCTCTATGATAAGCAGGCTTGAGAAGGATGGGTTGGTGGAAAAGTCCGGGATGAAAAGCAATTATTTTTTTAAAATAACAAAAAAAGGCAAAGAGAAAAGAGATATTTTAAGAAGATTAAAGAAAAATGCTTTACCAAAAAATATATTTTCAAAAAATACAAGTAATAGGTTTAGTATGGTTATATTTGATATACCAGAAAAGGATAAAAGAAAGAGGGATTGGTTGCGGGTGTCTTTAGTTAATATGGGTTTTGAGATGGTTCAAAAAAGTGTGTGGATGGGGAAAGTCAAGGTTTCCAAAGAGTTTATAAAGGCATTAGAAGATTTAAATATAATAAATTTTATTGAAATTTTCCAGATAACAAAGACAGGAAGTCTTAAATCATTAAAATAAATATCAAAATAAACCTTACTACTTATTGCGCGACCGCGCAATAAGTAGTAATGTTTATTTTGGGTTGTGGTGTTTTGTGTGTTAGAGTCTAAAATGAAAAACATGAAAAAAAGCAAGCAAACAAAAAAAGAAAGTTTTAAAAATGGCTGGAAGATACTTTTTCGTTATCTTTTTGAGTATAAAAAAGAAGTAATGATTCTTTCTGTTTTGGGCGTGGTGTCTGCAGTGGCCAGCGGTGTTGTTCCTTTTATAGTTGGGCGATTTTTTGATGCCATACTTTCTGATGCTCAAATATTTCTAGGCTTGATATGAAATGCAGATGGGGCTTAGTTAGGTTTTGAGGTCTTGACTTTCAAGGTGAATTAATGATAACATCTATTTGTCCTGAGGGAATAAAGCAACCGCGATTCGGGTTAACCACTCAGAGAAGCCAAAAAGTGGTGCTAGTGGCATAAAGGGCTGCATACACCGAGGCTAAACCTAAGGGACACTTCAGCCGCTCAATGAGCGGCTGATTTTCTTATTTTAACTTGAGTTTTTGCCTGTATTTTTGTATTGTACTTATTAGTGAATATAAAAGAAAAAATAAAATTAAAAGTCAAAAAAGCTGTTTTGGACCTTCAGAAAGAAGGTGTTTTTGGTAGTTGTGAAGCTTTGAAATTTGAAGTTGAATATCCGAAAGAAAATTTTGGAGACTATTCTACAAACTTCGCAATGAGGTCTGCAAAGTTTTTAAAGAAAAATCCAAGAGAAGTTGCGGAGAAAATAAAAGAGAATATATTGAAAAATGATAAGGACGGCTTTTTTAAGAAAGTAGAGGTTGCGGGGGCGGGTTTTTTGAACTTTTATCTGAGTGATAAAATATTTTTTGAAAATATAAAAAATATTTTGAAAGAAAAGGAGGCTTATGGAAAAAATGAAATTTTAAAAGGAAAAAGAGTGCTTATGGAATACACTGACCCGAATCCGTTTAAAGTTTTTCATATTGGGCATTTGATGTCCAACTCAATCGGAGAGGCTCTTTCCAGGGTATTTGAGTTTTGCGGAGCGGATGTGAAAAGAGTCTGCTATCAGGGGGATGTTGGCATGCATGTTGCAAGGGCTATTTTTGGGCTTTTAAATAATGAAAAATACTTAGAAGAGGTTTTTGATGATAAAAAATCCTTAGATGAAAAAGTTGCTTGTCTTGGTGCCGCTTATGCTTTTGGCTCTTTGGAGGCGGAAGAAGCTGAATTGAAAGAGTTGAATAAAAAGATATATGAAAAGTCAGATGAGAAGATAAATAAAATATATCAAGTCGGGAGAAAGGTGAGTTTGGACTATTTTGAAAGTATATATAAAAAGCTGGACACCAAGTTTGATGAGTATTTTTTTGAAAGTGAGACCGGCGAGTTTGGCAAAAAAGTGGTTTTGGAAAATTTAAAAAACGGTGTATTTAAAAAAAGCAAGGGTGCGGTTGTTTTTGAGGGAGAAAAGTATGGTCTGCATACCAGAGTTTTTGTAAATTCGGAGGGTTTGCCGACTTATGAGGCAAAAGAGCTTGGGCTTGCCAAGATAAAATATGATAAGCTGGGGTATGACAAGTCTGTTATTATTACGGGCAATGAAGTGAATGAATATTTTAAGGTGCTTTTAAAAGCGATGACTTTTATATTTCCTGATTTGGCGGAAAAAACTGAGCATATTTCTCACGGGATGCTGCGGCTTCCAAGCGGCAAGATGTCGTCAAGAACGGGGGATGTTATTCCAGCAGAGGGATTTATCAAACAAGTTTCAAATACGATAAAAGAAAAAAGAAATTTAGACAAAGATATTTTGGAGAAAATCTCAATAGCTGCAATAAAATATTCCATTTTAAAGCAAAAAATAGGAAAAGATATTGTTTTTGATTTTGGCAGTTCTGTTTCTTTTGAGGGGGATTCGGGTGTTTATCTTTTGTATTCTTACGTCAGAGCAAAGTCAATTTTAAGAAAAGCGGAAAGTGAGAAAATAAAAGCTTCTTTTGAGAAAATATCTGATGACATCTCCGAACTTGAAAAAGTATTGGTAAAATTCCCAGAGCTTGTGGAGCTTGCCCTTTGGGAAAGGTCTCCGCATTATATAACAACTTATTTAATAGAGCTTTCCCAAAAATTCAATAGTTATTACGCAAAAAACAAAATAGTGGGAGGGGAAAATTCTTCTTACAGAGTAGCTTTGGTTGAGGCGGTGGCGGCGACTTTAAAAAACGGACTTTATATTTTGGGAATAAAAAGTCTTGAAAAGATGTAGGAAGGGTGGTAATGTGCTTTTATAATAATTAAACATAAAAAATATGGAAAGTATGGAAAATTTAAACACAACACCTGAAGAAGAGGATGTTGAGAAAAAAATGGCTGAGGATCTTGGAATAGACCCTATAACAGGAGAAACTCCTTTGGATAGAGAGATGGATGCTCAGTTCAATCAAACTGAGGAAGCTGAAAATCCTGAAGAAGATTTAAAAGAAGCCGCTTAAAAGCAAGTTAAAAATAAAAACCCGGTAATTTTACCGGGTTTTTATTTTTTAAACTTTAATTTAAATTGATTTAATTTTAATTAATTTTATTGAAAGACGGTCTTCATTTACTTGAAAATATATCTTTTCAGATGTAGACTTAATTACATAATTGGAGCAGTTTGAGCGAGAGTCACTTAAATGAAAAGCTTGAAAAGAAAATTATATAAATTGTTTTACGGTAAGAGCTATTTTAGCATTGTATTTAACAATATAATGCTTATTTTTAATATCAGTTTGATATTTTTGGTTTTAGCATCTTCTTTTTATCCAAAAAATGAACTGATAATATCCATTGAGCTTTTTTTGGGTATCTTGTTTCTTTTAGAGTATTTGTTGAGGTTTTGGGTTTCAAAGGACAAATTTTTATTTCCATTTAAGTTTTTAAATATCGTTGATCTTTTGGTTATTCTGTCTTTGTTTTCTCCAATATTTTTGCATAATTTGGGTTTTTTAAGACTGGTAAGATCTCTTCAAGTTTTACGTCTTTATAATCTTTCATCTTTTGGGGTCAGGGGACACAAGCACAATAAATTTCTGGTAAGGAATAAGGAGGTGGTTACGGGAATTTTAAATCTTATAGTTTTTGTGTTTTTAATGTCATCTTTGGTTTATTCTTTTCAGGTAGACAAGAACTCCGGTATAAATAATTATATAGATGCTATGTATTTTACTTTATCTACGCTTACCACAACCGGATTTGGCGATATTACTCCAACTGGAACGGAGGGAAGGGTCCTAGTTATTATGATTATGATTTTTGGAATAACTTTATTTATTCGTTTGGCAAAAAGCATATTTAAAAAACCTAAAAATTTTTACACTTGTAAGACTTGCGGCTTAAAAAGACATGATTTTGATGCGATACACTGCAAACATTGCGGAGAGGTTATAAAAAATGCAATGCTTGATTATTAAAATATTTATAATTTTTATGAAAACAAAGAGAAAAGAAAAAACATTGCTTTTGAGTGAAAAAGATATTTTGAAATTTTGGAATAATAATAAAATATTTGAGAAATCACTGAAGAAAAAACCGGAAAAGGGAGATTTTGTATTTTATGACGGGCCTCCTTTTGCCACGGGGTTGCCGCATTATGGGCATATTTTGGCAAGTGTCATAAAAGATGCTGTGCCAAGATACAAAACAATGCAGGGTTATCATGTGCCGAGAAAGTGGGGCTGGGACTGTCATGGTCTGCCGGTTGAAAACTTGATTGAAAAAGATTTGGGGCTTAAGACAAAAAAAGATATTGAGGATTTTGGCATCGGAAAGTTTAACAAGGCTGCAAAAAAGAGTGTTTTTAAATATAGAGACCAATGGAAAAAGATAATTCCAAGAATAGGCAGGTGGGTGGATATGGAAGACGATTACAGAACTTTGGATAATAATTATATGGAATCCATTTTTTGGGTTTTTGGGGAGCTTCACAAAAAAGGCTTTGTTTATAAGGGTCATAAGTCAATGCATATTTGTCCCCGATGTGAAACAACTCTGGCGAATTTTGAGGTTAATCAGGGATATAAAGAC
>Ga0256830_1000630_pt1 | contig 26948 bp, 21 predicted proteins | sample 128326metaG_FD_190537 | JGI IMG/M metagenome (GOLD analysis project Ga0256830, IMG submission 190537) | Hydrothermal vent microbial communities from Lau Basin, Pacific Ocean - 128-326 | ecosystem: Environmental > Aquatic > Marine > Hydrothermal vents | place: Pacific Ocean: Lau Basin | collected... | reverse complement strand
ATGCTCGCCCGGGCACTGGCGGAGCTTCCCGGCGTCGAGGTCGTCGAGCCGGAGACGAACATCGTGATCTTTACGCTTCGCGCGATGACGGCGGCGGAGTTCACCCGACGCTTGGAGGAGAAGGGGGTGCGCGCGATCGCCGTGGGCGAGCGGACGGTGCGCCTGGTCACCCACCTCGACGTCTCCCGGGAGGACGTCGAGCGGGCCATCCAAGCGATTCGTGAGGTCTTGGCTTAGCTTAGCTTTACGCAACGCAGCGTAGCGCTGTTAACACGTGCAAACGTCCGGCAACCCCTTAAAGAGCGGAAGCGAAGGAGGCGTACCATGAGCGTAGAAGACAAGCTGAAGGAGCTGGGGCTGGCGCTGCCGGAGGCGCCGAAGCCCGTAGCGGCCTACATCCCGGCCAAACGGGTGGGGGATCTCGTCTTCGTCTCGGGGCAGATCCCCCTAAAAGAGGGGAAGATCGCGTATCAAGGCAAGGTGGGCGCGGAGCGCACTGTGGAGGAGGGCTACGAGGCCGCCCGGCTGTGCGCGCTCAACGCCCTGGCGGCCCTCAAGGCCCTCGTGGGCTCCTTGGAGAGCGTCGAGATCGTCCAGGTCCGGGGCTACGTGAACTGCACGCCCGACTTTGGGAATCACCCCGAGGTGATCAACGGGGCCTCGGAGCTATTGGTGGAGTTGTTCGGGGAGCGGGGTCAGCACGCGCGCGCGGCCGTGGGGGTGAGCGGCCTGCCCCGGGACGCGACGGTGGAGGTCGAGCTCGTCGCCCGGGTGCTCCCCTGAGGCGATCTTCCCCTCCACTTGCCGCCGGGAGCCGGATTTGCTACCGTTATCCCGGGTCGTGATGCGCATGAACGAGAGCCCGAGTCCGAACCCGAAGGAGAGGCTTCCGGTCGGGGAGACGGTCCTGGGGAAGGTGCTGGCCCTCAAGCCCTACGGGGCGTTCGTGGAGCTTCCCGACGGGGAGACGGGGCTCCTCCACATCTCCGAGGTCGCCGAGGAGTACGTCCAGGACATCCACGAGTACCTCTCCGTCGGGCAGGAGATCGTCGTCAAGGTCATCGGGCTGAGCAGCGAGGGGAAGTACAACCTCTCGCGCCGGCAGGTGAGCCCCCAGGAGGAGGAAGCGACCCGGTACTTCCGCGAGGCCCAGGAAGCCCGGAGGGCGATCGAGCGCCGCCGGGAGAACATCCAAATGGAAGCCTCGTGGCGAAAGCTCGCCCGGGAAAAGCAGAAGGCCCTCTCCACCTCGCGGCAGACGCTCCAGCGCTGGCTCGGGCGTGCCCGCCAGGCCGCCGAGGAGCTGGACCGCCGGAGCCAAGAACGGGAACGGTTCTACGGCTCGCTCGAACTCTGAGTTCTCGAACTCTGAAAGGAAAAGGGCGAGCGGATCGGCGCCGCAACGGACGGACACAAGCAAGGAAGAGCAGCGGAAGAGGGCAATTCGCACGCACGCACACGAGCTCGCGCATCGGCGCATCGGGAAGTCGAACCGAAGCGAAAGCAGAACGAAGGGCAGAGCGAAGGAAAGAGAGCATCGGGGGAAAGGAGATCACCATGCCGGAACTGAGGAGGCGAACCGAGATTAGCATGCTCGAGACCGCCCGCCACTTCTTCGACCGGGCGGCGGAGAAGCTCGGCCTTGAGGAAGCGATGGTGGCGCTGTTGCGCTACCCCAAGCGGAAGCTCATCGTGACGTTTCCCGTTCGGATGGACGACGGTCGCGTCCTCCACTTCGAGGGCTATCGGGTCCAGCACCATCCCGTCCTGGGGCCCACCAAGGGGGGGATCCGCTACCACCCGGAGGTGACCCTCGACGAGGTGCAGGCACTCGCGGTGCTGATGGCCTGGAAGTGCTCGCTGATGGGGCTCCCCTTCGGGGGCGCCAAGGGCGGGGTCCGGTGCAACCCCAAGGAGATGAGCGAGGGGGAGCTGGAGCGCCTCACCCGCCGCTACGCCGCGGAGATCGCGCCCCTGATCGGCCAGGACGTCGACATCCCGGCGCCCGACGTCTACACGGGCGAGCGGGAGATGGCCTGGATCGTGGACACGATCAGCATGCACAACAACGCCCAGTTCATGCCCGGGCTGGTGACGGGCAAGCCCAAGGTCCTAGGGGGCTCCGAGGGGCGGGATACGGCCACGGGCCGCGGCGGCTTCTTCGTGGCGCTCCAGCTCCTGGAGCACCTGGACGTCCCCGTGGAGGGGGCCACGGCCGCCGTGCAGGGCTTCGGGAACGCGGGGTCCGTCTTTGCGGTCAACTTCCACCGGGCCGGGGGCAAGGTCATCGCCGTAAGCGACTCCAAGGGCGGGATCTACAACCCCCAGGGCCTCGACCCGGAGGCGGTGCTCCAGCACAAGCGGGAGACGGGCTCCGTGGTCGGCTTCCCCGGCGCGGACTCCGTGAGCAACGAGGAGCTCTTGGAGTTGGAGTGCGACCTCCTGGTGCCCGCGGCGCTGGAGAACGTGCTCCACGAGGGGAACGCCCCCAACGTCAAGGCCAAGGCGATCGTCGAGCTGGCCAACGGGCCCACCACCCTGAAGGCCGACGCGATCTTCCACGAGCGGGGCATCCCCGTGGCGCCCGACATCTTAGCGAACGCCGGGGGCGTGACCGTGAGCTACTTCGAGTGGGTCCAGGACCGGGCCTTCTACTTCTGGAGCGCCGAGGAAGTCGACCGGAAGCTCAAGCAGTTCATGGACCGCGCGTTCCGGAAGGTGTGGCACCGCAGCCGGGAGGAGAAGGTCGACCTGCGCATGGCCTCCTACATGGTGGCCATCGAGCGGGTGGCCGAGGCCGCCCGGGCGCGCGGGCTGTACGCTTAGCGTAGCGTCACCCCCGACACAAGGCCCGGCAAAGCGCAAAGGGCAAAGGACGGGGAGAAGACGGCACAGACGAAGGACAAGCGGGAGAGGGGCCCGGCGCACGGTCTGGGGACCCGCCGGGCCCCCGTCCTTTCGGGGGTTGCCTCCCCCTCGGTCGATGTGCTACAGTCAGGCCGCCATGGTCGCTCTGGGTGGGTGCTGTTCCGCCTGCAAAACCCCATTCGCCCATCATTCGCCCATTAAGGAGGTAGATTGATGAGAGGGAGAGGGAGAGAGCGAGCCGTCCTCGCTTTCCTCGCCGTGCTCGGGTTGGGGCTCACCGGATGTGCCCTCTGGGAGGCCCCGCCCACCTCGGTCATCACGGGGTACGTCGTCAACGCCAACGGCGGCGAGCCCGTCCCCGGCACGCAGGTTTGGCTCCGCGGGCTCGACACGAACGTGACGCGCATCACGTCCACGGACCGCCGGGGGCGCTTCTCCGTGCGGGTGCCTCCCGACGTCTACGAGATCTCGCTCGAGAAGGAGGGCTACGCGGGCAGCCGGGTGATCGGGCTCGACGCCCGCGAGCCCGTCGAGATCCGCATCGTCCAGCGCGAGGTCTTTAACCCGCAGTGGTCCACCCGGCCCCCCGAGATCGAGCTCAAGGGGATTGAAGAGGGCGGGGAGTACCAAGGCGAGATCCCCTTCCGCGTGGATGTGACCGCCGACAACGACGTGCAGTACATCTACGTGGCGCTGGGCAAGACCCCCGGCTCCTCGTTCCTGACCGCGCCCCGGTTCATCTTCGTGGAGACCCCCTCGACCGGGGATCAGGCTCTGGACCCGCGGCTCTTCGGGGTGCGCGGCCCCACGACGTTTGAGGTGGTCGTCTACGACCTCAACGGCAACCGCACCCACCTCATCCGACGCATTACCGTCGTCCCGCCGGAGGGCTTGGTCGCCCCTCCCCCGGAGCTCCAGGCCGTCGCCGTGACCCTGAGCAAGCAAATACAGTTTTTCGGGGTCGAGGGGCAGGCGGTCCCCCGGGGGACGAACCTCTACGTGGAGCTCAGCTGGTGGGCGAGCGAGACCCCGGACGTCCAGGGGTATCGCATCTATCGCAGCTTCGACGGCGAGAATTTCACGGCCATCGGCCAGGTCCACGCCGGGCGGCGCTTCTTCGCCGACTCCGACCCGCGGCTGGCCGTGGGGAAGTGGGTCTACTACTACGTCACGGCCCTGCGGGGCGGGGAGGAGAGCCCCCCCTCCGCGATCGTCAAGACAAGGCCCCTGCCCCCCTGGGACGTGCGCTTGGTGGCCCCCGCGGACGAGGCGGTCGGCGTCTCCCGGATGCCCACGTTCCGCTGGGAGCCCACCCGCGAGGTGGGGCTCTATCGCCTGTACGGGCTGGTGCTCTGGGACACCGTGCTGGGGGACTTCGCGTTTTGGCTCACCCCCGAGCCGCCCGACTTCTTGATCAATCGCACCTCGTACCGCTGGAACGAGGACGGGCGCTTCACCGGCACGCCCTGGGAGACCCTGCAGCCCAACCGGGTGTACGAGTGGGAAGTGGTCTACGCCGTGGCCCTGGACGACTTGGAGAACCCCACGGCCGTCTCCGTGGCCGTAAACCGCTTCGGGATCGAGGACGAGCGGGTCCCCATCCGGGCCATCTCCCTCGAGGCCACGGACAACTTCAGCTTCACCACCGGGGAGTAAAGGAGGATCGCATGAACACGATCTTGAGGACGCGCATGAGCGTGGGCGTCCCGCTTCGCGGGCGGGTGCTTTCGGTGCTGCTTCTGGGGTTCGTCGGGCTTCTTACGGGATGCGGCCTCCTGGCGCCTCCGTCCTCCTCCCCGTATCCGGCCCCGGACCCGGACCCGGCCTCCGACGGCCCCCGGCCGAGCCCGACGGAGCCCTCCGCGGGGGCGGGGGAGCCGGGGCCCTGGTTCGAGGGCGAGATCCTGGTGGGCTATCGCGACGCCGCGGCGCTTCGAGCCATCGTGACGCGGCTCGGGGGAGCGGTCGTGGAGACGATTCCCCGGATCCGGGCCGCGCTCGTGGCGCTCCCGCCCGGGATGAGCGTCCCCCAAGCCGTCCGGGAGCTCACGCTGTCCAAGCCCCCGGGGCTGCGCTACGCGGAGCCCAACTACATCCGGACGCTCATAAAGCCCGAACCCGGCTTGACCTGGCCCGACCCCGGCGAGGTCGTCGCCCGGGGGTCGATCTCGGCGGCCCAGCGCCGGGTCTTCGACGATCCCCTGCGCCCGCGCCAGTACGCCCTCGACGTCATGAGGGCCGAGGAGGCTTGGGCGATCGCAACGGGCCGCGGGGTCATCCTCGGGGTGGTGGACACGGGGATGGACGGAACCCACCCCGAACTCAAGGGCAAGCAGCTCGAGGGCCTGAGCTGTTGGGATGAGGTCCCCCTGCTGCCCGATGAGGACGGCTCCCAGGGCGAGGACGCCCACGCCACCCACGTGGCGGGGATCGCCGCCGCCCGGGGCGGCAACGGCGAGGGGATCGTGGGCGTCGCCCCGGAGGCGAAGATCATGAGCCTGCGGATCTTCGACGCGCGGCGGGTCCGCCCCGGGAACTCCTCGGGCTACGTGGGCGACGCCCGGGTGGCCCGGTGCATCGTCTGGGCCTCGACCGTGGGCCCCGACGGGGTGGAGAACTCCGGGGATGAGGCCCACGTGCTCAACAACAGCTGGGGCGGGCGCGGCTACAGCCAGACCCTCAAGGAGGCGATCGACGTCGCGGTCGAGCACGGGGTCACCTTCGTCAACTCGATGGGGAACTCCTCCGAGGACGAGGTGCTCTACCCCAAGAACTACCCCGGGGTGCTGGCCGTGGGCGCCACCGACCCCTGGGACCGCAAGGCGGACTTCTCCACCATGGGCGGGGCGATCTCCGTGGGCGCCCCCGGCGTGGACGTGCTCTCGTCCGTGCCGCTGTGGATCGAGCGCCCCACGGGGGAACCCTACGGCTACATGTACTTCAGCGGGACGTCGATGGCCGCGCCCCAGGTGTCGGGGGCGGTCGCGCTCCTCAAGGAGCGCTTCCCCGAGGCCACCCCCTATCAGCTCCAGCGGGCCCTGGAGATGACGGCGGACGACGTCGAGGGGCCGGGGTTCGATCGTCTTACGGGCTACGGGCGGGTGAATTTGGCGCGTGCCCTGGGCCTTCCGGAGCTGCCGCCCGACGGCGCCGAGGTCGTCATAAAAGTGCTCACGAAGAACCCGGGCCTCGGGGGCGAGCCGGTGGGGGTGCCCTTCGTGGACGTGATCCTGCGCCAGGGCGGGAAGGAGCGCTACTTCGCCCAGACGAACGCCGAGGGCGTCGCCCGCTTTCTCAACGTCCGACCCGGGGAGTACGAGGTGCTCGCCTCGGGGGGGGATGCCACGATCTACCGCTTCCGGGTGGCCAATCGCCTCTCGGCCCGGGGGAGGGTGGTGGCCCGCTCCGGCGAGCGAAGCGAGATCGAGTTTCGCTTCAGCACGTCCCTGAGGGTGACGCTGCGCTGGGAGGAGCCCGTGGACATCGACCTGTGGGTGGGCGAGCCCCAGCCCGAGCGCAGCGACCCGGAGACGGGCGAGGTGCTCAGTGAGTGGGCCGATCCCAAGGGCACAAACCCCGCGCGCTGGGGGCGCTTCTCGGGCGACGATCGGGGTGCGGGCGCCGGGCCCTACCAGGAGACGTACACCCTCCGTGAAGAGCACTTCCCCTACGCGCCGTACCCCATCGCGATCAGCGCGGAGAACGCCACCCAAAGCGCACGGGTCACCGTGATCGTAGAGCAGAACGGGATCACGGAGGTCTACGGGCCCTATCGGGTCGAGCCCGGGGAGGTCTTGCCCTCGTGGGAGTGGCCCGACTGGTGGGAGAACACCCCCAAGCCCGAGATGGACTTCGAGGAGCCCGGCCCCGGCGCGCCGTGGGTGTACTGACGCGTGCAGTGCGGGACATCAAGCGAGTTTAGGAGGCGTGCTATCGCCTCCAGCCTCCCGGCCCCGAAGCGATGAGGATCTGTCTGCTTGCGAGCGGGTCGAGCGGCAACTGCGCGTTTGTGGCCGCGGGGGGGACCCGGGTGCTCATCGACGCGGGGATCTCGGCCCGGCGGGTGCGCCGAGAGCTTGAGGCGCTGGGCGAGCGCTCCGTGGACGCGCTGCTGCTCACCCACGAGCACGGGGATCACGCGTCCGAGGCGGGCCGGATCGCCGTCGAGTTCGGGTGCCCCGTCTACGTGAGCCACCGCACGCTCCCGTGGGTGCGCCCGGCGCTTACGGGCCACGAGCGGGTGGAGGTCTTTCGCATGGGGGAGGATTTTTGCATCGGGGACCTATGGGTGAAAGCCTTTCGGGTCTTCCACGACGCGGCCGACCCCTGCGGCTTCCTGCTGGAGGGGCCCTCGGAGCGAAGGCCCGGCGAACGGGTTCGGGTGGGGTTTGCCACGGACCTGGGGACGGTGCCCGCCTCCCTCCGGGGGCTCCTGCGGGAGTGCGAGGGGCTGGTCATCGAGGCGAACCACGACCTGGAGATGCTCATAAACGGCCCCTACGCGTGGGACCTCAAGCAGCGGATCCGCAGCCCCGTGGGGCACCTCTCCAACCGGGCCGCCGCGGAGCTGATCCGCGAGCTGGTCCAACGGGGCCGGCTGCAGGTGGCGGTGCTCGCCCACCTCAGTGCAGAGAACAACCGCCCGGAGCGGGCCTTAGAAACCGTGAAAGCCCAGCTCGACGGTCTGTTTCGCTGTCGGGTCGTCGTGGCCCCCCGCGATCGGAGGAGCGAGGTGATCGCGCTCTAGCGCCGGCGGGTGTCGGCTGGGGGGTTGGGTTTTGTCGGAACCCCCTCGCCTCGGGCTATAATACTCCACGAAGAGCTTGGTTTTGGCTGCCAGGGTTTTGCCACGTCTCCCACCTCCTGGCGTGGATTTTTCCCCAGCAGCGCCAAGCTCTTTCTTTTTTGTTGTTGCTTTCTTTTCCCCTCGCCTTTGGCCGTTCGTTGTGTTGGCTGTTGTCCACCCGGCAGCCGTTTTGACGCAACCCGCCCGCCGAATCTACAATTTCCGGCAACCCGGTTATAACCGAGAGGCCGGGTACGCAAGGGAGGGCATCACCATGAGCAAGGGAAGAGGAGTTCGACGCGTCCTCGTCGGGGCGCTGCTCGTTGCAGCGGTCTCCGCCGGGGCTCCGGCGTCGTCGGCCGGGGCCCAGCCGCCCATCGAGCCCATCGTCACCCAGACGAGCCGGGACGGCCAGGTCATCGGGCTCAAATCCAACTGGCAGCACGGGATCTGGAAGCCGATCGCCGCGATCGCATATGGGCTCGAAAGCAAGAGGATTCGCTATCAAGCCGGGCTCCTGCTCGATACGTACTTCGAGTTGCCCGGCCTGGGTGTCCGAGTCGGCCCGTTCTCCGCGGCGTTCGTCGACTGGTTCTCCACCCCGGTGCTGGGGCGCGAGGGCCAAAAGGGACTTCGGCTGGGCGTCCGGATGGGGGACACCCGGTACACGGGCTTCTTCGGCGAGCTGTGGTCCCTCCCGCAGGAGGAGCGCGCCCCCACGGTCGGCTATCTCCTCCTGGAGGCGAATCGGAGCTTCCGGCTGCCGTACGACCTCACCCTGAGCTCGTACTCGAAGACGGTCTTCGGCGTCCTCCTCCCCGCGGAGGCCCCCGGCGGGGAGCTCGCGCCGGAGGCGCTGCCCCGGTTCTCCTCGATGACCCAGGGCCTCACGCTCCGCCTCGGGGACCTCTCGCTCAGCGGGCGCTGGGGCTCCTTGGAGAACGAAGCCGAGCTCCCGAAGTTCACCTTCACCACCGGGGTGCGCGGCATCCCCCGAGCCCTTACGGGGCACGTCTTCTGGAACGTCACCCTCTCGCGGGAGTTCCCCATGTACGCGGCGGAGCTTCCGCTCCCCTTCCCCCCGGAGCTCACCGAGTACGGCGTCCCCAACTCGATGCCCGTAAGCCTCAACGGAAAACTCTTCGTCCAGGCCGGGGGGATCGTCCGGGAGGTCGAACTCGAGCCCGAATCCGAATCCGAAAGCGATTCCCCGGACAACCCGGAACCTTTGGGCATGGATGCGGAACCCGCCCGCGGCGACGAGGGAAGGGCAACCGTGGAGACGGAGACCGAGGCGCTCTTTAGCTGGGGTATCTCAGCAACGCTTACGGTCTTCGAGGGGTTCCGCGTGCGGATGGAGCTCATCGTCAACCAGATGGGGGAGACGAAGTTCAACGTGAGCTTTTAATTCCCTCAAACCAAGACGCCCGGCGCTCAAAAGGAGGTCCTTGAAGATGCTTCGATGTCGATGGAAGGACGCCCTAGCTCCGCTGTTGGCGGCGGTCGCGCTCCTGGGGCTTTCGGCGGAGACCCAAGCCCAGCCCCTCGGGCTGGGCTTCGACCCCCGGCTCGAGTGGAAGACGCTCACGACGGAACACTTTCGCGTTCACTTCCCGCAGGGCCTGGAGGGCGTAGCGCACCTTACGGCCCAATATGCCGAGGAGTTCTATCCCGTTTTGGTGGAGGAGTTCGGCGAGGTTCCCCCCGTCATCGACATCGTTCTCGTCGACCCGTTCGACTTCTCCAACGGCTTTGCCACCGTCTTTCCCAACGACGAGGTGGTGCTCTTCGCCTCCCAATACCGCCTGTCGGACTGGTTTAACGTCCGCCTGGAGTCGTGGTGGAAGGCGGTGCTCTTCCACGAGCTGGTCCACGCCGTCGACTTAGACCAGACCCGCGGCTGGCCCAAGCTCCTGCGGGGGGTGCTGGGCAAGATCGTGCTCCCCAACACGGTAAAGCCCATCCCCTTCATCGAGGGCTTGGCCGTCTACGAGAAGTGCAAACATCTGGGAGAATGCCGGATGAACGACGCCAAGACCCGCCAGATGCTCCGCCAGATGGTCCTCGATAACAAGATCCCCACCTTCGACGAAATCAAGGGCTTCTACACGAGGGAGGAGTGGCCCTTCGTGGGCTTGCTGGTCTACAACTTCGGGGCCTGGCTGATGCAATATATTGAGGAGACCTACGGCGACGACGCCCTGCGGCGCTTCAACGAGGTCAACGGCTCGCGGCCCCTCAACTTGCTCTTTCTTGTGGGCTTCGGGGAGAACCTCGATCGGGTCTTCCGGGAGGCGTTCGGGGTCTCCTCCCGGGAGCTGTACGAGGGCTTCCGGAGGTGGCTGCGGGAGCAATTCACTCCCGAGATCGAGCGCATCACCCGGGAGGGCCTTACGCCCGCTTTGCGCATCACGACCCACGGCTTCTTCACGGAGAGCCCCGCCTGGTCCCCGGCGATCCCCGTGGGGGGGGAGGGGGAGACCCAAGAGTGGATCGCCTACACCCACAGCGGCCGGGGGCTTGCGGGGCTCCGCCTGGTGAGCCCCGAGGGCGAGCAGGACCGCGAGGTCGTCCCCGGGGGCCGGGCGATGCACCCCACGTGGACGCCGGACGGCAGGGCTTTAGTCTATGCCAAGCCCGACTTCAACGGCCCGTATGCGATCCACAGCGATCTCTATCGCTACGACCTCGAGGAGGGGCGCGAGGAGCGCCTCACGTGGGGGGAGCGGGCGTACTACGCCCGGGTCGCGCCCGACGGGAAAATTTACTATGCCCGCAACATCGGCCACGACGGGAGCACAGCCCTCCAGGTGCTCGACCCGGAGACGGGCGAGACGCGCACCCTGAAGGAGTTCACCGACAACTCGGGGGTGATCCACTCCTTCGCGATCTCGCCCGACGGCACGCAGATCGCGCTGGCCCTGTGGCGCTGGGGCGGCTACCAAGACCTCTATCTCCTGCCCACAGACGCAGACGCGGAGGGCGGAGAGCTTACGCCCCTCACCCAAGACAAGCACCAGGTGGGCGACCCCGTCTGGACCCCGGACGGGCGGTACATCCTGTTCAGCGCCGACCCCGATCGGGTGTACAACCTCTACGCCTATCGCGTCAGCGACGGAAAATTCTTCCGGGTGACGAACGTCCTTACAGGGGCCGTCTCGCCCACGGTCTCGCCCGACGGCGACGAGATCGCCTTTGTGGGCTACGGCAGCGAGGGGTACGACATCTACAAGATGCCGCTCCGCCCGGAGACCTGGGAGCCCGTCGAGTTCCCCCAAGAGACCCTTCCCGAGTGGACGGGGTACCCCGAAACGCAATATCCCATCGAGCCCTATAGCCCGTGGGCGTCGTTGGTGCCCCGCTTCTGGCTCCCGCTGCCCCTCTTCCCCGGGGCGGGCGTCGGGGTGTTCACGATGGCCCAGGACGCGCTGTTCCAGCACTTCTACACGGTCCTGGCGGGCTGGGACTTCGAGGCGAACGCGCCCTCCCTCACGGCCACGTACGTGAACAACCAGATCGTCCCCGCTGCGCTCTTTGCGATGTACAGCTCGCAGATCCGCTCCCTGGGGGGGAGCGTGACGGTCCCGCTGCTGCCCTCCCTGGAGCGCCAGCAGGCCGTCACCGTAGGCTACGCGTACGCGCAGCGCCTCCAAGAGCCCACGGACGCGGACGAGGACGAGAACCAGGACGAGGCAGAGGGCGCGGAGGCGGAGCCGGAGACGGGGCCGGGGGAGGAACGGGAACCCGTGTGGATCACGGAGCAGGAGGTCTCCGGCTCCTACGCGTATAGCCGCACGCGGAGCCGGGAGCGCTTCCGGGACACGATGAGCCTTACGCTCTCCGGCAGGCTGTTCCGCCGAGAGGTGCCGTCCGAGTCCGGCCCCGAGGGCGGGGGTGAGGAAGGGACAGAGACGGGGTGGCGGAAGGCGCTTACGCTCAGCTGGCGGGAGTCGATCCGGCTGCCCGTGGAGCCCTCGCAGTGGGTAAGCCTGCGCTTCCAAGCGGGCTGGACGGACTCCGACGCCGAGGAGGACGCCTTCGAGCTGGGCGGCCCCTACGGCCCCTTCGTGCTGCGGGGCTTTCCGCAGGGGGCTTTCTCCGGCAAGCAGGCCGTCTCCCTCGGGGTGCAATATGTGTTTAACCTCTTCCCCATCGAGCGGGGGTTGGGCGGGTGGCCCGTCTTCCTGGACGACGTGGGGGCCCGGCTGTTCGTGGACGCCGGGATGGCGGGGGACGAGCTGAACGCGGAGGAGATCCAGGTGGGCTTCGGCGCCGAGCTCGCCCTCTCGGTGACGCTGGATTACCGCCTGCCCGCCACGTTTTTGCTGGGCGTGGCCCAGGGCGTGGGGGAGGCGCGGCCGCAGTTCTACTTCAACGTGGACCTGCCGATTTTCTAGGCCGGTGCGGGATCACCGGTGATGAAGGCGATGACCCACCCGAGGTACGCGAAGCGGGAGTAGAGGTGCAGACCGCGGGGGACGTGGGCGTCCCGGCCGCGCAGCGCAGCGCAGAGGGTAAGGGTAAGGGCTCTTGCCCTCCAGGGGGCCGAGCGCCGGGCTGTCCTCGGACTGCTCGCTCCCGCGCTACTCGCCCTCCGCAGCGACCGGCGCCAGCTGGTACGTGAGGATGCCCTGGCAGGGGATCCCGTTCTCCTGCAGGAGGCGGGCGGCGGTCTCGGCCTCCTCCTCGGGGACGATCAACAAGAACGTCGCGCCGATGGCGGCGTAGTCCCTCCACTGCGCCACGGAGCTCTCGTGGGTGGTGCTGGGGGTCTCCACCTCGCAGATCGCCGTTACCTCATCCCCCGTGACGGCGAAGACGTCGGGGTAGAACTCCCTCTCCTCCCCCTCCTCCTCCAGGACGATGGCGTTCTGGTGAAGGTGGCCGGGGTTGGTGCGGATCTCCATCGGGCCTTCCTGTTGAAGCCTCTCGACGAGAAGCTCGATCACGTGGTCGTGGAAGCTCTGCTCCTCCTCCGTGCGGACGCGGTGCTCCGGGTAGTCGGGGTGCTGCGTCGGGTCCTGCGCTTGGGCCATGCCGATTCACGTCTCCTTTCGATGCAATGGAATGGGCCTCAGTATACGAGTCGTCATCCGCGGGGTCAACCTCGGCGCAGTTTCCCGCCCGCAGGCTTGAAGGGGAGCGCTTTATGGTGTAGATTGACGGGGCCATGCACTGCCCGGCACCTTCCCGCCGCCTTCTCGCGCTGAGTTTGGGTTTGCTCCTGGCCTTCACCGGGCAGATCCCGGCGCAGGCCCAGCTTCCATCCCCGCCCCAGCCCCAAGCCCGGTGGGGTGTGGGGGCCAAGCTCCCGCTCATCGTCTACCCCGACCTGTACGCGGCGTACGAGGTCGCCGACGAGGCCGTGGTGGAAGCCAGCATTCCCCTTCACGTCCTCGGCGAGGGGATCTCGCTCGTCCTCGCCGGGAAGTACCTCTTCGGGCCGCTTCGCATCTCGGAGTACGGGGTGGCCATCTGGCCCTTCGGCGGGGCGGGAGCCAGCCTCTCCTTCTTCCAGGGACGGTTCGTCTACAGCTTTCACCTGCTGACGGGCATGGAGTACCGACCCTTGAACTCCCGATTTCGGTTCTTTGTGGAATTGGCGGTGGCCTTCTACGGCGTTCCCTTCCCCTATAGCCCGGCGGAGGGCGTCTTCTTGGGGGTGCGCTACGCCTTCTAGTTCTAGCCCTTTTGGAGGAGCTCCCGGACGCGCCGGAGGGCTTCCTCGAGCTTCGAGGCATCGGGCCCGCCGCCCTGGGCAAATCGCGGGTTCCCGCCGCCCTTTCCGCCCACGGCCTGAGCGGCCTCCCGCACCAAGTCGCCCGCTTTGAGGGTGTGCGTAAGGGGATCGCTCACCTTGGCCACGAGGACGGCCCGCCCGTTCCGCTCCGTCGCCAGCAGAACGACACCCGGGGCAAGCCCCTCGGCCACGAGATCGACGAGCTCCTTGAGGCCCTCGACGTCCACGTCGTCGACGCGGGCGACCACGAACTCGAAGCCATCTGCGCGCTCCCGCCGGGAGAGCAGCTCGTCTCGCAGCCGACGGAGCTGCCCCTGCTGGAGCCTGCGCAGCTCGTCCTGAAGGCGCTCGCGCTCTTCTAAGAGGGCCTCGAGCTTCTTGAGCAGCTCACCCTCGGAGGCCCGCAGCCGCGCGGCCGTCTCCTTGAGCAGCCTCTCCTTTTCCTCGAGGTAGCGAAGCAGGTTGTCCCCCGTGGCGACGTACACGCGCCGCACCCCCGCGGAGACCCCCTCCTCCCGGACGACCTTAAAGAGCCCGATCTCGCCCGTATGGCGCACGTGGGTCCCGCCGCACAGCTCGATGCTAAAGGGCTTTCCGTTCTCGTAGATGGAGACGACCCGCACCTTCTCCTTGCCCTGATAGTCCTCGGGGAAGAGGGCCATCGCCCCCTTGGCCTTGGCCTCCTCTAGGGTCTCAAACGTGATCTCCACGGGGCAATCGTCTAAGATGATCGCGTTGGCGCGCTCCTCGATGCGCTCGATCTCCGCCTCCGTGAGCGGGGCAAAGTGGGTAAAGTCGAAGCGCAGCTCGTCGGGGGCCACCAACGACCCCGCCTGGATGCCGCCCCTGTGCCCGAGCACCTCCCGGAGCGCCGCGTGGAGGATGTGGGTCGCCGTGTGGTTGCGCTGGGTGCGCCTCCGGCGCTCGGCGTCCACCTTGAGCCGACAGCGATCCCCCCGGGCGAAGGAGCCCTCCAGCACCTTCGCCCGATGGTAGAAGACCCCGCGGGCGTCTTTCTGTACGTCTATGACTTGGGCTCTCCCGGATCGTGAGAGGTTTTCGATCACGCCCGTGTCGGCAACTTGCCCTCCGCCCTCGGCGTAGAAGGGGGTCTTCGTGAGTACGAGCTGCCCTTCTGCTCCCTGTGCCAACTCGTCCACGGGCTCTTGACGCTCGTCGAGGAGGGCGAGCAGCTCCCCCTCCGACTCGAGATGCTCGTAGCCCACGAACTCCGTGGGGGGGACGTCGAGCTGGCTGCCCCTCGAGAGGACGGCCGCCTCCAGGGGCGAGGCTTGCTTGGAGCGCTCCTTCTGCCTTTGCATCTCGCGCTCGAAGCCCGCCCGGTCGACGGTAAAGCCCCGCTCGCGGGCGATGTCCTCCACGATCTGGATGTGGAACCCGTGCGTGTCGTGGAGGAAGAACGCCTCTTCCCCCGTGATGACTTTCTCGCCCTTGCGCTCCTTCTGGGCAAAAAGCTTCTCGATCCACTCCATTCCTGCTTGGTAGGTGCGGGCAAACCGCTCCTCCTCCTGGGCGATCGCCTTGAGGATGAACTCCCGACGCTCCCCCAGCTCGGGGTAGAAGTCCCCCATCGTCGCGATGACGGCCTGAGCGACTTCCCCCAAGAAGGGGCCCTCCAGCCCCAGCTTCTTCCCGAAGCGGATCGCGCGGCGGATGAGCATCCTCAGAACGTAGGAGCGCTCCTCGTTCCCGGGCACCACCCCGTCGGCGATCAAGAAGGTCATCGCCCGCCCGTGGTCCGCGATCACGCGATAGGGAACGATGTTCTCTCGCATCTGGGGCACGGAGTGGCCCGTGAGTTTCTGAATGCGCTCCATGATGGGTCGAAAGAGATCGGTGTCGTAGTTTGTCGGGGCGTTCTGGATCACGGAGGTGATGCGCTCCAGGCCCATCCCCGTGTCCACGCCCGGCTTCGGCAGCGGGGTTCTCGAGCCGTCGGGGGCCTGGTCGTACTGCATGAACACCAGATTCCAGATCTCGAGCCAGCGCCCGCAGCCGTTGTCCAGCGCCACGGAGCAATTGGGCTCCTTACAGGTGCAGAAATCCGGCCCCCAGTCGTAGTGAATTTCGCTGGTGGGGCCGCAGGGGCCCACATCCCCCATGCTCCAGAAGTTCGTGGCGTCGCCCATCCTTAAGATTTGGGCCTCGCGGACGCCGGGGATCTCGAGCCAGTACCGGGGCGCCTCCTCGTCGTCTACGTGGACCGTGAAGATCAATCTCTGGGGGTCGACCTCCAGGACGTCCACGACGAACTCGTAGGCGTAGCGGATGGCCTCGCGCTTGAAGTAATCCCCAAATGAAAAATTCCCCAGCATCTCGAAGAAGGTGTGGTGGCGGGGGCTGGGGCCTACTTCTTCTAAGTCGTTGTGCTTTCCGGAGACGCGCATGCACTTCTGGCAGCTGGCGGCGCGGGTGTAGGGGCGCTTCTCCAGCCCCAGGAACGCGTTCTTGAACTGGACCATCCCCGCGTTCACGAAGAGCAGGGTGGGGTCGTCGGGCACCAGGGGAGAGCTGGGGACGACGGTGTGCCCTCGCTCCTCGAAGAACTTCAAGAAAATCTCGCGGATCTCCGCGCCCGTTCTCGCTTTCATGGCAACGGGATTCTAGGAGAGGGCGCAGGGGATTGCAAGCTCCCGCAGAGGGTCTCATCTTCTACCCATTCGCATCGCCCTACGGGTGCCGCGAGGGGTCGGAGGAAGGGGGTGCAGGCGCAGCAACGGGGGCGGGAGCCGCGGCGGTGGCGCGGACGGTGCGCAGGAGGGCCCAGCCGCTGATTCCCGCCAGCAGCGAGCCCGTGAGGATGCCCACCTTGGCCCGGCCCAGCTCCTCCGCCCCGTCGAGGGCGGGGAAGGCGAGCTGGGCGATGAAGAGCGACATGGTAAACCCGATGCCGCCCAGGAGCCCCACGCCCACGATGTGCCGCCAGGCGAGGTCAGAGGGCAACGCGGCGAGCCGGAGGTGCACGGCCAGCCAGGCGAACCCGGCGATCCCGAGCGGCTTCCCCACCAGGAGCCCCAGCACGATCCCCAAGCTTACGGGGTGAAGCTCGGCTTGGAGGGCCCGCGCGTCCAGGACGACCCCCGCGTTGGCCAGCGCAAAGAGCGGCATCACGAAGTACGCCACCCAGGGGTGGAGCGCCCGCTCCAGGCGCTGCAGCGGCGACTCGACGTCCTTGCAGGCCAGCTCCAGGGCCTGCACCGCCGCCTGCTGGCGCGAGCTGCTCACGCCGGTGGGCCAACTGCGGCGCGCGGCCCGGTTGAGCTCGTCGAGGACCCTTTGGCTCAGGGCGATGAACGCGGGCAGGTCGATCCTCGTCCGGGCCGGGATCGTCATCGCCAGCAGCACCCCGGCCACGGTGGTGTGAACCCCCGACTTCAGGAACGCCAGCCACAGCGCGAACCCGAGCAGCGCGTAGACCAGGGGCTGGCGCACCCCCCGGGCCCCCAGCGCCGCCGAGACGAGCAGCAGCCCGGCCCCCATCCCGAGATAGGACCACGCGGGCGGCTCGGAGTAGAAGAGCGCGATCACCAGAACCGCGCCCATGTCGTCGACGATCGCCAGCGCCGTGAGGAACACCTTCAAGCTGAGGGGGGCCCGCGCCCCCAGGAGGGCGAGCACCCCCAGCGAGAAGGCGATGTCCGTGGCCATCGGGATGCCCCAGCCGCGCAGGGTGGGCTCCCCCGCGTTGAGCAGGGCGTAGAGGAGGGCGGGGACCAGCATCCCCCCCACCGCCGCCGTAAGGGGGAGCAGCGCCCGCTTCGGCGAGGCGAGCGCCCCCACGAGCAGCTCGCGCTTGATCTCCAGCCCGATCACGAAGAAGAACAGCGCCATCAGCCCCTCGTTGATCCAGAGCAACAGGGGCTTCTCCAGCAGGAAGTCCCCCACCCGCAGCGCGATGGGGGTCTGCCACAGCGCAAAGTACGTCCCACTCCAAGGGGAGTTGGCCCACACCAGGGCGGCGACGGCGCAGACCAGCAGCAGGATGCCGCCGGTGGCCTCCTGGTGGATGAAGCGCACCACCAGCCGCAGGACGGACTCCACGGAGCGCTGGGACCTCGCTCTCGCTCGGCCGAAGGGGGTCAGCTTGGGGAGGTTCATGGTGCTAGGGGAGGGACCCGGCTACGATCCGTCCTCCTCCGGGCGCGGGGCTTCGGGTTTGGGGGCCGCGGGCGAGACGCGCACCCGGGCGACCCGGTGGGCGTCCATGGCGAGGACCTCGAAGCGGAAGCCGCCCCACTCGAAGCGGTCCCCCACCGCGGGGATCCGTCCGAGCCGGGAGAGGACGAAGCCGCCCAGCGTGTGGTAGTAGCCCTTTCGCTCGTCGGGCAACTCCTCCACCCCGAGGAGGTCCTTGACGCGGGCCAGGGGGAGGCGGCCGTCCAACACCCACGCCTCGCCCTCGCGCCGGATCGCCTCGGGCCGGGGGGCCTCTCCCAGCGCGATCTCGCCCACCAGCTCCTCGAGGAGGTCGTTGACCGTCACCAGCCCCTGGACGCTGCCGTACTCGTCGACGACCAGGGCCAGGTGCGCCCGGGCGCTGCGGAAGATCTCGAGGGCCTTGAGCGCCGAGGTGCTCTCGGCCAGGAAGAGGGGCTCCCGCAGCGAGGCCCGCAGGTCCATGGGGCGGCCCGTGAGCGCCGGGGCGATGAGGCTCTTGACCTCCACAACCCCCAAGACGTGGTCCAGCCCCCCCTGGCAGACGGGGTAGTGCGAGTGCATCCCCTCGAGGATCTTGCTCCGGATCTTCGAGGGGGGGTCGTCCACCTCGAGCCAGACGATCTCGGGGCGCGGGGTCATCAGCGCGCTCACGCGGCGATCCCCCAGGCGGAAGACCCGCTCGACGAGGTCGAGCTCGGTCTCCTCGAAGGTGCCCGCTTGGATGCCCTGCTCGATCAAGATCTGGATCTCCTCCTCGGTGACGGGGGGCTCCGCGACGGGCTGCACCCCCAGCAGGCGGATGATCCCCTCCGTGGTCGCGGTAAGGAGCCGGACCACCGGGGCGGTCAGACCCGCCAGCACCCGCATCGGCACGGCCAGAGCCGTGGCGATGCGCTCCGGATTGTACAGGGCAAGACGCTTGGGGACCAGCTCCCCCAGCACGAGCGACAGGTACGTGATCCCGAGGACGACGAGGGCCACGCCGATCGCCTCGCTGTACGGGACGAGCCAGGGGATCGCGTCCAGGCGCGCGGCGATCTCCTCGGCCAGGGTGGCGCCCCCGAACGCCCCGGCGAGGACCCCGACGAGGGTGATCCCGATCTGGATCGTGGAGAGGAAGCGCGTGGGGGCGTTGGCCAGCTCCAGGGCGAGGCGCGCCCGGGGATCGCCCTCCTCGGCCCGCTGCTGCAGCCGGGCCTTGCGCGCCGAGACCAGGGCGATCTCCGCCATCGCCAGCGCGCCGTTGATCGCCACCAGCAAGAGGATAATCAAGAGCTCAAGTCCTATGGTGCTCATGCTCGCTCCGGGGTTCGTCCGCCCCGTGATCCCCCCCCTTGATCCCATTGTACCCGACGTCTTGACGTCGGGTCTTCGGCCTGTTATAGTGCACCTCCCGAGGACTCAACCGCACCCATCCCAGAGGAGGATAGCGATGCCGCAGGTAATTCTGTACACAACGCCGACGTGCACGTATTGTAAGTCGGCCAAAGCCTTCTTCGAGGAGCACGGGGTCGACTACGAGGAGATCGACGTCTCCCAGGACATTCAGAAGGCGCAGGAGCTGATTGAGAAGACGGGGCAGACGGGGGTCCCCGTCATCGAGATCGACGGGGAGATCATTATCGGCTTCGACAAGCGCCGCCTCGCCAAGGCGCTGGGGCTGGACTAAATTCGCACTGCCCTTGATAAGAGCCACCCCGTGCTGCTAGGATGTTAAACGATGCTCGCCTACAAGGCGATGTACAAGTTCCTCGACGAAGGGGTCCATGCAGAGGTGCTGGACTTCCCAGGGGTGATCAGCTGGGGCTGTGACTTGGAGGAGGCACGGCAACAGCTGGCCGCTGCCCTGGTGGACATGGCCGAACTCTACCTCGAGGGGGGCAAGCCGCTACCCCAGCCGGATCCCAACGCCACCAATCCGGAGTCGGACCTGGAGGAGCCCATCTATCTGCTCCTCACGGCCACGACCCAAGTGTCCGTGGTGCCTCAACAGCCGTCCACGCGGTGAAGCGTCGCGAGCTGCTCCGGCATTTGAGAAAGCACGGCTGCCGGTTCGTGCGCGAAGGGCGGGCCCACTCCATCTGGGAGAACCCGGGCACGGGACGGCGGGTTTCCATCCCCCGACATCGTGAGATCCCGGACTATACGGCGAGACGCATATGTAAGCAGCTGGGGGTTCCTCCGCCGTAGCTCGTAAATGGCCAAGTCTATTCGCCCTTTTCCACCGCCACGTTGAGATCGTATCGCTCCGCGAAGAACTCCCGGGTCTGCTCCACGTCGCGCGCGATCTGGGCCCGCAGGGCCTCCAACGACGGGAAGCGCCGATCCTCCCGCAGCCGCGCCAGCAGCTGAACCTCCACCTCGAGGTCGTAGAGCGAGACCCCCTCGTCAAGGCCCAGAATGTGGACCTCCACGGACACGGAGGGGTCGCTGTACTCCCCTAGGGTGGGCCGGCGCCCGATGTAGAGGGCTCCCGGGCGCTTTTCGCCCCGAAAGAGGGCCCAGGCAGCGTAGATCCCCTCGGCGGGGATCAGCACCTCCGGGTCCAGGGAGAGGTTCGCCGTGGGAAAGCCGAGCTTTCTCCCCTGACCGCTGCCCGGCACCACCCGGCCCCACAGCTGCGGCGGCCGCCCCAAGAGCCGGGTCGCCCGCTCCACCTCCCCGGCCCGCAGCGCCCCCCGCACCGCGGTGCTGCTCACCACCTCGCCGTCCACCACGACGGCCGGGACGACCTCGACCCCGAACCCGAACTCCTCCCCCAGCTCCTCGAGCGTCGTCGTGTCCCCCTCGCGGTCCCGCCCGAACCGAAAGTTCTCGCCCACTACCACGACCTCGGCCCCAAGGTCCCGCACGAGCACGCCCTCGACGAACGCCCGCGGGCTCCAACGCTGCACCTTGGGGAAATCGAGCGCCACGACCCGCTCCACAAACCGTCCCAGAAGCTCGAGCTTCTTCTCGGGGGGCATCAGCAGGGGCTTCAGGTTGCCGAGGTAGTTCTGGGGGGGCTTACGGAAGGTGAGGGCTAGGCTCTCAATTCCCCGCTCGCGGGCCCGCTCCCGCGCCCGCGCCAGAAGGGCCTGGTGGCCTCGGTGGACGCCGTCGAACGTCCCGACGGTGACGACCGTTCGGCTCATGGGCTCTGCGGCTGCGGCCAGGCTCCCCGCTCTCGTTCGCGATCCCGCTCCCTCTCCCGCTCCAGCGCGCGGCGGACCTCGGCCAACACGGCGGCCTCGACGTCCTCCAGGCGCCCAGGGATGAGGCACCCGGCGGCCTGGCGGTGGCCCCCGCCGCCGAAGACCCGGGCTATGCGGCTCACATCGAGCCCTTGGCCGTCGGTGTCCTTGGTGCGCAGGCTGACCTTGATCTTCCCGGTGGGCAGCTCCTTGAAGAGCACCGCGACCCGCACGCCGTCGGCGGCCCGCAGCTCCTCCGCCAGGCGCTCCGTGTCGTCGAGGCCCCCGCCCGTCTCCCGAAACAGCTCCTGAGAGATCGCGCTCCAGATGATCCCGTCCTCCACCCGGGCGCGCAGGAGCGCGTGGCCCGTGAGCTTGATCTCCGCCAGGCTGCGGCGCTCGTAGAGGTTCACGTTGATCTCCCGCACCCGCGCGCCCCTCTCAAGCAGATCCGCGGCCACCCGCAACGTATCGGGCGTTACGTTCGTGTTGCGAAAGGAGTCCGTGTCCGCGACGATCCCCGCGTACAGGCACGTCGCCAGCTCCGGCGAGATCTCGACGCCGAGCTGCCCGGCCAGCTCGTAGAGGAGCATCGTCGTGGACGAGAGGGGCACCACCCAGTTGACGTGGCCGAAGCGGGGGTTGTCCTGGTGGTGGTCGATGTTGACGATGAGCGGATGGCCCTCGATCAGCGGCAAGAAGCTCTCGCCGACGCGGTTGAGCTGGCCGCAGTCCACCACCACCCAGACTTCCACGTGCTCGTGGGGCACCTCGTTGGGGGAGCGGATCTCGCCCGCCCCGGGGAGAAATTGGAGGTTGTCGGGGACGGGGTCCCGCAGGACGGGCCAGGCCCGCTTGCCCATCCCCTTGAGGATGTGGACCGCGCCCAGGAGGGCGCCGATCGCGTCCGCCTCGGGGCCGATGTGGGAGGTCACCGCAAAGCGCTCGTGCTCGTGGAAGACGGCGACGACTTCCTCGAAGCCCCCTACCGTAGCTGCTTTCGTCATAGCGTATGAGTATACTCGATCGCTTGCCGTTGTGCGAACAGACGGGGTATGATGTCGGGGATGGCACGCGAAGCGATCACCCGAGCCCGGGAGCGCGAGGAGGACCGCGAGCTCCAGACGCTGCGCCCCCGCCGACTCGACGAGTTCGTCGGCCAGGAGCGGATCAAGGGGCAACTGAAGCTCTACATCGAGGCCGCCGCCCGCCGCGGCGAGGTGCTCGATCACATCCTGCTGCACGGCCCCCCCGGCCTGGGGAAGACCTCTCTCGCCTACATCGTGGCCGCGGAGCTGGGGGTCAACATCAAGCTCACCTCGGGGCCCGTGATCGAGCGGCCCGGGGACCTGGCCGCGATCATCACGGGCCTGAGCGAGGGGGACGTGCTCTTCATCGACGAGATCCATCGTCTCCGCCGCAACGTCGAGGAACTCCTGTACCCCGCGATGGAGGACTTCAAGCTGGACATCGTGATCGGGGAGGGGCCGAGCGCGCAGACCCTACGCATTGACGTCCCGCGCTTTACGCTCATCGGGGCCACCACCCGGACGGGTCTTCTGACATCGCCCTTGAGGGATCGCTTTGAGGTGATCTTTCATTTGGACTTCTACAGCGACTCGGAGCTACAGGAGATCGTCCGGCGGGGGGCGCGGGTGCTGGGGGTGGAGATCACGGACGAGGGGGCGCGGGAGATCGCGCGCCGGGCGCGGGGCACCCCGCGGGTGGCCCACCGGCTTCTAAAGCGGGTTCGGGACTACGCCCAGGTGCGAGGCGAGGGGATCATCGACGAGCGGATCGCCCGCGAGGCGCTGGAGATGCTGGGGATCGACGCCGAGGGGCTCGACGAGCTGGATCGCTTGATTTTGAGGACGATCATCGAGAAGTTCGGGGGAGGGCCGGTGGGGCTCGAGACGCTGGCGGCAGCCCTCAGCGAGGAGAAGGACACGGTCTCGGAAGTATACGAGCCCTTCTTGCTCAAGAAGGGCTTTCTGCAGAGGACGCCCCAGGGACGGGTGGCCACGGAGCGGGCCTATCGCCACCTGGGGCTGCCGGCCCCGACGCGGCCCCTTTCGCTTCTGGCGGGGGAAGAGGGCTGAAGCGGGTGAAAGTCGATCCCTCCTACTCCGTTCCTCGTGGGGGAGCGGTGGCGGCACCAATACGGACCGAATGTAACGGAGATCACAGAGCACGTGTTCCTCGCGTTTCTCGATTTGGGGGGGAGCCGAAGATCAATCCCAGGGAGCACAACGGATGGGCGTGGTGTTCGTTCGAGGAGGCCCTAGAGAAGCTCCGCTGGCCGGGGAACATCGAAGCGCCCAAGCGCTGCGAGGAAGTGGTGAGGGCTCAGCTTGCATCAAGATGATTGATTTCCGCTTTCGGGATTGGCACCATTATGCTTGAGGTGACCGAAACGATGAGGCAAGTCATCCTCTATCCCGGCGAGGACGGGTACTGGGTGGCGGAATGCCCCAGTCTCCCCGGGTGCATCAGCCAGGGCAAGACCAAGGAAGAAGCCCTTGCGAACATTAAGGAAGCGATCCGCGGGTATATCGCCGCCTTGGACGAAGACGGATTGCCTATTCCTGAGGAGCGGTTTGAGGCGGTATTGGTGGTCGTGTGAGCAAGCTGCCCAGGATCTCCGGTCGCAAGTGCGTACAGGCCCTCAAGAAAGCAGGGTTTTACTTTAAGAGGCAAGAGGGGAGCCACATCATCCTAAGGCGGGATGATCCCTTTGCTCAAGTCGTCGTCCCCGACCACAAGGAGTTAGATCGAGGGACCTTGAGAGCCATCCTAAGACAAGCCAGCCTCAGCGTAGACGAGTTTCTTAAGCTGCTGTAACCGCGGAATTACGAGTACGCCGCGGACGCGCCGTACTCGACCACTCCCAAACTCGAAGCCAAAGCCCGTGAAGCCATGTTGCCGTGGACGTGGCTGAAGAAGGCCACCCGCCCCTGCTTCATGACGTGATGCGCCCAGGCCGCCGCCACCTGCCTGCCGTAGCCGCGGCGGCGATGCTCCGGCAGCACTCCTACGGCCCGCCCGTTGCGCACCCGGGACTGCTGCGGATTACAGCCCCAGCTTCTCCCGGATCACGTCCTCCAGCGTCGGGGAGCCCTTCTCCTCCAGCTCGTAGGTGACCCGGGCCGTCGGGACCCGGAACTCGATCAGCCTTGTCAAGTCTACGGGTGTGGCGATCACGACCGCCTCCGCATCGGCCCGTTGAATGGTCTCCGCGAGATCCCGGATCTGCTCCTCCCCGTAGCCCATGGCGGGTAAGATGGTCTCCAGGTGCAGGTACTTCTCGAAGGTTTCTTTAATGGAGTCCACGGCGAAGGGCCGCGGGTCGATCAGCTCCTTAGCCCCGTACTTCTGGGCCGCAATGGCTCCCGCGCCGTAGGCCATCTCCCCGTGCGTGAGGGTCGGGCCGTCTTCGATGACGAGAACGCGCTTGCCCTTTATAACGTCCGGGTTCTCCACCGTGATGGGGGAGGCTGCCTCGATGATCTGCGCCCCCGGGTTGTGCTTTTGGACGTTCTCCTTGACGATCGCGACGTTCTTGGGGTCGGCGGTGTCGACCTTGTTGATTACCACCACGTCCGCTAATCGCAAATTAACGGCTCCGGGGTAGTACGTCAGCTCGTGGCCCGGACGATGGGGGTCTACGACGACGATGGCCAGGTTGGGCCTGAAGAACGGAAAGTCGTTGTTCCCGCCGTCCCAGACGACGACGTCGGCCTCCCCCTCGGCCTCCCTTAGGATTTTTTCATAGTCCACCCCGGCGTAGACGACGTTGCCCCTACGTAAGTGGGGTTCGTACTCCTCGCGCTCCTCGATGGTGCACTCGTATTTGTCGAGGTCCTCGAACGAGGCGAAGCGCTGCACGATTTGTTTCGTGAGGTCGCCGTAGGGCATGGGGTGCCGCACCACCACAACGCGCTTGCCCAGCTTCTTGAGGACGTCCGTGACGCGGCGGGTCGTCTGGCTCTTGCCCGCCCCGGTGCGCACCGCCGTGATCGAAATCACGGGTTTTTCGCTCTTAAGCATCGTGTCCTTGGGGCCCAACAGCATAAAGGAGGCCCCGGCGGCCATCGCCACGGACGCGCGGTCCATCACGTGCTGATGGGAGACGTCGCTGTAGGCGAACACGCAGACGTCGGCCCCGTATTCCCGCACGAGATCGGGGAGCCTCTCCTCCGGCTCGATGGGGATGCCCTTGGGGTAGCGCTCCCCGGCCAGCTCCGGCGGGTACTTGCGCCCCTCGATGTCGGGGATCTGGGTGGCGGTGAACGCCACGACCTCGTAGTGGGGGTTATCCCGGAAGAAGACGTTGAAGTTGTGAAAGTCGCGCCCGGCGGCGCCTAGGATGATGACCCGCCGGGGTCGTCCGTCTCGCTCCGAACGATCGCTCATCTCGAGGAAGCCTCCTTTTGTCGTTTGCTGCTTGGCGTAGGGACGGGGTCCGGCTACGGCCATTCGGCGCGGCCCGGGTTTGTTCTACGGGGACCGCACCTCCAGGATCACGTACTCTTGGGGACCCTGGGGGGTCTCGGCCCGGACCGTCTCGCCCGGTGCGCGGCCCATGAGCGCCTTCCCCAGCGGGGAGTTCGCGGAGACGGGCAGCCGGCCGTCCGGCGCGTGGTGGATGTCGGAGACGACGACCACGTCCAGCGTCTGCTGGGTGGCCGGGTGCTGCAGCCGGACGTGCGAGCCCACGCCCACCTTGCCCTCCTCGGGCCGGACGACCTTGGCCGTCCGGATCTTCTGCAAGATCTGGGCGATCTCACCCTCGAGGAAGGCCTGCTTCTCCTTGGCCGCGTGATACGCCGCGTTCTCGCTTAAGTCTTTTTGGGCCGCGGCCTCGGCGATCTCCCGGGCCACGTCCCGACGGGCCCGCTCCAGCTCCTCGAGGCGGGCCTTCAGCCGCTCGTACTCCTGGGGGCTTAGGGTCAGCTCGCTCATGGCCCGCGGATTGTACTGCGGGGAAAATCCGGTTGTCAAGCCCCTTTTCCCCGCTAGGGTTGCCGAAAGGGCCCGTCTGGGGTACGCTTAGGCCCAACGAAAGGGGGTGGCGTGATCCCGATGGGATGTCCCTGTCCTACAAAGCAGCCGTCGAGGCCGTCTCCGGCCTCCGCGCAGGAGCGACGGGTGGACATCGAGGCCATCATCGCGCGCAACGTCCGCCTGCTGCGGGAGGGCGAGGCCCGTCGCTCGGTTAAGTTCCCCGAGCTCCGCGAGGTTTATAGGGGCGCCAAGCTCATCTGCACCTTCTCGCACCTAAACCCCAACCTGCCCATCGACGAGGTCTACGGGAACTACGTGCTGCGCAAGATCGCCGACCGCGTGCCGCTGGCCGACGAAGAAGTTCTCAACGTGGCCTACGACAACTTCCACCCCGGCCACGACGCGCCCAAGGGGCACCGCGTGCAGTACGTGATCGTCAACCCTCCCATCTTAGACCCCGAGCGGATCATCCACCTCCAGGAGGCGCTGCGCTACGACCCCAACGCCGTCATCAAGGACGGCCAGAATCGCATCAAGAGCGCACCGGAGCAGAACATCGAGGAGTTCCGCAAGCGCTTCGACGAGATCGACGCCATTTACCAGAAGCACAGCGGCGAGGGGGATGTAGCTCAGCGTATCCTCAACATCCGCCGGGACTTCTTCCGGCTGCTGGGGCTCGAGGTGGTGCCGGAGCAAGCCTTCTCGAAGGCCCTTACCAAGCCCTTGGCGGACGTCCTGGAGAAGCTCTATGAGCGCGGCTATCCCTTCTGGGAGATGCCCGTCCCCGCCCACCGGGATCGCTACCTGGAGCACACCTTCCTCGTGGAGGGCGTAAACGCGGAGGGAAGGCGGACCCCGGCCCGCTTCGAGGACGGGGTGTTCGTCTTCGACTACGATCGGGAGCGCGAGAAGCGCATCCCGGCCGAGAAGGTCTTCGATGCCCTACGCAATTATGAGGTCGTGCCCACGATGCCTTTGGTGATTTTGGCCACGGCCACGGCCCCCCAGATGCCGCATCTAGGCGGCGCGGTCTGGAAGGAGTACGCCCCCGTCCACGTGGACGCGCAGGCCGAGTGGCTCGGGGTCCCGGAGCGCAGCGACACCCTCATCTTAAGCACCGAGGGGTACAAGCTGCTGACGGTGTACCGCCACAACCAGGAGTTCACGGGCTTCCCCGCCGTCTACCTCACCTACGGGC
>Ga0256830_1000629_pt1 | contig 26958 bp, 23 predicted proteins | sample 128326metaG_FD_190537 | JGI IMG/M metagenome (GOLD analysis project Ga0256830, IMG submission 190537) | Hydrothermal vent microbial communities from Lau Basin, Pacific Ocean - 128-326 | ecosystem: Environmental > Aquatic > Marine > Hydrothermal vents | place: Pacific Ocean: Lau Basin | collected... | reverse complement strand
CGTCGTCGGCCTCGCCGCCGGCCGCGGTACCGATCGCCGTCTGCCGCCGCGCCCCTTCACCTGCGTCGAGCTCGTCAAGCGGGCGGTCGGATGCGGCGACCCGGGCGTCCTTTCGCCTTTCCAGCTCTATCGCCGGCTGCGCGCGGATCCGCGGCGACTGCTCCTCGCGCGCCCCCGTAGCGGCGGTGGTTGACGGATGAAATAGGATTTGATACCTTTCTCTCCGACAATGATCCGATAGGAGATATTGCATGGCCTCTGTCTCGCCGGCCTCGCTGGAAAAGGCCTACCAGACGGCCAGGCGCCGCCGCCAGCCCTGGGAGCCTCTGTGGCGCGAGTGCTTCGCCTACGCCTCGCCGGTGCGGGGCGGCGGCCTCGGGCCCGAATTCGGGCCCGCCAACCGCCTGAGTGACCGTCTCTTCGACGGTACCGCTCCCGACGCCGTCGAGCAGCTCGCCGCCAGCCTCCTCGCCGAACTCACCCCGCCCTGGTCCCGCTGGTTCGAGATCGTGCCGGGAACGGAGCTCGACGCCGACGGTCGCAACCGTGTGGCGCCGCTCCTGGAACAGGCGACGCGCACCCTGCTCGGTCACTTCCAGCGCTCCAACTTCGCGGTCGAGGTCCACCAGTGCTATCTCGACCTGGTGACCATCGGCACCGCCACCCTCCTCTTCCAGGAGGCGGCGCCCGGTACCGGCAGCGCCTTCCGCTTCACCGCCGTCCCCGCCGCCGAGATGCGCGTGCTGGCCGATGCCGAAGGCCGCATCACCCAGCAGTTCCGCACCACCTCCATGCCCGTCGTCGAACTGCGCGAGCGCTTTCCCGCGGTCACCATGCCGCCGGGGCTCGAGCAGCGCCTGAAGGAGGATCCCGACTGTCGCGTGGAGCTGGTCGAAGCCGTCCAGCCCGAGGGGGCGCATTTCCGCTACGCCGCCTTCGTCCCCAGGGAGGAGGCACGCAGCCGCGAGGCCCTGCTGCTCGCCGAGGGGCATTTCGAACGTTCGCCCTTCATCACCTTCCGCTGGCTCAAGGCCGCCGGCGACATCTACGGCCGTTCGCCGGTGATGACGGCACTGCCCGACATCAAGACCGCGAACAAGGTGGTGGAGCTCATCCTCAAGAACGCCTCCATCGCCGTCACCGGCATCTGGCTGGCGGAGGACGACGGGGTGCTCAACCCGGCCAACATCGATCTCTCGCCGGGCTCGATCATCCCGAAGGCGGTGGGATCCGCCGGTCTCACCCCGCTCCAGGCGCCCGGCCGCTTCGACGTCTCCGAACTCGTCCTCGGCGATCTCCGGGCCCGCATCCGCCACACCCTCCTGGCCGACCGGCTGGGTCCCGTCCAGGACCGGCGGATGACCGCCACCGAGGTACTGGAACGCAGTGCCGAGATGGCGCGGCTGCTCGGCGCCACCTTCGGACGCCTGCAGGGCGAGCTCCTGGTCCCCCTTCTGCATCGCGCCGCCGCCATTCTGCGGCGCCGCGGCGAGATCGCCGCCCTCCCCCTCGACGGGCGCATCGCCGACATCGCCGTGCGCTCGCCCATCGCCCGCCTCCAAGCCCGCGACGACGTGGGCAACATCGTGAGCTGGCTGGAAACCGTGAACGGGCTCGGGCCGGAGGCCGCCGCCACCGTCGATCTCCCGGCCACCGTCCGCTGGCTGGCGGCCACGCTGGGCGTGCCGGCGGAGCTCGTGCGCGACCTTCCCGATCCGCTTTCGGCGCTCGCCGGCGAACTGGTCGAGGGAGACGGCGATGACGCGTGACCGCGAGGAGGGGGGCTGGAAGGCCCTCGACAGCGGGCGACGCAAGGCCCCGCCCCACGAACTCGCCGAGGCCTTCGCGAGCTGCTTCTCGAGCCCGGCGGGGGCGATGGTGATCGAGTATCTGCGCCGCACCTTTCTCAACCGCCGGGTGCCGCCCACCGCCTGCGACGCCGTGCTGCGTCACGTCGAGGGCCAGCGCAGCGTCGTCGCCCACATCCAGTCCCTGGTCGAGCAGGGCCTGATCGTTCGCCGCAGCTGAGGATTTCCAGATGACAGAGCATCACCCTTCCGAGCTCGCCGAGAGCGAGAGCCTGCCCGCCGACGCCACCGCCGTGCCGACGGAGGAGGACCTGCCGGCGGAGGGAACGCCGGCGGAAGACGCGGCCCGGCAGCAGCAGGACGCGCCGGAGGCCGCACCGACCGAGGCCGCGGAGGAGGACAGGGCGGCGGCCGCGGCCGAGCGTCCGGCCGGCGTACCCGACAAGTTCTGGGATGCCGAACGCGGCGAGATCCGGCTCGAGGCCCTTCTCAAATCCTACGCCGAGCTCGAGCGGCGGCTCACCCGGAGCCTGCCCCTCCCCGCCGACGCCGAGGACGAGGCGGCAGTGCGCCGCCTCCGTCAGGCCCTGGGCTGGCCGGAGGATCCCGAGGGCTACGAGATCACTCCCGCCCATCCGGCTCTCGAGGTCGATCCCGAGCTCAACCGGCGCCTTCACGAAGCGGGCTTCACCCGCGAGCAGGCCCAGCTCGTCTACGACCTCGCGGCCGAACGGCTGCTGCCCGCCATCGACGCCGTCGCCGAGAACTTCCGCGCCGAACAGGAACGGGAGCGCCTCGTCCGCCACTTCGGCGGCGAGGAGGTGTTCGAGACCGTCGCCCGCCAGCTCAAGAGCTGGGCCGAAGCGCATCTCGAACCCGAGGTCTACGAAAGCCTCGCGGGCTCCTACCGCGGCGTCCTCGCCCTCCATCGGATGATGCAGGCGGAGGAGCCGGACGTCATCGGCGAGTCCGGCAGCGGCGGCGCCGGGCTCGGCGAGGATCAGCTCTACGAGATGATGCGCGATCCCCGCTACTGGCGCGATCGCGATCCCGAATTCGTGGCGCGGGTCACCGAGGGCTTCAGGAGGCTCTACGGCGAATGACCCGCGCCCGGCAGGCGGGCAACCGCTGACGCGGTCCGCCGCCCTTCCCGACGCCACCCGGCCGGCCCGCTCGCCGGACAACCCGCCGGAGGCAAGCCGCAACACGTGCAGGAGATGAACGCACGATGACCACTTCGATCGACCAGGCATTCGTCAAGCAGTTCGAGCGCGAGGTCCACGAGGCGTACCAGCGCCAGGGCTCGAAGCTGCGCGCCACCGTGCGCGTCAAGAACGGCGTCCGCGGCAGCTCCACCGTCTTCCAGAAGATCGGCAAGGGCGCCGCGGCGACCAAGGCGCGCCACGGCATGGTACCGGTGATGAACGTCGACTTCAGCACCGTCGAGGCGTTCCTCGCCGACTACTATGCGGGCGAGTGGGTCGACAAGCTCGACGAGCTCAAGACCAACATCGACGAGCGACAGGTGCTCGCCAACGCGGGGGCCTACGCCCTCGGCCGCAAGACCGACGAGCTCATCATCGAGGCCCTCGACAAGGCCACCGCCCAGGCCGGCAGCGACACCACCGGCCTGACCAAGGAGAAGGTGCTCGAGGCGTTCGAGATGCTGGGCGCCAACGAGGTGCCCGACGACGGCCAGCGCTATGCGGTGATCGGCTGGAAGCAGTGGTCGGAACTCCTCAATCTGCCGGAGTTCGCCAACGCCGATTTCATCGGCGACGACCAGCTGCCCTGGCGGGGCACCCAGGCCAAGTACTGGCTCGGGACGCTGTGGATCCCGCATTCCGGCCTGCCGATGGCGGGCAACGTCCGCACCTGCTTCTGGTACCACAGGAGCGCCGTCGGGCACGCCGTCGGCCAGGACGTGACCACCGACATCAGCTGGCACGGGGAGCGGGCGGCCTACTTCGTCTCCAACTCCATGTCGCAGGGTGCCGCGCTGATCGACGAGGACGGCGTGGTCAAGATGCGCTGCACGGAGGTCTGATCATGGCGTACGATCCCCGCAATCTGAGTGCCCTGTCCTACGCCAACGGCTTCACGCTCTGGCACTACCGCACCGAGGACATGCCGGCCGACGTCGACAACGCCGGCTATTTCAACGACGCGGCCAAGATGCTGCGGGAAGGCGATTTCGTCTTCGTCAACGCGGGCATCGGCACCGCTCCCTCCCACGGCGTGTTCGTCGTCCTCTCCAACACCGGCGGCGTCGTGGACGTCTCCAACCTGACCACCTTCGGCGCCGTCAACGCCGACTGACCGACGCCGGGCTCGCCCCGGTCCCCCACGGTCGGACGCCGGGAGGTCTCCGGACCTCCCGGCTGCCCCGGGCCGACGCCCGGTGCGCCGTTCGACCCGGCAATCGTGGCTGCGTCCCGGCAGTCTCACCCAGGTGACGGATCATGTACACGGATGTGAGCATCTGCTCGAAAGCCCTTGTCAAGATCGGCATCCCGCCGATCGCCTCGTTCGACGAGCCGCGGGTGGAAGCCGAGGTCGCCGGCGAGCTCTATCCGACCGTTCGCGATGCGCTGCTGGTGGCGTATCCCTGGTCGTTCACCATCGCGCAGGCGGAGCTGACGCGCGATCCGGCCCTCGAACCGGCCGATTTCGCCTACGCCTATTTCCTGCCGACCGACATGCTGCGCAGCATCTCCGCCGGCAGCGGCGGCCGCGGCCGCGGCCTGCTGTTCCGGATCCGCGGCAGCCGGCTGGTGACGGACGCGGATACGGTCACCCTCACCTACCAGCGCCGGGTGCCGGAAGCGGAGTTCCCGAGCTTCTTCGTGAGCGCCCTCGTGGCCCGCCTCGCGGCCGAGTTCGCGATCCCCCTGACCGAGGCGACGGCACGCAGCGAGACCCTGCAGCGGCTGGCGGCGGCCGAGTTCAAGCTGGCGCGACTCGTCGACAGCCAGCAGGCGACGCCGCTCAAGGTCGAGGACTTCACGCTGATCCGGGTACGCGGCTGATGGCACGGGCGATCAGGATCCAGACCAGCTTCTCCAGCGGCGAGCTGGACCCCCTCCTGTTCGGCCGGGTCGATCTGCGGGCGCAGGAGGAGGGCGCGGCACGGCTGCGCAACGCCATTCCCCTGACCACCGGCGGCGTTCGCCGGCGCCCCGGCACCGTGCGGCTGGCGGAGCTGTCCGGAGCCGTGAGACTGGTCGGTTTCGCCGCCGCCGACGGCGACTATCTGGTGGCGCTCGCGGCCGACCGCATCGAGATCCTCCGGCCGGACGGCGCCACCGAGGCCACCCTCGTCCCCTCGCCCTGGAGCGCCGCCCAGGCGCGCGAGCTCACCTGGGTGGCGGACGGCGAGCGGCTTCTCCTCTGTCATCCCGAGGTGCCACCCCAGGAACTCCTGCGCGACGGCGGCGGCTGGCTGCTGCGCCCCTGGCCCTTCGAACCGGTCGATCCCTCCGATCCGCTGTCGCCGCGACGCGAGCCCTTCGCCCGCTTCGCTCCGCCCGAGGTGCGGCTGCAGCTGCGGCTCGGCACCACCCCGCCGAGCGACCCCCTGCCCGCCGGCTCCCTGGTCGAGATCCTCCTCACCGCGCCGGTGTTCACCAACGAGCACGTGGACGGCTGGCTGCGGGTGCGCGGCGGCCATGTGCGGATCACCAACGTCCGCAGCGCCACCGAGGCGGACGGGCTGCTGTTCGAGGCCCAGCCCGACGGCCGGACCACCACCGACTGGCAGGAGCAGGCGTTCGGCCCCGTCCACGGCTGGCCCCGCAGCGTCGCCTTCCATCAGAACCGGCTCGTGATCGGCGGCTCCCGCGATCTGCCCGATCATCTCTGGCTCTCGCGCTCGGGCGCGATGTTCGATTTCGATCCCGGCACCGGCCTCGACGACGAGGCCATCGCCTTCCGCCTCACCGCCGACCGCCGCCAGATCGTGCGCCAGGTCTATTCGGGGCGACGGCTGCAGATCTTCACCGACGCCGGCGAATGGGTCGCGGAGGGCGATCCCCTCACCCCCTCCGACATCCGCGTCGCCCTGCAGACCCGGATCGGCTCGCGCCTCGACGCCAATCCGCGGCCGGCGGAAGTGGACGGCGCCACCATGTTCGTGGGCGCCGGCGGCCGCGAGGTCCGCGAGTTCATCTTCACCGACAGCGAACAGGCCTACCAGGCCGCCGACATCGCCCTGCTCTCGCGCCATCTGGTGGTCGAGCCCGAGGACATGCTGTTCGACCGGCGGCGCCGCCTCCTCCTGCTGCTGCGTGCCGACGGCCGTCTCGCCACCGCCACCATCGACCGCAACAGCAACGTGGTCGCCTGGTCCCTCCACCGCTTCGGGGGCGAGCTGCGGGCCGTCGAGGAACTCGGCGGCGAGATCTTCCTGCTGATCGAACGGGGCGGCGGCCGCTTTCTCGAACGCTGGGACGAGAGCGCGCGGATGGACGCCCTCCGCACGCTCACGGCCTCCCCCCCGACCACCCTCTGGAGCGGTCTCGACGACCTCCAGGGGCAGCGCGTGGGCGTCTTCGCCGACGGCAGTTTCGCCGGCGTCTTCGAACTCTCCTCTCCCACCCTGGAGCTGCCGTCGCCGGCGAGCACCATCACCCTGGGCATCCTCTATGCCACCGAGATCGAGCCCGTGTCCGCCGTACCGGCGGCGGCGGGGCTGGCTCCGGATGCCCTCTACCGGCCGGTCCGCATCTCGCTCCGGCTGCACGAGACGGCGCGGCTTTCCGTCGACATCGGCCGCGGGTTGCGGGAGGTGCCGCTGCCGGCGGATCCCTTCACCGGCGATCTGTCCCTGCGCGCCTTCGGCTGGCGCCGCGGCCGCGACGGTCCCCCCTGGCGCATCCGCCAGGAGCTGCCGTTTCCCTTCACCCTTCTCTCGGCAACCACGGAACTCGAGGTGAACCGATAATGGGCGGTATCAGCACTCTCGCCAGCCTGGGCCTCAACGCGGCCCTCCAGCGCGAAGCACAGAAGCGTGCCGACAGGAACCTGCGCCGGGAGGAAAAGCGGCGCCGCAAGGAGCTGCTGCAGCGCTTCGAGGCCGAGGCGCGCAAGTCCGACCAAGCGCTCCGGCGCAGGCTGGCCGCCGAACGGGCCCGCGCCGGCGCCGCCGGCGTGGCCACCGGCGGTTCCTTCGACGCCATCCTGCGGGGGCTCGAGAGCGAGGCCGAGCGCCGCCTCAAGGAGCGGCGCGATGCGCTGGCCCTCGACCTCGATGCCCTGAGCGCCCGCTTCGGCAGCCGGCGGCGGCGCAATCTCCTGGAGCGCAGCACCGGGCTCTTGGGTCTCGGCCGACGGGCCCTCGGCGGGTTCGGCTCGCGTCGCAGTCTGCTGGGCTGAAGCGGATGGTCATCTCGCCGACAGCCGGCGGCGGAGATCCCGCCGGCGCGATGCGCCGCATCCCGGCCGCCGACCGCGCCGCCTCCCTGACCGGCCCCCACACCTTCCGCCAGTTCGTCTGGCTGTGGAACGTGGTCCAGCGCCTGCAGACCCCCGAGCTCCACGCCCAGATCGCCCGCTGGCTCGAGGACTGCTGGGACCGCCGGCGCACGCGCCTGCTGCTGATGGTGTTCCGCAACGCCGGCAAATCGACCCTGGTGGGCCTGTTCTGTGCCTGGCTCCTGATGCGCAACCCCGACCTGCGGCTGCTCGTGGTCTCGGCCGAACATTCCCTCGCCACCCGGATGACCCGCAACATCCGCCGCATCATCGAGCGCCATCCGATGGTCAAGAAGCTGCTGCCCGGTCGCCTCACCTCCTGGGCCGCCGATCATCTCACCGTCGATCGCGGCCGCGACCTCCGCGATCCCTCGGTGATGGCGCGCGGTATCGGCGCCAACATCACCGGCAGCCGCGCCGATGTCATCATCTGCGACGACGTGGAGGTGCCGCGCAACAGCGACACGCCCGGCAAGCGCGCCGAGCTGCGCGAACGCCTCGCCGAACTGTCCTTCGTGCTGTCGCCCGGCGGCACCATGCTCTACATCGGCACCCCCCACCATTACCATTCCATCTACGCCGACCGGCCGCTGCCCGAATACGGGGAGGAGCGGCCGTTCCTCGACGGCTTCGAGCGGCTGGTGCTGCCGATCTTCGACGAGCGCGGGGCGAGCCGCTGGCCCGAACGCTTCAGCCTCGAGGCCATCGAGCGCATCCGCAGCGAGGTCGGTCCCGCGCGCTTCCGCAGCCAGATGCTGCTGCAACCGACGCCGCTGCACGAGGTACGCCTCGATCCCGACCGGCTGCGTCCCTACGAGGAGGAGATCGAGGTCACCGAAGCCAACCGCACCCTCGTGCTGCGCATCGGGGGACGGCGGATGGTCTCGGCCAGCTGCTGGTGGGACCCGGCGATGGGCCGGCCCGATGGCGGGGACGCGAGCGTGGTGGCGGCGCTGTTCGTGGACGAGGAGGGGCACTTCTACCTCCACGACATCGCCTATCTGGAAGCCCGCCCGGAAGGCCCCGAGGACGACGAGGCGAGCGCCATGTGCCGCCAGGTGGCCCGCTTCGCGGCCGCTCTCGAGATCCCCTGCATCACCGTAGAGACCAACGGCCTCGGCAAGTTCCTCCCGGCCCTGCTGCGCCGCGAGATCGGGAGGGCGCGCGCCGCCATCAGCGTGCGCGAGCATGTGAGCTCGATCGCCAAGGATCGCCGCATCCTGGACGCCTTCGATCCGGTGCTGGCGGCCCGGCGCCTGCATGCGCACCGTCGCGTGTGGCGCACTCCCTTCGTCAGCGAGATGCGGGAATGGCGGCCCGGCGCCGACTGCCGCGACGACGGCCTCGACGCGGTGGCCGGCTGCCTCGCCAGCGAGCCCGTGCGCCTCGGCACCTTCCCCGTCCGCCGGGGCCTCGACTGGCGGCCCGGCAGCCGGCCCCAGCGCGCCCGCACCGACTTCCGTCTCTGACTCCTCCGAACCGGGGAGCGGCTCCCCGCCCGGCCCGCCGGTCGCCGATCGGCGGGCCGTCCTTCTCCGACCGCTTGCCAGCGGCGCCGCCGGCGCGTAAGCCCCGGGCGTGCCGCCACCCGCCCCGAAATCCGGAAACGCCCCATGCTCCTCTCGGTCCTGGCCCTCGGCTTTCTGATCGGCATGCAGCATGCGCTCGAGGCCGATCATGTGGCGGCGGTGGCGAGCCTCGTGGACGGGGAGCGTCGGATCGGCGGTATCACGCGCTACGGGGCCTTCTGGGGCATGGGCCATACACTGACGCTGCTGCTCGTGGCGGGTGGCGCCGTGCTGCTGGGTGTCGGCATCGGCGACTTCTTCGCCAGCAGCGTCGAACTCGCCGTCGGCGTGATGCTGGTCCTGCTCGGCGGCCGCCTGCTGTGGCGCATGCGCCGCGAGCGCGTTCACTTCCACCTCCACCATCACGGCGACGGGCGCTGGCATCTGCACGCCCACAGCCACGCGGACGATACCGCGCCCCACGATCCCCGGGCCCACCGCCACGATCACCCCGAGGGACCGCCCTGGAAGGCGCTGGCGGTGGGGCTCATGCACGGCCTCGCCGGCTCCGCGCCGCTCGTGCTGCTGCTCGCCACCAGCCTCGGTTCGCCCTGGCTCGCGCTCCTCTACATCGCCATCTTCGGTGCCGGCTCGATCGTCGGCATGGCGGCCCTGAGCATGGCGCTGGCGGTGCCCCTCGTCTGGTCGGCCCGCTCCATGACCCGCCTCAACCTGTTGCTGCGGCTGGCCATCGGCATCGCCGCGGTGGCCATCGGCATCGACATCGCCGGGACCTCCGCCGCCGCCCTCTTCGCGGGCTGATCCCGGGGGCACGGCGGAGGGATCAGACGCGCCAGTGCTCCTCTCGCCCGTCGGTGTGCAGGATCCAGGCCTCCACCCCCTCGAGACCGTCGCGCAGCGCCTCGCGCTCGCCGTCCGACATGGCGTAGAGGGCGGTCGAGAGGGCGTCGGCGACGGTCGCCCGCGGGGCCAGTACCGAGACCGAGAGATAGCGCCGTGCGCTGACGCCGCTTCGCGGATCGAAGAGATGGTGGAACCGCCCCGCGGCGTCGAAGCGGGTACCCGAGCCGGCCGAGGTGGCGAGCGCCCGGCCCGCGAGCGGCAGCACGCGCAGCAGCCCCTCCCCCCGCGGGTCCCGGATCCCCGCCCGCCACGGCCGTCCGTCCGGATGCCGGCCGACGGCCCGGATCTCGCCCAGATCCACCAGCACGGTGCGCATGCCTTCGCGCTCGAGGAGATCGGCCACCCGGTCGGTGATGTAGCCTTGGGCGATGCCGTTCAGGGTCACCGCCATGCCCCTGCGGGCGAGGGCGATGCCGGTACTCTCGACCCGGAGATCCCGCCAGCCGACGAGTGCGCGGGCGGCTTCCACCGCCGCCGCCGGGGGACCGGCGGGATCGGCGCCCGGCCGGGCGAAATGCCGGGCGTATAGCCGCCACAGCGGCTGCACCGTGGGATCGAAGGCCCCGCCCGTGCGCTCGGCGAAGGACCGCGCCGTCGCCAGGAGCTCGACGAGTTCGAGCGGCGGCACCGCGAGCCGCCCCTCCCGGTTGAGCCGCGACAGCGCCGAATCCTCGCGATAGAGACTGAACACGGCCTCCAGCCGCCGCAGCTCGGCGACCGCCGCCCGCAGCAATCGCCGGGCCTCCCCCGCATCCTCGTGATAGAGGGTGATGGAGGCCTCGGCACCGAGGGCGGTGCCGCGCCAGATCTCGGCGGCGGGGCGGCCGCCCGCCGCCGCGCGCAGGATCGGGCCGGCGAGCGCCAGCCCGCCCGCCACCGCCGTCAGCCGGATCACCCGGCGTCTCGCGATGCGCCCTCCCGCAATCCGAGCCGGTTCGTCCATCCGCTTTCTCCCGAACATCCTGCCCTTCGCTCACCGTAGCCGGTCGGCATCCGCAGCCTCAGCAATACGCTGGAAAATTGTATTATATATAATCATACTTGCATTCTGATGTGATTCGTGTTCCCGTTCCATGCGTGCAGTGTCCCTCTCTTCGTTCGTCAGCCTTCGGTCGTACGGCCATGAAGCGTGAAGATTTCCAGCCGGCACCGCGGCGCGCCGCCGACGCCCCGTTCGAGCCCACCGTCCGGATGCTCGTGGGCATGGAGGGGCTGGAACTCGTGCGGCGGGCCCATCGTGTTTTCGGGCGCGAGGTCGCGCTGGTCTCCTCCTTCGGCGTGGAAAGCGCGGTCCTCCTCGACATGGTGGCCTCGGTCGACCACGCCTTTCCGGTGATCTTCATCGACACGGGGAAGATGTTTCCCGAGACCCTGGCCTATCGCGCGCGTCTGATCGAACAGCTGGGACTGCGCGACGTGCGCAGCGTGCGGCCCGACCCGCGCCAGCTCGCCCGGCACGATCCGGACGGCGGCCTGTGGCGCCGCGATTCCGAATTCTGCTGCCATCTGCGCAAGACCGAGCCGCTGCAGCTCGCGCTCGCCGGTTTCAGAGCCTGGATCACGGGCCGCAAACGCTACCAGGGCGGGCTGCGATCCTCGCTGCCCACCGTCGAGCGCGATCCCGCCTCGGGCTTGGTCAAGCTCAATCCCCTCGCCGGCTGGTCGTTGGACGACATCCGGCACTACCGGCGCCTTCGCCAGCTTCCTCCGCATCCGCTGCTGCTCCGCGGCTACGGCTCGGTCGGCTGTGTTCCCTGTACGACGCCCGTCGAACCGGGCGAACCGGTCCGTGCCGGACGCTGGCGGGGCATCGACCGCACCGAGTGCGGGATCCATCTCGCGCCCGGACGCGCCCTCGGCGAGCGGAGTCCGGATCTCCGGTGACGGCCCGCGGTCGCGGATCCGAGGCAAGGCCGGCGGATGGCCCGCCGCCGACCCTCTCGCCACGGCCGTCATCGCCGGACCCCCGTCATCCGGTCGGCGCTCCGGATGAGAAGATGTAGTCGTCGGGGATCTCTTCGAAGGTGACGATACGCCCCCCGTAGGTGCGGGCGAAGGCTTCGGCCTTCCCCCGGTCCGCGAAGGGCACCGCCTCGGGCATGCCCATGCCACCGCGTCGGCGGCTGCCGATCACGTACCAGGCGGTCTCGGCATCGATCCAGCTCCTGTCGCTGGGCCGGTTCCAGTCGGTGGAGCCCATGTCGTTGACGTAGAAGGCGCGAATGCGGCCGGGTTCGTCCTTCGCCCGCGAGAAGGCGATGCCGTCGCGCACCGAGGTGAACCAGAAGGGGTCCTCGCGTCGGGAAAGGAAGATCTGGGCCTTCGGTCCCCTGTGCTCGACCACCACCATGTTGCAGTAATAGCCGAGCGCGTCCTCGTCCCAGGCGCGCGGCGGCGGCTTGGCCCGCTCCGCTTCGCCGCAGCCGGCGAGCCCGGCGCCCAGCAGCAGGAGAAGCAGGGCGGTGAGCCATCGCATCTCAGAGGTCCCGTCGCTGCAGGATGACGAGGGTGAGCAGGAGCGGTACCAGCAGCCAGCCGAGCATCGCCGCCACCGGGGCGAGACCGCCGATCCCCGCCCTGGCGGCGGCGCCGGCGAGCCCGGCGACGGCGGCCACCGCCCGATCGCCGATCAGGTTGAGGATGCGATAGGCGTCGGTGGGGCTCGCCAGAAGGAGGGCCACGAACTGGCCGGCGCCGAGAGCGTCGCCGCCCGCGACCAGCAGTCCCAGGAGCGCGAGGTCGTAGAGGACCACCGCGAACAGCCAGAGGCCGAGAGCCCAGCCGGCGGCGGCACTGCGTTCACGGGCGAGCACGCTCACCAGATAGCCGAGGGCGAGGAACACACCCCCGAGCAGCACCGAACTCGCCATCATCGCAAGGTAGGACCCGGCGCCCTCGACATCCCAGCCCCCCGACCAGGCCAGCAGGAGGCCCGCGCTGCCGTATCCCACGAGCACCGCCACCGCGAGGATCGCGATGTGACCCAGGAACTTGCCCAGCACCACCTGCCAGCGGGTCACCGGATAGCTCAGGAGCAGCAGCATCGTGCCCCGCTCGAACTCGCCGACCAGCGCATCGAAGGCCAGCATCAGGGCGATCAGCGGCATCAGATAGACGGTCAGACTCGACAGGCCGGCCACGGCCACCGCGAGCTCTCCGGCCCGGGTGCTGCCCACCGGGGCCGATCCCAGAAAGGCCAGCGACAGCGCCAGCCCGGCGAAGGACAGGATGGTGCCGAGAACCCAGCGGTTCCTGAGCCCGTCCCGGATCTCCTTGTCGGCGAGGATCAGGATCGCCTTCATTGCGGCGCCGCCTCCTCGCTGAAACGGTCGTAGATGTCCTCGAGGCTCGGCGGCACGATCTCGATGTCCTCCACAAGCTCGCCGAGCGCGCTCACCCGCCGCAGCAGATCCATCTTGGTGCCGTTGCGGCAGGCGAACTCGACGCTCCCCGGCGCCACGAGACGCGCCTCGCCCACTCCGGCGGCGGTGGTCATCAGCTCCTCGACGGCGGATGGTGCCGCCCGCACCCGGATCCGGGTCGGGCAGCCGGCCGCGCGTCGCAGCTCGACCAGCGTCCCGCAGGCCACGAGCCGTCCCCGGCGCATGATGGCGATGCGGTCGGTACGGGCCTCGACCTCGCTCAGCGCATGGGAGGAGAGGAGGACGCTCGTCCCCTGCCGCTGACGCTCCGCCACCAGCTCGTAGAACTGGCGCTTGAGCACCGGATCGAGGCCCGTGGTGGGTTCGTCGAGCAGCAGCAGCACGGGCTCTCCGAGGAGCGCCTGGGCCAGTCCCAGCCGCTGCCGCATGCCCTTCGAATAGGCGCGGACCCGCCGGTCCATGGCCGCCCCGAGGCCCACCCGCTCGAGCAACTCCGGCACGACCGCCACCGACCGACCCTTGAGGCGCGCGTAGAAGGTGAGGAGCTCGCGCCCCGTCATGGTGTCGTGAAACACGACGTTCTCGGGCAGATAGCCGATCCGCGCCCGCAGTGCCGAAAAGCCCCGCTCCCAGGGACGGCGGCCGCAGATGCGGACATCGCCGGCACTCGGCCGGGTGAGCCCGAGCATCACCTTGATGAGGGTCGTCTTGCCGGCACCGTTGTGGCCGAGAAGCGCGAGGCTCTCGCCGGCACCCAGCCGGAGGTCCACCTCCCGCACCACCTCGGCGGCGCCGTAGCGCTTCGAGACCCCCTCGAGGGCGACGGCCTCGCTGTCGCTCACGAGAGGGCATCCGCGGGACGGGGAACGGGGATCGCCGGCGGCCGCATCAGCGGAAAGCTGTCGGTCACCCCGCCCGGATGGAGGCCCGGGAATTCGCGCTGCGCCCAGCGCAGCAGATGGAGCGCGGGACTGTTGAAAAGCAGCTTGGCGAGCGGATAGCGCCAGAATATCTGGTCGACGAGATCGTTGGGACGGTAGGGCCGGTCACCGATGCCGTCGCGATCGAGATCGAAACCCAGATAGTCGCTCCAGTAGTTGCCCCGCCCGTCGCGCGACCATTCGAGATCGCGCGTACCCACGTATTTCACCTGCTCGCGATTGTCGACGAAGGCGTTGCCGTAGATCCCGTTGCGTTCGGATCCGGCGGTGAAATGGATGCCGATGTCGCATCCCTCGAACCAGTTGGAAGCGAACGTGTTCTTGTTGGAATTGTAGATGAACACGCATTTCTCCGCACCACCGCGGACCACGTTGCCGCTGATCACCGAACCGTTCACGTAGTTGAGCAGGATCCCGCGCTGGGCGTCGCCCTCCGACAGATTGCCGGTCACCTCGAGCCCGGTGGAGAACATCAGCCCGAAACCCATGCTGTTGCCGAGCGACAGGTTGCCCTCGAGACGGCTGTCGTTGGTGTACATGTAGTGCACGGCATAGCGCAGGCCACGGAACCTATTGCCGCGGAACAGGTTGTCGCGGCTGGTGGTGACGAAGATGCCGTCCCGGCCCCAGCGGATGTCGTTGTTTTCGACGATCGAGCCGGGGCTGTTCCAGATCCACACGTCGTCGCCGCGATCGTTCATCCGACGGTAGCGGCGCCCCTCGATCAGGTTGCCGCGCACGACCGCCTTTTCCGGACCGCGCAGACTGACGCCCATGAGGTTGTCGAGAATGCGGTTGTTCTCGATCACCGCGCCGTCGCCTTCGGCGTCCACCGTGACGCCCGAATCCTGCGCGGCGAGATCGGCGCCCGAGTTGCGGATCACGAGGCCCCGCAGCACCACTTCCGGAGCCGAGATCGTGACTGTGCTGCCGGCCCCGCCACCGTCGATGATCGCTCCCGGCTCGCCGACCAGGGTCACCGTCCTGTCGATGCGCACGGGCCCCCTGTGCACCCCGGGTGCCAGCACCAGCACCTCCCCCGGCGGCGCCGCCGACAGCGCCACCGACAGCGCATCGCCGCCCGCCGGCACGCGGATCGCGGCCGCCGCGGCGGTGAGCTGCAGGAGGACGAGGCCGGCGGCGAACGCCGCCGGCCCCCCGCTCCGAGATGACGTCGATCGAGGCACTCAGGCCTTCTTCGGCTTGACCAGCATGCGGCCGCGCATCTCCATGTGGAGGGCGTGGCAGAACCACTGGCAGTAATACCACCAGACCCCGGGACGGTCGGCGGTGAAGGTGACCGAGGCGGTGGCCTGCGGTGCGATCTCGAACGCGATGGCGTGGGCCTCCAAGGTGAAGCCGTGGGTGAGATCGTCGATATCGTCCATGTTGGTGATGACGATCGTCACCTCGTCGCCCTCGTTGACCTCGAAACTGTCGAGGCTGAACACCGGCGCTACCGAGTGCATGTACACCCGCACCTTGTTGCCGTCGCGGATGACGTCGGCGGCGCTTTCGAGATCGACACCGTCCTTCTCCGCCATCTTGCGCACGTCTTCCCACATGGGATCGTTGCGATCGTAGACCGAGCGCGGATTTACGATGTCCCGGCGGACGATGATGCAGTCGTGCGGCTCCGAGAAGGTCGGACCGTCGTGAACCAGCTTCATCTTGCCACCGCTGATGTCGATCAGCTGGTCGTTCTCCGGCTTCAGCGGACCGACGTTGATGAAACGGTCCTTGGAGAACTTGTTGAGGGAGATGAGCCATCGACCGTCGGCCTCCTTGGTCTCACCCATGGAGGTGGAGTTGTGGCCCGGCTGGTAGTGGACGTCGATCTTCTCGAGGATCGGGTCGACGTCCTCGCCGGCGTAGGCACGGCGCGCCTTCTCGATGTTCCACTTCACCATCTGGCTGTCGAGGAACAGGGTCGTGTAGGCGTTGCCCTCGCCGTCGAAGGCGGTGTGGAGCGGACCGAGGCCGAGCTCGGGTTCGGCGACCACGACGTCCCGCGGCGCGATCTTGTCGTCGAACAGATCGTCGAGCAGGGTGACGTCGAGCACCGAGACGGTGGGCGACAGCTTGCCGTTGATCACCACATGGCGACCGTCCGGTGCGGTGTTGCAGCCGTGGGGGCTCTTGGGGATCGGGATGTAGCGGGTGTAGGGGGAGCCCTTGCGGCCGTCGACCACCGGCACCCCGCTCATCTCCTTGTAGTCGCCCTTCTTGATGGCCTCCTCGATCCGCCCGATATTGAACACCACCACCCAGTCCATGTCACTGGCGGTCATCTCGGCGAGCGTCACCCCCTCCTCGCTGTTGTAGCAGGTGGAGAAGGCGTACTTGCCCTGGTAGTCGGCGTCGGTATTGTCGAGATTGCCGTCCACTATCACCTGCCAGGCGATCTCCATGGTATCGCCGTCGATGGCGGTGTACACCGCGTGGTATTGCTCGGGATCGTCGAGGATGCTGCCGTCGTTGGGCAGTGGCACCCGATGCTCGCCGTTGACGAACACGTAGCCGGTGCGGGGATATTTCTGCGGTCGCAGCCCGTGCAGGCCGGAGGCGTTCGGTACCTCGATGATCTTGTCGGGCTTCATGATGTCGCAGCGGATGCGCGCTACCCGGTTGTTGGCCTTGTCGTTCATGAACAGGTAACGGCCGTCGTAGGTGCCGTCGGTGAACGACATGTGCGGGTGGTGCAGGTCGCCGTTCATGTAGCCGAGGATCCCCCCCCGCTTCTCGATGAACTTCTTGGTCTCCGGCAGCAGGCCCTCGGTCAGGATCTTGCGGCTCTCGTTGGTGATCCCCCAGCCGGTGGCGCTGCAGCGATTGAACACCGGCACGCGCAAGAGCTCGCGCATCGAGGGCACGCCGAAAATCCGGAGCTCGCCGCTCTGGCCGCTGCTCCAGAAGCCGTAGTAGTCGTCGAGATCGCCCGGCGCGACCACGGCCGCGTCTTCGGCGGCCCGCGCCCGGCTGCTGCCGAACAGGCTGCCGGCGGCGAGGCCGGCCGCGCCCCCGGCACCGGCCGCGAGGCCCGAAATGGTGGCGATCCTGGCGGTTCCGCCCAGCAGCCCGCGACGCGAGACCTCGGGCAACGACAGCCGTTCGTCGGAGCGGCTCTTCTTCTCGGTCATCCTTCTTCCTCCTTCCGGGTTGCCTTTCCCATCGCCTCCGCCGGGATCCGGTCCGTTCCCGCCTCCTGTCGCCGGCGTGGCCCGCACATCGAAGTCCTCACGGCTCGACGGTCTCCGTTCCCTGCCGGCGGACCGTCGGTCGACCGGCGGCCGTCGGCCCGGGCTCGAGGCCCTTCGTGACGGCGGTGCGGCCGGCCCGTCGCTCGCGCCGGAGTCGCTTCTGGATCATCACCGGACAGCGATGATCGTCGTAGTAGAGGGTCTGACAGTGCAGGCAGTAGAGACATTCGTTGGGATTGATCTGGCCCTCGGGATGAATCGCCTGCACCATGCATTCGTTGGCACAGCGCTGGCAGGGATGCCCGCACTCGCGGTAGCGCTTGAGCCAGTCGAACATCCGCATGCGCCCCGGGATGCCGAGCGCCGCGCCCAGAGGACAGAGATAGCGGCAGTAGAAGCGCTCGACGAAGAGCCCCGCCACCAGCAGCAGCACGGCATAGAGCACGAACGGCCAGTCGCGTACGAACTTGAGGATGATCGCGGTCTTGAAGGGCTCCACCTCGGCGAGCGTCTCGGAAAGCGCCAGCGAGTGCAGCGACACCCCGAACAACCCCAGGAAGACGATGTACTTGATCGGCCACAGTCGCTCGTGCAGGCCCCAGGGCAGAGCGATCTGCGGTACCCTGAGCGCCTTGGCGACCTTGTTCAGCAGCTCCTGCAGGGCGCCGAACGGGCACAGCCAGCCGCAATAGACGCCGCGCCCCCAGAACAGCAGCGATGCCGCCACCGATCCCCAGAGGATGAAGATCAGCGGGTCGATCAGGAAATACTCCCAGCGGAAGCCGGTGATCAGGCTGTTGAAGAAGGTGGTGACGTTGACCACCGAGAGCTGGGCGTTGGCGTAGAAGCCGATGAAGAAAAGGGTGAAGATCAGGAAACCCGTGCGGACGTATTCGGTCAGTTTCGGACGGCGCACGAGCCAGTCCTGGAAGAAGAAGATGACGGTGAGCACGCCCAGCGCGGCGAGAAGGACGGCGATCTCGGGGATGCGGGAAAGCCAGACCTTCTGCCACAGCGGCCGCCCGTCTTCCGCTTCCGTCACCGCGCCGGCCGACGCCTCGGCAGCCGGCGCCTCCGCGGGAGGCGGCGTAGGCGGTGTCACGGTACGCAGGTAGCGCTCGGGTGGCGTGTAGGTCGCGGCGAAGACGGTGAACACCTTGCTCGTGGGACCGGTGGCGCGCTGGACGAGCAGCTCCAGGGTCCACGGTCGGGCGGGATCGAACCCGCTGTCGGCCGGGACGCGGAACAGATCCACCTCCTCGAAGCGCGGCGCCCCCTCGGCGGCGAGGCTGCGGCCGAGACGCCGGTGGTCGCGGTCGCGGAAACGGAAGGTCCGGTCGCCCTGGCGGATCCGGAAGCGGTCGAAGATGCCGCCGCGCACGTAGCCCGAGCCCTTGAAGGAGTACTGGCCACGGCCGGCGAGCAGGATCGCCTGATCGCCTTCCTCGAGCCATCTCCGCATGGCACGGTACTCGTTGTCGCCGAGCAGACTGCGCCCCACCGTGGGAATGGTGACGAGGGCGGTGTAGAGGTCGACGAAGAGGTCGTCCGGATCGCCCGGCTGCGGGCGCTCGGCCGCCCGCGGATCGCCGAGCGCCTCGAAGGCGGCGTTGACCTCGCCCACGGTCACCTTGAGGCGGGCCACCGCCCCTTCCAGCAGCAGGTCGTTCCAGTCGCGGATCTCACCCTCGCCGGTGTCGATCAGGACCCTGCGCACCGCGGGGGCCGGTCTTCCCGCGGTCGCCTCGAGCCCACCCAGCCCGTAGGCCCTCGCCACCTCGAGAGCGGCCTCGATCACCGAATCGTCGATGACCATCACGGTCACCGTGGCGCCGCTCACGATGTCGAGCCGCGGCCGCTGCTGACCGCGGGCGAGGGCCGCGACGTCGAGCCCCGCGTAGCGGTCGATGACCTCGGTGATCTTCTCTTCGGGAATGCCGACGAGCACGATCGGTTCGTGGTGCTCCACCAGCTCGAGGCCGGTGATGACACCGTTCATGTCGATGCCGACCAGCACCGAGATGGGCTTGCCCGAATAGCCGCTCGCATCGACGATGTCGGAATTGAGGAACACGTAACCGAGTTGCCGTTCGCCGGCGTAGACGGGCGCCACCGGCGGTGGCCCGGTGATCTCGCCGTAGCGGTCGGCGCCCGGAAGGATCCTCGCCGGCGGAACCTCGGCCAGGAAGCGCGCGAGGCCGCCTCCCGCCTGCGCCGCCGGAGGCTGCCAGAACAGGCCCGCCAGCAGCGCCAGCAAGAGGATCATCGGCCCGGATGGGAGACGTCGCGAGACGGCATGGAAACGATCCGCGTCGACGCGCGACCAGGAGCGGGGTCTATCCTGACACGCCACGCTGGACTCCTCTGGGATCGAATTGCGTTCCGTTCCTAGTGTCGCCGGACCTCTCCCTCATTGATCGCTGTCAATATCGGTGCCAGCATGGCGTGCCGGAGCGTTCTCCGGCCGCTGCCATTTCGTCGCAGCGCCGCGGACGGAACGAGATCCCTGCGCTGCATCCGGGACAGAGGATTCGCTGAATGAGCGCCAAAGATCAAGTGTTCCCGCCACCTGAGGTGGAAATAGGCGATATCCTCGCTTATGCCGCCAGCTTCGGCGAGTGGCTGGCGGCCCGCTACGCGCGTCTGGCCGAGCGCGCCCGCTCCGCGGGTCGCGAGGAAACGGCAGGGCTGTTCGCCGAGCTCGCCGCGCGGGCCCGCGACGGCGTCGAGCGGTTGCGGCGATACGCCCGCGAACAGGGAATCGAGGCGGGCGCGCCGAGACCCCTGCCCGGCGGCCTCCTCGAGGAGGACCTCCGCCACAGCCTCGAGCTCTGGGAACGCCGCCCCGAACTGGCGACCCCCTATCGCGTGCTGGCGGTGGCCGTGCGTCTCCAGGACACGCTGTTCCGCCTCTGCGCCGGACTCGGCGGTACCGCCGCCACCACCGAGGCGCGCGAGCTCGCCGAGCGGCTCGCCCGCGAGGCGCTGGCCGAGACGGCGGATCTTCGCGGCCGACGCCGGGCGGCCTTTCACGCTGCACGACCGGAGCAAGCGACGGACGTGCCGTTCGGTGGCAGGGTGCGTTCGGCACCCGAGCTCGCGCAGGCGGCGGAAGGCATCGACCGCGAGCTGGCCCGCCGCCTCGAGGCCGCCTGCAGGGCGCAGCCGGAGCTGCTGTCACGACTGCGGGACGATCCTGTGCTGGCGCCGCTGCTCGCGTCTCTCGCGGCCGCCGTCGAGACGCCGGCCGCGGGCGAGCCGGACCGGGAAACCGTCGAACCGCTGCGCGCCTTCGCCGAGCGCGCCTTCGAATTCTACGACCGCGTGTTCGCCGGCGCGGAATCGGAGGACGTCATGCTGGAGGCTCAGGAGCGTGAACGCGTCTGTCTCGCGCTCTTGCATGCCCTCGATGCCTTCGCCGCCGGCGCGGTTTCGCGGTCGAAGGCCGGATGAGCGACGCGTCCCCCATCCGGGGACGGCGCAAGCGGAGGGGAGGACGAGGTGAAGATCGTGATCACCGGCGCCGCCGGATTCCTCGGGCGGAAACTGACCCGGGCGCTGCTGCGGGCGGAGGGACCGCTCGCCGGCTTCGACCGGCCGCTGCGCGAGCTCGTGGCCGCCGATCTGCAGGCGCCACCGGAAACCGGCGACCCGCGCTTTCGCGGCGTGAGCTGCGACATCGGCGATCCGTCGGCGGTGGCGGCACTGGTCGAGGGAGCGGATCTCGTCTTCCATCTGGCGGCCATCGTGAGCGCCGACGCCGAGGCCGACTTCGACCGCGGCATGCGGGTCAATCTCGACGGCACCCGGCATCTCCTGGAGGCGCTGCGCGCGGGTGGCCGATGTCCGCGTCTGGTGTTCGCGAGCTCGGTCGCCGTCTACGGCGGCACGCTTCCCGATCCCGTCACCGACGACACCCATCTCACCCCCCGGACCTCCTACGGCACCCAGAAGGCGGTCGGAGAGCTGCTCGTCAACGACTACAGCCGCAAGGGCTACATCGACGGCCGCAGCCTCCGCCTGCCGACCATCGTGGTGCGGGCGGGCAAGCCCAATCTCGCCGCCTCCACCTTCGCGAGCTCCGTCATCCGCGAGCCGCTGGCGGGCGAGCAGGCGGTCTGTCCGGTGGCGCCGGAAACCGCCATGTATCTCCTCTCGCCACGTCGGGTGGTGGCCGCCTTCCTGCATGCCGCCGGCCTGCCGGCCGAGGCCTTCGGAGACTGGCGCAGCGTGGTCCTGCCGGGGCTCACGGTCACCGTCGGCGAGATGCTGGAGACGCTGCGACGCGTGGCCGGCGAGGAGGTGGCGGCACGGGTGCGTTTCGCGCCCGATCCCCGTATCCAGGCGATCGTCGCCGGCTGGCCCGCCCGCTTCGCCGCCGAGCGCGGGCGTGCCCTGGGCTTTTCGGCCGACGCGGATTTCGAGGAGATCCTCCGCGCCCACATGGAGGACGAGCTCGGCGGCCGCATCGGCTGAGGGCCGGAGCGCCGGCGGGTGCTGGTCCGGCAGGCGGCGTCGGACAAGCAAGCCTTCCTCACGGTGGCGGGCCGACGCCTTTCGCGCTCGGTGTTGGTCTCCACGCCATCGGTGTCGTGTACGGCAATGTCGCCACCTGCCAGCGGCCCGCCGCTCTCGCCGACCGGCTTGAGATGCTCACCCTACGCGAGTTCGCGAAAGGCTTCCTGAATGATGTATCGAGGAGGACCCTCGGACTGAAGATGGCTGGGAGCAATCCAGCCGCTGCCGCGCTGGATCAATCCGGTATCTTTGCATCCCGAGCGTGTCGCGCATGAATTCCTCGTGGAATCGCTGTATCGACGTCTGTAGGATGAAAAGCACGGTACCGCGAAGGGGACAGCGCGCGTGGTCATCACGAAGATCTCGCTCCGGCAGTTCACCGCGTTCGAGCGACTGGAACTCGTGCCTTCGCCCGGCATCAACGTGCTCATCGGAACCAACGCGACCGGCAAGACGCATCTCATGAAGGTCGCTTACGCCGCCTGTGCGGTCGTCAAGGAGGACGGCACCGGTTTCGGCGAAAAGCTGGTCCGCGTCTTCCTTCCCTCACAGCGGAAACTCGGGCGCTTGGCACGTCGCGTTCAGGGCGTATCACGAGCTTCGGTGTCCATCCATCGAGGCGAGCGTCGCTTGACGCTCTCGTTCGCCGCCAACCAGAATGATCCGCGACATGCCGAAACGAAAGGTGAACGCGAATGGGTCCGCGCACCTCTCGAGTGCACCTACATTCCCGTCAAGGAGATGCTCGCGAACGCACCTGGCTTTCTCTCCCTCTACAAGAACAGAGAAACGCATTTCGAAGAAGTCTACGCGGATCTCCTTCATCGTGCCTATCTGCCTCTCTTGAAAGGGCCGATGGAAGAGACCAGAAAGCGGATCTCGAACATTCTCCGACAAGCGATCGGCGGCAAAGTGAGAACTCGGGGCGAAGAATTCTTCCTTGAGAGCTCGAAAGGAAGCATCGAGTTCACTCTCCTCGCCGAGGGCTACCGGAAACTCGCTCTCTTGTGGCTGCTGACTCAAAACGGGGTTCTTCTGTCAGACAAACCGACCGTCCTGTTCTGGGACGAACCGGAGGCAAACCTGAACCCGGGTCTCGTCGGTGACGTGGTGGATTTTCTCCTCGAACTGCAAAGATGTGGCGTGCAGGTATTCGTGGCTACCCATGACTACGTTGTCCTCAAGGAGTTTGATCTCCGCAAAACCGGCAAGGACCAAGTCGTCTATCATGCTCTATATCGTGAGAAAAACGGCGGCCCCGTGAACATGGAGACGTGCACAGAACTGGCAGACGTGCACCGAAACGCGATCCTGGAGACATTCTCCCGACTTTACGAAAGACAAATGGACCGGGTTTTCGCGGATACCGTTGCGGCGGTGGTCGAGAAATGAACGAAATCCGCGAAGGTGAACTGCTCGTGGGGTTTCCCGCTGGTGCATCCGCACGCAAATTCGACGGTCCCGATCATGGGCTTTCCCATTGCATGAAAGCGGTGGACATCGTGATCGAGGAAGGCGACGATCTGATCCTCCTCGAAGTCAAGGATTTCGATCAGACCGCGGCTCGTTCCCGATCGGCTCCCGCAGCGGACGCAAGACTCGAACGCGACGTCTGGGCCTGGATCGGAAAGTTCCGCGATTCACTGCTCTATCTGTGGGCCGAAGAACGTTGCGGCAGGCATCGGGGGTGCTATGTCGTGCTCGAATGCCGGTCACTGGACCGCGCCCTTCGGATGCACCTCCAAGAATTGTTCGAGCGGTGCCTGCCCGCCTTCTCACGACTGCCTCGCTCGGTTGTAAACGAATGGAAGCGCATCCCAGTACATCGCTGCGCCGTCCTCGACGTCAAGGAATGGAACCGGAGAATGTCGCGTTTCCCCATACGCCGCAGTCCGTGATCGCTCCCGTACGCGTCGGACGGAACAACCATGGTCGAAGGTTGTCCCGAATCGAAAGGGGCGGGGAAAACCCCGCCCCTCGCCATGTCGTGAAGGCCGGCGCCGGGCTCAGCCGAGGACCGGCATCTTGTATTCGGCACCCGCGCGGATGCCCGTCGGCCAGCGGCTGGTGATGGCCTTGAGCCTGGTGTAGAAGCGCACGCCTTCCGGCCCGTGCATGTGGTGGTCGCCGAACAGCGACCGCTTCCAGCCACCGAAGCTGTGGTAGGCCACCGGCACCGGGATGGGCACGTTGATGCCCACCATGCCGATGTCGACGGCGTTGGCGAAGGTGCGCGCGGCGTCGCCGTCGCGGGTGAAGATGGCGGTGCCGTTGCCGAACTCGTGCCGGTTGATGATCTCCACCGCGCTGTCGAAATCCGGCATGCGGACCACCGACAGCACCGGCCCGAAGATCTCGTCCTTGTAGATCTTCATCTCCGGCGTCACCCTGTCGAACAGGCAGCCGCCGATGAAGAAGCCGTTCTCGTAGCCCTGCATCCGGAAGTCGCGGCCGTCGACCACCAGTTCGGCGCCCTCCTGCACGCCGAGATCGACGTAGCCCCGCACCTTCTCGAGATGCTCGCGGGTGACGAGCGGTCCCATCTCGACCCCGGGCTCGGTACCGGGACCGATCTTGAGCCGGCGGATCCTGGGCGCGAGGCGCTCGATCAGCGCATCCGCCACCTTGTCACCGATCGGCACCGCCACCGACACCGCCATGCAGCGCTCGCCGGCCGAGCCGTAGGCCGCCCCCATGAGGGCATCCACCGCCATGTCGAGATCGGCGTCGGGCATGATCACCATGTGGTTCTTGGCGCCACCCAGCGCCTGGACCCGCTTTCCGTGAGCGGTGCCCGTCTTGTAGACGTATTCCGCCACCGGGGTGGAGCCGACGAAGCTCACCGCGGCGATGTCGGGATGGGCGAGGATGGCGTCGACCGCTTCCTTGGAGCCGTTGACCACGTTGAGCACGCCCGGCGGCACCCCCGCTTCCAGCGCCAGCTCGGCGATGAACATCGGGCAGGAGGGATCCTTCTCCGACGGCTTGACGACGAAGGCATTGCCGCAGGCCATGGCGAGAGGCGCCATCCACAGCGGGATCATGGCCGGGAAGTTGAAGGGGGTGATGCCGGCGCAGACCCCGAGCGGACGCCGGATCGACAGCAGATCGACGCCGGTGCCCACGTCCTGGCTGAAATCGCCCTTGAGGAGTTCGGGGATGCCGCATGCGAACTCCACCACCTCGATGCCACGGGTCACCGAGCCCTTGGCGTCCTCCAGCGTCTTGCCGTGTTCCTCGCTCACCATGCGCGCGAGCCGGTCCATGTTCTGCTCGAGCAGGTCCTTGAAGCGGAACATCACCCGCGCGCGGCGGATCGGCGGCAGCGCCGCCCAGGCGGGCTGGGCCGCCTTGGCGGCCTGCACCGCCTCGTCCACCTCCTCGGCGGTGGCGAAGGCCACCCTGCCGGTCTGCTCGCCGGTGGCGGGGTTGAAGATGGGGCCGTATTCGCTGCCCCTGCCCGGCACCCGCCGGCCGCCGATGAAATGCCCGATTTCCTTGTCCATGAGCCCTCTCCCGACGGCCGGTTTCCGTCGTGCCGGCCGCTCGACGTATCGTTGCTGATCGGCGCCTTTCGGGGACACCTGCCGGGCGCCCTCTTAGCGCGCCGCCGAGGCACCCGTCGAGTCCCGCCGGCGTCCCTCGCCGGAGGTGGCGCCGGCCGCCGGTCTCTACGTGCTGGTGGCGCTCCTCGTCGTGCTGGTCCTGACCGGGCTCCGCAGCACCGGACAGTTCTTCTACCGCGACGACTGAGCGCCGCGCGCCGTCCCGCCGCCTCCCGGATCGCCGCCGAGGCTGCGGTCCACCATCTCGGCGAGATCCCGCGAGAGGGGGGCGCCCGCGCGGATCTCCTCGAGCGCGGCGCGCATCGCACCGCGCCAGGGCTCGGCGAAGCGGCGGAAGCGGCCGAGCGGGGTGACGAGACGGGCGGCGAGCTGGGGGTTGACGCGGTCCGCCTCCAGCACCGCCTCCGCGAGCAGCCGGTAGCCCGCCCCGTCGGCGCGATGAAAGCCGGTGAAGTTGGCCCGCGCGAAGCTGCCGAGAAGCGCCCGCACGCGGTTGGGATGGCGCCAGGAGAAATCGGGATCGCGCAGCAGCGCCCGCACCCGCGCGACCGCTTTTGCGTCCTCGCGCCGCGCCTGCAGGGCGAACCATTTGTCGAGCACCAGGGATTCCTGGCCGAAGGCGGCCCGGAACTCGGCCAGCAGCGCCTCCGCGAGATCCGGGTCCTCGGCGCAGGCGGTGCCGAGCGCCGCCAGCCGCTCGGTCAGATTGTCCGCCTCGGTGTAGAGGTTCCGGATGCGGGGGCGGGCCTCGTCGAGCGCGCCGCAGGCGAGCCAGTCGAGGGCCAGATGGCGGAGCGCGCGGCGGCCGATGGCGGCGATGTCGGTGGCATAGGGCCGTTCCGCCGGCAGGCCGTCGTAAAGTACTCGCCAGGCGATCTGGAACTCGCCGGCGAGGCGCCGCCGGACCGCCCGCCAGGCGCGATCGACGGCGTCCACCCGCACCGGCTCGCACTCCTGGGCCAGGGTCTCGCGGCCGGGAAGCGCCAGCAGCCGGGCGGCGAGGGCATGGTCCTCGGGCATCTCCTCGAGGATGCGGGCGAAGGCGGCGTGCAGCGCCTCCTCCGCCCCGGCAGCCGCCTCCGACGGCGCGAGGCGCGCCGCCATGGCGCGCAGCGCCAGGGTCTGGCCGGCATCCCAGCGGCAGAAGGGGTCGCTGTCGTGGGCGAACAGGAAGGCGAGCTCGACGGGCTCGCGCTCCTGCAGGAGCCGCACCGGCGCCGAAAAGCCGCGCAGCACCGAGGGCACGGGCGCCTCCTCGAGACCCGTGAAGGTGACGGTCTCCTCGTCCTCGGTGAGCACGAGCAGGCGCTCCTCGCCGCCGGGGGCGTTCTCCCCCTCGAGCCGCAGCGCCAACGGCTCCCCCTCCCGCGACAGGAGGCCGATGCGCACCGGCAGCACCAGCGGCTCCGGCGAGGCGCCGTCGGGCGACCGCTGGCGGAAGGTCAGACGGTAGCGCCCCGTCTCCTCCTCGAAACGGCCGCGCACCTTGAGGGCCGGCGTCCCGGCCCGGTCGTACCAGCGGGCGAAGGCCCCGAGATCACGGCCCGAGACGGCCTCCATCGAGGCCAGGAAATCCTCCACCGTCGCCGCCCGGCCGTCGAAGCGCTGGAGGTACTGGCGCACCCCGCGCAGGAACAG